>Ga0209628_10000091_pt1 | contig 47065 bp, 36 predicted proteins | sample TergutCu122P4_FD_187285 | JGI IMG/M metagenome (GOLD analysis project Ga0209628, IMG submission 187285) | Cubitermes ugandensis P4 segment gut microbial communities from Kakamega Forest, Kenya - Cu122 P4 (SPAdes) (version 2) | ecosystem: Host-associated > Arthropoda: Insects > Digestive system... | reverse complement strand
TCCGTTCGAGACGCCGCGCATCGCCGACATCCTCAAGGAGCCGAACGCCGAGCAACTCGTGCGCGGCATGCGCCTCAATACGGAGACGCATACGCTGTTGCCCGAGAAAGTGGGCGGCGCGCTCAACTGTGCTTCCTGCCACCTCAACGGCGGCACGGTAGCCGACGGCTCGCCCTATGTGGGCGTGTCGGCCTTCTTCCCCAGCTACGCTCCGCGCGCCGGGCGTATCATTGCGCTGGAAGACCGCATCAACGGGTGCTTTCTGCGCTCCATGAACGGCAAGGCGCTGGCCAGGGACGGCGACGACATGAAGGCCATGGTCGCCTACTTCGATTGGATGAAGCGGGGAACCAAACCGGAAGACAAGGTGGAAGGCCGCGGCGTCGGCAAGATCAGCCAGACCATCCTGCCCGATCCGGAAAACGGCAAACGGATCTACGCCGACCAGTGCGCGGTCTGCCACGGCGAGAATGGCGAAGGTTTGAAGGATCGCTACGGCCAGTCCATCTATCCGCCGCTATGGGGCGATCATTCCTTCAACATCGGCGCGGGCATGGCGCGCACTTACACGGCGGCAGCCTTCGTCAAGCGCAATATGCCGATCGGCTTTCAAGCGGGCTTCCCGCTGGCTCAGGGCGGCTTGAGCGATCAGGAGTCGGTCGACGTCGCGGAATATTTCAGCCACATGCCGCGCCCCGACTTCCCCGGCAAGGTGAACGACTGGCCCAAGGACAAGAGGCCGCCGGATGCACGCTACTGATCTCGTTCGGACGCCTTATTTTCCTGTATGGTAAGTCGTAGTATAGAAAAACGTCTTACAGATCAAGAGCAAAACATGGAAACCGTCACTCTTTCCACCAAGGGGCAACTGGTTATCCCGGCCAGCGTGCGCAATGTGCTGCACCTGAAGGCAGGTAACCGCCTGAGCGTTACTGTTGAGGGCGGCAATATCGTGTTGAAACCAGAAGGCATGTCGGCATGGGTTCCGCTGAACCCAAAAGGTGCGAATTTGAGCGCTGCTGAACTGTCACAGCCGGTGGATCTGTCCGATGAAACGCCTCCCTCAGCCGGAAGGTTCTGACTGACGCACTTCCTCCAATAGCTTTTTGACCCCTTCCACCCGTTGCCGTAACTCAGGCAAGTCCGCCTGACGGATGAGCTTGTCCGGCCCGGACATGCGGGTATGCCGGTTTTGCTGGACGAGGAGAATCACCTTTACGGGGTCGATGGGAGCGTTTTTTCCGAACTGGATAGCGATCTGTTTGGGCGAGGCATCGAGCTTGATGATGTCCCAGGGACGCAGGAGCTGGCGTAGCCGATGGGTTTCGATCAGGGCTTGCGTCTGCGGGGGGAGTTCGCCAAAGCGGTCGATGAGTTCTTCGCGCAGGGCGATGAGTTCGTCCTCGATGTCGCAGTTGGCAAGGCGCTTGTAGAGCGTGAGGCGTTCCTGCACGTCGGGGCAGTAGTCGGTGGGTAGTAGCGCCGGGGTGTGGAGGTTGATTTCGGAGACGGCTTCCAGCGGGCTTTCGATGCCGGTGTCCTGCCCGGATTGCAGGGCGCGCACGGCGCGCTTGAGCATTTCGCTGTAAAGGGAAAAACCGACCTGGGCGATTTCTCCGGATTGCTCTTCGCCAAGCACCTCGCCCGCGCCCCGGATTTCGAGATCGTGCATGGCAAGGTAGAAGCCTGCGCCGAGTTCTTCCATCATGGAGATGGCTTCGAGGCGCTTCTGGGCTTGTCGTGTGGGTTTGGCGTCGGAATCGGTCAGCAGATAGGCGTAAGCCTGATGGTGGCTGCGCCCGACGCGACCGCGGAGCTGATGCAGTTGGGCCAGACCGAAGCGGTCGGCGCGGTTGATGACGATGGTGTTGGCGGTGGGGATGTCGATGCCGGTCTCGATGATGGTGGTGCAGAGCAGGAGATTGGCGCGCTGTTGGGTAAAGTCGCGCATGACCCGTTCCAGTTCGCGTTCGGGCAATTGTCCGTGACCGACGACGATGCGCGCTTCGGGGAGAAGTTTCTCCAACTCAAGGCGCATGTTTTCGATGGTGTCGACCTCGTTGTGAAGGAAGTACACCTGACCGCCGCGCTTGAATTCGCGCAGGACGGCTTCCCGCACGATGCCCTTGCTCATGTTCTGGACGAAGGTTTTGACGGCTAGCCGTTTCTGGGGGGGCGTGGCGATGACGGAGAATTCGCGCAACCCTTCCATCGCCAGCCCCAGCGTGCGGGGGATAGGCGTGGCGGTGAGGGTGAGGATGTCGACCTCGCTGCGCAGTTGCTTGAGGACTTCTTTCTGACGCACGCCGAAACGGTGTTCTTCATCGACGATGACCAGGCCGAGGCGCTTGAAACGAACGTCCTTTTGCAGCAGGCGATGGGTTCCAATCACGATGTCGATCTTGCCCTCGGCTAACTGGGTGAGCGCCAGCGCCTGTTCCTTCTGGGATTTGAAGCGCGAAAGCTCGGCAATCCTGACGGGCCAGTCGGCGTAACGGTCGGCGAAAGTCTGGCTGTGCTGTTCGGCCAGCAGCGTCGTGGGGCAGAGCAGCGCCACCTGATAGCCGTCCTGAACGGCAACGAATGCGGCGCGTAGCGCGACTTCGGTTTTACCGAAACCTACGTCGCCACAGACGAGGCGATCCATCGGGCGGCCCGATTTCATGTCGGCAATCACGGCGTCGATGGCGCTTTGCTGGTCAGGCGTGGTTTCGAAGCCGAAGCCTTCGGCAAAAGCGTCCAGATCGTGCACGTTGAAATCGAACTTCACGCCGGGCCGCGCGGCGCGGGCCGCGTAGAGGGCGAGCAGTTCGGCGGCGGTGTCGCGCGCCTGCATGGCGGCTTTTTTGCGCGCCTTTTCCCATTGCCCGGAGCCGAGCCGGTGCAGGTTCACGGATTCGGGGTCGACCCCGGCATAGCGGGTGATGACGTGCAGTTGGGAGACGGGCACGTAGAGCTTGTCGCCGCCGTCGTATTCGAGATGCAGAAATTCGTCTTCACCCTCTCCCAGGCTCATGTGCACGAGCCCGAGATAGCGGCCGATGCCGTGGGAGGCGTGCACGACCGGATCGCCGATTTTCAGTTCGGAGAGGTCGCGCAGCCACCCTTCCATCGTCGCAGCTTTGCGTGCGTCGCGTCGGCCACGGGGGCGGGCGGCGGTGTAAAGCTCGGTTTCGGTGAGAACAGCCAGTTTCGCTTCCGGCAGAATGAAACCGGCAGCAAGCGGGGCGGTCGTGATAGCGAAGTCGGTGCCGCCCGTCTCGATGAAGGTGGTGAAATCGGCGCAGATTTGCGGGGTTTCGCCGTATTCGGCGAAGAATTCGAGCATGGTTTCGCGTCGACCCGGCGATTCGGCCAGAAGCAGTACACGGCCCTCAAATCCGGCGCGGAAGGCTTTGAAGAGACTCAGCGGGTCGGCAGCCTTGCGGTCGACGGAGAGTTTGGGCAGGGGCAGCGTTGCGGCGGCATCGGCATCGTTTCGGGCTTGGCTGATCGTCAGCCGGGGACGGTCGTGGAGCGCGCCGAAAAAATCTTCTTCCTTCAGAAAAAGCGCCTCGGGCGCGAGCACCGGCCGGGCGCGCTCCCCGCGCAGCATGTGGTGGCGCGACCGGGTATCGCGCCAGAAGCTGGCAATGGCCTCCGGCACGTCGTGATGCAGGAGCACGGGGGAGCCGCTTGGCAGATAGTCGAAGAGCGTGGCGGTCTCTTCAAAGAAGAGCGGCAGGTAATACTCGATGCCCGCTGGAATGACGCCGTTCGAGACGTCCTTGTAGATGGTCGCGCGGCTCGGATCGCCCTCGAAGGCTTCGCGAAAACGCCCCCGAAACCGGGTGCGTCCGGCTTCATCGAACGGAAATTCGTGCGCGGGCAGCAGGCGGATTTCCTTGACCGGATAGATCGTGCGCTGGGTGTCGGGGTCGAAGGTTTTGATGCTTTCGATGCGTTCATCGAAGAGATCAATGCGTAGCGGCAGCGTCGCGCCCATCGGGTAGAGGTCGACCAGCCCGCCGCGTACCGCGAATTCGCCGGGACTCACGACCTGCGTGACGCAGTGGTATCCGCCAAGCGCCAGTTGCGTGCGCAGTTGATCCGTTTCGAGCGCATCACCCTGTTTGAGGAAAAAGGTGTAGGCAGCCAGAAAGGCGGGCGGCGCCATCCGGTAGAGCGCGGTGCTGGCGGGGACGAGCACCACGTCGGCCTCGTTCCGGCTGATCGCGTAGAGCGTGGAAAGTCGCTCGGAGATCAAATCCTGGTGCGGCGAAAAACTGTCGTAGGGCAGGGTTTCCCAGTCGGGCAGCAGGCGTGTGGAGAGATGCGGCGCGAACCAGGCAATTTCGTCTGCGAGCCGCTGGGCTTCAAGGGGTTGCGCGGTGATGACCGCCAACGTTTGCCCGCGCCCGGCCAGTGCGACGATAGCCAGCGCATCGCTTGCGCCCGAAAGAAACGGCAGATCGAGCCGCGCGCCGGGCTTGGGAAGATTCAGGTTCGAGATGGCGGGCAGGAGGGTTTTGATGCTGGATGAAACGGGCATTACAGTGAAAGGGCTGAGAGAAAGAATGTAATTATAGGGGCAGGATGCTATAGTCGAAATTCTCAAAATGAAGACATCATGAACAATTTATCCAGTCTACAGCCCGCCGCAGTCTGGCGGCACTTCTTCAACCTTTGCCGGATTCCGCGCGCCTCGGGGCAGGAAGCCGCCGTGCGCGATGCGCTGTCGGAGTGGGCCTGTGAACATGGCCTGTGTGTAAAGGGCGACAGCCGTGGAAATCTCGTTCTGGGCAAGGCCGCCACGCCGGGCTATGAAAACCGGCCGGGGGTGGTGTTGCAGGGGCATCTGGACATGGTGTGCCAGAAGCTCGGCGACAGTGCGCACGATTTCGGGCGTGACCCGATTCGTCCCGTGTTGCGCGACGGTTGGGTGACGGCGATTGATACTACGCTCGGGGCCGACAACGGGATTGGGGTTGCGCTGGCATTGGCGGTGCTGGAGGCCGACGATCTCGAACATCCGGCGCTGGAAGTGCTGCTGACCGTGGATGAGGAAGCGGGCATGCACGGCGCAATGGCGCTTGAGCGGGATGTGGTGCAGGGCCGTCTGTTGATGAATCTCGATACCGAGGAATGGGGCGAGCTTTATATCGGATGCGCCGGGAGCGCCAACGTGATCGTCGATACGCCGCTGCCTGTGGAAGCGGCCCCAATGGGCATGCAGGCTGTCGGCCTGCGGCTTACCGGCCTGGCCGGGGGGCATTCGGGCATCGACATTCACCGTCGGCGCGGCAACGCGATCAAGCTGCTGGCGCAGTTCCTGCACGGATTGAATGCAAAAGGGTTCGATTTCCGGCTCGCGTCGATGAAGGGCGGCACGGCGCACAACGCCATCCCGCGCGAGGCCGAGGCCATGCTCTTGGTGGTTGACCCTTCCGCCCTGCTGGCGGAAGCCGAAAGGTTCAAAGCGCAGTTGCGGAGTCAACTGAATGAAGAAGAGTCCGGGGTTCGCATCGACTTCAAGCCGGTTTCAACGCAGGATGCAGGCGAAGTCCTGCCCAATGAGGAGGCGCGCAAGGTTCTGGCCCTGCTGTGCGATCTGCCCTATGGCGTGCGCCGGATGAGCGAACAGATGCCCGGCGTGGTCGAGACTTCCAACAACATCGGGGAATTGCGGCTGGAAGAAGGCCGGTTGCACGTCAACATGATGGTGCGCTCGCTGATCGAGGGCGGCATTCATGCCTTGTGCGAAGAGATCGTCGCTCGCCTGCTTGCCTCGGGTTTCGAGGGCATCCACGTCACAGGGGCCGGGCCGGTATGGCATCCGAACCCTGAATCGAAACTGCTCGCGCTGGCGCGGGACGTTTTCCGGCAAACCTTCGAGGGTGAAGCCACCGTCCAGGTGATTCACGCCGGGCTGGAATGCGGCGCTTTCAGCGGATTGTGGCCGGATATGGACATGATTTCCTTCGGCCCCACAATCCACAGCGCCCATGCGCCCGGTGAGCGGGTCGAGGCAGCGAGCGTAGAACGCGCCTGGCGGTTGCTGACCGGGATACTGGCAGCGATCCCCGAGACCGGGTGTTGACCTCCCGGGGTTCCGGCACGCGCGGCGCTATGCCGCTATGCCGCTACGGGTTTGTTCGACCGCAGCCAGTCGCGCAGGATGGCGTTGAAATGAGCTTCCCAATCTTCGCCCAGTGCGCGCAAGGCGTCCAGGATGTCGACATCCAGGGAAAGTGCAACGTGTTCCGCCGATAGGGTCTTGCGGGCGCATCCACACCGGGAGGAGCGCGTATCGGTTTCGGGTCGCAGGAAAGCGGTGGTTTTAGAACTGGGTGTCATGGCCGTAATCTCCGTCAGAGCAGGCGCAAAATGATGCGTTGAACATATTTTATCGTGCCGACCTGTTTTCTCATGAAAACTGAAAACAAGCTTACCTAGCAGAAATCGTGCCAGATCGTTATGTTGTTGATTATTTGCGATCCTTTATTGGCGAACTGGAATGATGTAAAAAGCGCCGACACTTCTGGGACGGATTTCTCTAATTGTAAATACGTATAAATACGAGTCTGTGATATTTTCTTTTTGAAACCCGATTTATCATGGATACATAAATTGTCGCACCAGAACAAGTTCTCCCGAAAAGCGCATCGGTACGGTGAATTCCTGTCGTTTTTCGTGCGGCGCGCCCTCGTTGGTGATGATGGACAGGCGGGCGATGGTCAGGTTGTCGTTTCCGCCGCCGCCATAGTAATTGACGTAGATCTGGTATAGCCCTTTTTCCGGCGCAGGCGAGGCAAATATCTCCGGGCCGTAGCCGTCCGTGACATCAATGTCGATCGAGCCGCCGTTGACGACCCGTTGCCCGTACCAGGCGTGCTGGCCGCTTGGCGTGAGCACATGCAGGTCGAGGTCGGTTCCATTGGTGTCCCAACTGAGCAGGATGCGCAGTCTCGAGACGGATTGTCCATTTGCACTCTGGTGGAACTGGACGCGTGAACGCTCTTCGCCCGAGATGATTTCGACGCTGTTTGAGCCCGCGCCGAAACTGTAAGGACGCGCGAATGCGCCACTTTCATCGAGTCGCACCGGCATGGCGTTCCCGTTGACGACGAGAGTCGCAGTGTCGGATTTTTTTCCATATGCGCGGATACGCCCGCTAATCTGGGCGCTCTCCGGCGTGTCGGCGTCGATGCCGGGTCTCACGGCGGGGTATTGCACCGGCTGGGTAAAAGGCGTGTCGGGATCGCCCAGACGCCAGCCCGAGATGGGAGCAATCAATTCGGCCAGCGCCGGGAGGGGCAACAGGGCCAGTGCCAGAACGAGCAGCATAGTCTTGCGGTGGAAAGGGTTGGTCGCATTCGTATTCATGGCAGTTCTTCATTGATGAGTTTGCGGGCCCAGTATTCGACGAGTTGTTCGTCGTGAGCGGAAGGATGATGGCGCAGGCCGAGGTGCAGGTATTCGTGCGCCAGTGTAATGCGCTCTTCGAGCGAGCGCAGTCCGCGCACATGAATGCGCCCTCTGTCCTGTTCGGAAAACGGCGTGCCGTGGGAGAGCAGGCAGATGTCCGGCAGCGTGGAAGGCGCATCGAACCCCGACAGGTGCTGATAGAGGGTGCGGTGCCATCGCGGCGCGCGCGACGCGAGCCAGGTTTCCGCCTCGGAAAAGCGTCGGCAGGCAACGCCCGCCGGATCATTCATCGCGCCCAAGTCCGATTTTGGAAAGGTTTTTCGCAGGATGACATCCCATGCTTCGCCGTTTTGACTTGCGCGAACGGCATCCGCCCAGGCCATGCGGTTTTCCATTGAAACTGTGTCGTGATAGCTGACCGGCGCGCCCTGTAGCGTGAGTCCGGTCGTAAAACCGGCAACGGCGCGCGCTGCCGGGCTTGGCGGATGAATGGATACCCGCTGTTTTCGACTGCTGTCGTCGATGACGAGGCAATTGCCCTGTCTGGCGGCCTCGTTGAGCAGGTAACTGCGGACGACGACCGACAGGGCGCGGGCAGCTTCGATTTGCCTTGCGTCGGCTTCGCGGTCGATGACGCGGGCGACGTAGTCATCGAGGCCGAACCGGCCTTCGATGCGGGCGCGTCCATTCGGGCGTGAGAGGGTCAATTCCCCGGATGAAGTGAAAGGGATCGAGACGCCGCTCTGGAAACGGGCAATGAAACGGCCTTGCAGGACGCCTTCCGGCGCGTTCTTTCCGTCCGGCTGTTCGACCTCGAACGGATAACGGGTGAAAAAGTTCACCCGGACGCAACCGGGCGTGAGCGATCCGCCGTCCCCGTCCAGTGACAGCGTTTCAGTAAACGCTGCTGCCAGCCGCGCGCCGTGACGCGCCATGACCTGTTGTCCTGTGCCTTCGCCCGCGAACCAGACGGGACTGCCGTCGGCAAGCCAGCCCGCGCCGCCCCCGTAACGCCTTTCGGGCTGGCCAGGACGATGCCAGGAAAAAGATTTGACCCGTAATTGTCCGCCCATGCCGCGCACCAGTTCCGTCGCCTCCTGCCCGGAGGCGGCGAACAATCGGGCGAGCAGGGCGCTGGCAGCCTCTTCCCGCGCGCGCGCGCGCGCGGCTTCGAGCGCGCGCAGGATGGAGGCGGGAGAGACGATGGTTTCCGGTTTCATCGCGCCAAGATCGGCCAGCCAGGGCGCAGCGTCAGTCACGCCGGGGCGCGCCTCCCAGAATGTGCGCCAGGCTTCGGGGGAAATTCCGAGTCGTCGGGGCTCGAAAAACAATCCGCATGAACGCACGAGAGCCGATTCCCGGCCAATGCTCTGGCCGGGGTCGCAACAGTAGGTTTCTTCTTCGAGATGCTTGCGGGCGGCAGCGCCTCGTTTGCCTCGCGCCCCGGTGCAGACGTAATCCGGCGCGGGATGACGTTGTTCAATGAGCCACAGGTAGACGAAGAGTTTCCATAGGCTGCCGAGTGGGGCGTGTTGCGTGAATGGGCCGTTAGGGCATTCCTGTGCCGTTGGCCCCCACCCTAACCCTCCCCCGCAAGCGGGGGAGGGGATCAAGTCTTTTTCTCTCTCGCTTGCGGGGGAGGGGATCAAGTCTTTTTCCCTCTCGCTTGCGGGAGAGGGGGTCATGCTCCTTCCCCCGCTTGCGGGGGAAGGTTGGGATGGGGGCAGTCCGGAGATCCGTTCACTGGCAAGGATCTTGCCCGCGTTGTCGAACACGCGCCATTCCAGCCCGCCATCCGTCCCGGCCCGCCAGAGCATTTCCAGCGCAGGAGCGGGCTCGGCATTCGCCGGGGCGGCGGGCATGGCAAGCGCAAAACAGGCAAGGATGCCTGCCCGAATTCGCGCGCCTGCTACTTCACGACCCATGTCCCGTTTTTCTCCCCGGCATAAGCCTTCTTTTCCGGCTGGTACATCCGGTAGTAGCGCACCGGAGGCAGGGTGAAGCGGCCGCTCTGACCCACCCGCAGCAGATGGCGCACGACGATGTTTCCGTTGGCGGGCAGGAATTCGACGGGGACGCCGTAGCGGTTCCGGTGTTCTTCGGCATTGCCACGGTCGATGGGGCGAATCTGCTCGCCTTCGATCAGACTGATGCCCCAGGTGGTGCGTTCGATATTTGCGCCCGGCGGTAGCGGCGCTTCGACGATGCCATAGTGATGGGCCTGCTTCGATGAGAGGCGGATTTCATCGAGGTAGAGTTCCTGCGTGGAAAGTCCGGCGGCAGGGTCGACGGAGAGAAGTGTGTAGCTGGCCACCCCGTTCTCGAATTTTTGCCGCTCCAGCCGATAGAGCTTGCGCTCGATCTCGACCGGCAGGGCGCTCTTGCCGCTTTCCTCGCTCTCGTAACGCAAGATCGCCGTGAGCTTGGCGGGCGCGTTGTGAACTTGCAGTGTTTCGGGCGGACGCGCGCCAACGGGCCAGAGCCATTCGGGGGATGCGTCGGCCAGGGCGCGAGGCGAGACGGCAGCGTCCTGCCACTTTCCGCCGATGGGCTTGAGGCCGGGATCGCCTTCTTTACGCGCGAGTTTTCCGCCAAGCGCCTGTTGTGTCCACACGAGCGCCAGCGCCCGGTCGAGGGTCGGCGTTTCTTCGGAGATGTCGGCAAGAATGGCAGTGGCCGCGTTTTCCGTAGCGCCTTTGCTGGACAGGAGCAACAGGGCGCGTGCGGAAGGCAGATCACTGGACAGCAGGCGGGCAACGTCGAGCGCGTCCGTGCGGGAAGCGATACCCGCTTCCTTGGCGATGACTGCGGCAAGCACCCGCGCGTAGGCGAGGCCGAGCGGCGAATCGGGCGCGTTCAGGAGAGGGCTGTTCGCGTCTTCCTGTTGTTTTTTATGACCTTCATCGCGTGGCAGCGCCGCAATCAGTCCTTCCGTCTGCGTGCGAACCGGCAGGCCAATCTGCTGAATGAACCACAGGGAGAGCGCCCGATGCAGGAGCGGTTCTTTTTCGGCGTTGTCACGGTAGACCGCCAGGACGCGTTCCCAGTGCGAGGCGGGCAAGCTGATTCCCAACGCGCGCGTGGCCCGCCAGTCGGCGTAATAGGCGTAGGAGGTCATCAGGGCGCTGTTGTCCGTGCCGCTCCCCCACCAGCCGAAGACGGCTTCCGGCCCAGCCAGCGCAGCCAGACGCAGGCGCTGGCTGTAGAGGGTTTGCCGCAGGTGTGCGGCCTTGCCTTCCACGCGATCCGTGGACAGCAGCGGCGTGATGATGGCAAGCGGTATCAGACGGCTTGCTGTCTGTTCGACGCAGCCCCACGGATATTCGAGCAGGGAATCGGCGATGCGCAGAAAGTGTTCGCTGCCGCTGGCAGCCAGACGCAGTCTCAATCGGGTGGTATCGGCAGGCAGTCGGAGGGATGCCTTTCCGCGTTCCAGGGTAACGGCTTGCTCATGCAGCCCGTGCCAGCGCGTGGGTTCGGCTGTCAGAGTGGTTTCCAGCGAGTCGACGAGTTCGCCCGCCGCGCGCACTTCCAGCCGCGCCTGCTGTTCGCCGTCGAAGGCGGGCAGCTTGAACGACAGCCAGGTGACGCCGTGCGGGAGCGTTGCTTTCTGGACGATTTCTTCTTTCGCCAGCTTGAGCGTGATGTCGGCATCAGTCGTGCTGCCGGTGTTGTTGAAGACGGCCAGCGCCGCAACCGGGGCGTCGCCTTCGCGCATCCAGTTGGGCGAAGTCCATTTGGCGTAGAGCGGCTTGTCGGATTGCATCCAGGCGGTGCGCTGCCCATAGACGGCATCCTGCCGCGCGGGACCCCTGGGCGATTCCTTGTCCAATGCGACGGCCCGCACGGTGATGCGCCAGCGTGAAAGGGCGTCCGGCATCTTGAATTTGAACCGGGCGTGGCCGTTTTCATCGGTGACGAGGGCGGGGAACCATGCCGCCGTATCGGTATCGTCGCGGCGGGCGCGCTCCAACACCTTGATGGCGCGTTCGTTGTACTGGTGACGGGCAGGCGGTTGCCGCGCGGCATCGTTGGCGTAGTCGATGGCTTCATCGTAGGTGATGAAGTTCAGACTCGCGCTGGTGCGCACGTTGTTGCGCCGGACATGCTGGAAGAATTCCACCATGTCGGGAGCGATTTCCGGTTGCAGGGCGTAGATCATCTCATCGACGACGGAAACCGTCAGCGCGGCGCGCGTCGGCTTTCCGGCCAGGGACACATCAATGTCGACCTCCACGGTCTCGCCCGGCTTCACGACCGGTTTTGCGGGTTTGATGTCGAGCGCAAGTTTTGGGACTTCGACGACCAACCCGGCGTTCTGAAAGACGTATTCGCCCGCTTTGACGTAGGCCACCGAGAAGGTCATGTTCGGGGCGTAGCCTTCGGTGATGGGCACGCGCGCGCGCCACTGGTTGGGAGCGAGGCGCTCGGCGCTGACCCAGTTTTCGTGCTTGCCCTGGGCCGAGGTCAGGAGCGCGCTGGCTTCCACGCGGTCGCGCTCCAGGGTGAGCAGGGCTTCGTCGGCCGGATCGGAGAAGGTGATGAGCACTTCGGCGATCTCGCCTGGCAGATAGCGTTCCTTGTCGGTCACCATTTCAATGGTTCCGGGCAGCGTCTTGATGCTCCGCTCGTTACTGTCCCGGCCTCCGACCCAATGCGCGGTTGCGGCGACAAGCCTGCCCTGGGCATCGCGCAGCAACAGGGAGTAGGAGCCGGGCTTGTCGAGCGTGGGCGTCCATTCGCGGGCCGCGGCATCGAACGGGCCGTTCGTCTTTTCTTGGTCTTCGAGACGGACGATTTCCCATTGCGCGGGCGGGGCGGCGCTGTCCGGGCCTTCCGGTTCCAGTTGAAAACGCACGCGCTCATTCGGCATCGAGAATTTGCGCGCACTGACCAGTTTCCAGTTCGTTGCCGCGCGCTCGATCAGGAGTTCGCTTGTTTTCCGCACCCGATAGGCCGCGCCGTCGGTGGCGAGCACGGAGAGAATGAGTCGTGAAGGTTCTTTTGCGGGAGGAAGTGAAAATTTTGCTTCGCCCTGATCGTTCGTGGTCAGACCGATGGTGGCCTGTTCGACCGGAAAGAGGCCGCCGTAACGCAATTCGCCCTGCACCATCGTCAAGACCTGTGCGCGCAGGGTCAGGTCGAGCGCGGCGTTTTTCACCGCATCGCCGTTCGGATAGGTGAGGCGGATCGTGCCGGTGACGGGTTCTCCGGTTTTGAAATTGGCGTTGTCGGGGGTGATCGCAATTTCCATGTGCGGCTTTATGTACTCAGCGACACGGAAGGCGGCCCCATAGGTCTTGTTCTGGTATTTGACGCGAATCTCGTAACCGCCCGCCGCGGCATCCGGCGGCAGGCGGAACATGGTTTCGCCGCCGCGATCCGGCGTGAGCCGCGCTTCACCCGAGAAGACCGGCGTGCCATTGGGATCGAGAATGACGATGCCGAGTCCGCCCGCCTGCGCGGGCGTGGACTGGTTGGCCGCGCGGTAGTCGCGTGCCAGAAACTTCAGTTGCACTTCGTCGCCGGGCCGGTAGAGAGGGCGATCAGTGACCGTGTAGAGCTTGGTGTTGTAGATTTCGCTGTCGTAATAGAAATTCTCGGAGACGAAAACGCCGCCTGCTGCGTCCTGCCCGAGCAGGTAGGTGCGTTCCGGGCTGGTATGCGTGAGCGTGGCAAGCCCGTTGGTGTCGGTCGTGGCCGAGGCCAGCACGCCACGGCCGTCGGTCCATTGCAGATTCGCGCCGAGCACCGGACGGCCATCGGCGCGGTGCGCCGTCCACACCGTGAGCGAGCCGGGCGCGAGCTTGGTGACGGCGATGGTGTCCGAAACGAAGACGAGCGTGGTGGCGCGCCGCGTGCCGAGCATCGCTTCGGCGATATAGAGACCGGGCCGGAGCTTGCCGAGCGGCACGTAGAAATTGCCGTCGTTTTTCGGCAGAAAATTGCTGCTGGAGCCTGCAAGGTGCACGCCCTGCACCTTTTCCAGCGGGTCGATGGGTTTTGCCGCCATCAACGGGTAACGGAAACGGTCGACCAGATCGAACCCTTCCAGGGGTTTGAACACATTGGCCGGGCGGTAGTCGGGTTGCGCGATACTGGTTTTCAGCGCCGGGACGGTTTCCGTCACCGAGCGGCGAGCCTTGCTTGAGAAGAGATCACGCCAGGCGCGGCGCGATTTGTTCCAGGCGTTGCTCCACAGGTATGAGAGTGTGTTGGCCACGCCTTCATCGCGCGGGCGCGCCGTCACGTCGATGCGGTGCGGGTTTTTTTGCGCTTTCAGAAAGGCGAGCGGGTCGGGGACGCGGTATAGCGCAATATCGACTCCGCCGTATCGGGCAACCGCATCCTGGCCGTTCGAGGCCGAAATTTCGATCCGAAGCAGGGCTTCGTCGTTCGTGCCGTATTGTGTGTCGGTCAGAACGAAAAACGCCTCGCCCGGCGCCGGAGAATAGTTGCTGCTCTCGCCTTCGTTCTGCTGCGCCTGCAAGTTCAGAGGCATGGACAGCAGGACGCAGGCGGCGAGCGCCGCGAAGGAAACTCTGTTTTTATTACGTAAAGTCATCATTGTCGATCAACTCAGGAAAGCCAGTGAGAACACGCCCGCGAAATTCGGGTTTCCGGGTTCGGGTCGCCAGCGCGTGTCGTTCCATTGAAGAAGGGCGGGCAGTGTTGCCGTTCGTAAGCCATCGTCGCCGGGCGTGGGCAATGCGCCGTTGTGATAGACGACTCTGTGTCCCGTCCAGAGCATCAGGTGCTGTTCCGGCCCCTGATCGAAAAACAGCAGATCCGCCGGTCGCGCCTGCCGCGCGTCGCGGCTCACCCAGACGCTGTTTTCCTGGATCAGCCCGATGGCGTTGACGTAAGCCCCTTCGCTGCCGTCGGGTCGCTTCCAGCGGTTTCGGAGAATCAGACGTGTTTCTTCCGGGATGAGATCGGGCGGGAGACGCCCGTCGAGCCCCATTGCCCGCCGCCAGCGCGCGTCATGCCCGGCGAGCGCCTCGGCGACGGCAAAGCGCACGAAACCCGCACAATCGCGGTGCGTCCAGCGCGGCGTCGGCCCGCGCCGAATCTGTTCCGCAGCGATACGGACGATCCACGCCCGCACGGCCCGGCTTTGTGCCGCGTCGAGGCGGATCGGAGTCGTCAGGGCCTCCGGCGCGCCCACTCCTACGGGGAGCGCGCGCGCCCATGTGGTCAGCGTGCCCAGTGCGCCCAGCGCGGCGAGCATCTGGCAGAAACGGCGGCGTGATTGCGCGATCGACATCGGGTTTTTCCTGGCCTCAGTGATCCGTGCTCTCTTTCCACTCCAGGGGATACCAGGCGGGGCCGTCGCTACGCACCTTTTTGGACAGTCCGATGCGCTGCGCCGGATAGCGCGCCAAAGCTTCCAGGCGTGGCACGAGGTAAGCCTCGGCGGCATTGCGGAACAAGGCTTCCTCGTTGCGGGGCAGGGCGGTGAAGATTTCCTTGTGGAGTAGGGCAGCCAGTGCGTTCGGATCGGCGAAGGCCAGCGGTACGTTGGCGCGAAAACTGTCCGCCAGCGCCGGATAGCGTTTTGCCTCAACCGCGCGTGCGTTTTCCACCAGCGCCGCGTCGGGAGAAAAGAAAACGATGTCGCGCTGGATGGCGAGCGCCGGTTTCAGGCGGCGTTCGCCGTTGTCGCTGGATGAGCCGTAGCGTGAGACGATCTCGCCTTGCCAGAGCGCGGAGCCGTTCGATGCGTCCATCGAGGTTTCGCCTTTCCCTGCCTGGGTGAGTTGCGCGGCCAGACCGAAAAATTCCTGCACCTGCTTCTCATCCGCACCTTTGGCGAGATGTGCCGCAAAAAGCGGCGTATAGAGCCTTGAGTCCTTGTACCAGCACACTGCGGCGGAGCCGGTAAAGTTGGCGGTGAGTTCTTTCGAGCTTACCTGTTTACCTGTGTTGAGATTTTTCAGCACGGATGTCATTTGCGCCCAGTCCACCGGCAAGGCTGCGCAAAGGCATGGCCCGTGCGGCAATACCGCCCACAGGCTCATGTTTCCGTCATTCTGCCATGCGTCGCCGTCGATCAGGGCCGCGCTTTGCCAGGCGCCCTGATCATCGAAAGTCAGTTTCAGCGCCTCCAGTCCCGGTACGAAAGATTCGTAATTGAGCGCGAACACCCGCGCGCCAAGCGTCAATTCATGCTTCTTTTCAGCCAATGGTTCCTCAAGGGAAAAATACTGCGCAAACGGGGAAACGGTTTCCTCGCCTTCGAGCAATTCCCGGATGATTTCCACGGCCTTTTCTGATTGCGTCCAGCGCGGGACGGTTTCTTCTCCGCTGCTGTCCACGAGCAGCATGCCCGGATTGGAAAGCGCAACGATTCGGTCTCCCTTGGAGAGCAGCAGCAAATGGTGGCCGATCCCATATTCGATCGCCAGTATTTCCACATCCGTGCCGTCGAGTTTGCCTGCCGACGACAATTGCATGTCGGCGGCTTTCGCGGCGGCGGGCAGGAGAGTCTGGATGATTCGCGCCAGATGATTGCGCGAAAGCACGACCACGAAATCTTTCAACCGCCCGGCATCGTCCCGCCACAGGGCGACTTCGGCGGGTTCATCGAAAACGGATGCGAGCAACCTTTCCGGAAAATCCAGCCTGTGTTCGAAAGCGATGCGCCGCAATGTGCCGGAGAGCGCCATGCGGTTTTCGTTCTGCTCGTAATAGGTCACAAAGTCTTCGGTAAGCACATCGCGGGCAAGCGGTATCCGCAATAAATCAGGCGGAAGCTTCGAGAGGCTATGGCTACGGATCAGGGCGTCTGGAAGGAAGATGTCGGGCGCGCGCTTGGCTATTGGCCCGGAAAACGGCGGTGGACGCAGCATGACGCTTCCCAGCGCAGTCATCCCGCCGATGAGTAGAAACCAGAACAAAAACTTCTTGAGTTTGAGCATGGATATGATTCTGGAAAGTAAGAATTTGCATAAACCCCAAAAAAAGCAGGTTCAGTTTGAAAAACAGATAATTCTAGCAAAGTGGAATTCTTTATGGGGATCAGCGTCTTGCCACGCTGAAACCGGCGTCAACCTGTTACGATGCGTTCCGCTCGTTTCGTCTTCACTCAGCGCCCCGCATGCAGCTTTACGCCCTCGGACTGAACCATCACACCGCACCGCTTGCCATCCGCGAGCGGGTTGCGTTCGGGCCGGGATGTCTGGGCCGCGCGCTGCACGAACTGACGGACGGGCAGGCGGTGACTGAGGCTGCCATTCTCTCCACCTGCAACCGCACCGAACTTTATTTCTCGGGCCAGGAACCCCGATACGCCGCTGACTGGCTTGCGCGCTTTCACGATCTGCCGCTTGGCGAAATCTCCCCCTACCTCTACTCCCACCCCGAGCGCGAAGCCGTGCGCCACGTCTTCCGCGTCGCAAGCGGGCTGGATTCGATGGTGCTGGGCGAGCCGCAAATTCTCGGTCAGGTGAAAGACGCCGTGCGCCAGGCCGAAGAGGCGGGCACGCTGGGCGTGCTCCTGCACCGGCTTTTCCAGAACACCTTCTCGGTGGCCAAGGAAGTGCGCTCCACCACCGCGATTGGCGCGAACATCGTCTCGATGGCCGCTGCCGCCGTGCGTCTGGCAGAACGGGTTTTCGGGAAAATCAACGATCTGCGCATTCTTTTCATCGGCGCGGGCGAAATGATCGAACTGTGCGCCGCCCATTTTGCCGGCGCCAATCCGCGCGGCATTGCCATTGCCAATCGCACCGAAGGCCGGGCGCAGGCGCTGGCCGGGCGCTTCAATGCCCGAACGATGAAAATCGAAAGAATCGCCGAAACCCTGCCGGAATTCGATGTCGTTGTTTCCTGCACCGCCTCGCGGCTGCCCATCGTCGGGCTTGGCATGGTCGAGCGCGCAATCAAGGCGCGCAAGCATCGCCCGATCGTCATGGTTGACCTCGCCGTGCCGCGCGACGTCGAAGCCGAAGTCGGCGAACTCGACGACGTATTCCTCTACACGGTCGACGATCTCGCCCAACTCGTCGAAGCCGGGCAGGAATCGCGCCAGCAGGCCGTCGTCGAAGCCGAAGGCATCATCGACATGCGCGTCAGCGGCTTTTTGCACTGGATGCAGGCGCGCGATGCCGTCCCCGTGATCCGCACCCTGCGCCAGCACGCCGAAGCCGTGCGCGAGGCTGAGTTGGAACGCGCGCTCAAACTGCTCGCGCGCGGAGGCGATGCCGCCAAGGCGCTCGAAGCTCTCTCCCACGGCATCACCAACAAACTGATGCACGGGCCGTCGCGCTACCTCAATCAGCCCGAAGGCGAGCAACACGCCGAGGCTGGAGAACTCGTCCGTCGTCTTTTCGACTTGCCCGATTCCTGAGCGTCGCCGAAAAAAATGAAACAAAGCATTCGTGACCGGCTCGATCGCCTCATCGACCGCCTTGGCGAACTCGATAGCGAACTGGGCGACTCCGACACCGCGCGCGACATGAACCGCTTTCGCGAGCTTTCACGCGAGCGCGCCGAAATCGAACCCATTACCGTTTTCGTCCGCGCCCTGCATCAAGCCGAAGCCGACTGCGCCACGGCCCGCGAACTGCTTGAAGACCCTGAAATGCGCGAACTGGGCGAGGCTGAACTGATTGAGGGCCAGCGCCGCTGCGCTGAACTCGAAGACGCCCTGCAACGCGCGCTTCTGCCCCGCGACCCCAACGACGGGCGCAATCTCTTCCTCGAAATCCGCGCGGGCACGGGTGGCGAAGAAGCGGCGCTCTTTGCCGCCGACCTGTTGCGCCTCTACACCCGCCACGCCGAGCGGCAACGCTGGAAAGTAGAAATCATCTCCGCCAATGAATCCGATCTCGGCGGTTACCGCGAAGTCATCACCCGGATCAGTGGCACGGGCGCCTGGTCGCGTCTCAAGTTTGAGTCCGGCGGACATCGCGTGCAACGCATTCCCACCACCGAAACCCAGGGGCGCATTCACACCTCTGCCTGCACGGTGGCCGTCATGCCCGAGGCCGACGAACTCGAAGCCCTCCAGCTCAACCCTGCCGATCTGCGCATCGACACCTACCGCGCCTCCGGCGCGGGCGGGCAGCACATCAACAAAACCGACTCTGCCGTACGCATCACCCACCTGCCGACCGGCTTCGTCGTCGAATGTCAGACCGAGCGCAGCCAGCACAGCAACAAGGCCCGCGCGATGGCCGTACTTGCCGCGCGGCTGCACGATGCGCGCGAGCGCGAGCGTCAAATGGCCGAAGCGGCCACCCGGCGCGGCCTCGTCGGCAGCGGCGATCGCTCCGAGCGCATCCGCACCTACAACTTTCCGCAGGGCAGGGTGACGGATCACCGCATCAACCTCACCCTCTACCGGCTCGATGCCGTCATGGATGGCGAACTCGACGAAATCATCGACGCCCTCACCCTCGAACATCAGACCGAGCAACTGGCCGCACTGGCCGAAGAATCATGAATGCGCCTTTGACGGAAATCAGCATTGGCGAGGCGCTGGCCTGGGCGCGCAGGCACATTCAGCCACCCGATGCCCGCTTGCTCCTGCGGCATGTCTGTCGCGCCTCCGCCGCGCATCTCGTTGCCTGGGCGGAACAAATCCTGAGCGTTGCCCAATGGGAAACCTTCCAGCATCTGGTGGAGCGCCGCACTGAGGGCGAGCCTATTGCCTACCTCATCGGCGAGCGCGAATTCTACGGACGCGCCTTCCTCGTCAACGCCTCCGTCCTCATTCCCCGGCCGGAAACCGAACTGCTCGTCGAACTGGCCGTCGCCCGCTTCAGCGCCGTTCCCCGGCCCAAAGTGCTCGATCTCGGAACCGGTTCCGGCGTTCTTGCCATCACGCTTGCGCTGGAGCTCGATCGCCCCGAAGTCACTGCCACCGACATCTCCCGCGATGCCCTGGCCATCGCCACGACCAACGCCCTGCGGCTTGGCGCGAGTATCACCTTCCTCTGGAGCGACTGGTATGCGCTGCTCAAACGAGAAGATCGTTTCCAACTCATCGTCGCCAATCCCCCCTATATCGTGGAAGGCGACCCCCATCTCACTCATGGCGACCTGCGCTTTGAGCCTATAGCCGCGCTCGCCTCCGGCCGGAACGGACTGCACGCCCTCACCGCCATCGTCACAGGCGCGGGCCGATACCTCGAAGACGGCGGCTGGCTTTTTCTGGAACATGGCTACGATCAGGCCCCTGCCGTGCGTGGCCTGTTGGCTGACGCGGGTTTCGCTCACATCACTTCGTGGAAGGACCTCGCCGGCATCGAGCGCGTTTCGGTCGGGCGCTGGACAGGCTGAACATCAGGCCCAAAGCATCGCCAATCTGTATTTGCGATGCCCTACCTCTTCCCCTCAAACTGAATGCTGTCAATGTCGATATCCCCCGGCTTGTCGGGCCGGAAGGTCACCAGATGGCGGTCGGTTCGGCCGTCGGCGCGGGCCACTTCCAGCACCCAGCCGTTGAGCCGGTAGCGTCCCTGGTGGCTGGCGCCGTCGTTGGCGTGGCGGTCGCTGTGGGTGGCCGTGGAGCCGCCGCCCCCCGATTGCCACTGCCCGCCGGTGTTGGACATGCCGCTGCTCCTGCGCGTCCCGCGCGTGTCCGACTGCGTGGACGAACTCGTGCTGAAATGATTGACCGTGTCCACATACCCGCTCGTCCCCTGAAACGATGACGTGAAGGTGCCATCCCCGTTGAAATGCCACGTTGTGCGCTTGGTTCTGATCCCCGAAATCATGTTGCCCCAGCCGTCCAGGTGTTCATACGCGCCGTTCAGCCGCGCGCCCGCCCGCGCTGGCTGCGCCACCCAGCCCGTGGCCGACAGGCAAATCTCGCGCGCGTCCTGCAGCGGCAGCGAACAGCCATCGGCCGGCAGGCGGCGCCAGACGCCGTCACGGGGGCCGCGAATCTCGTAGCCCCCGCCTCCCTTGCGCCACTGCACCTGCTGTTGCCGCGACGCCTGCACATTCAACTCGTCGGGCGGACTCTCGATGCGGTAACCCGTCCCATCCTTGAGCAGCAGCCACGTGGTGTGCTCGGCGCGCCGCACCGTTTCGCTATTGAACTTCACGATCTGCTCAAGCACATAAATCGCGGCAATCTCCTCATCGCGCACACCCTGCAGCGCCGTGCGCGCCGCCGGCCACTGCTCCTGCGGCGTCGCCTGCGCCACCGGCGCAGCCTGCCCCGCCGCGGGTCTGCCCCTGCCGCTGCCTGGCGCCTGCCCCCGCATCACCAACACCAGCGTCTGCTGCATGCCGTCCATGTGGCGCGCCAGTTCCGCATCGCTGCCCGTGGCGCGGATGCGCAGCAACAGCGCTCTGCCGCTGCCGTCCTGCGCCGGCGCCAGCATGTATTGCAGCGCCACATGGCCCGCCATGCACTGCTGCATTACCAGCCCCGACGCCTCCGCCTGCGGCGGCTGGCACGTATCTCCCTGCATCGCCCCGGCCCGCTCGCGGGCGCGAGCCAACTGGTTTTGCGCGTTCGCGCCCCGCGGCACGTCGAACCGCTCGTCGGCCAACCAGATTTCCAGTTGTGCGCCTGCGCTTATCCCCGCCGACGCATAAGTGACGCCGCGGCCATCGCGGTGCGTGGCCCAGCCCGGCGGCAACTCCCCGGCCAACGCCGCCGCAGCCGCCAGCGCGCCCCCAACCCCAAGCGCAAACCGCGCCCCGCGCAAACCCTTGCGTCCGAAAAAACTGCTGTGGTTCATCATCATTATCATCAATTCTTTGGTTGTATTTTTTCCTTCCTCCGCGTGCGGGGGAAGGCTGGAATTGTGTCACTCGAAGTGGCGCACTGCAAATACAGTTTTGTTACCATCAAGAGGGAGACAACTGGATTGCCAGACAAGCCGCGTTCGGTTATAGTGCGCCCCCTTGCCGGTGTAGCTCAGTTGGTAGAGCAGCGCATTCGTAATGCGAAGGTCGACAGTTCGAGTCCGTCCATCGGCACCAAAAAAATCAAAGGGCTACGGAAACGTAGCCCTTTTTGGTCGGGCTGACATTCGGAAGTGTTACGGGTGGAAGAACAGCCGCGCAATAGCCATTGCGAGACCGGCGGCTGCGATGATTGCGCCAACGTTCCACTTGATGAGTTCTACCTTTGTTCTCTCAAGATCACTTTTCATCTCTGCTTTCAGCAAGGCCAGATCGCCCTTTGTGGCGAGTTCCTTCAAGTTCACTTCCAGCACTTCGGAGAGCGCGCCAGCCTGCTCCTCAGCCTGCTCGGACGTGAACCCGGCCTTTTTGAGCCTGTTGGCATATTTGAGGGTGTCGAAGGTAACGGCGTTCATGCCCTGATTCTATCTACGCAACCACGGAATAGGCGGAATAGGCAAGTAATGCTGCAATACTGCATCATCTGTCGTGATTGGCGCTGCCGTGCTTTCGCCCGGGAGGTCTTCGTGGTAGGCTTCGCCCCCGCGCAGTCCCTCTCCTCGTAGTTCAATGGATAGAACGGGCGCCTCCTAAGCGCCAGATACAGGTTCGATTCCTGTCGAGGGGACGATAAAAAATACGGGAGGTAACGTACAGACTGGGCGCGCGCAGCAACTTCAATTTCTGCCATTCGCGCCCTTGATGCTGCGACGGATTGCCGATAGCAGGGCGGGCCAGACTTCCTCGGGCGCGTCGATGTGGCGCAGCAGAGCTTCGGGCGGGATGTGCAGCAGGGCGTGAATCTGGGAAACATCATCGGGCAGGGCCGGGTTGCTCCAGCCGCCTGCCGCATGACGCGCCAGGTCGACGGCAAGCGTGATGGTGCGTACCCTGGGGTTGTTGGTCTGGGAGGCATCGAGCAGGTGCACCAGAAGTTTGGGTAGACGCCAGGCGCGGATCAGGCCGAGTTGAAGTTCCCGTGTCGTGATGCCGAGAATTTCGCGCTGCGCGACGGTAGTGCGCAGTTCCCGGTCGGCGCGTTGCATGTCGAAAACGCGCTGGGTGAGATCGGGGGCGTTGATCCAGCACATCATTTCAGCGGCTTCAAACAACAGGGCGGCAATGGTGATTTCGTTGACATCGAGATCGCGCCGGATGACCGCCCAATCGCGGGCATAACAGGCTGCCTTGCTGGCTCGGCCAACAACCCTGAGCAGACCGAGCAGGGCTTGTGGCCGGGAACTCAGCGCCTCCTCGACGGTGGGCATGTCGCTGAATGCCCTGAAAAAAGGCATGATGCCCATCATGATGACGGCGTTGACGACAGTGAGGATGTCGTGGTTTTGCGCATTGTCGCGGTGGGTTTCAATGTAGGAGAGCAGACGCATCGTCATCAGCGGATCGGCCTGCACCGCAGAGGAAATGTCCTGGTGGGTGATATCGTCGATGTTCTGGGCCAGCCGCGCGAACGTGTCTACCGTCCGGCGCAGCACGGGAATGGGCTGTCGTGAAAAGAATGCGACGTAGGATTCGACCGAAGACAGGGCGTGCGTGAGAACGGCCATGACGAAATCCCAACTTCAGGGAGTGTTGATATATGCTTCCAATTTATCGGTAGAACCTGGCCGGACTAAAGCTACAAGTAACGTATTTGCGTTGGCCGTTTGCCGGAAAAGGCAGCCGATTGGCGGATGTGTGAGGAAATGCACACCGGATAACATCAGTGCGCGTCATTACAAAGAAGGGAGGCACGAATGAGAGAGGCTGATTCGTTCAAGGCTCTGTTGATCGAGCAGGATGAGGCGCGCAAGGTATCCGCTTCGCTGACTTCGCTCATCCCATCGCAACTCGATGACGGAGAGGTGCTGATTCGGGTGCACTTTTCAAGTATCAATTACAAGGATGCGCTGGCGGCGACCGGGGCAGGGAAGGTCATCCGGCGGTTTCCTTGTGTGGGCGGAATCGACCTGTCCGGCGAGGTCGTCGAAAGCGGCGATCCCCGTTTCAAGACAGGCGATGCGGTGATTGCCACCAGCTACGACATCGGTGTTGCTCATCATGGCGGTTATGCCGAATACGCCAGAATTCCGGCGGATTGGGTGATTCCGCTACCGTCGGGGCTCGATTTGCTCGAAGCGATGGCGCTGGGCACGGCGGGGCTGACTGCGGCGCTCGGGATCGTGAGAATGGAAGACAACGGCCTTCTCCCGAGTAAAGGTCCGGTACTCGTTACCGGGGCGAGCGGCGGGGTCGGCGGGCTGGCCATCGACATGCTGGCCCGGCTCGGCTATGAGGTGACGGCGCTGACCGGCAAGGCACAGGAGGCGGATTTTCTCAGGCGCATCGGCGCGACGGACATTTTCTTGCGTGGAGAAATCGACTTCACCAAGATTCGTCCACTGGAGACTTCCCGTTGGGCCGGGGCGGTCGATAACGTGGGCGGCGAGATTCTGAGCTGGGCGCTGGCGACGATGCATCAGGATGGCGTTGTGGCCAGTATTGGCAATGCCGCCGATTTCAAGCTTGCGACCACGGTATTTCCGTTCATCTTGCGTGGCGTAAGTCTCTTGGGAATTGATTCGGGCTATGCGAGCATGCCTATGCGGCAAAGGGTGTGGATGCGATTGGCGGCTGATCTCAAGCCACGTTACCTGAAAGATTTCATCCGCGTGATCGGATTCGACGAGTTGCCAGGGGCTTTCGCTGCCTTTATCGAGGGGCGGGCAAGAGGGCGAACCGTTGTCCGTATCCGGGATTGAGTGTTACGGAGAACTGTGCCGGGTAGGCAGATAGGTACGATATGACCGAAGAAGAAACCGTTGTCCTGCCGAAGATACTGATTGTCGACGACTCGCGCATGGTACGCGCCAGCCTCATCAAACAGATTCGCCACCGTTTCCAGATACGGGAGGAAACTGACGGCGAGGCGGGGTGGCAAACCCTGCTGATCGACCCCTCGATCCGCATTGTGCTGACCGATCTTGGCATGCCCAAGCTCGACGGCTTCGGTTTGCTTGAGCGCATCCGAAGTTCGAAGGTGCAGCGCATCCAGGAATTGCCGGTTGTGATCATCTCCGGCGACGAGGACGATGAAGCCCGGCAACACGCGCTGGATCTTGGCGCGAATGATTTCGTTTCCAAGGGCGCGGGATGCGCCGAGATGACGGCGCGGCTCGAATCCTTGCTGGACTTGACCGAGATTCGCCGCAGTCTTGCACTGTCCGGGCAGATTCCGATCATCGACCCGACCTCCGGACTGGTAACGCCTGCATATCTCAACCACAATGGCGAGCAACATCTGGCGCAGGCACGGCGGCGGCAAACGGCAATTTCGGTGATGGTGGTCGAAATCGACCACTACGAACAACTGGTCGAATGGCACGGCAACCACGTGGCCAGCCTGATTACCAGCAAGCTCGCCAAGATTCTCGCCAGCAAGGTGCGGCGGGAAGACACCATCAGCCAGATATCGGGAGCGCGTTTTGCGGTCCTGTCACCTAGCACTTCGATAGCGGGTTGTTGCGCTTTTGCCCTGCGTCTGCAAAAGGCGATGGAAAAACTGGTGCTGACTTACCGCGAGGAGCGTATTCGCATCACGGTCACTGTGGGCATCTCCGGTTCCGAGACAGACGGTGTGCAGAGCGTGGAGAGTCTCGTCGGAACCGCTACGGAGCGCGTGCGCCGCGGTATCGCGGCGGGGGGCAACCGTATCGTCAATAGCGAGGGCGAAGTCGACAAGGTTGCGGCCGAAAGTTATGTGAATCAGATGGTCAGCATTGATCATGCCTTGCTTCAGTTGCGGATCGGCGCACAGGATGACGTCATGGAACGTTTGCCGGAAGTCATCACGGCCATGATGCCGCTCTTCAGCCTGCTCGAAGAGCGGCTGCATTTCGGCATTCCGCTGGGGGAACTGGAGAATTACGGCCGGAAGTAATTTTCCGTCATTGCGACTGCGACCGCAGCGTGGCGGGAAGCAGTCCAGAATAGGCTCCGATCTGCCCGTAAAAGCAAAGCGAGAAGCCTTGGGCGAGCCCAAGACAAAAGCATAATCCTGTACGCAAAACTATGAGAGAATTCACGCGGGGCACAAGCAACAACGCCCCGTTAGCGGCGGGGCGTTACTGCTAATCAGTTCCCCAAAGGGGGTGATTACGTTGAAACTTCCGCTGCAAAGGGGTCGTCTCAAACATTGCCTGATTAGGGCACTGATCATTCTACTGATCCTGCTTTTTTCTAGCAAGTGCCTGTGACCGCCCCAGGTAGTACCCCGCCTTCTGCCCATAAAGCAGGGGGCGGGCTTCTCCGGAGAGCAGGTCAAAGGGTCGCGCCAGGCTGGTTCCCGAGGGAAAGCTTCAGCGCGCCCCGCGCACGACCAGATTGTCCCGGTGGATCACTTCGGGCGTGTCGACGTAGCCCAGAATGGATTCGATGTCGGCGCTGGGTTTACGCAGGATGCGGCGGCATTCGCTCGCGCCGTAGTTGGCCAGACCGCGCGCGACTTCTTCTCCGGCTTCATTGACGCAGACAATCGCTTCACCGCGCCTGAAATCGCCTTTTACTTCGAGCACGCCTACGGGGAGGAGGCTGCGGCCTTCAGATAAAGCTTTGACGGCGCCCGCGTCGATGACAAGCGTGCCAGCCAGTTGCAGGTGGTTGGCAAGCCATTGCTTGCGCGCGGCCAGCCGTGAGTCGCTGGCGTGGAGCAGGGTTCCGACGGACTCGCCGCTTGTGAGCCGCAGAAGGACATCCGGTTCGCGTCCGCTGGCAATGCAGGTGTGCGCGCCGCCGCGCGCCGCGCGCCGCGCGGCAAGCACCTTGGTGAGCATGCCGCCTTTGCTGAGGCTGCTTGCGGCTCCGCCTGCCATGGCCTCGAAACGGGGATCATCGGCAGGGCCTTCTTCAATCAGGGAAGCAGCGGGGTCGCGCCGGGGGTCAGCGGTGTAGAGCCCTTTCTGGTCGGTAAGGATGATGAGGGCGTCAGCTTCGATGAGATTGGCGACCAGCGCGCCGAGCGTGTCGTTGTCGCCGAACTTGATTTCGTCGGTGACGACGGTGTCGTTCTCGTTGATGATAGGGATCGCGCCCAGTTCGAGCAGCGTGATGAGGGTCGAGCGCGCGTTGAGGTAACGCTGCCGGTCGGAAAGATCCTCATGGGTGAGCAGAATTTGCGCGGTGGCGAGGCCGTGGCGCGAGAAGGTTTTTTCGTAGACTTCGATCAGCCCCATCTGACCGACCGCTGCCGCGGCCTGGAGGCAGTGCATTTCATGTGGACGCTTTTTCCAGCCCAGGCGCTGCATGCCTTCGGCAATGGCCCCCGACGATACCAGGGTGATTTCGCGTCCTTCCTGGCGCAGGGTGGCGATCTGACGCGCCCAGCCGTCGAGCGCGGCATGGTCGAGTCCCGCGCCGTTGTTGGTGACGAGCGCGGAACCAATTTTGACCACCAGACGGCGGGCTTCAAGGATGCGCGTTCTCGTGGTCATTCGGAAAATCCCTGCGGCTCGTTGGGTTCTTCGCTGGCGCTGATAGCAGCGGCGGCGGCATCGGCGCTGGCGCGCGCGTCGTCGAGAAAATCCTGAATGGCGAATATCAGCTTCTCGCAGCCCTCGCCGTTGATGGCGGAAATTTCGAAATGGCGCTCGATGGTGCCGAAGGCGTTGAGAAATGCCTGGATGCGGGCGGCACGTTCCTCAGCGGGGATGAGATCGAGCTTGTTGAGCACGAGCCAGCGCGGTTTGGCGTACAGATCTTCGTCGTACTTGCGCAGTTCTTCGACGATCGTGTGGGCATCGCGTACCGGATCGGCTTCCGTGTCGAAGGGCGCGAGATCGACCAGATGCAGCAATAGGTGGGTACGTTGCAGGTGGCGCAGGAATTGATGCCCAAGGCCCGCGCCTTCGGCGGCGCCTTCGATCAGACCGGGAATGTCGGCAATCACAAAGCTGCGATTCTCGGCGGTGCGTACTACGCCGAGGTTGGGCGCAAGCGTGGTAAACGGGTAGTCGGCTACCTTGGGGCGGGCGGCGGAAACCGCGCGGATGAAGGTGGATTTTCCGGCGTTGGGCAGTCCGGCGAGGCCGACATCGGCCAGTACCTTGAGTTCGAGATGAAGATTGCGCCGTTCGCCTTCGTGCCCGGGGGTGCACTTGCGCGGAGCGCGGTTGATGCTCGATTTGAAATGGATGTTGCCCAGCCCGCCGCGTCCGCCGCTGGCAAGCACGACCTGTTTGCCGTCTGCGTCGAGGTCGGCGAGTTGTTCGCCGGTGTCGCTGTCGCAGATGACGGTGCCGACCGGGAACCGCAGGAGGGTGTCTTCGCCGCCCCGGCCATAACAATCCCGGCTGCCGCCGTTCTTGCCGTGTTCGGCGCGGAAGATGCGCGTATAGCGGTAGTCGATCAGGGTATTGAGGTTGCGGTCGGCGATAGCGATCACGCTGCCGCCGTGTCCGCCGTCGCCGCCGCTGGGGCCGCCGCGCGGGACGTATTTTTCGCGCCGGAACGTGGCCGCGCCGTCTCCGCCCTTGCCGGCGATGACTTCGATACGGGCTTCGTCAAAGAATTTCATGGCGGGATTCCGGGTTCAGGCGAAAAGAAAAAGCCCCATCTCGATGGACAGGGCTTTGGAGGCTGGCATCCGGAATGAAAACCTTGGATACCGCACGCGCGGCCTTGTCAGGCTGCGCTGGCCTCCTGCGGGATGATCGCGACGGTACGGCGGTTTCTCGGGCCTTTGATCAGGAACTTGACCGTGCCGTCAACGAGCGCGAACAGGGTGTGGTCCTTGCCGATGCCGACGTGTTCGCCCGGGTGGAACTCGGTTCCGCGCTGACGAACGAGGATGTTGCCTGCAGCGACGAACTGGCCGCCGTAGCGTTTGACGCCGAGGCGTTTCGATTGCGAGTCGCGACCGTTGCGCGAACTGCCGCCTGCTTTTTTATGAGCCATGTCGAATAGCCTCCGTTCTCAGGCCGAAATCGCTTCGATGCGAATTTCGGTGTAGTTCTGCCGATGCCCCTGGTGCTTTTGATAGTGCTTGCGCCGACGCATCTTGAAGATTTTGACCTTGTCGTGACGGCCGTGCGAGAGCACGGACGCCGTGACGGTGGCCCCGGAAATCACCGGCGCGCCGATCTTGACCGACTCGCCTTCACCGACCATCAGAACCTGGTCGAGAGTGATTTGGGAACCCACGTCGGCCGGTATCTGTTCTACCTTGATCTTTTCGCCGGCTGCAACGCGATACTGCTTGCCACCGGTTTTTATCACCGCGTACATGGTGTTACTCCAGATTTGTTGAACCGCACATTCTATGAGAAAAGCCCAGAAGGGTCAAGAAGACGTTGATGTAAAAAGAACAAGATATGGTCGCACTGCAAAATTTCACGCTATGCCGTGCCGTTCCCGGTTGCTATCATCGGAACCTTCAATCTCTGACATGTTGTTTCGTTTCCCATGCGCGTATCCGTCGAAACCAGTGTCGCTCGCCATATCGGCGACCGCAAAGAACAACAGGATCGTGTCGCTCTATTGACACACACGTCGCACCCTGGCGCGTTACTCATCGCGCTGGCCGATGGCATGGGCGGGCACAGTGGCGGGGCGATGGCCGCTGAACAGATCATCCTCGCGGCGCAGCAGAATCTCGAAGCCTTTTCCCCGGCTACCGAGCATCCTGGAAAATTGCTGGATCTGGTGGTTCAGGACGCGCATATGTCCATCCGGTTGAGCCGGTTTACCAGCGAGCAGGATCCGCACAGCACGATCGTGGCATTCATGCTCTACCGGGGGCGGGCGTACTGGGTGCATTGCGGCGATTCGCGTCTCTATCACTTTCGCAACCGCAGGTTGATGTTGCGCACCAGGGATCATTCACTGGTCGGCGAATTACAGCGGCGGGGAAAGCTGACCGCGGAAGAATCGCTCCACCATCCGCAACGCAATGTACTGGTTTCCTGCCTGGGCGGCGATCGCGCGCCGCAGGCCGAGCATGGCAATTGCGACAATGTGGCGGCAGGGGATCACTTCCTGCTTTGCTCGGATGGTTTGTGGAATTATTTTTCCGATGAGGAACTGGCCGATACGCTGGCCAGCCTGCCCGCCAGTGAAGCGGCGCAGCGTTTGCTCGATCTCACTCGCAAACGTTCCAAGGGCAACGGCGACAACATCTCGCTGGCCATCGTCAAGTTTGTTGCCGCCGGGGATTGAACCGGGTTGTAGAGCAGCCCGTTTGGGGTCACGCTCTTCCTGTCCCGATCTAAAAGTGATATTCCATGATGTATTTCCCACCAGAGCGGCCGTTCATCATGATAAAAAAGAAGAAAACAATGCATTCATGCAGCGGATGGTACGGATAGGCAACATTATCGCGTGACATTTTCAATTCATGCAGCGAATGGTACGGATAGAGGCAACTTTATCGCGTGACATTCTCAATTTTGACCCTCCCTGCACGAGGGGAGGCGAAAAAACTTTTACCCCAAACCTGGCATCGGGGAGCAGAGCAATGGCATTGAAAAATTCCTTCAGCAACTGGCCGATTTCGCTCAAACTCAATGTCATTCAGTCCTGCGCATTGGCCGTATTGCTCATCATCGCCATCACATGGATGACGCGTATCATCGTAAATGACAATACCGAGGCTGCGCAGCAGCTCAACAATAAGACGATGAGCATGGTTCAGAAAGAGTACGATGAAAAAATAGAAAAAAACGCTGTTCGCCTGGGCGGGGTCTTGAAGGATACGCTGCCATCCAATTTCACGCTTGATACGACACAGCATATCGTCGTCGGCAGCAAACAAACGCCTGTACTCAAGGCGGGGGGCGAGACGCTGAATCTGAATTTTGCCATTATTGATCGTTTCACCTCGATAAGCGGGGCCGTCGCCACCATTTTCGTGCGCGATGGCAGTGATTTCGTCCGCATCAGCACGTCGCTGAAAAATGAAAAAGACGAGCGCGCCATTGGAACCAGTCTCGATCGAAATCACCCGGCATACGCTGCGCTGTTGGAGAACAAAACCTTCACTGGCAAGGCAACCCTCTTCAATCACGATTACATAACCTATTACCTGCCTGTGCAGGATGCTTCCGGTGCCGTCATCGCTGCGCTTTTTGTCGGTTTCGACTTCGCTCCCGAATTGGAAGCGTTACGACAGAAAATTCTCGAAATCAAAATAGGCAAGAGCGGTTACGTATATGTTATTGATGCCAAGAAAGATCCGGGTCTGATGATCATGCATCCGACGCTCACAGGGAAAAATCTTTACAACGAAAAAGACATCAATGGTCTTTTCTATATCCGCGCCATGATCGAACAGAAAAAAGGCATGCTGTCGTACTGGTATGCCGATTCCTCTTCTGCCGGAGCCAAGGTGAGCGAGAAGGTTGCGGTATTCGATTTATTTCCACAGTGGGACTGGATCGTCGTCTCTAATCTTTATCGCGAAGATTTGGACTCGGAAGCCATGAGCATGCGTAACAATCTGATCATCGGCGCTGTTGTTCTATGCGCGATGCTGTCAGTCATTGTTTTCTTTGCTGCGCGGCGCTGGGTTTCAAAACCGCTGACGGAAGCCGTTGCTGCGATGGAACAGATTGCCAAGGGCAATCTGACGGTTGTGATTCCCGAACGCGGTAACGACGAGATGGGGCGGCTTCTGACGGCTACCCGCGTCATGACCGGCAAGATACGCTCTGCATTGAGCGACATTCGGAATGCGGCGCAGCATCTGGCCGACAGTTCCGGGCAACTGCTCAACACCGCCAACGAGGTTGCCAGGCAGTCGGCGCAGCAAAGCGATTCCGCCGTGACAATGGCCTCCAGTATCGAGGAGATGAAGACCAATATTGTCCATGTTTCCGATAACGCCAGACGGGCGAACCAGATCTCGATCGACTCCGATCACATTTCCAGCGAAGGCGCTGTGATCATCCAGCAAGCTACGGACAGCATGACGCGCATTGCCGACACCGTGCGCGCTGCTTCCGATACCGTTCGCATGCTGGGGCAGGAATCTCAGGCCATTTCCAGGATCGTCAATGTTATCCGCGAGATTGCCGATCAAACCAATCTGCTGGCGCTGAACGCGGCAATCGAAGCAGCGCGCGCCGGAGAGCAGGGGCGCGGTTTTGCTGTCGTCGCCGATGAAGTGAGAAAACTCGCTGAACGCACCTCGGGTTCGACGCGGGAAATCGGCGATCTGATTCGCCGCATCCTCGAGGGCACGACCAATGCCGTTACCAGTATGGAAGCGGGCGTCAATCAGGTCGAAGAAGGGGTTTCCTATGCCGGACAGGCCGGCGGGAGCATCGCCAACATCCGTCAGAGCGCCAATCAGGTTACGGCGGCGGTGACGACCATTTCGGACGTGCTGGCGGAGCAATCGGAGGCGATTGCCGGAATATCCCACAACGTCGAGAAAGTTGCCGCAATGGCCGACCAGAATAGCCTGATCGCGAAGGAATCGGTGCAATGCGCGACGAAATTGGAGCAACTGGCGCGCACGCTACAGGAGCGTATTTCGCATTTCAGCATCTGATCTGATATGAACGCGCCTCAATCCCAACGCTTCCACCACTCTGTCGTCCCCTTCGAGAAGTACTTGCTGTTGGGGAAGTTCTGACGCAGCACGCGTTCGGCGTCGTCGCGCAGAGTGTCGAGTTTGAGCTTGTCGTAACTGGCGACCAGCAGGAACAGGGCTTCTTCATGGGACGGCGCGTTCGGATATTGCGCGATGACGGATTGGCAGCGATTGACGGTGGCAATGTAGGCGCTGCGCTTGTAGTAGTAGCGCGCAACATGAATTTCGTGGGCGGCGAGCATGTTCACCAGGTATTGCATGCGTAGCCGGGAATCGCCGACGTATTTGCTGTTCGGGAAACGTTCGATGAGTTCCCGGAAAGCGTTGAACGCATCGAGCGCGGCGCGCGGGTCCCGCTGCGTCAGATCCGGGTTGATCACGTTGCCCAGGACGCCGATGTCTTCGTTGAAATTGGCCAGCCCTTTCAGGTAGTAGGCGTAATCGACATCGCTGTGATTGGGATGCAGTTTGATGAACCGTTCGGCGGAAAGAATCGCCAGATCCGGCTCTCCCGATTTGAAGTAGGAGTAAGCGGTGTCGAGTTGCGCCTGTTGGGCATAGCGGCCGTAGGGATAACGCGCTTCGAGCTTCTCGAACATCTTGATGGCCTGTTCGTAGTCCCCCTTGGTCATCAGGGACTTGGCCTCGGAATAAATTTTATTGGCGTCCCAGCCTGCCGTTTCATCATCAGGCATGCTGCTGCACCCGGTCAGAACCAGGGCAGCGATCAGCGCGGCATGTCGGGCCAGTTTTCCCGTTACACTTCCAAGTGTGAATGTCATCGAAAGCACTCGTTTGAATAAATCGTCGAATTATAGCCTTGGCCCGATGGATGCGGGAGGAATTCCCGGTCACGATAGTGAGGGAAGCCCGCCGCCGACGGTGAGCGTGATTCCGTCGGCCTGCGCCGGGTTGCGGCTGGATCAGGCGCTGGCCCGCCTGTTTCCTCAATATTCGCGCAGCCGCTTGCAGGCATGGTTGCGAGAGGGGCGCATCCGTGTCGATGGCCGTGTGTCCGATGTCCGCAGCAAGGTGTATGGCGGCGAGCGTCTGGAAATGGCGCTCATGCCGGAGACGCCCGATGGATTGGAAGCGGCGGCGGCCGAAGAGATCGCGCTTGCCATCGTTTTCGAGGATGAAGAGTTGCTGGTGCTCGACAAGCCCGCCGGGCTGGTCGTGCATCCGGGCAACGGCAACCGGAGCGGAACCCTGATGAATGCGCTGCTGCATCATGCCCCGGCGCTGGCTTCCATTCCGCGCGCGGGCATCGTGCACCGGCTGGACAAGGACACTAGCGGCCTGCTGGCGGTGGCGAAGACGCTGACGGCGCAGACCAGTCTGGTTCGGCAGTTGCAGGCGCGCACGGTCGGGCGGCGCTATCTGGCGCTCGTGCATGGCGCGCTCATGCGTGGCGGAGAGGTTGACGCGCCGATTGGCCGTCATCCGGTACAGCGCACGAAAATGGCCGTGGTCGGCGGAGGGCGCGCGGCGCTGACCCGCTATGCGGCGCGCGAAAACCTGGGCGCGGCAACATTGGTCGAATGTCGGCTGGAGACCGGGCGAACCCACCAGATTCGGGTGCACATGGCCCACCTCGGGCACCCTCTCGTCGGCGATCCGGTGTACGGGCCGCGGCGCGTCGCCGATCCGCTTCTGGCAGGTTTTGGCCGTCAGGCGTTGCACGCATTTCGCCTGGGGCTGGTTCATCCATCGAGCAATGAGACCATGCGCTGGTTTTCACCGCTCCCGGAAGATTTTTCTTCCCTGCTGCGCGCGCTCGGCAGCCGTAGCGCAATCGACATGGATGCAAACGATGACTGAACAGAATTCTTTCCTCGTACCCGACTGGCCCGCGCCGCCCAGGGTACGGGCGCTGGTAACGACCCGGCTTGGCGGGGTCAGCAGGTCGCCTTACGACGAATTCAATCTGGGGTTGCACGTTGGCGACGACCCCAGGGCCGTTGCCGCCAATCGCGCCCGGTTGCGGCGGCATGTGCCCGCTGAACCGTTCTGGCTCGAACAGGTGCACGGCGTCGAAGTTGCATCGGCCGATGCGAAGGGGGAGGGGCCGGTGCGCGCCGACGCTTCGGTGGCGCGCCGCGCCGGCACAGTCTGCGCCGTCATGACTGCCGACTGCCTTCCCGTGCTGTTCTGCAATGATGAAGGCACGGTCGTTGCTGCCGCGCACGCGGGCTGGCGCGGTCTGGTTGCCGGGGTGCTGGAAGCGACGCTTGCGAGAATGGCGGTGGAACCGGAGCGGATCATGGCCTGGCTTGGCCCGGCAATCGGCCCGGAGGCTTTTGAAGTTGGCGATGAAGTGAGGGCAGCCTTTCTGATGTCCGATCCAGGGGCGCAGGCAGCTTTCGCGCCGCAAGGAGTGGAAGGAAAATGGCTCGCCGACATTTTCATGCTGGCCCGCCGCAGGCTGGCGCAGGCGGGAGTGGATCGAATCTATGGCGGCGGCCTGTGTACCGTCTCCGGGAATGACCGCTTTTACTCCTACCGGCGCGAGAGCATGACGGGACGTTTCGCTTCATTGATCTGGTTCGATGCTTAAGGCGTGTTTGCGCTATCATCATCACTGGGGACAGAAATGTTACCGAATAAGGGTGACCATCAATAATCAGCAAGTGTGGATAGCGCCACATGTTGCTGTCCATGTTCACGGAGAAGAGCATGTCTGATAACACAAGCAATCAACAAGGCGATGGTTTGCAAGCCATGATGCAGGCCGGGCAGGCCATGATGAAAGGCTTTTTTGACACATTGGCGAAACAGCAGGTTGCCATGCAGGATTCAACAGGCTTGGCTGCAACGAGCCTGCCCATGCCTGATAACGATACCTTGATGCAGTTGCAGAAAGAATTTGCAACCAACCATATGGCTCTGTGGTCGTCGATGCTGGGTCGCAAGCCCGGCGAAGAGTCCAAACCGGTCATCTCGCCAGAACCGGGCGACCGGCGGTTTTCGTCCGCAGAATGGTCGAAAAATCCGATGGCCGATTACATGCGCCAGGCATACCTGATCAATTCCCGTTTTCTCAGTCAGGTCACGGATAACGTGCCGTTGCCCGACAAACGGGCCAAGGCCCGTCTGCAATTCCTGACCCGGCAGTACATTGATGCGTTGGCGCCAAGCAACTTTGCCGCCACCAATCCGGAATTCGTCCGTGCCGCGCTCGAAACCGAAGGACAGAGCATCACGCGCGGCGTCCAGAACCTGCTCTCCGATCTCGAAAAAGGGCGGGTCTCGATGACCGATGAGACCGTCTTTGAAGTGGGTCGCGAGTTGGCGATTACGCCGGGCTCGGTGGTTTTCGAGAACGAGCTGTTCCAGTTGATCCAGTACGCGCCGCTCACGGAGAAGGTTGCGCAAACGCCGTTCCTGATCGTGCCGCCGTGCATCAACAAGTACTACATCCTCGATTTGCAGGCGGAAAACTCGTTCGTGCGCTACATCATCGAGCAGGGGCACACCGTGTTCCTGATGTCGTGGAAGAACGCGGGGCCGGAAGATGCCAACAGGAAGTGGGACGACTACGTCGAACTGGGGCCGCTCACTGCGCTCAAGGTCGTGCGCGAAATCACCAAGGTCCAAAAGCCCAATATTCTCGGATTCTGTGTGGGTGGAACCATCCTCGCCACGGCGCTGGCGGTGGCGCGGGCGCGTGGCGAAGACCCGGTTGCCAGCGTGACCTTCCTGACGGTATTGCTCGATTTCTCCGACACGGGCGAAATCGGCTGTCTGATCGACGAAGCAAGCGTGCAGGCACGGGAAAACACCATCGGCAAGGGCGGGCTGCTACGCGGGCAGGAACTTGCCAACGTGTTTTCGTTCCTGCGCGCCAACGACCTCGTCTGGCAATACGTCGTCGGCAACTACCTCAAGGGGGGCACGCCCAAGGCGTTCGACCTGCTGCACTGGAATTCGGACGCGACCAACCTTCCGGGGCCGTTCCTTGCGTGGTATCTGCGTAACATGTATCTCGAAAACAGCCTGCGCATCCCCGGACAATTGACCGTGGCGGGGCAGAAGGTCGACCTGAGCAAGATTGATGCGCCGGTCTACTTCTTCGCGGCGCTGGAAGATCATATCGTGCCGTGGAAGACGTCCTATCTCGGCCGCGCTCTGGTGGGCGGCGAAGCCACGTTCGTGCTGGGCGCAAGCGGCCACATCGCGGGCACCATCAATCCGGTATCGAAAAACCGGCGCAGTTACTGGACAAATCCGGACAAGACGCCTTCGCCGGACGACTGGCTGGCTGGCGCGCAGGAACATCCGGGAAGCTGGTGGGCGCACTGGATCGAATGGTTGAACGGTTTTGCGGGCAGCCAGGTGGCAGCGCGCGGTCGGCTCGGCAGCGCGAAATACGAGCCGATCGAACCGGCGCCTGGGCGTTATGTGAAAGTACGCGCCTGAGAGGTGAGGGAGCGCTGATTTATTTCCGGGTTCCCCGCTGCGTCATTCTCTTGATCAGCGGGGACTTGGAAAGCTGCGGGTAGGGTGGAAGGCGTTCTGGATTCCCCTGATCAAGGGAATGACGGAGATAACAGGGCGGAAAGGCTGTAACTGCTTGTTTTTCCGCCCGGATTTTCTTTCGCTGTCATTCGGGCTTATGATACAATCTGTAAGTTTTGCGGCGTAGTAGAAGCGCGTTGCATGATGGGCTGGGCTTTTTCACTATGGGAGCGAAAAAGTTCAAATTGTAAATTTTCCCTGGAGAGAAACAATGACTCAAAGAGTTGCCCTCGTTACCGGCGCCATGGGTGGTCTCGGTACTGCTATTTGTCAGGAACTGGCTAAAGCTGGTCATAAGGTGGTTGCGGCTTATCATCCCGTGTTCGACAAAAAGGATGAATGGGTGAAAGAACAGGAAGCCGCCGGGTTCAAGAATTTCATTGCGGTTGCCGGCGACGTGGCCGACATGGCTTCGGTGCAGGCCATGGTGGCCGAGGCTGAAGCCAAGGCTGGCCCCATCGACATCCTCGTCAACAACGCCGGGATCACCCGCGACAAGTTCTTTGCCAAGATGGAACTGGAGCAGTGGGACGCGGTCATCAGCACCAACCTGACCAGTCTCTTCAACGTCACCAAGCAGGTTTCGGCCAAGATGGCTGATCGTGGATGGGGCCGCATCATCAACATCTCGTCGATCAACGGCGTCAAGGGTCAGGCCGGACAGACCAACTACTCCGCTGCCAAGGCCGGCGTGATCGGTTTCACCAAGGCGCTTGCGCAGGAACTGGCCGCCAAGGGCGTGACCGTCAACGCCATTGCCCCCGGTTACGTTGCCACCAAGATGGTCATGGCGATCCGCGAAGACGTTCTGAAAGGCATCGTCGATTCCGTTCCGATGAAGCGTCTGGCCAAGCCGGAAGAAATCGGCTATGCCGTGGCCTTCCTTGCTGATGACTTGTCCGGCTTCACCACGGGCGCTACGCTCAACATCAACGGCGGCCTGTATTATCAATGAGCCGCAGGGCGTACCGGATTTCACGACAGCAAGTCACAAACCCCGCCGGTTGGCGGGGTTTGTGTTTTCTTTTTGGGACAAATAGGTAGAGAATCTCATTTGTCCGCGAGGATGAGCCGGTAGTCAAGGAGAATGCACATGGGCGAGCAAATACGCCTGATCAAGAAATACCCCAATCGTCGCCTTTACGACACGCGATCCAGCGCCTACATCACTCTCAGTGACGTCAAGGAACTCGTGGTGCTGCATGAAGACTTCCTGGTGGTCGACGCCAAGACGGGCGAAGATCTCACGCGCAGCATCCTGTTGCAAATCATCCTGGAAGAAGAAAGCGGCGGTGTGCCGATGTTTACCAGCGATCTGCTTTCCCACATGATCCGTTTCTACGGTCACGCCATGCAGGGCATGATGGGCAAGTACCTCGAAAACAACATCAAGGCATTTTCCGACATGCAGCACAAACTCCAGGAGCAGGTGCGCGGCATCTATGGCGACAATAATTCCATCAGCAAGGACTTATGGGCGCAATTCCTGAATTTTCAAGGGCCTGTATTACAGAACATGATGGGCTCTTATGTAGAGCAATCGAAAAAGATGTTTCAACAGATGCAGGAACAGGTCGAAAGCCAGACGCGCAACATGTTCACGGGTTTTCAGTTTCCCCCCCAGTTTTCGCCGCATTATGGCGGCGCGGGCAAAGGTGAAAACACGCCGCCATCCTCCTCGAAAAAGTAGAAATACAAGAACTTACCCGGTTTGCTCCGGGAATGCACATGCCCCGCAAGCGGGGCGTTTTACTATTGAACACATATGAGTTCTTCATCCTCTGAGCAGCTCCCCCGCGTGGGTTTTGTCAGCCTTGGCTGTCCCAAGGCTACGGTCGATTCCGAACAGATCCTGACCCGCCTCTCGCGAGAAGGGTACGAAATTTCGGCATCGGTTGAAGAGGCCGATCTGGTCATCATCAATACCTGCGGTTTCATCGAGGCGGCCGTCGAAGAATCGCTCGATGCCATCGGTGAAGCGCTGGCCGTAAACGACAAGGTCATCGTCACCGGCTGTCTCGGCGTGCGCGCCAGACTCGTGCGGGAAACGTACCCGCAGGTGCTGGCGGTTACCGGCCCGCATTCTGTTGAGGCCGTCATGCGGGCCGTGCATTGTTATCTGCCCATGCCGGGTAACACAATCATTGATCCTGTGCCTCCACAGGGGGTTCACCTCACCCCGCGCCATTACGCCTATCTGAAAATTTCCGAAGGCTGCAATCATGGCTGCTCTTTTTGCATCATTCCTGCGTTGCGCGGCCCGCTGGCGAGCCGCCCGATCCACGAAGTGATGCGTGAGGCCGAAACGCTCGTCTCGGCAGGGGTGCGCGAAATCCTCGTCATTGCGCAAGACACGCCCGCCTATGGTTTCGACATGGGTTTTCGTACCGGCTTCTGGAACGGACGCCCAATGAAAACGCGCCTTCTGGAGCTTGCCAAAGCTCTTGGAGAACTCGGGGTCTGGATACGCCTGCACTACATGTACCCGTATCCCGCCGTCGACAAAATCGTCGAACTCATGGCCGAAGGAAAAATTCTGCCGTACCTCGACGTTCCCCTTCAGCACGTCAGCCCCCGCATTCTGCAAGCGATGCGGCGACCGGCGAACGCTGAAAATGCGCTCGAACGCATCCGCCGCTGGCGCGCCATCTGTCCGGACATCACGATTCGTTCCACCTTCATTACCGGCTTTCCCGGCGAGACCGAAGAAGATTTCGGGCAACTGCTGGATTTTCTCGAAGAAGCGCGGCTCGACCGCGTCGGCGCGTTTGCCTACTCTCCGGTCGAAGGCGCGTCGGCCAACGCGCTGCCCGATGCGATTCCCGACGATGTGCGGGAAGAGCGTCGCCAGCAGTTGATGGAACTCCAGGAAGACATTTCCACCCAATGCCTCGAAGCGCGCATCGGGCAGGAAATCACCGTACTGGTCGACGAAGTCAGCGAGGAAGAAGGCGCGATTGCCCGATCAAAGGGAGATGCCCCGGATATCGACGGGCTGGTCATCATTCCAGAAGGTGATGGAATCGAGCCTGGCGATTTCGTGCGCGTCAGGATTACGGATTGCGACGTGCATGATCTTTACGCTGAACGAATCGAAGACGACGATCCGGACTGCGATGAGCCTATCTGAAAGCGGCCCCCACGCTTCGCTGCCCCCCGAGGGGGCGAGTTGCGCCTTGGGACGGCCCGGCGGCGCAACAGGTCTCGGTCTCCCAGCCCGTCTCGCAGCCCTTGTCGGCAACGACCACGTACTGACCGATTCCGCCGAAATATCATCGTATCTCACCGACTATCGCGGTAACTACCACGGGCGGGCGCTGGCCGTCGTCAGACCGGCGAACACCCGGGAAGTCGCCGCTATCGTCAGGCTCTGCGCGGAAGTCGGGGCGCCGATCGTTCCGCAAGGCGGCAATACCGGCCTCAGCGGCGGGGCAACGCCGTTGCCGGACGGACAATCGCTTCTCCTCAGCCTGTCACGGCTCAATCAAATCCGCGCGCTCGATGCCGCAAACGACACCATCTGTGTGGAAGCCGGTTGCACCCTTGCCGCCGTGCAGGAAGCCGCCGCAGCCGCAGGAAGGTTCTTTCCGCTCTCACTGGCCTCCGGCGGCAGTTGCGAAATCGGCGGCAATCTCTCCACGAACGCTGGCGGGGTGCAAGTGCTGCGCTACGGCAACATGCGCGATCTTACCCTCGGGCTGGAAGTCGTCCTGCCCGATGGCCGGGTCTGGAACGGTCTGCGGAGCCTGCGCAAGGACAACACCGGCTACGACCTCAAACAACTCTTCATTGGTGCGGAGGGCACGCTGGGCATCATCACTGCCGCAGTCCTCAAGCTCTTTCCCGCGCCCAAACTCAGAGCGACTGCCTGGGTGAACGTTCCTGATCCGGCGGCAGCGGTCGCGCTGCTCGCGCGCTTTCGCGCTACCTGTGGCGACAGGGTAAACGCCTTTGAACTCGTCGGACGGCCGCTGCTCGAACTCGCCTCCAGACACATGCCGCACTGCCGTCTCCCCCTGTCTTCGCCTTCGGACTGGTCGGCGCTGGTGGAACTCACCGGATTTTCCGCCGACACTGCGCTTCCCTCCCTGCTCGAACAGACGCTGGAGGCGGCCATTGGGGCAGGGGAGGCGAGCGATGCCGTTGTTGCGGCTTCGGAATCTCAAGCCGATGCCCTCTGGGCCTTGCGCGAAAACGCCAACGAAGCGCAAAAGCGCGAGGGTTTGAGCATCAAGCACGACATTTCCGTGCCCGTGAGCCGCATCCCCGAATTCATTACCCGCGCCGATGCCACCCTCTCCGCATGGCAGCCCGGCGTGCGCATCATCGCTTTCGGTCACATCGGCGATGGCAACCTGCATTACAACCTGTTTCCGCCGCCCTATGACACTGAAAAAGCCTTCATTGCGCGCGCCATTGAAGCCAATCGCATCGTGTATGAACTGGTGACCGAACTGGAAGGCTCGATCTCGGCCGAACACGGAATCGGGCAACTCAAGCGCGAGGCGCTATGCTGCTATAAGGACGCGGTCGAACTCGAACTCATGCGCGCGATCAAGCGCGCCTTCGACCCGCGCGGTTTGATGAATCCAGGGAAAGTACTCTGATCTGCTGGCGCGCGCGTCGGCTCATGGCCGGTCATGCCTTGCACCGTATAAAGCCGCATTGACAGAACAAATGCGGGTGGGCACGCTTTATATTTCCCTATGTTGACTTCGAAAATCCATGGAATGCAACTTGAATCAGCACTGGCAGTGGTATGACGCGCCGCCTGTGCCTGTGACCGACCCGCTGCATTCATGGCTGACGGGCCGGGATTCCTTGACCAGTCGTTTGTGCACGATCTGTGAAGAGTTTCAGGTCGTTGTGCATCAAAGTCGGATTGAAAGGGTGTGCTCCGACGAAACATTTTTACTATCGGCGGGTAACGATGCCAAAGGGGCAACGGCCCTGGTGCGGGAAGTTAGCCTGGTCTGCGATGGGATTCCGCTTGTTTTCGGGCACAGTATTTTGATGACCCGGGAATCGGGATTTCTGGCGCAGTCGTTCAGGCATGCAGGCAACAATTCATTGGGGTCCATCCTGTTTGCCTGTCCCGATATTCAGCGCGGCCCCCTTCATTTCAAGCGCATCGACCAGCAGCACGACCTGTATGCCAAAAGCGCCGACGCTTTGGGAGATCAATCGCCCCCGTTTCTTTTGGCGCGACGCTCGGTTTTTTCATTGCAATCCGAACAGGTTTGCGTAACGGAAGTATTTTCGCCGCAATTGGCGATGTTTTCGATCGAAGCAACACAATGCGATTACGCATAGCCTGCATGGGTATTCGTAAAAACTGGTTGGGCAAACCCGTAATAAACGCAAAGCGCAGACAGCTTACAATCGCAAAATCATGTTGCTTTTATTTCCCCGTTTACGCATGATGTAGTCATCACTAATCATAAAGATGTGTTGTTCGCCATGCTTCATCGCCACCTCAACCATCAACGCTTCACTCTTGCCGCTATCGACGACGTGATCTCGCGCGGGCGGTGGCGGGAATGGGCTGAACTGCGGCGGGCTGTTTTGTCCGACCGCGCCCTGCTGGACAAGGTGGAGCGCGTTTGCCGCCCTTACGTCTCCGATCCATATGCTCAACGCCATCACTTCTGGATGCACTATGCCGAAGAGCACCGCACCACTGCATGACTGGGAACTCGTCTTGTCCTCTGCCGCACGACTCCAGCGCATCCTGCCGGATGCCGTGCTGGTCGGAGGAACCGCTTCAGCAATCCATGCCGAGCATCGCTTCTCGCGTGACGCCGACCATGTGCTGACCGATCTGCGCCATCGTTTCGATGAAGTGCTGGCCGAGCTTGAGTCGGTTGCTGGCTGGAAAACGGCTCGCGTGCAGCGTCCCGTACAAATCCTTGGCAGTCTCGACGGCATCGAAACCGGCGTTCGTCAGCTCATCCGGGACGAACCGCTGGAGACGACAGTTGTGGACTACCATGGTGCACGCATTACCGTTCCGACCGAAGGCGAGATTTTGCGCATCAAGGGCGTGTTGATCCTCAAGCGCAACGCCACGCGAGACTACCTCGATTTCGTGGCATTGGCCGATCACATGGGCGATGAGAGCGTTGCCCAAGCTCTGCAATCGTTCGATCGGCTCTACCAGCAGGACAGCGGCGAATCACCGCTACAGCAGTTGCAGGTGCAACTTGCCAATGCACTGCCCTACGATCTGGAAGAAACCGAACTCAGCGAATACAAGAACCTCGATCCACGCTGGCATGACTGGCAGGTGGTTAAAGCGGCTTGTTCCCATCTCGCAACCGTGATTTTTGACCGGGTTTGCGATTTGGAAGAAGATCGTTCCGGCGACGATGGAATGGAGCCATGAGCAAAAGGAAATGATTACCCCAAAAGCGCCGACGCTTTGGGAGATGAATCGCACCCGTTTCCTTTGGCGCGGTGCTCGGTTTTTTCATTGCAATCCGAGCAGGTTTGCGTAACGGAAGTATTTTCGCCGCAGTTGGAGATGTGTTCGCTCGAAGCAACATTATGCGATTACGCATAAGTTGGGGTTCGCGGACTCACTCTGACCCGCGCCCGTGAGCTGCATCCATGAATTCATTACCCTCGCCGATGCTGCTCTGCGCGCGTGACAACCCAACGTGCGCATCATCGCTTTCGGCACGCTTGATATTGGTTGATCAGGTTCTGTGTGTTTGGACGGGTTCAGAGCGGTTTGCCACATTCTTCCGGGGGTGAAATATTTTGCAAATCACGTATGCATAATGTTCGAAGTGTGGAAAACACTTATTGTGTGTCGGCGATCATATAGTAAAAATCTATTACTATTCTTTCGTTTCGCAAATTTCTCATAAATGTGCCTGCACAAAACATTCCAATAATAGATGGATTGTCAAGAACTAAAATGACTGATTCAATACAAAAACACGAAAAATCTTGTTTGGGTAGAAAGTTGCGCTGGTTTGTATGTTTTCTCGTTGACTATTATGTCGATTCAGGTTTGGTTTGTTGCTGAGAATAGAAATGCAAAAATTTTACCTCTCTTTATTGACGGATGAAGAAAAAATACGTGATGCTGAAGCTTATCAGCAAACGCCCTGGGGGCGTCGAATTTCTGGGTATATGACCATCCTTATTGGGTTTGTGTTTATTGGGTTTGTTTTAATTCCAGAATCAGTATGGGAAAGGTTAAGGTCTGATGTTTTGTTTTTATTGGTTTATCCTGATTATTTTGAGCATTTAATTGAAAATAATATTATCAAACAAACTCTGTTTCCAATGAGTGCATACGCTCTTTGGGTTATTATCCCGTTTTTTATAGTCATAGCTTTTGTGCTTTGTATTTTATCACTATTCCCTTTGCGTGAGTTTGAATACTTCTTAATCCGCCGAGAGGGTAGGGAAAAAAAATTATTAGGTTATTGCTTATTTGTAATTTTACTATACATCGGAATTCTTCATGTAGATAGAGTTCCTAGTGTTATAAACGCAATCATAAAACCATTTGAATATAAATTTTCATTTTTTATACTTTATTTCGGAGGAGCATTCAGTTTTTCTGGAGCAATGGCATTGCTTGTAATGGATTTTCGAGCTCGTTTGTACCTCACTTGGAGAAAAAAGCATGAGTAACACTAGTATTGAATTTGATCTGTTGATGGAGTCTGGCGCACAGGGGCTTCAGTCATCGGCAGAGTATTTGAAAATTCCTGATCAAACTTCTTCCTTCATAACACTGATTGATGGGGTTTTAAAAGGATTTGATCATTTAGATGCTATTAGTGCGCAAAATTTCTTTGAGAAACAGGCGGCTGCATATGAAAAGGTTTTCTGGGACATTAGAGAATATGTAGGTGCTTTTACAGAAAAAAATTTCATTGGAACAGGCAACAAGGCTCATGAGCTTGGGTTTAATAAAGCCATTGAGTTTTCAAATGAGTGGAAAGTTCTCGCCGAGGAGGCGAAGGCCAATGCAATCCTGGCAGAAAAAGGGTTGATCAATGGGGGTGTGAGCCTTTCTAATGTCGCGGATTTTGCAACTAAGCTTGGCGCTGCGATAACGATAGCTCAGATTTTAGACAAAGCACTTTCTGCGGATTCAGCTGATACAGGTATCATTGATACTTTAGAAAAAACAGCCGAAGGTATTGGTAGTATAGCAGGAGGTGTATGGGGGCTTGCAGTTGGTGTAACATTAGCAGCATTTCTTGGGCTTGCAGGGATACCTGGAACTCTATTAATAGCTGGTATTGCCACCGCTTCTGGTATTGGAGGAGGATGGCTTGCAACGGAACTATTCAATGGTTTTCTGAAAATATTCGACGGAGTTAATACGTCCTTCCTCCAAGCCCGCAATTGGACTCCTCCTCGCGACCCGCTTGTTCTCGACCTGGACGGTGACGGCATTGAAACCATTGGAACTGGCGGCGCGAATACTGTCCTCTTCGACCACGACGGTGACGGCGTTAAAACCGGCACGGGCTGGCTGAAAGGTGATGACGGTTTTCTGGTGTTCGACCGCAATGGCAACGGCACGGTCGATAATGGCGGCGAACTGTTCGGCGTTGACACCGTAAAAAGCAACGGACAAAAAGCGACGAGCGGGCTGGATGCTTTGTCCGACCTTGATAGTAACCACGATGGCGTGTTTGATGAGAACGACGAAGCATTCCATCTGGTCAAAGTCTGGCAGGACAAAAACCAGGACGGTATTTCGCAAGCGGATGAACTCAAATCGCTTTCCGAACTCGGCATCGTTTCCATCAACCTTTCCGGTGCAACGAAAACCCAAAACCTCGGAAATGGTAACAGTCTGAGTGCGACGACGACTTTTACTCGCTCCGATGGCAGCACGGGCACTGCAGGTGACCTTAATTTAAGCAGTAACCCCTTCTACCGGGAATTCACCGACAAGATTCAAATCTCGAATGAAATTGTCGAACTGCCGGACATGAAGGGTTCCGGCGCGGTGCATGATTTGCGCGAGGCTGCGCAACTTTCGCCTGATTTGGCTGCGAAGCTGTCGGAATTGCTAGAGGCGGGAAATATCGACCGGAGCGAATTTCGGGCAAAGATCATAGAAATCATCGACGCCTGGGCGGAATCGGCCGGTTTCAGGAACTCGCTGGTGGCTGCTGAACAGAATTTTTCCGTAGCGTTGCACTACCTACCACCACTGTCGATAGATCGCGCAACTTTGAATGGCATCTTCGATGAGACTATAACCGGCACACCTATTGACGAAATGGTCCGCGCGGAGAGCGCCCGCCTTGGGCATCTCATTACCGTACTCGAAACTTTCAATGCGATACGGTTCATTGAATTTCAGCCCACTGGAGCACAGTCGAGCCTGTATCACCAGTACAGCTCACTCAGCACTGCGCAAATCAGCCTGCTCGAACAAAGTTACGAAAAGCTCATTGATTCGGTCTGTGACGGTCTTGCACTGCAAACGCGGCTTAAGACGTATATGGACAGCGTCAGTCTTGTCATAGATGAAACTGGACTGCATTTCGATACGACCGGTGTGACTGATGCACTTATCCAGCGATGGGAAGATAATCCGCGCACAGCGCTGGAAGATTACGCCGATCTTTCCCGCTACGGCAACAAAATCCTGTCTGCGGTGGGCTGGAGCGGCGTCAAAGCTATTCTTCAATGGACAAATGCCGCACAAGGCCACGCAGAGCTGACCGCGCTGCTGAAAGAGTTCAACATCTATACGGGTGCGGGTAAACTCAATGGCACAAGCGGAAATGACGGACTGGTAGGCAGTAATGGCAACGACACGCTCTATGGTGGTGCGGGCAACGACATCCTGATCGGCGGCAAGGGCAATGACTATCTGGAAGGTGGAACGGGCAACGACACCTACCGCTTTGCTCGGGGTGATGGTCAGGACACGATCTTTGACTACGACACCACGGTGGGTAATCGGGACGTAATCGAATTTGCCGAAGGGATCAACCCTGAAGATGTTGTGGTGCTTCGCAATGGCAACCATCTCGTATTCAAACTTGCTGGAACGACGGATCAGATCACGGTCAGCAGCTATTTCTCCAATCAAACCTACTATGCCGTTGAAGAAGTGCGTTTTGCCGACGGCACGGTGTGGGATTTGCTGAAGATCGACCAACTCGTCACGCAAGGCACGGACGGAAACGATAACTTACAAACCCTGGCGCGTATTCCCAACCTCTCAGGCGGGGCAGGCAATGACACGCTCAATGGAGATGCGAACGCCAACGTGCTCGACGGAGGGGCGGGCAATGATTCGCTCTACGGTGGCGCAGGTAACGACATATTGATTGGCGGTGCGGGCAATGACTATCTGGAAGGTGGAACGGGCAACGACACCTACCGCTTTGCTCGGGGTGATGGTCAGGACACGATCTTTGACTACGACACCACGGTGGGTAATCGGGACGTAATCGAATTTGCCGAAGGGATCAACCCTGAAGATGTTGTGGTGCTTCGCAATGGCAACCATCTCGTATTCAAACTTGCTGGAACGACGGATCAGATCACGGTCAGCAGCTATTTCTCCAATCAAACCTACTATGCCGTTGAAGAAGTGCGTTTTGCCGACGGCACGGTGTGGGATTTGCTGAAGATCGACCAACTCGTCACGCAAGGCACGGACGGAAACGATAACTTACAAACCCTGGC
>Ga0209628_10000090_pt1 | contig 47138 bp, 30 predicted proteins | sample TergutCu122P4_FD_187285 | JGI IMG/M metagenome (GOLD analysis project Ga0209628, IMG submission 187285) | Cubitermes ugandensis P4 segment gut microbial communities from Kakamega Forest, Kenya - Cu122 P4 (SPAdes) (version 2) | ecosystem: Host-associated > Arthropoda: Insects > Digestive system... | reverse complement strand
GAAAACGTTGCGCTATTTGAAAGTCTTGTCGGGCGTTTTGGCGACTCGAAGCCGCAACCCATCGCCTCGCCCGTCAAACTGGCCGAAATCATGGCAACCAAAGCCCGGCTGATGTCCGAAGTGATTGCGGAAAGCCTGATAAATGATAACGGTAACGGTAATGGCAACGAGGATGACAGACTTTTCGGATACATGGAAGTTTTCGAAAAAGTGTTCAATTATTCCATCGCCCCGAAAGAATTTGCCGATGTTTATTCGCAAACGATTGCATACGGAATGTTTGCCGCCCGGCAATACTCGACTGATCCCGGCCATTTCAACCGCGAAGAAGCCGCCAGGCTTATCCCGAAAACCAACCCCTTTCTGAGAGAACTTTTCCAGAACGTCGCTGGCTACAATCTTGACGAACGCATCCGCTGGATCGTGGACGACCTTGCCGAAATATTCCGGGCAGCGGACATGCACACCATCATGAGTCACTTCGGAGAACGCACTCAACAAGCGGACCCGATGATTCATTTTTACGAAAATTTTCTTACGGCTTATGATCCGGCACTGCGTAAAAGCCGCGGTGTCTGGTACACGCCGCAGCCGGTTGTGAATTTTATCGTTCGGGCAGTGGACGAAATACTGCAACAGGAATTTCATCTTCCCCAGGGATTGGCCGACACCACAAAAATCAGAGTAAAAGAGACGGCAGGTGGCAGACGGCAGACGGCAGTGGAGCAGGAAATTGAAGTTCATCGCGTCCAAATTTTAGACCCCGCCGCCGGAACGGGAACATTTCTCGCCGAAACCGTAAGCCAAATCCATGAGAAATTTGCGGGACAAAAAGGCTTATGGCCGGGATATGTGGAAGAACATCTGATACCACGCCTTAACGGGTTCGAGGTTTTAATGGCACCTTACACGATGGCTCATATCAACCTTGCCTGGGTGCTGCGACAAACCGGTTATGAATCCACCGGCAACCGGCGTTTTCGCGTTTTTCTCACCAACGCTTTGCAGGAGCAGGGCAGTGAGTATGTGCCGCTTTTGTATCAATTCTTTGCCCACGAGGCGAATGCGGCCAAAGCCGTCAAAAACAACATCCCGGTAATGGTCGTCCTGGGAAATCCGCCTTACAGCGGCGAAAGCCAAAACCAGGGCAAGTGGATGACCGGATTAATGAACGATTATAAAAAGGAGCCTGACACCAATTTTCCATTACGGGAACGCAACTCGAAATGGCTCAACGATGATTATTGCAAATTCATCCGCCTGGGACAGGAATTTGTCGATAAAAACGAAAACGGCGGCGTACTGGCTTTCATTAACAACCACAGTTTTATCGACAACCCCACTTTTCGGGGGATGCGTTGGAATTTATTGAAAACGTTCGACAAAATCTATATTCTTGACCTGCACGGGAACGCCAAAAAGAAGGAAACCGCTCCCGATGGCGGCAAGGACGAAAATGTGTTCGACATCAAACAAGGGGTTTCGATCAATATTTTCGTGAAAACCGGACGAAAAAAGACAGACGAGCTTGCCCAGGTGTTTCATTGTGATCTGCACGGAAAACGAAAAACGAAATTTGACTTCCTACTGAAGAATGGATTGCAAACCGTCAAGTGGAAAAAACCAAAACTTGCTGCACCACAATACTTTTTTGTCTCTAAAAACTTTTCCCGACAAAAGGAATATAAAAAAGGATTTTGTGTACGGGAACTGTTTCCAGTGAATTCGGTCGGGATTGTGACGGCACGGGATCATTTTACCATACACGGTACCGTCCAGGTGGCAAAAAACACAATCAATCAATTTATTAAGTTGGAGACTGAAGCTGCCCGCAAAAAATTTGATTTGGGAAGAGACACCAGAGACTGGAGTATTGTGCGGGCAAAAGAAGATTTAACTTCCCGCCCTGACTTCAAGCGGATTGTTGAGATAAATTATCGCCCGTTCGATGTGCGGTTTACCTACTACACCGGCAATTCAAGGGGATTCCACTGCATGCCTCGCGATAGTGTCATGCGTCATTATTTGGTGGGAAAAAATGTAGGACTAATGGTGTGTCGCCAGCAAAAAACAAGAGGATTTTACCATTGTTTGCTACATCAAAATATTGTTGAGTCCAGTTTTGTTTCCAATAACACATCGGAAATCGGCTATTCTTTTCCCCTTTACCTTTACCCCAACGGCGACGCCCTGAGTGACACCATTCGCACTCCGAACCTTGACCTGAAGATAGTTGAAAACATCGCCAAACACTTGGGCTTGCAATTTACGGAGGAGAAGGAGAAAAGCAAAAAGACCTTTGCCCCGATTGATCTTTTGGATTATATTTACGCGGTGCTTCACAGTCCGGCGTACCGCGAAAAGTATAAGGAGTTTTTGAGAATCGACTTTCCGCGAGTACCTTATCCTGAAGAGACGAAAACATTTTGGAAACTGGTGACACTTGGCGAAAAGTTGCGGCGATTGCACCTGATGGAAAACGTAACACCACATCCAAACTTGGCGAATTTTCCAGTGTCCGGCACAAACGACGTCGAAATATTACAATACACCGACGGCAAAGTGTGGATTAACGATACGCAATTTTTCGATTCCGTGCCGCCGGAAACGTGGGATTTTTACATCGGCGGTTATCAACCGGCCCAAAAGTGGTTGAAAGATCGTAAGGGGCGAACTTTAAACGCCTCCTCACCAAAATCTGTGGGTGGTTTTTTAGTAAAATGAAGCTAACTGCTTTTGTATCAAATACTTACAACTGTTTTTGTGGCCGAGAAAGTGAGGTTCAAATTTGACAGATATTTCCAGATGTACTATTTCGATACAACGTGACTGAAATACTTTACTTTCAAGGTCCATTATCTACTTTTCTGTTCCACATACCTCAAAAAACCTATTTTTTTACCCACAGATTCTGGTGGGGAACCCTTTAAACTTTGACGAAATACAACACTACCAGAAAATCATCCATGTATTAAACGAAACGAAAATCGTGATGAGCGAAGTGGATGAGGCGATGTCGTAAAACAAACTCCAACGGAAAACGTATCCATGATGAAGTCAAAAATGAGAGGGCATAGGGCATGGGGCATAGGACATAGAAACTGGAGAGTGAATGATTTTCCGCTATTTCTCATTTCTCATTTCTCATTTCTCATTTTCCTCTGCAGTTGTCAGCCGTCTTTGAACGAGCCGAAAACGACGGCGGAGATTCCCCAACGGGTCATAGCGACAACGCCCAGCACTGCGGAAATTCTGTTTGACCTCGGACTCGACGAACATGTCGTCGGCGTTTGCCGTTTCTGCAAGTATCCGCCGCAAGTGGAAAATCTTCCGCGAATCGGCGGACTGCTCGACCGGGACGACGAAGCGATTTTGCGATTGGAGCCTGATCTGGTGATCGAACTGGAAGAAAACGTTCAATCGTGCGAAAAACTCCGCTCGTTCGGAATCGACGTGTTGACCGTCAATCACAAAACGGTGGAAGGCGTGCTCGATTCGTTTTTGACGATTGGTCAAAAATTCGGACCGGACGTTTTTCAACGTGCTCAAGAACGTCAGGCGGAGCTTCGTAAGCAGCTTGCGGAAATCGAGAGAAAGTCGCGGCGGGAAAAACCGGTTCGCGTGCTGATTTGCGTGGATCGGGAACGGGGAACCGGCCAGCTTCTTTCCCTTTACATTGCCGGGAAAAATCCGTTCTACCAGCGAACGCTGGAAATCGCCGGTGGTGTCAACGTTGCGGAAAACGCAACGCTGCCGGTTCCGGTCGTAAGCGTCGAGGAAATTCTGCGGATGAACCCGGAAGTGATTATCGATCTTTGCACGATCCCGTCGGCAAGCGATGTGACTCAGGGAATCGCCGATTGGAACGTTTTGGGTGACACCGTCGACGCCGTTCGCAACGGGCGGATTTACGTGCTGACCGAAGATTACACGTCCATTCCCGGTCCGCGATTGATCCTCTACGTCGAAAAAATCGCGGAAATCCTGAGCGAACGATAATGATACTGTTCCTGAATTGCGATTTCTCAACGGCGGGTTGCTTTTTCCAAACAGTTTGTCAACTCATTTTTGCCTTGAAGAAAATCAATTCCAATCGTCAGTGCCCAAAGCTCTTTGCCCCCAAGAGTGCGTTTGCGGATTTTGACGAGGTCTTTCATGGTACAAACGACGAGATCGGCCTCGCTTGCTTTTGCTTCCTGCGATAAACGCCCGATTTCCCGGGGCGTGAAATCGTGATGGTCTGAAAGCGAGACGAACTTTGTGATTTCCGCCTGGCAATCGGCCAGGGTTTTCCGGAACGCTTCCGGTTTGGCAATCCCGGAGAACGCAAAAACCCGCTTGCCGACCAGGAAATCGATTGGGGCGGTTCGCTGCCCGAAAAAACCGCTTTGTTCCGTGTTGATTTGAGAATCGTCATGCGGTGTCATCCAAAACGAGGAAACCAGCATACTTGGTCGATGAACCACTTCGCCCCATACGGCGGCCGGGGTGATTTTTGCGACGTGTTCGTGAATTTCCTGACGCCGGGATTCCGGAACCAAATCGGCACGGGACAGCAGAACGACTTGGGCACGGGCCAAAGAGCGAACCGATTCCCGAAGCAATCCACGAGGAAAAACATGCTCACCGCCAAACGGGTCTTGGGAATCAAGTAACACAATATCCAGGTTTCGCTTCATCCGCCGGTGCTGGAAGGCGTCGTCCAGAATCAGCAGATCGACTTTCTGTTCCTCAAGCATCCGGGTCGCCGCCGTATAACGGTCCGCCGATTGGAAGTGCGGCACATTCGGGAAGCGGGTCGCCAGTTCCATCCCTTCGTCGTTGAGCTGTTGCGACTCTTTTTTCCGGTATCCACGGCTGATAAGTCCTGGCCGTAACTTCTGAGAAAGTACCCATTGGGTCAACCAAGCGACCATCGGAGTTTTACCGGTTCCGCCGAGCGTCAAATTGCCGACGCTGATTACGGGAACATCCACGCCGCGCACCGGCAAACAACCGCTCTCGTAAAGTCGGTTGCGCACCTGCATCGCCGTTGCGTAAGGAAGTTCGCAACTCAACAGCAAACCCCGAAGCAAGCTCGCCGCAAATCCCCGGCTTTTCCCGGAAATCAAGTCTTGAAAACAGGCTTCTAAATTGTGCAAATTGTCGGTAAATTGGTTATAAAATCGAAAAAAACGTCGGAAACCGCGACGATTATAGTGTTTTCGCAGTTTTGGGTCAAGCGATTTTTTGGAAAGAGGGAAACACAATTTGAGTAGTAGACAATTTGAAAAAAGTGTGGTAAACTCAGACTCGGTGTCGTCGCACAGGGGGCGACGGCTGAATGAATATTGTGGCTAATTTTCCCTATTCTTACTTTCCGCTCAACAATGACTGATTTTGACGATTTGGTTTCTTCGACCCGGGCCGAATATATTCACCGTTTTGGAACAGCACCGCTTTGGTATGCGGCTGCACCGGGACGGGTGAATCTGATTGGCGAACATACCGACTACAGCGATGGTTTTGTCCTTCCTATGGCAATTGACCGTTACACGCTCATTGCCGCCGGACCGGCCGAAGCGCGTAAAGCGACGCTTTTCAGCGTCAACATGGACGCGTTCGCCGACATTCTCGTCGAAGGGGAAATCACACCGGGCAACACCGTGGACTGGGCCGCTTACGTCCAGGGAGCGGTTGCTTGTTGCCGTGAAGGTGGCGTGCAAGTGGACCCGTTTCTCGCCGTCATCAATTCGAACGTTCCGCTTGGCGGCGGCTTGTCCAGCAGTGCCGCTCTGGAAGTTGCGGCGGCAACGCTTTTTGAACAAATGGCGAACGTGCGGCTCGATCCGATCAAAAAGGCACTCCTTTGCCAAAAAGCGGAACACCTTTACGCCAACATGCCGTGTGGAATCATGGATCAATTCATTTCCGTCATGGGCAAAGAGGGACATGCGATGTTGCTTGATTGCCGTACGAAAACGCCGAAGATGATTCCGATGAACGACCCGAATGTTTCCGTGTTGATCGTCAATTCCAACGTGAAACACAAACTTACCGGCAGCGAGTACCCTCAGCGTCGTGCCCAGTGCGAAGCGGCGGCAAAAACGCTCGGCGTTTCCCTGCTTCGGGACGTTACGTTGGAAATGCTCAAAGCGTCCAAGTCGAAAATGACGAAAGAGTACGGCAGCGATTTGGCGTTTCGTCGTGCCAGACACGTGGTTACGGAAAACCTCCGAACGGAACAAATGGCGGAAGCTCTTGCGAAAGGCGATTGGAAAACATGCGGCAAATTAATGTACGCTTCCCACGATTCGCTCCGGGACGATTTCGAAGTGAGTTGCAAGGAACTCGATTTGCTGGTCGAAATCGCCCGTGAGATCGGACCGGAAGGAGGCATGATCGGTTCTCGAATGACCGGCGGCGGATTCGGCGGTTGCACCGTGTCGCTTGTGAAAACGGACAAAATCGACGCGATTTCAAAAACGTTCCACAAAAAGTACAAATCCCGCAAACGTCCGGAACCGACGGTTTTCGCAACCCGACCGTCGCAGGGGGCGCAAATCGTCAAGTTTTAGTACGGCGTCGTAATCAATCACTCAAACCGTAAACAGATGGTAACTCAAAACAGTCAAGGGCATCGGGCATCGGGCATCGGGCATCGGTGATAAGTGAAAAACTTCCTCCAATTTCCGATTTCCGATTTCCGATTTCCGATTCCCGATTTCCGATTCCCGATTTCCGATTCCCGATTCCCGATTCCCGATTCCCGATTCCCGATTCCCGATTCCCGATTCCCGATTCCCGATTCCCGATTCCCGATTCCCGATTCCCGATTCCCTTAAATTTCAACACTTTTTCCAGTTTCATTACCATTTCGTTTACACTTTGAATCAATCAGATCAAAAGAGGAACAGAGGCAAGTCGGGTCCGCAAAAATCGCCTCTTGTTTTCCAGGATGTTTCGACTAAAATGGAGCACCGCTTGGGGTACGATTCGTAATTCGTAATTCATAATTAAAACCATGAGCAATCTTAACAGACGTGATTTATTGAAGGCTGGCGTTTTGGCGGCGGCGGTTCCTGCGGCGGGTGTCGGAGGATTTTATTTCGGGTACAGCAAGGCGGAAGGCAATCCGCTTCGCGTCGGTGTGATCGGAACCGGCGACGAAGGAAGCGTGTTGCTCGGAGCAATGAATCCGGAATACCTCGAAGTCAAGGCAATCGCCGACATCCGTCCTTACAATCAGTACCGGGCATTTCACGGCGATTGGGGCGTCGCTCCCCGACCGGGTTTGATGTCCGTGTACGGCTGGAAAACCGAAGCCGAGGCGAGAAGGCATGTCAAAGTTTACGCCGATTACATGGACCTGCTTAACAATGCGAAAGACGACGGGATTGAAGCGATCGTGATCGGTTTGCCGCTTCACCTGCACGCTCCGGCAGCCATTGCCGCCATGAATCGCGGTTTGCACGTCCTTACCGAAAAACTCATGGCCCATAACATCGCTCAATGCAAGGAAATGAGCCGTTTTTCCGCGATGACCGGCAAGCATCTCGCAACGGGACACCAAAGGCATTACAACATCTTGTACCACGAAGCGGTCGATAAGATCAAGCGAGGAATGCTCGGAAATATCCATTACATCCGTGCCCAATGGCATCGCGGCAATTCGCCCGGCGGCGATTCCTGGCAGCTCCCGATGCCGGAAAAGGTCAAGCCGAACGATGTCCAGGCGAAACGGCTACAGCGGGATTTGGAAAACTTTAAGAAAGAACTTGCGTCGGCACGGGGAAGCGAAATTGAAAATATCGCGAAAAAAGTCGCTCAAAAAGAAGCTCAAATTCGGGACCATGTTCTTGCCCAAGGGGGAAAATACGAGGGAATCGAATTCAAGTCGGCCAAAGATTACGGCTATCGGGACCACACTTACGAATGGACCGATTTGGCGACGAAGCAGAAAAAAACTTACCATCGCCCGGCAGCGGAAGAGTTGTTGCGCTGGCGGCTTTGGGCCAGAACCGGTGGTGGTCTCATGGTCGAACTCGGTTCGCACCAGCTTGACGCCGCAAGCATTTTCCTCGCGGCGAACAACGATTACTACCATCAAGTGGACACGGGCAGGAAGATTCACCCGCTCAAGGTTCACGTTTCCGCAAACCGGAACCTGTTCGAGATGGACCGCGAAGTGAACGACCACATTACGACGCTGGTGGAATTTCCCGCTCCGGATTACGATCCGAACTCGGAAATCGGCAAAAAGCGGAAAATTTGCGTTCAGTATTCCACGATCAACGGCAACGGGTTCGGCGGATACGGTGAAATCGTGTACGGAACCGACGGAACGATGATTCTCGAAAAGGAAGCGGAGTTGCAATTGTTCCGGGACGAATCGGCCAGCAAAATCGCAACGAAATCGGCAACCGGTCCGACGTTGGACACGCAGTCGAGTGGTCCGGCCCAGAAAGCGGTCGGCGGCGGCGCAAAAGCGGAAGTGTCGCGCGGCTACAAGGAGGAACTGGAACACTGGGCTTGGTGCATCCGGGTCAATCCAAACAACGCTCCGGACAAACCGCATCCGCGATGTTATCCGAAAGTCGCGCTCGGTGACGCCGTAATCGCCTTGGCGACAAACCTCGCCGCCGATCTTGGACGAAGCGTCGAATTTAAGGAAGAGTGGTTCGACATCGACAGCGACGCGACACCGGAATACGATATTCTCAAAGACGAAAAATTCAAACCGGATGTCAAGCGAAAAGAGTACCAGGTCTGATAACGTGGGGTTATTTGTGACCGTTCTTGCCAAAATGCCGGGGACTTATTGTTCGGCGGGCTTCACAAACAACGCCCGATAAACCGTCTCGCCGTGAAGCCGGGTTCGACGCTCGAAATGCGTGTGGTAATCCATGTCGTGTTGCGGTTCGTTTTCCGGAATTTCGTGCGGCCCGGAAAGTTTTGTCGCCGAGGCAAGCAAAGCGAGCGTCGTTTCGAAATACTCCTGAACGTCGGTACGAAAATGAAGCGTTCCGCCGGGGCGAAGGTTTCGCTCGATCAGTTGCACGACCTCTTCACGAAGGATGCGGCGTTTTTTGTGTGCCCGCTTCCACCAGGGGTCCGGAAAGTAAACGTGAACCGCATGAAGCGAGTTCGGCGTAATCCACTCGTCCAGCAATTGAGCCGCGTCGCCGCAGATCATCACGGCGTTGGTCAGATTCGCTTTGGCAATGCCCGCTACGGAAAAAATGGCATACTTCTTTCCGATTTCGACGCCGAGAAAATCGTGCGACGGATTTGATCGGGCCGCCGTCCGGAGAAACAATCCTTTGCCGCTCCCGATTTCCAGTTCCAACGGTGCAACTCGACCGAACAACTCCGCGAAAGCGAGCGGTTTCGGAACCTCTTCCAGCGGCCTGTAAAACCGCGAAAAGTCCGGCTGTTCATTGATTCGAATTTTGGTTAGTGCCCGACGGCCCATTTTAATTACGAATTACGAATTACGTTACAAAGGACGTCCTCTATCCTCTATGGTGCTTCCCTGGTGATTTTGAAATCACTTTGGAGAACGGTCCACTTTGCCCATAAGGCCAGTACTGTTTCGTGAGTCATCTGTTCTTCCCTTAACATGTAGGTACATTCCTGACCATTGGCGTACATACGTCCGTCGTCAAAACGATTTTGCAGTTCCAGGGATCGGCGTGAATAGAGGTTTTCCCAATAAGCTCCGCTGTGGGAAAGCCCTGTGTCCGCCCCATAAGCGTGAATCACGGCACCAAATGCCCCATGTGTTTGATACCGGCATGGCCCCCAATCGTTACCTTGCGGGAAATAGAATTCCGCATTCTCCGGTTGATAGATTGTTCCACCGGGAGCGGCATAAGGAGGCGAAGGATAGTTCCACTCGACGAGCGCACGATAAACCTTGTCGACGTTGAAGAACACGCCTTCCGGCGTCGGCTTGCCGGCAAGCGTCAAAACCGACGCATTCCACAGTTTCAATGTCGAGCTGGTCGAATAGTCAGGGTGAATAATATTGTGATTGACGACCGCATGGTTTTCTTCCGTGTTCGAACCACCCAGCCATTCTTTGAGCGGTTTGCCGTTGAAAATGGTGTCACTGTCGACATCTTTGGGGTGTGCATGGGCGGAGATAACGAGTTCCACCGCTTTTTTGTACCATTTGTCATAATTCTCATGGCGGGGCATCATGGCGCAACCGAGAAACAGAACGTTGGAATTCCAGGCGTTTTCCTCCGCTTTGGTGTCGCCGGGAGTAACGATGGTGCCATCCTTTTTCCGGTAATAGGGCACGGTGTAATCCATGCGTCGATTGGCCTCCCATTCGACCATTTTTCGGATCAATTCCCTGTCTTTCCCGTTGTACAATTCCCAGGTGAGCCAGCCGGCTTGTCCCGCAATCGCCGCCCAGAAATCATCCTGCCAACCGCCGCCCCAACCACCTTCGGAGTTGACTTTATGGGCGTGAGCGACGGATCGCACAAGTTTGGTGCAAATGTCAAGGGCCGCTTGCTGCGTAACGCCGGTGTATTCGGCGTCGTACAAGCCGAGTTTAATGACCGTCGCAATACCGTGAGCCTGCATGGCGGGACCGCGAACTTGAAATTCCCGATTCCCTGGCCCTGGGACATTGAACAAGTCCAGATAATACTCGTCGGTGGACTGTGAGCCGTATCTTTCGGCGTACCAACCGTTTAAGGCGTATTTGATCGTGTTTTTTGAAATCGTTTTCTGGAGTTTTGCGTTGGTGTCATCCGGACAGCCGACGGTGAATCGACTCCAATCGATGGGAACGACGGCGTTTTCCGCTGCACAAACAACGGGATGAAAACCTGCCGCAAACAACAAAACGGCAGTGAGGAATGTCGATTTCATGTCGTCTGCTCCTACAAGTTTTTGGTGTACCAATCGATGGATCGTTCGAGTCCTTCGTCAAAATAGACGAGTGGTTCGTATCCGATTTTCTTTTTGGCGAGCGAGATGTCGGCAAGCGAATGTTTCACGTCGCCGACGCGAGGGGCCTGATAGATTGCTTTCACTTCGACGTTCATCAGCGTATTGAGTTTGCTGAGGATTTGATTGAGTGTTACGGCGGAGTGGCAGGCGATGTTCATCGGTTTGCCGTCACAATTTTCCGCCGGGGCATGAGCGGCCAACCAATTGGCACTACAGACGTTTTCAATGTAACAGAAATCCCGGGACTGCTCTCCGTCGCCGAAAACGACGGGGCGTTCCTTTGTCAGTAGCTTGCTCACGAACGCCGGAATCACGGCGGCATACGCGCCGAACGGGTCTTGTCGCGGACCAAACACGTTGAAGTAGCGAAGCGAAACCGTTTCCATTTGAAACACGGCGGCGTAGGCTTGCAGGTAGGCTTCACAGCAGACCTTGCTTGCCGCATACGGACTGATCGGAGCGGGAACCATTTCTTCTCGTTTCGGCGAGGTCGGTTGATCGCCGTAAGCGGAACTCGACGCCGCGAACACGATCCGTTTGACACCTAAAGCGCGGGCGGATTCGAGAACCGTGATCGTTCCGTTGACGTTGACGTCGTGAGACGTTTGCGGATCGTTCACGCTCCGGGGAACGGAACCGAGTGCGCCCTGGTGAAAAATCGCCTTGCAACCGGCAACCGCGCTGTCAACGGTTTTGCGATCCCGAATATCCCCTTCGATTAACGTGATTCGGTCCTTGATCTCTTCGAGGTTTTCCCGTTTACCGGTTGCAAAATTGTCGAGTACGACGACGTCGTGTCCCCGGTCGAGAATATAACGGGCTAAATTGGAACCGATAAAACCGGCCCCGCCGGTCACGAGATATTTGTCAGACATCTTCGATAAACTCCAAGTCGAATAAACGGACAATCAACAAAACAATGCACGTAACTATTCAGTGGATTTTTCGAGAGGACTCTCCGGTGGTCATTCTGCGCCCTTAGTAGCAGAGACCGACCACCAACACTCGCGTCCTTATTCCCTTATTTCTGAGGAAATAAGGGAATAAGGGCGCGCCGAATGAGGGCGATTCCGTACTACTAAGGGCGCACCTAATGAAACATTTCACTATTACAATTCCACTGAATAGTTACCAATGCACAATATAATTCGAATGTTGCTTCTTGGCAAGAAGGCCGTTTTGGTTTGCCGGAACCGTAACAGGAGGATTGCAAAGTCCCTGGGAACGCAGGCTTCCAGCCTGCGCGAAGGTTACGGAATGGAGTCTCCGCCCTGCGCAGGTAGGATGCCTAAAAACTCACTGGCAGGCTAGAAGCCTGCGTTCCCAGGAAAAAAGCGACTTTGCAATCCTCCTGGGAACCGTAAGTGCGCACTAAAAAAGCCGAAGAATTGACCTTCGGCTCCTTTGTGCGAAAAAAACACAAACAAATTACTTCCGGCGTCTGGTCGCAAAGCCTGCACCAACCACGCCAAGCCCCAAAATCAGCATTGTCGCCGGTTCCGGAGTCGTTGTTTTGCTGTATACAATGGTCCCTTCGACACGCAATCCGACAGGTCCATGCGGAAGTCCCCACATTTCTTCCGTCCCCACCTTGCCGATCAACCCGTTCGTCATGTAGAAAACCAACGTATAATCCGTGCCTGCCTTGAAATCACCATTTACCGAGGCATAGGCACTGTTCATGTAATTTTCCTCGTTATTTTGGGTGTTTCGATAGCCGGAAACGTCAAAATTCCACGTATTCACGCCATCGGAAAGAGTGATTCCCACAAGATCGTTATCGTTCCAGAAATCAAACGCGATCTTATCAAAGTCTCCGGCAAGATTGAGTACCGTCTCAAAGGTGTAATAGCCGTCCAAATTCCAAGGATTGTACAAATCATTGTACCAAGTTCCCGGGTTGCTGAGATCGTCCTTCCCGCTTTCCCCATTTCTTATACCGATCCAGGGAGCACCACCGAAGTTACCATCTCCATCCCGCATGTTCCATGCAGAACCGAGTGTTTGGTAATCCCAATCCGTGTTGTACACTCTCGTCGGCCCCGAAGTCCAGCCGGAACCGTCACCGTTGCGAAGCTCGTTAATCGCGAGAATCGCTGCGGCCTTGGCCGTGTCACTGGGATCATAAGCAGTCGTTCCAAGCGTACCGTAGTATTTGACGGTCCAACTACCATCTGTTACCAGCGGAAAAACCTCTGCTTGAGCAAAACCAACCGAGAGGACAAGTGCTAGAACGACACCCATCACTGCAACGATTCTTTTCATAAATGTATTCCTTTCTTAATTTAGTGGGTAAAACCGTGTTAAGCACCGTAACTGCAACAGTGCCAACACCCGGTCCGGGGTAAAGACGCAAATATCGCGCCAATTGGAAGCGAAAATTTTCAGACTGGTTTTTTCCCGAAAAACAGAGCCTTGCCGGTGCTTCAAAAAACCTTGTGTTTAATTTTGCGAAGTTTGCTGTATTATTGTGCTGTAGCGAAATAATACAAGACGAAAAGAGTTCGGCCCGTGAGGGACAGCAATTGGGCAGAAAGCGGGATTGTGCTCAACTTAAAACCGCTTCACGTAAACCGCTGACGCCTGCCCTTGGGAATCGTACGCCAATTTCAGGAAGGAGTCGCCGCTTGGTACCGTGCCGCAAACGACCGGCGAGACCGGACATTCCGGGTCCGGCGTTCGACAATTCAAGACAGGGAAAAGACGGTTTTTCTCAAGAGCAAGAATCCCGGCGATCAATTCAATCGCCCCACTTCCGGCTCCGAGATTGCCGAAATGTCCTTTGACCGTCGTGATCGGAACCGGGGTCGCTCTTGTCCCGAAAACGGAAGCGATTGCCCTGGCTTCGGCGAGGTCTCCCTGCGTGGTTGCGTTGCCGTTGGCGTTAATGTGCCCAAGCGTTTCCATCGCCTGTGACGCGGTTCCAAAAATACGACGCATGAGCCGCAAAAGCGTTTGTTCCAAATCCTGGGACGACAACGTCTGAAAAGACGGTTTTCGCGGGGTCGCAACGGAACAACCGGCTTCGATTTCCGCGTAGATTTTCGCTTGACGTTTTTCGGCATGTTCCAGACGTTCCAAAATCAAAGCCCCGGCCCCTTCGCCGAGTACCATTCCCCGACGATTGGTGTCAAACGGTCGGGAAACCGCCTGTGGGTCCGTCGAATCAGAAAATCGGGCGACCTCTTCCTGCTGCATTGTTTGCAACATTTTGATCGGATGAATCCGTGAACCGGCCGCTCCGACGACGAACACATCGACTTTACCGGCCCGAAGTGATTCGACCGCTTCCCCAACGACCGCTCCGATTGACGCTTCACGGAGCAAAATCGAATTGTTCGAGCCGCGAAAATCGTTGAGAATTGCGATATGGCTCGACGGCATGTTGGAAAGATACTTCAATTGCCAGAGCGGCGACATCTTTGACATTCCTTCGTAAACCCAACGGGAAAAGTCAAATCGGGCTTGGTCGGTTCCCCGGTCGGCGATACACCGTTTGATTCCGTCCAAGAGGTCTTCCACGGTCGAATAGATCAAATCGCAACCGAAAGAAACGCCGACGCGGTTTGGGGTTAAGCCGTGAGCGGAAGACGATTCGATTCCGGCGTCGTCGAGCGAGTGCTGGGCGGCGGCAACGGCCATCTGAATTTCACGCGACATGAGTTTGGTCGCTTTTTTGACCGTCTTTTTCCGAGCGGCGTCAAGATTGCCGAACTGCTCAATATCACCGGTAAAATCGATACAACCGGCCACATGGGAAAGAGGAGAATCACCGGGCCGTTGAAAGTGAAACGGACGTACCGCAACTTGGCCTGCAAAGAGCGCGTCCCAAAACGGCTCTTTCCGAAGTCCCAATGGGGACACCAGCCCCATGCCGGTTACTACGATTTTGCAAGGCGATTGACCCATAAAAAAGGCGATAAGACAAAACGACAAATCTTAACCGGATATTTTCCCCAGAACCGGGAGACGTATTATAGATGCAAATCATCGATTGTCGAGGCCCGGAGAATTGCCAACAGGAGGATTGCAAAGTCCCTGGGAACGCAGGCTTCCAGTCTGCGCGAAGGTTGCGGGCCCTGCACAGGTAGGATGCCTACGAACTCACTGGCAGGCTGGAAGCCTGCGTTCCCAGGAAAAAAGCGACTTTGCAATCCTCCTGGAATTGCCAAGAGAACTGCATTGTTTAAAATAGATCGAAATTAAGGCCCCCCTTGGGAACGCAGGCATCTTGCCTGCCCCCGGGTTCGCAGGCAAGATGCCTGCGTTCCCAGGGACTTCGCAGTTCTCTTGGGAGAATTGCCGGGACGGCTGTAAAATCCCTTGAGGAAAACGAAGTGCCCCCTCAACGGACCGTTGAAAACCGCTATAGTAATCCGTTTACACTTTGAGACGGTAGAGCTTTCCCTTGATACAAGAACTCCTGACATTATCGCCTTCTTCCACGCTTCCACCGGGGCTTCGCGGCGGAGTGGCGTCGCTTGGAAAATTCGACGGCGTACATCGCGGCCACGCTTCCGTTTTGCAACGGGTCAAAGATTGTTCGCTTCGGCTTGGCATCCCGGCGATTGCGGTGTCATTCAGCGTTCAGCCGATTGCGGTTTTCAAACCGCAACTTACGCCGGTTTCTTTATGCACGCTTGCCCGGAAAGTGGAACTCATCGGCGAGCTTGGCATTGACACGCTTGTACAGATTGAAACCGACGAAAAACTGCTGGAACTTTCCGCCGAAGAATTTTTCAAGCGGTTTTTTGTGGAAAAAATGGGGGTTCATTCGTTGATCGAAGGACATAACTTTCTGTTCGGAAAAAATCGGGAAGGAACTCCGGTACTTTTGCGAAAACTGTGCGAAAAACATGGAATCCCGCTCGAAATCATGCCGCCGATACTCGCAGACGGCGGGGAAATTTCCAGTAGCCGCCTTCGCTCCCTGATTCGGGAAGGACAAATCGAGGCGGCCAACTCGTTTTTGACGAAGCCGTACCGCCTGACCGGCCAGGTGGTTCACGGCGAACATCGGGGCCGAACGCTCGGTTTTCCGACGGTGAATCTGAACGAAATTCAAACGCTGCTCCCGGGACCCGGCGTTTACGCCTGCACCTGCCAAGTTGAAGGCAAAACGTATCCGACGGCGACGAATATCGGGTTCAACCCGACATTCGGGCAAAACGTTCTTAAAGTCGAATCGCATCTGATTGGTTTCAAAGGCGATTTGTACGGAAAACAACTTCACGTCGATTTTCACGAACGATTGCGGGGCGTCGTCCCATTCGAAAGCAAAGAAGCACTTGTGGAACAGATGAAGGAGGATGTTCGCCAAATAAGCATCACAAACCGTAAACAAATGGAGAATCAAAACAGGCAAGAACATAGGGCGTAGGAAAAAACTCCACCTTTTCCTTGCCGATAACACCACCGGTGGATTTTCCTGGCGTATTTTCCGAGGGCCCGCACACAACACGTTAGTGCTTATTTCCGAACCGAAACGGCGTCCATGTCGAGCGTGCCGGACATCTGGAACAGACCGAGAAACAGGATCGCTTCCCTCGCTTTTTTCGGAACGGAAATTTCCGCTGCAAATTTTTTCCACTCGAATGTTCCGACAACCGGAGCAAGTTCGAGTTGTTGGATCATCTCCCGATCTTCGTCGTAGAAATGAATCTGGATCGCTCCACTTGGTCTTTGTTGTCCCGGATTGATCGGCAAAACATTTCCGGCGCGAACCTGGGCTTCCATTTTCAATCGGGATACGTTTCTTCCATCGACGGCGAATCCCTGGATCACCTGTGCAACCTTCAAGTCTTTCGAGTCGGTTGCGGTTGCAGGTTCCCTGGCACCACCCGGCGGTATCATTTGCCGTCCGGGTTGCGGCTGCCATGAAGAGACCGGGAATTGGAATCGGGGTTCGACGGGAATTTCGAACCGGATGAATTTCAAACCACTTGGCGATTGAGTATCTTCCAGTACCGTTGCGTTCCTGGCGTAGTGCCATCCGACGGGATGTCCGGTTTCCGTGGTCTGTTCGAAATCGCCGCCGATGATCGACGGGTTTTTCGCGTCGGGAAGAACAATTCGGTTATTCTCCGCTTCGCCGGTCATCGGCACGAACAACGCGGGTGTCAACGATTCCTTTTCCAATTCCGTCCCTTTTTTTCGGAGGAGTTGAAAGTGTTGCTGATACCGTTCACCAATCGGGATAATCATCAGCCCGCCGTCTTTGAGCTGGTCGATCAGCGGTTGCGGAACCGATTCCGGGGAACACGTTACGATAATTTTGTCGAACGGCGCGGCATCGGGCCATCCTTGATACCCGTCGCCGACTTTGGTGAAGACGTTTTTGTAACCGATTTTCTTGAGCGTCCTGGCCGCCCGTTTGCCGAGTGATTCGACGATTTCAATGGAGTAAACCTCGTTGACCAACAGACTCAGTACGGCGGCCTGGTATCCGCTTCCGGTCCCGATTTCGAGAACCTTGTCGTCCGGCTGCGGATCGAGTTTTTCCGTCATGTAACTGACGATGTACGGCGGTGAAATCGTCTGCGCATTTCCTATCGGCAGTGCAGTGTCACGATAAGCCATGTTCTTATGAACCGGCGGCACGAATTTGTCCCGTGGAACCCGCATCACGGCGTCGAGGACCGCTTCATTCTTCAAGCTGCCTTGGGGAAGCAATTCCTCTTCCACCATTTTTTGGGCCGCCGGTATAACCGGCCAGGGGTCTTTTTTTTTCGTCGTTGGTTCCGGCGTCCGGATTTCCCGAACCGTTTGGCCCGGCAGCATCCCGGTCAAACCGAACAACAAGAGAATGATAATGACCTTCGGCGGAATCATTTTAAGCGTTGTCATGTGTTACCTCATAATCGGGTGTAAAATATCCTCCCCTATTTCCGATTTCCTTAAATTTCAACACCTTTTCCTGTCTCATTACCATTTCGTTTCCACTTTGAGTAATATACCGCGTCCCTGCGACCGTGTCGACACTGTATCATAACGCTCGGCTCCGATGAGTATTTTCTTTTGGGAGACAACTCGTTATTAAGTTTTGACAGCCGTTTTTGGGGGCCGGTTTCTCGCGAAAAAATTCTCGGCAAAGCGATTCGGATTTATTGGCCGTTTTCAAGGATTCGGGACTTGGAAGCTGTTTACCAATAACAATGATGGCAGCCGGGAATGGAACGCAGCGAAGGGACCGGATCGAATGGTCGAGAAATCCGGTCACTTCACTTCACTTCACTTCATTTCGTTACGTTACGTTCCCGGCTACCATTCACAAAATACGGTTGTTACTTTAAATGGTTCCTGAGTCAGCGGTTTTCTTAAATCCGCCGGAATCCGTCGTTTCCTTGAATAATCAGATTGCGGCGCAGCAGAACGTTTAGCGCAACGAGAACCTGGTGGGAATTCAGCTCGGTTAACCGGACGATTTGTTCCAACGGCGTTACGGTAATTCCGACGTGCCGCAGGACGGTTCGCTCGATCTCGTTGAGCGGAAATTCGCCGGGGTGCCGCAGTTCGTCCGACACGGGGTTGTTGCCGGCAGCGGTCGCCGGATTTTGAACCGGCTTAAACAGCGGACCGAGCGATTCAAAAATATCGTCCACCGATTCGACCAATATGGCACCATCGCGGAGAAGTTGATTGCAACCGCCGGAAGATACCGAATCGACGTTGCCCGGCACCGCAAACAGCTCCCGGCCCTGCTCGTAAGCCAGCCGGGCCGTAATCATCGCGCCGCTTTTTTTCGGAGCTTCGACGACGAGAACGCCGATTGACATCCCGGAAACGATTCGATTGCGCTGCGGAAATGTCCCTTTGTTCGGCTCCATGAGGGGATGATACTCACTGATTAACGCACCGTTTTCAACGATCCGTTCGGCCAGTTCCGTGTGCTCTTTCGGATAAATCCGGCCAATTCCGCCCCCGAGAACCGCGATGGTTCGCCCCTGCATTTCCAGAGCCGCGCGGTGAGCGGCACCGTCGATTCCTTTGGCCAGACCACTGATAATCGTAACGCCGTATTGCACAAGTCCTCGTGTCAGTTGCGTCGCAAGTCTTTTCCCATACGAACTCATCTGCCGGGTTCCGATCACGGCGAACGCCAAAGCGTCCTGCGGCGTCAGAGTTCCTTTCACGTACAAAATTTGCGGCGGATCGTGAATCAACCGTAATAATTCCGGATACCGCTCGTCACGTTGTGAGAGAATTTCGATTTTTTCCCGGCGGCACAATTCGAGCAAACCCTCGACGCTGTACGTCTCCCGTGCGGAGGCGATCTGCGACGCAATTTTCGGTCCGACGCCGCCGACGATTTGCAATTGCTCCGCCGATGCGGAAAGGATCGACTCGCAACTCCCGAAATGGTCGTAAAGCCGCTTGAACGTGAGCGAACCGACGCCTTCCACCATCGTCAAAAGAATTTCGTTGATCCGTTCGTCGTTCATCGTCGTTACCGGTCATAATGGGAAAAATTCATCCCCAGTTCAATTCGCTCGCCTCTTCCCAATGCTCGTAGAGCGAAGCGAGTTTTTTCTGTTCTTCGGCGATTTCCAAGTGAATTTCCCTGGCCCGGTTCGGGTCGCGGGCAACTTGGGGAATCAATAACTCCTCGTTGAGCGAAAGTATCCGGGTTTCCCGTGCAAAAATTTCCTCTTCCAACTCGTTCGTTTTTCGGTAGGAGTATTTTCGTTTTTTCTTTTCGGGCGGTTTGACGTTTCCCTTCTCTTTTTCCTTTTGCCGGGCGTCCTCTTTCCACTTCTTTTGGTCCGCAAGACGCCTTTGCTCCTTTTCCGAAAGCGTTTTGTCCTGCTTTTTCTGCTGTGCAGGTTGCTGGGCCGGGACCGCCGATTTGCCGACGACCGACCGTCGGTCCGAGAGGGCGTCCGTCAAAAACGGATCGGCCATAAGCCCTTGTGACACCATGTGCCGGAACGTCGAATAGTTCCCCTCAAGCGTCCGAAACGTTGCATTCGGTTGGATAATCAACAGGTGATCGGCGACCTGATCGACGAAATAACGGTCGTGCGAAATGAAAATCACCGTACCCGGAAACTTGGAAACCGCTCGCTCCAAAGCGGTTCTCGCCCATAAATCGAGGTGGTTCGTCGGCTCATCGAGAATCAACACGTTCGCTTCGTCGGCGGCAAGTTTGGCCAGTGCCGCCCGACAACGCTGACCGCCGCTGAGACTGCCGACCGTTTGCAACTGTTGGTCGCCGGTCAAGCCGAACGCTCCAAGCAGATTACGCCTCGCCGGTTCCTCAAACACCCGCTTTGCCGGACGAATGGCGTCAACGGTTCGAACGGAATCGTCCAAAACGTGCAGTTGCTGGTCGAAGTACCCAATCTTCACCCCTTGTCCGATCTGCACCGCTCCGGTGTCCGGGGCAAGTTCACCGATCAAACAGCGTAAAAAGGTTGTTTTCCCGCATCCGTTCGGACCCAAAATCGCCCAACGCTGACCACGTTCGATGTCGAAAGTGAGTTTTTTGAAGAGGGCAGAGGATAGAGGATGGAGGTCAGAATTTTTTTTTCTATCCTCTCTCCTCAATCCTCTCTCCTCTTTTTTGAATCCTTTTGATAGGTTTTCTACCCGGAAGGCGATGTCGCCGGTTCGGCTTGGTTCGGGAAACGACATCGGCGGGGAATCGATTTTTCTCGGGAGGGCCACCGGCTCTTCAAGCAAACGGTCGAGCTTTTTGCGGCGATCTTCCGCCTGGGCCGCTTTCATACCGTAGTGGTTGCGGCGGATGAAGTCTTTCGCTTTTTCAACCTCCTCGATGTATTTTTCGTAGGTTCGCGTTTGGACGAGTAAGCGGTCTTCCTTGAGGAGCGTATATTTGGAAAAATTGCCGGGATACTCGTCGATTGTCCCGTGAAACAGCTCAAAGGTTCGGTTCGTTACCCGGTCAAGAAAATAGCGGTCGTGCGAAACGAGAAGTATGGCGGCAGAGGTGTTTTTCAAAAAATCCTCCAACCATTCCGTCGCAAGCAGGTCCAAGTGGTTCGACGGTTCGTCAAGCAACATAATATCCGGCTCGGCAAGGAGCAGCTTGGCCAGAGAAAGCCGGTTCAACTCGCCGCCGCTCAAAGCGGTCGTCGGTTTCGTGAAATCTTCATCGAAAAAGCCAAGCCCATGCAGAATTTTTTCAACCCGGTGGTCCAGGTTGTAAGCGTCGTGCCGGATCAGCTCCTCGTGAATCCGGTCATACCGGACCGCGAGTCGGTTATGCTCCTCCGGCTGCGTGATTTCGGCGAGTTTTAGGGCAAGCTCTTCCGCTTCCTGCTGAAGTTCGACGAGGTGCGAAAGCGATTCCTGAGCGTCTTCGAGAACGGTTTTCCCTTGCTCAACCTCAGGTCGTTGCTCAAGGTATCCGATTCGAATATCGCCCGGCTTTTCAACGGAGCCTTTTTCCGACTCTTCCCGACCGGCGAGGATATTCAGGAGCGTCGTCTTGCCGCAACCGTTCGGCCCGACCAGACCGATTTTATCCCCGGTCCGGATTTGGAAGGTTACGTCCACCAAAACCGGTTCATTCGTGAAATGTTTTCGAAGATGTTCAACGTTCAGCAATACCGCCATAGTCAACCGACCGGGAAAAACCGGGCAAAAGCACTTATTCTACTTTAAACGGTGGAAAAACAAGGAGGTCGCAAAACCTCGCAGGCCGCTACAAGTTTGTATGAAAACCGGTGACTCCTTGTCAAATGTGAGTTAAACTGTGATTAGCAGAATTTTTTTCACAATCTCACCTTCAACCCAGGAGTCCCGGAAATGTTTAATTTACCCCTTTTTGTCGGCCTTGACTATCACCAGAACGTTATTCAAGTCTGCGTCATGGACCAAAGTCGAAAAATCCTTGCCAATGATACCGTTGTGAACGCCCCCGATGCCGTTCATCGGGTCGTTGCTCCTTTTGGTTCCAATGTCCACGCCGCTATCCCTTGACGAGTTGCTCCTCAGCAGAGCTCGCCTCCGTTTCACGGAAGCGACCGGACCGAATCGCGGGGAAATCCGGTCGCTGCGCTGCGCTCCGTTCCCGGCTGCCATTCATACAAACTTGTTAGCGGACTGGGCAAGCAACCCTCTTTAGGAATTGTGATTTTACGGTATAATCTCACCCTGTTTCGTTTTTCATTTTCGTTGGGAGAAATACCGATCATGTCGCAAAAATATCTCTTGCCTTGTTCCTGCGGTAAAGAAGTTTCCATTGAAACGTCTCAAGCGGGAGGAAACGTCCTCTGTGATTGCGGACTAAGCCTGAGAATTCCGAGCTTGCTCAAAATCAAACAGTTGCCGCCGGAAGGGGGAGTTCAAATACAATCGCCATCGGCTCCGGACGTCCCCGCCGAGCCAACTGTCAAAAAATCGACCAGCCGCCGGGTTAATTTCAACGTTTTTTTGATCGGGCTGTATCTTACGTTTGCCGCCGTTGCTTACTGCACTTATACGGTCTTATTTACTTTTCCGAAACCGCAGGATGTTTTGGACAAACAGGTCTACTATCATTATGCGGGAAGGTTTACTCTTCAGGACTCTACGCCGATTCCGATAGACGAAAGATATTTCTTCGAGATTACTGACGAAATCATCGACCACCTTAACCCGGTTGACGCGAGGAGCTACTGGAATCTGGTCAAGGACGGTCCGGCAATGAGCATGAATTTCCGGGAAAACTACGAAACGTTCAAGGATCGCTATATTCTGCGTTGCGTCGGGACCGGACTTTTGGTTGTTCTCGCCCTGTGTATCCTGATTTCCTCCTTCTTCCTCGGTCGAACCAAAACCGTCGGAACAAGACAAGGAACCGTTTGGAAATGAGAAATGAGAAATGAGAAATGAGAAATCGATTTCCTAATTTCGTAATTCGTAATTCGTAATTCGTAATTAAAAAAAGTAATTCGTAATTAAAAAAATGATTAAGCGAGCGATTATCAGTGTTAGCGACAAGATGGGACTTTCGGCGTTTGCCAAAGGGTTGGTTGCGGCGGGGGTCGAAATTTACAGCACCGGGGGAACGCGAAAACACCTTCAAACCGAGGGAATTCCGGTTCGGGACATTTCCGAGTACACCGGCTTCCCGGAAATGATGGACGGGCGTCTCAAAACGCTCCACCCGAAAGTGTTCGGCGGGATTCTTTGCCGACGCGATGTTTCGGACGACATGAACTCGCTGATCGAACACGGGATACTCAGTTTCGAACTCGTGGTCGTTAATCTTTATCCGTTTGAGGCAACCGTTGCCAAAGAAAACGTAACCGACGCCGAAGCGATTGAAAACATCGACATCGGCGGCCCGTCGCTCATTCGTGCGGCGGCGAAAAACCACCGTTTTACGACGGTCGTAACCAATGCCCAGCAGTATCCGCTCGTTCTGGAGCAAATTCAATCGACCGGTTCGACGACGCTCCAGTTGCGTCAAGCTCTCGCCAAGGACGCTTTCACGCACACGGCCTCTTACGATGCGGCGATTTCCCAATTCTTCATCGAACGAACGGAAGACGGAGCGTTTCCCAGCCGTCTGGCGTTGAATTTCAAGCGGAAAGACGTTCTCCGGTACGGCGAGAATCCGCATCAGCAGGCGGCACTTTACGTTGACACCAAGTCGGCCGCGGCCAATGTCGTTTCCGCCCGGCAACTCAACGGCAAAGAGCTTTCGTACAATAATATCCTTGACCTTGATTCGGCCCTGGCAATCGTCCGCTCCTTTACGAAACCGGCGGTTTCCGTCGTCAAGCACAACAACCCGTGCGGAGCCGGCTCTGCGGAAAAAATGGCGGACGCTCTCAAAAAAGGGATGGAAGGCGACCCGCTCAGCGCGTTCGGGTCCGTGCTCGGTTTCAACGGTCCGTGCGACGCGGACTGTGCGAATTATCTCTGCACGCCCGGCTTGTTCGTCGAAGCGATTGTCGCAACGGAATTCACGCCGGAAGCGTTGGAAATTCTGACGACGCAACCGAAATGGAAAGCGAACGTCCGATTACTTGCGTGCGGTTCGTTGGAAAAGAAACCGGCCCGGTGGATGGTCCGTCCGCTGGAAGGAGGAGCGTTGCTCCAGGAAGCGGACATTGAACCGGACGACGAAAGCCTCTGGCAAATCGTAACGGAAACCAAACCGGCGAAGGAACTGATGGACGATCTGCGTTTTGCCTGGGAATTGGTGCGGCACGTCAAATCGAACGCAATCACGCTTTGCAAGGATCAAATGCTACTCGGTGCCGGAGCGGGCCAGATGAGTCGGGTCGATTCCGTCGAAATCGCAATCAAGAAAGCGGCAGAGCATGCACACGGTTCCGTGCTTGGCAGCGACGCCTTTTTTCCGTTCCCGGATTCCATTGAAAAAATCGCCCAGGTCGGCGTTGCGGCGATCATCCAGCCCGGCGGTTCCCGGGGGGACGACGCCGTGATTGAAGCGTGCAACCGGTTCTCCATCCCAATGATCTTCACGGGAAAACGGCATTTCAAGCATTAAGCAGAAACCATGATAACTTACCACTGTGAGTGTGGAAAGACGTACCAAGTCAGGGATCAGCTTGCCGGACGGCAGGCCAGGTGTCCGTGTGGTCGTGGATTCGTCCTCCCCCCACCGGAGGAGGCACAAGCACCTTTGCCGCCGCCTGCTTCCGATGATGTCGCCATTGATGTTACCATTGATTTTACGTCATCCGGGTCAAGGCCGGAAGGGCAACCCGACCAACCCGACCCGCCCGACCCGCCCGACCCAATAGTGCCCCAACCTTCATTCGATTTGGCCGCGACGGGATCCTACGTCCCATCCGTACACGAAAAGCTGGAAAAACTTATACCGGGTAACGTACTCGGTGACAATTTCCGTCTCGAATTTCAACTCGGACGCGGCGGAATGGGCGAGGTTTGGAAAGCCTACGATCTGACCGCCGACCGTTTCGTTGTTCTCAAATTCGTGCCGAAAGAAATTCAGCATGTCCAGGAAGCGATGGATGGGGTGCGTGACTCGTTCAAGAAAGTCCATGCGCTCCAGCATAAACATATCTGTCCCGTTTACGGTCTGTTTGCCGATCCGCAACACGGTTACTACCTCGTAATGAAATACATCGACGGAATGTCGTTGGACGAGTACAGGCGAAAGCAAATCGAAAAGCAAGGCAGGATGTCGTCCACAGACGCCGTGCAGATTCTTTGGGCCGTTGCCAGGGGGCTGGACTACGCCCACGAGATGAAAGTGATCCATCGGGACATCAAGCCGCAAAACATTATGATCGGCAAGAAGGATGGCGTGCAGATCATCGACTTCGGGCTTGCGGAAGAGATTCGAACCAGTATGGCTCAGGTCAGCGAAGCGGCGATGGGCATTGTCGGTACCCGTCCTTACATGGCACCGGAACAGTGGATGGGGCGGTTCCAGGACGCCAGAACCGACCAGTACGCCCTGGCGGTAACGGCGTATGAACTGCTTGCCGGTCGGTTGCCGTTTATGGACAGCAAAGTCGGTCTCCTCCGTGAGCGTGTGCTGAATGACAAGCCGGAACCGGTTCCCAAGTATCCGGCCTACATCAACGCGGCCCTGTTCAAGGCACTTGCAAAGAAGCGGGAAGACCGGTTTCCCAACTGCAAATCGTTCGTCAGGGCATTGGTCAAGCCGAAAGCCGAAACAGCCGAAACACCGTTAAGCGTCGTTCCGGCGTTGCCGGCAGACGAGGACGTCGGACAGATGACACCACCCCTCTGGTTATCGTCCGGCAAGGAGGATTCTGTAACGAAAAAGTCCGGATCGGTCCGCTTTGGTTTCCAAAACCCGAAGAGCCGGATCGTCGGTTTCGGCATTGCCGCTTTCTGCGCACTGCTTCTCGTGCTGCTCGGCCTCTTTCTTGCGTTAAAGTAACTTAAAGTGTAAACAAACAGATACTCAAAACCGTCAGGGGCATCGGGCATCGGGCATAGGAAATCACTAATCACTAACCACTAACCACTAACCACTAAATCTGCTATCTTTTCCCGTATACACCCAGTTGCGGGACCGTCGTTTTGGGAACGCAATAGACCGGCGGAATGTTCGGCGGAGCGTTTCCGGTTCTCGACCAGTTGGGAATCGGCGCGTCTTTGCGTGGTCCGTTTCCATTAAGACGAATCGGTTGCCGTTCTTCCTGAAACGGAAGTTGTACGATTTCCTCCGGTTGCGAAAGGATTTCTTCGGCTTCCTCCTCGTATTCTTCTTCCGTAAGCATTTCCGTAGACACGGAATCCTGCGAAGAAACCTCCGTTCGCACCTGTGAAACCTGCTGAATCGGATTGATTTCGCTTTCCCGGCGAATCAACGGATTTTCAGTACGGAAATGCTCCCGGGAAGGAACCCTTGCCGCCGGTTTTGACGCCAACCAGGGTGGCGTCAAATTGGAGGAAATTTTTGGCAGAATGTTTTCCCTTGACTTTTTCTGTACGGCGGCCTGCATTGCCGCTTTTCTGGCGTATTGCGCCGCTCTTTCGGCATCACCGGAAGGTGCAAACCAACTCAACGGTGAAAGCGAACTGCTCCGGGATGTTTTCAACGGCGGAGGATTCGGTATGTTTTTCAATGGCGCCGGACGGGACCTCTCCTGAACGAAATCCGATTCTTCCTCAAGGTACTCCTCTTCAAACGGCACGTCTCCGATCAATATGTCTCCAACCACAACTTCATGTTGGGAAACGGGAAATTCGGAACTGTCGAACAATTGCGTCCAGAGGCGGGAATCCGAAGAATCGACGACCACATCATTACGCCGTGATTTGCGCAACGCCTGCTGGAGTTCGGCAATTTGTGTTTTTTGTACCAGAATCTGCTGTTCCTGCGTTTGCAGGTATTTCATTTCCGCCGGTCCGAGAGTTTGGTTGCGTCGGGACTCATTTTCGTTCAACCCCAGGATTCCATTGATAGAGGAAAAAGGGGAGCCGTTGACCGGACCACCTCCTTTCCCGCCGCTTGCCGCAGTCGTTTGAAGGATTTGCTGGTTGACACCATTCGGAGCAATTTTCGCTCCTTCCGGAACTTTCATTCCCAACGCTTTTTCCAGTTTCAACTGCCGCAGACGTTGTTCCGTTTCCGCTTCTTTCGTCGTCGCAATCCCTGACGTTCGCTGGAACACCGGTTGCGTCGGCACCGGATGAAATCGGGGCGTCGGCATCGGGGACTGAGGCGTGTCGGCGGAGGCGTTTTTCTCCGTTGCTTGTTCTTCCGAATCGCCACCGGGAGGATACGGATTGGGAAACAACTGGCCGGTCATCGGATTGACCATTGCCATTCCCCAAGGAGGAGCACCAAGAGCACCGGGGGGACCAAGAACACTAGGGGGGACCGGGGGTGCGAACGGCGGAAGCATTCCCGGGGCCAACGGAGGGAGGATAGGAGAATTCGGAATTCGGAATTCGGAATTCCCAAGCGGAGCGGGATTAACCATAACCGGTTGTCCGTTTTGGGCGTGAAGCATCAACATGCCCGGTTGCCCCGGCATCACCGGTTGCATCAATTGTTGTTGGCCTGTTCTCGGGTTGATAACCGGAACGGGTTGCGGCACAAAGGGGGGCATAAAAGGGGGCAACGGTCCGCCAAGACCCGGCGGGGGACCTGCGTAAAATGGGCTGATCCCGGAAAGTGGAGGGGGCAACAAGGGATACTGTCCCATGTATTGCGGCGGGGTTACGGTCAACGGTTTTTGTTCTTCTTCGGTCTCCGACTCTTCTTCGCCGGTGTTCGGTCCCAAAGCGCAGAGCAAACAGCCCCATTTTCCACAAGGGGCGTGGTGCCCCTTTTTCTTTTTTCGTATGCCGGAAGAACGATCGCCGGAATCGTAGGCAACCCACTCGATTGCTCGTGAACGGTTCAGTTCGAGTGCCCAATCTCCCCGTACGACGATGCCCGGTTTATCTTTCGTTTCGATGCAACAACCGCTGAGCGTCAGGATAATCAGGACCACCGCCGCGCAACAACGGCGTTTCTGAAGTACGGTCTTTGGTAAATGAAATGAAGTCCGCATTTTCGTCGAAAGGTGAGTAAAATGAAGGATCGCTTCTTTCAAACATCGACCATAATAACCGTCAAATTTAACATAATCCTAAAAGTCAACCCATTTTCCGGCAAAAAAAGTGCTTTTTTGAGGATTTTTTCAAAAAAAAGTGCATAAATTGAGAAAAAATTCGCAAATAACCTAGACGCAACACAGTTTTTTGTGTAGAATGGAAATTGTGTTGGAGGTGTTCCTGTCGGTGCTCCGCGCTATTTTTTACCACATATTACATATTATGGAGCGATACTATGTCAACCAATCGTGAGAATCTGGAAAATCCCGGCATTTTTGTGCGAGTATTCGATGAGACGCATCAGGTCCGTTGGATCGACGGACGCGGTTTGATCGAAGCGGCCTACCAAGAGGAATTGGACAACGAGGATTCCATTGCCGATTTTCTTCGGGGCAGTTCGGCAACGTTCGACTTCGAGCAGGACGACTACGACGAATGGGGAAACAAGACCGCAACGTTGACCCTGCGGAGCATTACGCTTCGGGAAGCGGTCCACTTTCTCGGTCGCCGTGCAAGGATATGTGCGTTTCTTCGTCCCAAGGCGCAAGCACACCGTTTTATGAACGCCCTGGAAAAAGGGGGATCGCTCGTTGAGTTGCAGGTTGCGGCGGAAATCAGGCGGCTTCTTCCGCGTTTCGAAAAAATCGACGAGATACTTCTTGCCGAGCGGCTTTCCGATTATCTGGAAGAGCAATTGCTCAACATCACCTCAGGGAGTTTTGAGCCGTAACAAAGGGAATAATCAAAAGAGCCGGGGACAAAGTGCAGTGCAGTCCCCGGATGGGTTCCCTTGTTGCTTCTTGCGGAATACTTTCTGGCGAAAGCCTTACTGCGGACGACTGACGCCAGTTTTGTCGATTATGCCTTTTAGGTAGAATATCGCGGGCAAATTAACGAAAAAACGCAAGATTTTCTTCACTTGCTACAAAATGTTTTGCGTTACGGGCTATTTTTGGATGGTCCCGATTTCTTTTTTGCTCCGCTTCCATGTTTTTTACTTTTTTCATCATTTTGCTGACATTCACCAATGCGGCAATGGGTTTGTACCTTGCCATACTGTTGGGGTACGGTCCGCCGACGATGAAAGATGTGTTGATGCTGCTGAGTTTCCGGGAATTACCTCACTTTCGTGAATCGCTTCAGGCACTTCCGTTCAATTTGAAACAATGGACCGAAAAGTCGGTTACTCTTCTGGAGAGGGTACGGGAATTTGCCAACGGACTTCTTCGAAAAAGAGAAGTGAAGGAAGCACCGACGGAGGAGCAGGACGCTTCCCGGAACATCGATGCTATTCTCAAAGGCATTTCGCAAGCAAACATTTCCGACCTGCTCGACGATGAGTCGGACGAAATCGAAATGGTTGCACCGCAACGTGAACTGTTCGATGATAATTTGGCGGACATTCTCAAATCCAAGGGAACGGAATCGTGGTTCATGGGAGAAAAGCATGTCGAAACGTCGATTTTGAAACTCAACAGCGTCATTATGAAGAGCGGTATTTTTTCAGCGGAGCTTGATCGCCGACTTCGGGCCGCTCGTGGAAGTGCCGATGTTTCCATGGTCAAAACCAGTATGGAAGAGCTTCGGGACGATTGTGTCAATTATCTCACGGCGCAAGCGGAATTGACTGAAAAAATGAAAAACCGAATCGACGAGTTCGGCGAATTATCGTACCTTGTCGAGGAAATTGAATACTCCAACATGGAGCAGGCCGCACAAATTGAAACGACGATCAATAATATCGACTGTATGAATCCGGAGGAGACTGAAGAGACCGTTTCAAAATTGCTCAAGGAACTTTCGAAACTCCGTTTGGCACGCCATCGTTTGCAGGACCAACAGGAAAAAGGTTTTTTAACGATGGTACGGTACGAAAATCGCATGGACATGATCGCCCCCCAACTTTTTGTCGACGAGATCAGCGGGTTACGTTGCCGGATCGGTTTGGAAGTGACTCTTTTCGATTGGTGGAAGCAAAAGCGTCAGGAATCACGGCAAATTTGCTTCGCACTGCTCGATTTGGTCAAGTTCGGTGAAACCAACGAGGAGCACGGGATCATTGCCGGAAACAAAGTGATCGCCTACATGGGAGACCTGATGGAAAAGGCGTTTTCTTCCCAGGATTTAACCGGTATTTACTACGGGAACTGTTTTTTCATCGTTACTGTCAACGTGGGACTTCGCAGGACTGTTGCGGAAGTCGAAAAAATCCGGCAGGGTCTGGAGCGGACGAATTTTACCTTCTTGAAGAACAACCAACCGTTTTCCTTAAAAATCACCTCCGTCGTGACCGAAGCACTTCCCAAACATACGGATCAAGACATGATGAAAATGATGGAGAAATTAATCGTACAAGCGAAAAAAATGGAACGCGGCGTCACTTACCTTCTGGATCAGGGAAAACTGAACCCGGAGTTGGAAAAAATCAACTCTCCCGACCTTGGTATGAATTACATTTCGGTTGAGCTTGACGCGATCTGATGCATCGGGCATCGGGAATCGGGAATCGGAGGAAGTTTTTCACTTATCACCTATGCCCGATGCCCGATGCCCGATGCCCTGACTGTTTTGAGTTACCATTTGTTTACGGTTTAAGTATTTCCGATACATTTCGTCCAGGTCCTCATAGGATCGTTTCGTCAATGTCCGGAGCGTGTCGGGATCATCCTTCCCTTCGTAAATCAAACGTAAATATTGTATCGTGGCGTCACGGAACGTTCCGTTTTCGGCGTGCATCAGGAAATGCGTCATGCCGGCGGATTGGGCGTAAATCTCCTGCAGTTTGCCACCCCCCTGAAAACGCGGACGTCCCAATTTGACGAGCAACTCAAGGGGAACGTAAAAATCCTCACGAAGAGCCTCTGCGATTGCATTTCTGAAACGAATATCGCCGGTTCCTCCGACAACGTAGTATTCCTCTTCGCTACGGAGCGTTTCCATATACATGGCGATTCCTTCGATAATCCAGAAGTTTTCTTTTTCTGCAATCGAACTGTTCGCATGGCGGCTTTCCTCAAAAAGTTGGTGCGTCGCTTCGTGCAGGAGGGTTCGGTCCACATCTTCCTTTTGCTGACGACTCGAATTGGAATCGACGGAAAAAAAGTAACATCGCTTGAACGTGTAAAGCCCGATGGTTTCGGCGATTTCCGGTTTCTCCTTTGCTAAACTGGTTTTATAGTCTTCCTGATTTCGAAAGACGAAAATTTGATGTTTCCGATCTTTGGGACCGGCTTTGGGACTGCTTTTTCCTTCAAACAAAGACGCCAATCCTTCATCGGAAGCCATGTATCGGTAAAAAAGGAGTTTCCAGGCCCGATAGAGGTCCTCCAGTTTTCGGCTCAGACGGACTCCTTCTTCCATGCTGTGATTGGTCGTCAAGATGTAGTGCTCCGACTCGATCACCCAACCTTTGCGGACATCCTGCCCGTGAAAATACCGATCTTCGCCTTCGCTGATCCATTTTTTGCCGTACAGCCGTTCTCCGGCTTCGTATCGTTTGACATTTTTTTCGGGTATCCAACCGAATCGGGGATGATCGATGTATCCCTTTTTCAATTGTTCCGCTTCCCAAGGGGTTCTCCATTCATTTTTGTATTGAACAAATCCGAGCAACTTCCGAATTTTTTCGTGGTCCGGGTCGGCTTGAAGAGCGGCGAGGGACATTTGAATCGCCAGTGTACCGCGATCCTGTTTGGCGGCGGCTTTGGCACAAGTGAACAACTTGGCCGCGTAAGTTCTTCGGGTTTTCCACAATTCGGTTTCCCAATCAAAATCGTCGTTTTCTTCTGAATCGGATGTTTCGGACGTTTCTTTGTCGTTGGAAGAAGCACGAAGCACCGATGTCGGCAATTGGGGGATGTAGATTTTATCGTCCGCTTGCGGCGGCACGCAACGCCGGATTTTTCCCGCTTCTTTCGGAAGGTCGTGCTCGTCGCACCACTTTGCAAGCGTATCGAGTTTCTGGCGGTATTCGAGTGTCAGCTTGTTGGCGTTGACCAACCATGTTTCCGCTCCCCAAGCGGGCTGGAAAACGCCGAAGAGGACAAAAAGAAAGGAAAGGACCGTCAAGGGCATAGGGCATAGGGCATAGGGCATAGAAGGAAATCGGAAATCGGAAATCGGAAATCGATTTCCCTTTTTCCGATTCCCGATTCCCGATTCCCGATTCCCGATTCCCGACGTCCCGATGCCCATATCGCTACTCCCCACTTTCCACGAAAAACACGTATCTGCACGTTGAGATCAAGATCGACCGCCCTACGGTGACGGGTGCAGCATAAATTGACGCTCCCATGTTAATTTCCTTGAGCAACTTGAACTCTTTGGAAATTTCAAAGACCGCAACGTCGCCGTCGGTGTCGCCGATGAAAAATTTTCCGTCGGCGGCAAGTCCTCCACCCCAAATCGTGGACATCATGTCGTAAGTCCAGTAACAATCGCCGGTTTGAGCGTCCAGACAATGCACGACCCCCGCAAAATCTCCCGTAAAAACGAATCCATCCGCAACGACTGCCGGGCTGATCGTGCGATGGAAGCGGTCTTCAAATTCTTTCGATTCCGGATTTTTGCCACGATAAGACCAAATTGCCGCCGAATCCGGGTTGGCAACGATCTTTTCGCCTTGCGATTCGTCAAACGCCTGGGTTCGTCTTGGCGGAACCGGTTTTCCGTCCGGGTCGAGAACCAGGTGTTCGCTCAAATCGATAAAGCCTTCTTGCTCGTCGGAAGACTCCAAAATATTGGTTGGGTCGAGACACCACAAAATTCCCGGTCCTGCACCGGATTCCGGGTCTTGGCCGGTCGCAATGTAAATTTTCGTTCCCAGCACGACGGGCGTTGCGACCAAAATACTGCGATCCCCTCTTCCAAAATCTTTCCAGACGGCTTCCTTGGGATTGCAGTCGAATTTCCACGAAGGAAGAACTCGTTTTGCCTCGTTTTTTGGCAAGACTTCAAACCCGTAGAGCCAACCGTCTCCGCCGGGGAAAATCACTTGCGTTCGTGGTTTTCCTGTGGAATCGGTCCATTGAAGAGCAGAGGGCGAACCCCATTGGCCGTCCAAAATATTTTCGCCGGGACTTGCGTCGCTCCAGACCAGCTCGCCGGTCGTTTTTTCCAGAGCGATAAAACTCGGAGCGTTCGGAGCGGGTACGGTTTTTTCGTCCGCGCTGACGCCGTTGGAGGTGCCCGTGAAAAGCAGGTCGTCGAGAACCAGCATGGAAGAACAGCTCGCGTGGTGCGGTCTTGTTTGAAGCCGCTCGACCATGTTGAAGGACCAGAGCACTTCGGGAATATTCGGTTCGATATTCAAACAAACGACTTCGTTTCGATTGTTGAGGAGCCAAAGCCGGTTTCCTTCGGCGGCGGGGTTGGAACAAATCCCCTGTTCCGGCCAATCCATGCTGCCGTCGAGTTTTTCCCAGGCAATTTGACCGAGAAACTCTCCGGTTTCACGGCGAAAGGCGACGAGAACACCCAAATCGACATTCGCCGGGTATTTCGGATCGAACCCGGATTTATTGTTGGTTCCGCTAAAAATCTTTTCGCCGACAACGAGCGGCGTGGAATAACTCGTTGTTCCCAACGGAGCGGCCCAGCGAACGTTTTTAACGCGGTCGCTGCCGATCCATTTTCCGCTACGCCGGTCGAACTGGCCGGGATGCCAGCTTTCGGGAAGATCGACCGCTTGCGAAACGTTGTTCCTTTGCGGCGAAGAACCCCAATGAACGACCGGTTCCGCTCCGGCGGCATAAATAGTGAATAAGCAAACAAAAAAATGAAACATGAAGTTAGCCGCCGCACCCTGTGCGGCGATTGACGGATTACTGTCCGCAGACCTCTTCTTTTGCACGTTCGACAAAAGGGGCGGCCCAAGGCTTGTCCTGATAAATTTCAATGATACCACGCCGGATCGCGTCGGCCTGCTCCGGCAGAACCTCGTTGATTTCAGCGGCTTTATCCAATCGATTCCGTAAAAAATCCTTCTGATCCTCCACCTGGGGCGACAATTGACTTTGAATTGCCGCAAGCCGGCGGCGAACAAGTTCCAGACAGAGATCGTTTCGACTCTCCGAACGGGGACGCCCTTTGTGGTCATCGTCGGGATTGAATTCCTCGGACGATTCCGGTTTGGCACCATAAAGATCAAGGATGGCCTGGAATCTCAGGATCGCTTTTTCCGGTTGCGTTCGAGCAAGCGTAAACGCTTCCAGACAGGTTCGTTCCAACGGCTGTAAATTGTCCGTGCTTTGAAGCCGATTGATACGGAAATCGAATTCCCGTTGCAATTTTTCAAGCTTGATTTCTTCCGTATAACGGTGCATTTGTTCTGCACGTAAATCGCTCGGATAAAGAGCGAGAAACAATTCGATATTGCTTTCCGCCCTCAGAATACGGGACACTTTCGGGGCGTCTTCTTCGTTCGGCGTTCCGGTTACCTGGAGGATACGCTGGTAAAGCGTGTCCGCAGAAACCGGTTGCAGAAGGTAATAAATGAAAAATCCGATTCCCAGCAAACAGGTTGACAAGAAAATCGTTTGAATGGAAATCGCCTTCTGCGATGTTTTGTTTTCGTACTTGTCCAAACTGTCGAGTTCCTCTTCGAGAACCGGTACAAAACGGGAATGTTTTTCCGTGGTCATTCCCGCTCGATTAAGACTTTCCAATGGATCGATTTGCTCCGATGTGGGCCGACGAACTACAGGAGACCCGTTTTCCGTTTGTGGAGTTTCCGGTTCGGAAAGCAACGAATCTTCAGGTGCCCCCGCTGGACAAAACCGGGATTCCGTAAGGATGTTTTTTCTGGCAACTGCGAATGCGTCTTTTCGCTTGCTGAAATAAAGGTTTCGTAAATACTGATTGGCACGCCTGACTTTTTCGGTCGTTTTTTTTTGGTGTGCCGAGTGATCGGGGCGTGAAAGGGAAAAATCGGATTGAAATTCGTCGAGACTCATTGGAGAACTGCCGGTTCTCGAAGGGGACGGTTTTCTCTTTTGGGGTTCTTTCGAACTTGCGCCTGCGAGAATAAGCGTGGAGGTTTCTTCCAGTAGTGGCGGAGCGGCTGAAGAAGCGTGAGCAACCTGCCTGGCATTTTTTTCAGACGGTCGAACTTTCACCAGGCCGGGATTGCCAAGATACGCTCGCAGAATCATTTCGAGACGCCGTCCAAGAAGGTAGGCGTTGGTCGGTCGATTTTCCGGAGCGATGCTCAACAGTTCCATAATGAGCGTTTCAAACATCTCGGGAACGTCAGGACGTGTCTCGCTGATTTTCGGTGGGGGACCGCCTTGGTGCCTTTGTAGAACTTCGGCAAGCGTTTTCGCCGGGTAGGGAGGAGTACCGAGCAAGAGAGTGTAAAGAACGACGCCAAGCGAGTAGAGATCGGTTTTCGGTCCGATTGGTCCTGCCTGTGCCTGCTCCGGCGACATGAACTCCAATGTTCCCACGACGGAGTTTGCGTGGGTAAATCGATTTCCGCCGTAAATGTGGGCGATTCCGAAATCGGACAATTTTACGTCGCCGTTGTATTCCAAAAGAATGTTGGCCGGCTTGATGTCCCGGTGAAAGATTCCGCGATCATGGGCGTGCTTGAGAGCCTTGGAGAGTTCCAAACCGATTTTACAGACTTCGCCCCAAGTGAAAAAACGTTTCTTTCGGAGTTCCTGTTGTAAACTTTGTCCGTCGACAAACTCCATGACATAATAGAGCATCTGTTGCTCTTCGCCTTCACCTTCACCGATCCCCATAAGGCGAACGATATTCGGATGCCGCATACTTTTCAACGTTTCAATTTCCGCTTTGAAGCGTAAGCGAAGCTCGACATCCTCCTCAAAGGGAAAGAGGAGCATTTTGATTGCCGCTTTTTCGTGTGTTTCGGTATGAATCGCTTCATAAACGGCACCCATGCCGCCGCGACCGACCACATCAAAAATACGGTAAGGGCCAAGATATTTGGGTTGCATCGATTTCAAATGAACCAAGGGGAACTCGGAAGGACAATACCATTGTATCCCGGCAATCAATTGATGCAACTGGAGAGAACAGGAGAACGTTTAGCCGTCTCGCCCTGCGAGACGTTTTGTCAAACCAGGCGGTTTAGGCAGTTTGTTTCTAATCTATCCAATCTTTTGCTTATTTTAATTCCCCGGAAAATAGGAATTCCCGGAGTTATTCGTGAAATAGCGAGGGGAAGTAAAATTCTGATATTTCCCTAAATGTGGGACGATCCACTGATAACGGGAGTAGGCATTTTATCCGATGCTCTGTGTAGACGTGGAGTACCGGCTAAAAGGGGGGTAAATGATGCAAGATAGAGAATACAGGTAAACTTTTACTATAAAACAGACTTTGCCAATAAAGTGAAATCAATAATTTATTTGGGTTTTGCTAATCTAAGTCAAGTTTAACGACGATAAAAACTTTACGGATAAAAGTATTTTTTACAATTGCGCTGTTTACGCAAAGTTTCGTCAGGAAGTAAACATTTTGCTTCCTTTCCCCTTCAATTTTTCACCAATTTGATAGACAGAACGAGTCGGTCGTTTTTTAAGGAAGAAAGAATCGGCTCATTCCATACCCTTACTAGCACAAGGAAGTAGTCTGATGAATGGACGACAACGAATTCAACAGTTTATCGTGGGCATACTCATTGCCGGCGTCCTCGGTTGCGGCCCAGCCCACCCGGTATACCTGGGGTCGAAAGGTCAAATCGATAAACACTACATTAAAAACGCAACTCGGATCGAATACCCGGACACACACGTCGAGACCTCCCAGGAAGTTCTTGGTGCAATGGAACCGTTCACGGTTGCCAACCCGGATATTCCACGCGAAGCCTACGATCTTTCGCTGGAGGAGGCGATCTGTACTACCATGCAGAACAGCCGTATCCTGCGAACGCTCAGCGGGGTCGGGTTCAGTTCCTCCGGGATTCAGGGAGTACCGCAAGCACTCCTGAGTGCCCCGAACTCCGTTGCAACCACCTACGATGTCGCGCTCGTCGAAAGCGATCCGCGTTACGGTGTCGAAGCGGCCCTGTCGGCATTCGATGCCCAACTCAAATCGTCTCTCGGTTGGTCGTATGAAGATCGTGGAGACTTGAATCGTCTTATGGCACCGACAAACGATCTTGGGACGTTCCAAACGAGCATTCAAAAAACGGCGGCGTCCGGTGGTACGTACTTCGTAACCAATGGCAACAACTACTATGCGGGTAATGGCAACTCCCGATACAACCCGCCGTATTGGGCGGCGTATCTCGAAGGCGGATTTTCGCAACCCCTTTTGCAGGGGCGCGGCGTCCAGTTTAACCGTATCGCCGGACCGGGAGCGATTCCCGGCTTTTCCAACGGTGTTTCGGTTGCTCGAATCAACACCGACATGACGCTGGCCGACTTTGAAATGGCGACCCGTAATCTCGTGTACGACGTTGAACGGGCTTACTGGAACCTGTATTACGCTTACCATTATCTCGAATCGGTCAAAGCGGGATACACTTCGGCCCAAACGACCTGGAATTTCGTCAACACGAGACTTGAAGCCGGTGGAGCAGGTGGAACCGCTCAAGCCGAAACGCAGGCAAGAAACCAACTCTTCCTTTTCCGATCCCGTGCCGAACAGGCTCAAAACAACTTGTTCAAAGCGGAAAGAACTCTCCGTTATATCATGGGGATTTCGCCGACCGATGGTCGTTTCTTCCGTCCGTCGTCGGAACCGACGCTTGCTCCTTTGAAACTCGATTGGCGTGACCTTCTGACCGAAGCACTTGCCCGGTCGCCGGAACTGCGTAAACAAAAATGGGACGTCAAAAAGAAGGAATTGGAATTGCTCGCCAGCAAGAATTTCCTTCTCCCGAGGCTGGACTTGAACGCCAGTTATCGTTGGAATGGTGTCGGAGCGGAATGGATCAACGACACAGACAGTGCTTACCGTTCGATCACCCACGACAAGTACCAGGATTGGCAAGCCGGTTTCAGTTTCAGTACGCCCATCGGTAAACGGAAAGAAATGGCCGCCGTCCGCAACGCAACGTTGTCCCTGGCTCGCAGTCAATCGATTTTGCAACAGCAGGAATTTGAATTGGCGCACCAGATCAGTGATTCGTATGGGGAAGTTGCGAAATACTACCAGTTGAGCGAAACGGGTCTGCAACGTCGCATCGCTTCGGAGATGGAGGTTCAAACGGTTACGAACGCTTACAATGCAGGAACGACGACGGTGGATTATGTTCTCGACGCTCAACGTCGCAAGGCGGAAGCGGAAACCGAATTTTACGACAACGTGGTGCAGTATAACCTTGCGATTGCCGAACTGCATCGCCGCAAAGGAACGCTGCTGGAATACAACAACGTCTACCTGGCGGAAGGGCCGTGGCCGAATAAGGCGTATATTGATGCACGGGAACAAGCCCGCAAACGGGACGCCGGACACTACATGAACTACGGATATACTCGTCCGCAAGTCTTCTCGCGGGGGGAATATCAGCAGTTCCAGGGCTTGGACGCGACGGAAGGACAAAACTGGATGCACTACGACGACCAGCCGTATCTCCGCCCGGACCTCCAGCCGACCCTGCCGGTGCAACAACTGATGCCGGAAGAAGAAGTCGAAATTGAGGACGCCGTTATAGAGACCGATCCACTGACCTTGAACAAGAAGAATTCGATTCAGTCGGTCTCCGTCCAAAACAGAACGAAGGGGACCAATTCGCAGGCGGTTTATTCTCAGCCGGTAGCGAGTTCCCGTTCCTATTTCGGGGACGCCCCGACTCCGCAGGCCGCTTCACGGCAAAGCAATACGCTGTTGCCCAAAGCGAGTCGCTATTGACGCTATTGATAATGTAACGATATCCGGTTGTGCTAGACGGAGCGACGCGAGGAAAGGGGAAACTCTTTCCTCGTGTTTTTCCTGTGCGCTCGGCATGTTGCAGGTCGATAACAAATTCACCAATAGTAATTGTAGCCGGGAACGGAGCGCAGCGCAGTGACTGGATTTCCCCGCGATTCGGTCCGGTCGCTTCACTCCGTTGCGCTCCCGGCGGCCATTCATCGCCAACTTAGCGGCCTGCCAGGACCGTCTTGCTTTTTCTTTTGATTTTTCATAGAATGTGCGCGTTGTTCTATCGTAGCCGGTTTTGGCGGTAGGTTTAGCCCCGATAGTTTTCAAAACCGCTTCGGTTTACCATCGTTGGTGTCGATTCGGTACAATCACTCCATTATTCAAGTCATTTTTTACGGAGAAAATTTTGACTTCTGTTCTTCCCTACGTACGTCGTGATCATGGCACTTTGACAGAGCGGCATAAGCCTTATAACATCTTTGAATCGCTTCCGGAAACGCCGGGATTCGAAGGTGGCGACCGTGTAACGCTTGAGGTAACCGCTTCGCCCAACGTTCTTGCTCTGCCGCAGTATTTCTGGGACGCAACCGAGCCGTTCTGGAACGATACCGTGTCACTCGTTCTACTGGACGGCAACGATCAACCCATCAGTGCGACCTTCGATCCGTTCGAATCGACCGTTACCATTCCCGGTCTTTCCGAACAACTCGGAGATCAATGGTTTTCGATTTCCCTCGAAGCAGTCCGCCCCGATGCTTTTCGATTGGACATTGTCAAAAAACCGTCGCCGTTCCCTCTTTCGCTACACGAAGACGAAAAACTCTTGTCCGAAGGCGGGCATACGATCCATATCGACACGGCGGATTGGGCATTTCTCCTTGGTTCCCGACGACAAGCCGGCAACTTGCGGGAGTTTTCATTGGCCCTGGCGGCAACGGGGCTCGCAACTCACGGCGGTTTTGACCGACTCATATCATTGCCGCTGGTCCGTGACATGGAAATCCTCGAACACCAGACACGTACGGCCAAGATGGTGCTCGGCCAATTTCGCGGCAGGGCAATGCTTTGCGATGAGGTGGGTTTGGGAAAGACCGTCGAGGCCGGGATGATTCTGTCCGAACTTGTCATGCGGGGCCTTGCCCAATCGGTCCTGATTTTGACGCCCCCTTCGTTGGTCGAGCAGTGGCAGGGGGAACTCCGCCGGAAATTTTCGCTCGACTTTCTCTCTTACGACGACCCGGCGTTCGGCAAAGACGGCTGGACGGAACACTCGCGGATCATCTCCTCCATCCACACGGCAAAGCGTGAGCCGCACAAGTCCGCGATTTTATCCCGGAAATGGGATATGATTATCGTCGACGAAGCGCACCATTTACGAAACAGAAATACGCTAACATGGAAATTCGCCGCCGAAATTCGGAAACAGTACATCCTGCTTCTGACGGCGACCCCGGTTCAAAACAACCTTGACGAACTCTTCAACCTTGTAACCCTTCTTGAACCGGGCCTGCTGAGTACTTCGAAGCAGTTTCAAAATCGGTTCGTCGATAAAAAGGATAAACTCACGCCGAAAAACATCGAACAACTTCACGATCTGCTTGCCGAGGTGATGGTTCGTAACCGCCGCAGTACGGTCGGTTTGCGTTTCACCCGGCGCTGGGCGAAAACGGAATCCGTCGCCCCGACCGATGACGAACGGCAACTCTATCATGACGTTACGACATTGATTCGCCATCGCTTGCACGAGGAGCAGGGAACGAAAGGCCTCAACCGCATGGCACTCATTTCGCTCCAGATGGCACTGGGCAGTTCTCCTCAAGCGGCGGCGGGAACGTTACGAAAACTTTCCGAACAACCGAAACTGCAAAAGGAGCAACAGCTGGAACTCGTCGCCCTTGCCGAACGAGCCGAAGCGATTCGGGAAAACGCAAAGGTTGACCGGCTCCTGGCGTTGCTTGGCGAATTTCCAGACAAGATCGTGATCTTTACGAAATTTCTTGCGACACAGCGGATGCTTGCATCACGGCTGGAAGGGGCGGGACATTCCGTTTCCGTCTTTCACGGCGGAATGAATCGCATGGAAAAGGAACGTGCCGTTGAGGCATTTCGTGGGCCTGCGCGGATACTGTTGGCCACCGAATCGGGGAGTGAAGGCCGTAACCTGCAATTTGCGCACGTTTTATGTAACTTTGATCTGCCGTGGAATCCCATGAAGATCGAACAGCGGATCGGTCGCTTGAGCCGGATCGGGCAAGTCCACGACGTCCACGTTTACAATCTTGTTGCGGCAGACACCATCGAGGCGGCGGTCCTGCACCTCCTTGACGCGAAACTGAGCATGTTTGAATTGGTGATCGGTGAAATCGACATGATCCTCGGTAACATGGAGGACGAGCGTGAGTTTGAGGATGTCATCGCCGATATCTGGACGGATTCCCAAAACACGACCGATTTCGCCCGGCGGATGGAAGACCTCGGCAACCGCCTCATTGCCGCCAAGGAAGCGTACCTTGCCCAGCGTAGTCGTGACGACAAGTTGTTCGGCAATCGGTTTGCGCCCAAAGAGTAACCTGATTTAACCTTCCTTATTGATTTGATATGCAAAACGAAATCGCCGAGTACCTGACCGAAGTCGACCACCTTTACCGGGCAGACAATGCCACGGAACACACTTATCGTCCGGTGCTCTCACGGCTGCTCGAAAGGATGATGCCGACACTGGGTGTGACCAACGAACCCAAACGTATTGAGTGCGGTGCGCCCGACTTCATCATTACCGACAAGGGGATTCCCGTCGGATACGTCGAAACCAAGGACATCGGCGTCAATTTGGAGGGGCGGGGGAACAAACAGAACAAGGATCAGATTCAGCGTTACAAACAATCGCTCGACAACCTGATCGTTACCGATTATCTCGTCTTCAAGTGGTATCTGTACGGCGCACCGCAGCAGGAAACCGTCATCGGCAAACGTAAGAACGGAATCATAGTTCCCGAATCGTCGAATTTCAATGAGTTCCGGGACTTGATTCAGACTTTTTCCGTTTCACGAACTCAAGGCATTAAGGATGCCGAACATCTCTCGCAAATCCTCGCGGCCAGAGCCAGACTATTGGCGAACAGTATCGAAAAAGCGTTGATCGACGACGAAGCCGCGACTCACGACTCCACGATCAGCGGGCAATTGCAAGGTTTTCGCGAGGTATTGATTCACGACATCACGGTCAGGGAATTTTCGGACATTTATGCCCAGACCCTTGCGTACGGAATGTTCGCCGCGCGATTGAACGACAAAACCGGCACGATATTCACACGGAGAACGGCGGCGGAACTCATTCCTCATTCCAATCCGTTTCTGCGCAAGCTCTTTCAGTACATCGCCGGTTACGATCTCGACGTTCGCATCAATTGGGTGACGGATGCTTTGGCCGACGTGTTCAATTACGTGGACATACCGGTCCTTCAAGCGGAATTCGCACAAAAAGATCACGATCCGATCATTCACTTTTACGAAACGTTTCTTGCCGAGTACGATCCCGCGTTACGAAAAAGCCGGGGAGTCTGGTACACGCCGCAGCCCGTCGTCCGATTTATCGTACAGGCGGTCGACGATCTGTTGCGACGCGAATTCGGTCTTGCGAAAGGTCTTGCCGACAGTTCCAAAGTCAAGTTGCCTGCGAAAAAGGCGTCAGATGGCAGACGGCAGACGACAGCAAAAAGAGCCGCCGACGGCGTTGGGGGTGAACAGGAATTTCATCGTGTGCAGATTCTCGATCCTGCCGCCGGAACGGGAACCTTTCTTGCGGAGGTGATTCGCACCATTCATGCACGATTTGCCGGTCAGCAAGGGATGTGGCCCGGTTATTGCGAGGAACACTTGATTCCCCGGCTCAACGGTTTCGAAATTCTCATGGCGAGTTACGCCATGACGCATTTCAAACTGGGCATGACGCTCAAGGATACCGGATTTTTCGGTAACGGAAACGCCCGGCTGAATATTTTCCTTACCAATACCCTGGAAGAGGCCCCGGAGCAGGTGCCGCAACTATTCATGGCTCAATGGCTTGCGAAGGAAGCGGAAGCGGCCCGCCGGGTCAAGCAAGACGTTCCCGTCATGGTCGTGATGGGCAATCCGCCGTACAACGTCAGCACACAAAACAAGAACGACTGGATCGACGGTCTGATTGAGGATTACAAAAAAGAACCCGGAACCGACAAGAAATTAAAAGAACAAAAACTCAATCTGGACGACGATTATGTCAAATTCATCCGTTACGGCCAAATGCTCGTCGATAAAAACGCAACGGGAATTCTTGCGTATATCACCAATCATGGGTTCCTCGACAATTCGACGTTCCGGGGGATGCGATGGAGTCTCCTGCAATCGTTTGATCGAATATATGTTTTCAACCTGCATGGCAGCACGACAAGAAATGAAAACGTACCGGAAGGTTCGAGAGACGAAAACGTCTTTGACATAAAAATTGGAACAAGTATTAGTATCTGCATCAAAACCGGAAAAAAATCGCCCGGACAAACGGCTGAAGTTTTTTACTCGGAACTGTACGGACGACGAAAGGCCAAGTATGCTTTTCTTCGTGAACATACGCTTGATTCCGTCAACTGGAATATTCTTTCGCCGCACAAACCGTTTTATTTTTTGGTTCCCAAGGATTTTCATGGACAAGACGAGTACGAAAAAGGGTTTTCCGTTACCGAATTATTCCCCCTGACAGGCCCCGGCATCAAGACGGAACGTGACAGGATTACGATCCACTTTACGGAAAAATCGCTCCGGCAAACGATCAAAGACTTTTTGCGACTGGATTCCGAAAGTATCCGGGACCAATTCGATCTGCCCAAAGATTCACGAGACTGGAAAATCGAGTGGGCCAAAAAAGACTTAACGGACAATATCTCCAACGACAGGAAATATCAAATCCAGTACCGTCCGTTTGACTTTCGTCATACCTATTATACGGGCAAGTCAAGAGGGTTCATCGGAACTCCCGGATACAAAACGGCCAGGCATTTCCTGAAAGGAGACAACATCGGATTGGTGTTCAAACGTGGCTTTTCCGAAAACTCGCCACCTGGATTTGTCTCGAACCGTATTACGGATTTCAGATTATGGTCACGTCCCGGGATGCTGGGTGGCGATTTTATTGCGCCTCTCTATCTTTATCCCGAAGCCGACGAACTTTTCGGTGACGAAAAGCGCAAACCGAATCTGAACGAGGCGATCATCGACGAAATCTCCAGGCGGACGGGATTGCGGTTCACCAAAGAGAAGGAAACAACCGCCGGGACTTTTGCTCCGATTGACGTTTTGGACTACATTTACGCCGTGTTGCACAGTCCGACGTACCGTGAGCGTTACAAGGAATTCCTGAAAGTCGATTTTCCGCGAGTACCTTATCCCGAAGACGTCGAACGGTTTTGGAATTTCGTAACACTCGGCGAAAAGCTGCGGCGTCTGCATCTGATGGAAGGCGTGAATCCGCAACCGGGAACGGCGAACTTTCCTGTTGCGAATTCAAACAAAGTGGAAAAACTCGAATACCGTAACGGAAAAATATGGATTAACGATACACAATTTTTCGATAACGTTCCGCTCGAAGCGTGGAACTTTTACGTCGGCGGCTATCAACCCGCTCAGAAGTGGCTGAAAGACCGCAAAGGGCTGACGCTGACGTTCGACGATATCGAACACTATCAGAAAATCATTCACGTCCTGCTGGAAACGCAAGAAATTATGCAAGAAATCGATGCCGTTTAGCCGCCTCGCCCTGCGAGGCGCTTATCGCGTCCATTGAATCACAATAATCATGCCAACGCTTCAAGAGTTCATCACAGATTACATTGAGACCATCGGCGGCGACTACGATGAGGTGGAGCCGCAGGTGTACGATATTTTGCTTCCCGAGAGAGAACTTGTCGAAAATAACGCCAAAGAGGAGGATTCCGGCTCGTCGTTTGTATCCCGTGTTCCGTCGCTCCATGAATTGGCAAAACAAGGCGTACTACGCATCACCTACGATTCCGAAGCGATTCCGGAACATCCTGGTTCGCAACTTGTCAGTTTCGGCACGCCACTTGTCGATGCCGTCCTTGCCGATGCCGTTCGGCGGGGACGAACCGCGACGGCCTATATGACCGGCTTGAATTTACAGGCAAGAGACTTGCCCTCGATCATTCGGCGAACCGTAACATTGCCGGAAGGCTTTGATTGGACGTTTGAAAATGTACGTTTTCTACATTACCCGCAAGCCGTGTTCTGGTTTGAAGCGACGTTTGCCGGCGACATCAAAGAGCAAGAGGTATTGTCGGTCGGCTTCGACCTTGCCTCGAAACGTGAAGTTCGGCGGCTGGACCAACTCTTGGATTTTGAGCGACTTGCCCCGCATCCGACGCAGCCGCTCATTGAGGCAAACCATGACGATTTGACCGAAATCTATCTCAAGGCCAGGCAGGAAGCGGTGCGTACAGTCTCTGCGTTAAGCAATCTTCGACGCCGTGAGTTGGATACGCGGCTGAACAAGCAGGTTTCCCGGATGCAACTTTATTACGAGGACTTGAGAAAAGAACTGGAGGAACAGGAACGCCGCAAGACCGGTCGTCCCGTTGCGGCTGAAGCCGGAGAGGGACAAGAAAAATTGGCGAAACGGCTTGAAACGATCAATCGGGAAGAGTCGCAACGCATCACGGAATTGCGTCAAAAGAGTGCCTTGAAGGTTACGCTTCGCCTGGCGAATTTGTTGATCGTCCAACAGCCAAAGATATGCGTTCAAGCTGTCGCGTCAGAAAAACGTGGGATGGGTCTGTCGTCTGAACCGATGGAATTGATTTGGAATCCATTGACGGAGCAGTTGGAGGCGGTAAGTTGCCCGGCTTGCGGCAGGCCGACGTTCGAGTTCAATCCGGCAACAAAAAAACAGAAAACGGAGCACGCTTTGATATGCGGCCAATGCGCTTCGTGAAAAACCGCTTACTGCGTGCGCGGCTCTGATTGTGCGCGCGGCCCATTTTTGCTCTTTACAAAAATCGGGAATTTTTGTAGACTGATGTGCTCGTTGTTTCTCTCCAGATAATGTTTACGCGACAAGAAGGAGCTTTCATGCGTCATTCGGCTCGATGGATCGGTGTTTTTTCGGCGTTTGTTCTCTCTGTTGCCCTGTGCGGTAGTGCTTCCCAAGGACAGACCAATGCGACTGTTCCGAGTACGGTTGCGCCGAACCAGGTTCCGAGAAGCCAGACACCAACGGCGGTTCCGAACCCGGACGGTTCGCTCCCCATTCGACCCGGTGCGGTGGTCAACATGGGAGCCAACCCGGCGGCAATTACGCAAGCAACTGGCCGGACGATGCAATCGCAACCGCTCATTCCGGGCAATATCCCCAATACAGGAGGGCCAGGCGGTACTCCTCAAGTCAATCCGCCCATCAATCAGCCGGAGCGTCCGCAGCAGGTCTTGCCGAACGCCGGGCAGCCGTTTCCCCAATTAACGAAGCAGGAAGCCGCCGATTTGGACCGCTTTCTCGATCTTTGGGAGAAAAAAAGCAACCAAATCAAGTATTACGAAACGGAATTTCAGTGTTGGAAAAAAGGGCAGGCCCTGGATAACTTGTCCCAGGAACTGAGTACCTACGGAACGATTCGATACGTTGCTCCCAACAAAGGTTATTTTGAAGAACTCGGTTTGGTGGTCGACAAAGAACGGAAACCGACGCCGGAAAACCATACCAAATTTCTTTCGACCGGCGACAAAATCTATAGCTATGATTTTGAAAAGAAACATGTGAGTATTTACACGGTTCCCGAGGATCAGCGGGAAGGAATCGCCGGTGGTGGTCCGATCCCGTTTGTGTTCGGAGCCAAGGCCGCCGAATTAAAAAAACGGTACTATCTGAGAATAATTACTCCGAAGCAACGTGCGGAATTGGGGGAAATTTGGCTGGAAGCGTTTCCACGAACGGCGGACGATGCTGCCGAATTTAAATCCGTCCAGTTGGTTTTTGATGTGAAAAGATTAGTACCAAAAGCATTTGTCAAATTTGACGCCAATGAAAAAGGGAGGGAAACTTATCAATTTCTGGGCGACCCAAAAATCAATCCGGCCATTCCTCCGGCACCGCTCCGAGCAGACATTCCCAGCGGTTGGACCAAAGAAGAAATTGATCTCCGGGAACCGGCTCCGCAAATTGCTCAGCCGCAAATTTCGCCGCAACAACAGCCTATTCAGCAGGTACAGCAAGTTCAGCCGACCGTCGAAGAGACGCCGCTTTACATTCCGCCGCCCGGTGGGGGGGGGGGGGGAAATCGCCC
>Ga0209628_10000089_pt1 | contig 47421 bp, 44 predicted proteins | sample TergutCu122P4_FD_187285 | JGI IMG/M metagenome (GOLD analysis project Ga0209628, IMG submission 187285) | Cubitermes ugandensis P4 segment gut microbial communities from Kakamega Forest, Kenya - Cu122 P4 (SPAdes) (version 2) | ecosystem: Host-associated > Arthropoda: Insects > Digestive system... | reverse complement strand
GAATCGGAAAACGGTCTTTTTTATTTGCAGGAAGATTTGGGAAATATCAGTCTGTTCGATGTCATTTCTGACGGCAGAAAAACAGGAATATTTTCCGGAAAAGAAAAAGAATTACTCAAACAAACAATTGCTGCGCTTCCGGATATTCAATTCAAAGGTGCTGAGGGTTTGGATTTTTCGATATGCTATCCTCAACCGGATTTCAACAAACGGACTGTTTTCTGGGATTTGAATTATTTCAAATATTATTTTCTGAAAATGTCGAACGTCGAATTTCAGGAAAATTTGCTGGAAAACGATTTTGAAAACTTTGCCAATATATTATTGCAAGAACAAACCGATACGTTTCTTTATCGCGACTTCCAATCCCGAAATGTGATGATTCATAACGGAAAACCTTACTTTATAGATTTTCAGGGAGGAAGAAAAGGACAGGTTTATTACGATGTCGCTTCTTTTTTATGGCAGGCCAAAGCCAATTTTCCGGATGAATTAAGAAATGAATTGTTAGATGTTTATTTAAATGCCTTGAGCAAATATCTGCCTCATATTGATTCAATTAATTTCAAAAAGCAACTGCGGTATTTTGTTCTTTTCAGGATATTGCAAGTGTTGGGCGCTTATGGTTTCAGGGGATATATCGAAAAAAAGAAGCATTTTCTTGAAAGCATTCCTTTTGCGTTGAATAATTTGAGAGAGTTGCCTCGGAATGATTTTCCTGAAATTCCGTATTTGCAAGAATTATTGGCTAAATTATCTGGCGTAAGCGTTCGGCGTAGTCTCCAACTACGTTGTGATAAAAACAAAGCTCTGCCTTGTGAAGATGCAAGTCAGAGACTTGCTTTTAACAACAACGTAGTCGGAGACTACGCCGAACAACCCCTAAAGGGGACTTTAAGTGAGCAAAAGCCAAAGTCCCCTTTAGGGGGTTTGGAGGTAACAATTTATAGTTTTTCTTACAAAAAAGGGATTCCTGAAGATGCTTCCGGAAATGGAGGAGGGTATGTTTTTGATTGCCGGGCAATTCATAATCCGGGAAAATATGAGGAGTACAAACAACTTACAGGCCTGGATAAACCGGTTATTGATTTTCTCGAAAAAGACGGGGAAATCCTTGCTTTCTTAGAAGAAATATACAAGTTGGCGGATAAACATATTGAGCGGTATATTGAACGAGGATTCACCAACCTGATGTTTTCTTTTGGTTGCACAGGGGGGCAACATCGTTCGGTTTATTCTGCCCAGCGTTTGTATGAATATATTTTTAATAAGTATAACGTAAAGGTAAAAGTCATACACAGAGAACAATGAAAGCCTTGATTTTCGCAGCAGGATTAGGTACGCGGCTTAAACCACTTACGGAAACCATGCCCAAAGCATTGGTTCCTGTAAATAGTAAACCTTTATTAGAGCATGCGGTTTTAAAATTAAAGGCTACCGGGGTAACTGAAACCATCATTAATGTTCACCATTTTGCCGACCAAATCATTGATTTTATCCATTCCCGGAATAATTTTGATATTCGCATCGAGTTTTCGGATGAGCGGAATTTGTTGTTAGATACCGGCGGGGGACTTAAAAAAACATCTTGGTTTTTTGATGATAACCGTCCTTTTTTCGTCTATAATGTAGATATTCTTTCCGATGTAGATTTAAAACAAATGTATGCTTCTCACCTTCAATCGAAGCCTTTGTCTACGATTTTTGTGAATGAAAGGAAAACGAATCGTTATCTGTTATTCAATGATGAAAATAAACTGACCGGTTGGCATAATCAGCTGACGGGAGAAACCAAACCTCAAGATATTGCTATTATTCCTGAAAAATTTAATCAATTGGCATTCAACGGGATTCATATTATTTCTCCCGAAATATTTCCGTTAATGAAAGATTGGCCGGATAAATTTTCTATTATAGATTTTTACCTTTCAATAGCAAAGAAATCTGATATTCGAGCATTCCAACAACACGATGTTCAAATAGTTGATGTTGGGAAAATAGAGACACTTCTGTCATTCCGAAAACGCAGTGAGGAATCTAATCCTAACCTTTAGGCAGTAAGAGTAACTATCCGTGAACCGTCGGCTTGTTCTTCGATAGCAACAATAACAGTATCGGACGGCAATATTTCTTCGATTTTTTCAGGCCATTCGATGAAGCAAAGGGCACCGCTGCAGAAATAATCTTCTGCTCCCAAGTCGTTGGCTTCGTGAATATTTTTGATCCGGTAAAAATCGAAATGGTAAATTAATTCGGCAGTTGTATCCGAACGGTATTCGTTTACAATGGCAAAAGTGGGACTGTTAATCACGTCCGAAACACCCAATTCTTCACAAATAGCTTTGATGAAAGTCGTTTTTCCGGCTCCCATATTTCCATTAAAAGCAAAAACGGTATTGTCGCCCATCAAACGGATAAACTCCTTGGCAGATTGGCGAATGGTGGCGAGGTTTTTTATTTCAATTGTCTTCATAAAACGGTACGCGGTGAAAGGTACACGGTGCACGGTAAGGGAAAACCTTGTACCGCGTACCTTTGTACCCTGCACCAAAATTATTTGGGTTCTAAAGTGATAAGTGGCACCATCATTTCTTCCATCGAAATACCTCCATGTTGGAAGGTGTTGTTATAGTAAGAAACATAATAATTGTAATTGTTGGGATAGGCGAAAAAATCTTCATTCAGTGCAAAAATATATTTTGTACTGATATTAGGTGCCGGCAATCCGACAATTTCAGGATCTTTAATTTCGTATACTTCTTTGGGATTATAAGCTAAATTTTTCCCAAGTTTATAGCGCAAGTTGGTGTTAGTGTTTTTATCTCCAACAACTTTAATCGCATTGTTTACGCGAATTGTTCCGTGGTCGGTCGTTACAATAACCTTGCAACCTTTCGATGCGATTTTGCGGAATAATCCTAAAGTCGTTGAATGCCTGAACCACGAGCGAGTCAAGGAGCGATAAGCCGCTTCGTCGGAAGCCAATTCACGCATCATCTTCGATTCGGTGCGAGCATGTGAGAGCATATCCACAAAATTAAGCACAATCACGTTGAGTTGGTAGTTGTCTAACTGATTGAAATTGTTTAGCAATTTTTCTCCATAAGCAGAATCATTTACTTTATGATATGAGAAAGTATATTTTTTCCGGAAGCGTTCGATTTGGGTTCGTATCAACGGTTCTTCGTTCAGGTTTTTTCCTTCTTCCGATTCTTCGTCAACCCATAGTTCCGGAAACATTTTTTCTATTTGCGAAGGCATCAATCCCGAAAAAATAGCATTCCGTGCATATTGAGTGGCAGTAGGGAGAATGGAATAATATAAATCTTCGTTGAAAGTAAAAAGTTCCGATAAGAGGTCTTTGACTACACGCCACTGGTCAAGTCGGAAATTATCGATAAGCACCAAAAAGACTTGTTCGTCATTGTCTAATAGCGGAAATATTTTTTGCTTGAATAAATCCGGACTTATTAACGGACGATTCGAGGCTACTTTAATCCAATCTTGATAATTTTTCTTCACGAATTTGCCGAATAACCGGTTGGCTTCCAATTTTTGTGTTTTAAGCAAATCGTACATACTTACATCGGAATCCTCTAATTCGAGTTCCCAATACACCAATTTTTTATAGACTTCTTTCCAGTCGTCGGTAGTGAAAGAATCACTGATTTGCATACTGATTTTGGAAAAATCCTGTTGGTATCCGGAAGTAGTTGTCTGGTTGATAATCTGATTTTTATGCAGATTTTTCTTAATCGACAGAAGTATTTGATTCGGATTAACGGGCTTAATCAGGTAATCGGCGATTTTACTTCCGATAGCCTGATTCATGATGCTTTCCTCTTCGCTTTTGGTAATCATTACCACCGGCACGTTCGGGTCTAATTCTTTGATGATCGACAAAGTTTCCAAACCGCTCAAGCCCGGCATATTTTCATCCAAGAAAATAATGTCGAAATTCTGTTCTTTACAGCAATCGATGGCATCTTGTCCGCTGCAAACCGTTACCACTTCCATGCCTTTATCCTCTAAAAAGAGGACGTATGCTTTGAGCAAATCGATCTCATCGTCGGCCCATAAGAGTTTATCTTTTTTCATGACAGATATTTTTTGAGAAAGCTTTTAGATTTATATTCTGAAAATTATAATTAAATTTGAGAGAAGAAATGGGGTGAACTTTAATCGCCGCTAAGTTTTAGACTTATATTAAGCTTTAATCTCCATTCCTTCTTCCTGTTGTAGGAACCAATTAGAAAATTAGGTTTATAGACCTATTAAAAGCTTTAGTTCAAACAACCTTGTTTAATCCGTAAATGCAAAGTTATGAAAATTCAGGAAACAATTGGTATTGATGTATCAAAAAAAACGATTGATGTTTTTATTTATTCGGTAAAATGTCACAAAGTGTTTGAGAACAACACATCAGGATTCTCTTTGATGGAAAAATGGGTAAATAAAAACAGCTCTTTTAAAGAGACTGACACAGTTTAATTTACACTACCACACAGTTTAATTTACACTACCTCTTCGTACTCATCTTTGTAATTATCAGAGTTGGTAACATCGCTTGGTGCTTAAACGAATACCCGCCTTATGCGGATTGTGTCAATTTCATACTCGAGCACATATGGCATCAGTAACGAAAAGACCTCCTGTTTCCTTGATTTCAATACCCATTTCTTTTAACTTATTCAAGTGATACTTGATTTGTTTCTTTTGCTTGCGCGAATTGTCATGTAAAACGGGCTCTTGGTATACCTCTTTGTTTTTAATGATATGATAAACAGCAACAATAATCTTATGCCCTACGGCTATGAGTGCTTTTTTCTTACCACGTCGTGTAACCAAACCTGCATACTTACGTTTTAAGTAACAATCTTTTTTTCGGGTAGCACCCCAACCACATTCTACCAATGTGCTTTGAAGATGCTTATTTCCATGTACTGTTTTTACACTTTTTTTTTACCGCCTGTTTCACAATTGCCAGGACTCATGCCTGCCCAACTGCTTAGATGTGTTTCGTCAGGAAACCGGCTCATATCAACACCAATCTCACTGATAATACTTACTGCACTGTCTTTACCTACACCCGGAATAGTCTGTAATAAATCTATTTCTACCTGATAGGCTTCTGTAGCCTTATCAATGGCTATATCCAAACGTTGCAATTGTGCTTCTTTATCTAATATGCTGTCTTTGTGAATCCTTAACATCAATTTATGATGTTCTGTTATACGACCTTCCAAGGCTTTGCGGAATTCTGTACGACTTACTTTTTGCTTACCATGATAGTGTCGCATTAGTTTGTCAAGGGAAGTTTCGCCATTAATCAAGTCATCAATCACTTTTGTCCCTACTGCTCCGTCTACATTACTTAATACGCTCGACAACTTAATATTGGCATCTTCAAGTATCTTGATGATACGGTTTTTTTCACTCGCTATCTGACCAACTACTTTCTTGCGATAACGTACTAAATCTCGCAACTCCCGTATATCTCGCGGAGGTATGAAACTTCCTTTCAACAAGCCGCTTAACAGCAATTTACTTAACCAGCGACTGTCTTTCTTGTCTGTCTTGTGCCCAGGAACGTTCTTTACATGACGAGCATTAACTAAAATCACTTCAAAATCCTCTTCCAAAACATTGAACACAGGCTTCCAATAAACACCTGTACTTTCCATCGCAACATGAGTAACGCCCTCTTTTTTGCACCATTCTCTTAAACTTGTCAAAGAACTTGTGTAGGCTTCAAATTCACGGGTATCAACTTCATCTGCATTCTTACGAATGCTCGCTACTATCAAATTTTGATGAACGTCTATACCGCAACCTACAGACACCATTTGTGTAAATCCTATTTCTTTCATTTTTGTCTTTTGAAATATTGTTTCTTTTGCAAAGGTCGTCAATATTCATTACGCTTGGTGTGATTATTTATTATCTCATGAAGATTTCATATTATGATTTTTTATGGGTACTCGGTGCACGATTTTACCTTGTACCCTGTACCTTTTTTTAGTTATTATTTGTTGTTACTTTTTGTACTGCCGATTCGCAGTCGGTTAATACTTTCACAATATACATACCGTTGCTTTCCAAGTTACGGGTATAAGCACGAGTGCTGGTGGAAATCGAAATCGATGCAGATTTAAAGAAATCGTTAAGGAATCAGTTACTACATGCCTTAGAATAGGCAACTAAAAAAACAAAAGGCTATCTCGCAAATGAAATAGCCTTTTCGTTTTTATAGAAAACTTGAATTATTTACCTTCCATTTTTTCTTTCAGGGCGACAAGTTCTTCGATATCTCCAAGCGTGGTTTTTTCCATTGCTTGAGCTACGGGAGCTTCTTCTTTTTCTTTCTTAGCTCTTTTAGTTGTTTTCTTTTCAGTTGTAACTTCTTTATCTTTTTTAGCCTCAGCACGTTGTTCGTCTTCGAAAATACGGCTGTGAGAAAGAATAATTCTCTTAGAATCTTTGTTAAATTCAATTACCTTGAACATCAATTTTTCGTCAGGTTGAGCAGAAGAACCGTCCTCTTTAATTAAATGTTTCGGAGTAGCGAAACCTTCAACACCGTAAGGAAGAGAAACTACAGCGCCTTTATCCATCAATTCAACGATAGTACCTTCGTGAATAGAGCCTACGGTAAAGATAGTTTCAAATACATCCCATGGATTTTCTTCCAATTGTTTGTGGCCTAAGCTCAAACGACGGTTTTCTTTGTCGATATCCAATACTTGAACTTCGATTTCGGCGCCGATTGTTGTAAATTCACTCGGGTGTTTGATTTTCTTCGTCCAAGAAAGGTCGGAAATGTGAATCAAGCCCTCAACACCTTCTTCGATTTCAACGAATACGCCGAAGTTTGTAAAGTTACGCACTTTAGCGGTGTGTTTAGAACCGATAGCATATTTGGTTTCGATATTTTCCCATGGGTCGGATTTCAATTGTTTGATACCCAACGACATTTTTCTTTCTTCGCGGTCTAAAGTAAGGATAACAGCTTCTACTTCGTCGCTCACTTTCATGAAATCTTGAGCGCTTCTCAAGTGTTGAGTCCAACTCATTTCAGAAACGTGGATCAAACCTTCAACGCCCGGAGCAATTTCGATAAATGCACCGTAATCAGCCATAACCACTACTTTACCTTTCACAACATCACCTACTTTGAGATTTGCATCTAAAGCATCCCAAGGATGAGGAGTTAATTGTTTCAAGCCGAGAGCGATACGTTTTTTGTCGTCGTCGAAATCAAGGATAACCACGTTGATTTTATCATCCAATTTAACCACTTCTTCCGGATGTGTAACACGTCCCCAAGAAAGGTCGGTAATGTGAATCAAACCATCTACGCCACCCAAGTCGATGAATACTCCGTAAGAAGTGATGTTTTTAACAACGCCTTCAAGTACCTGACCTTTTTCAAGTTTAGAGATAATGTCTTTCTTTTGTTGTTCCAGTTCAGCCTCGATAAGTGCTTTGTGAGAAACAACCACGTTTTTGAATTCCTGATTGATTTTAACAACCTTGAATTCCATTGTTTTATCTACAAATACGTCGTAATCACGGATAGGTTTAACGTCGATTTGAGAACCCGGTAAGAATGCTTCGATACCGAATACATCTACAATCATACCGCCTTTGGTTCTGCATTTAACGTAACCTTTAACAATTTCGTTGTTTTCAAGCGCAGCGTTTACCAAATCCCAAGAGCGGGTAGCCCGCGCTTTTTTGTGAGAAAGGAGCAATTGTCCTTTTTTGTCTTCTTGACTTTCGATATAAACTTCTACTTCGTCGCCAATTTTCAAATCCGGATTGTAGCGGAATTCGTTCATAGAAACCACGCCATCCGATTTGTAGCCGATGTTAACTACAACTTCACGTTTGTTCATTGAAGTTACACGTCCCATTACGACTTCATTATCATTGATTTTATTCAATGTTTCGTCGTAAGTTTTTGTTAATTCTTCTTTGCTTACGCCGCGAAAAGATTCGCCTTGTTCATAAGCGTCCCAGTCGAATTCAGCAGCAGTAGCAGCTTTTTTAGCAACCGGTTCTTCTTTTTTAGCTTTAGCGGGAGCAGGTGTTTCTTGAACCTCTGCAGGAGCAGCGGTTTCTTCAGTTGCAGCAGGAGCTGCCGCTTCTTGTACTTCAGCAGGAGTTACTGTTTCTTGAGTTTCAACAGTTTCTGCATTTTTCAATTCTTCGCTCATTGTTTAATAAATGTTGTTAATTAATAAGTTAGACTTTATATTGTCTTGAAATAAAATGGCTGCAAATTTACAACAAAATAATCGAAGAATAAAATTTGAAGAAGAAAAATTAATCTATTAACTCAAAGCCTGTATATGGAACTAAAACTTTAGGAATACGAATTCCTTCGGGAGTTTGGTTATTTTCCAACAAAGCGGCCACAATTCTTGGCAGAGCCATAGCGCTTCCGTTCAAAGTATGGCAAAGTTGAGTCTTTTTAGTTTCGTCTCTATAACGGCATTTGAGTCGATTAGCTTGGAAACTTTCAAAATTAGAAACCGAACTTACTTCCAACCAGCGTTGTTGTGCTGCCGAGAATACTTCAAAGTCGAATGTCAGAGCAGAAGCAAAACTCATATCTCCTCCGCAAAGGCGTAAAATTCGCCAAGGCAATTCTAATTTTTCGACCAAAGATTGAACATAATCGACCATTTCTTTCAATGATTCGTAAGAATGTTCGGGTGTGTCGATTCTCACAATCTCGACTTTATCGAATTGGTGCAAACGGTTTAAGCCGCGCACGTCTTTTCCGTAAGAGCCGGCTTCTCTGCGAAAACAAGCCGAATAAGCAGTATTTTTTATAGGTAAGTCCTTTTCTTCGAGGATAACGTCTCTGTAAATATTGGTTACCGGGACTTCTGCCGTAGGAATCAGATACAAATCATCTAATCCGCAATGATACATTTGTCCTTCTTTATCAGGCAAATTTCCTGTTCCATAGCCGGAGTCTTCATTTACCACATAAGGAGGTTGCACTTCCAAATAACCGGCTTCGAGGGCGTTATCTAAAAAGAAATTGATTAAAGCGCGTTGCAGGCGTGCTAATTTCCCTTTATATACAGGAAAACCTGCTCCGGCAATTTTCACTCCTGTTTCAAAATCAATCAAGTCATATTTTTTTGCTAAATCCCAATGAGGAACAGCACCTGCAGGAAGATTTGGAATAATTCCTCCTTCACGTTCAACAACATTGTCTTCTGCTATGCGGCCTTCAGGGACTTCATCCGCCGGAAGATTAGGAATTTGATAGAGCAATTCGGTTAACACTTTTTCAGCGTCTTTCATCTCGTTCTCCAATTGCTTATTGCCCTCTTTCATCGATGAAACTTGATTCCGGGCAACTTCTGCGTCTTCTTTTTTGCCCTCTTTCATCAATTGTCCTATGGATTTCGACAGTTGGTTCAATTCTGCCAAATTCGCATCTAATTGAGTTTGAGCATTTTTCCTCTTTTTGTCGGTTGCAATAACTTGGTTAATTATATCTTTAGCATCGTAATGCTTTTTCGCTAATCGCCGGATGACTCCGGTTGTATCTTCTGTGATTACTTTAAGAGTAAGCATATTTCCTGTTGTTTTTCTTTATCAAGTATTTCGTAAGTAGAATTAGCACTTATAAACTCAGGCACTAATTCTTTCATTATTTTCACTACATTTTCGTCATGATTGTTAGCAACGGAAGAAAATAATTTGTCTAATTTCTTCTGTACCACAAAGAAATCGTATTCGCGGGCAGCACCAATCATAATCTTTGGATTATGCGTCGGTTTGGTAGATTCTTCATCTGCTAATAATTCTTCATACAATTTTTCACCCGGTCGCAATCCTGTAAATTTAATGTCTATGTCTTTATATGGTGTAAGTCCGGCTAAACGAATCATTTTTTCGGCCAAATCAACGATTTTAACAGGGTCGCCCATATCAAATACAAATATTTCGCCTCCTTTTCCCATGTTGCCGGCCTCCAAAACCAAGCGACAAGCCTCCGGAATGGTCATAAAATAACGGATGATGTCGGGATGCGTAACAGTTACCGGACCACCTTGTTCTATCTGACTTTTGAATCGCGGAATTACCGAACCGTTAGAGCCTAATACATTTCCAAAACGGGTAGTAATTATTTTTATTTTCTTGTTCTTTACTGCCGGATTTTCTTTCAAGTTTTTAGATAGAGATTGAACATATATTTCTGCAATCCGTTTGGATGCGCCCATCACATTGGTCGGATTAACAGCCTTATCGGTAGAAATCATAACAAACACTTCTGCTCCATATTTTACCGACAAATCAGCAATGTTTTTAGAACCCATCACATTGGTATGAATGGCCTCTGCCGGATGGTTTTCCATCAATGGAACATGTTTATAAGCAGCAGCATGGTATATATGATGCGGATGATAAGCCTTGAAAATCTGTTCCATTCTGTCGTAATCACGAACATCGCAGATAACAGGACGGAAATTCAAATTCGGATATTTTTCGGTAATTTCTAATTGTAACTGATGCAATGGACTCTCTGCAGCATCGCATAGCAATAACAAACTCGGATTAAAACGTGCAACCTGACGAACTATCTCACTACCGATAGAACCAGCGGCACCGGTTACCATTATGCATTTTTGTTCCAAACTTCTGCCGATTTCTTCTATCGAAATTTTAATAGGAATCCTGCCTAATAACTCTTCAATTTGGATGCTTTTGATTTTATCTACCCTCGGTCGACCATTATCCCACTCAGAAACAGGAGGTAAAGATACCATTTGAATATCATTTCCCAAACAGTAATCTGCAATGACTTGTTTTTCCTTTCTGCTTAATTCCATCGGATTAATCAGTAATGTTTCAACTCTTTTCTTTTTGATTTTCAAAACATCATCTTCATCCATAGAATAAACCGGCTCATTCAGGATAAACTTATCAATAGCTTTCTTATTGGGCGAAATAAAACCGACAACACGATACGGAATCGTTATATCATTTTTAATCATTTTGGCGATTGCCACAGCCGAAGGTGTAACATCAAATATCAACAGAGGGATATTTCCTTTTTGGTACGACAATTCGCCGTTCCCGATTTGATCGTATACTAATTTCACCAACATCCTGAAGATAAACATCAAAGAAAAAGTCAGCAAGAAATTAATAAAAAAACCACTGTATCGAATTATTGTGTATTTCCAAAAAATTACCGACAGAAAATTGAGCATAAACATTGCTGCAGTTATGCAAGACAATGTTATCAATATCCGTAAAGCATCCATAAAGCTGGAATAGCGAAGAATTCCGGCATAGGTTTTAAAAATCAAAAAGAAGAATAGGGTTACGAAAGTATTTACTAACAGTTTTACCAAAAAAGGACCTGTAATAACTACTTCGTGCATCAACTGGTAACTAAGTAAATAGGAAATAGTAAAGGCAAATATAGCTATACAGATATCTATAGACAATACTGTCCATCTCGGCAAATAGGGAAATTCCTTAAAGGAAGAAAACGTTGTCACAACGATATATTGAAGTCTTTGTTTAATGGTTTCTTTCATATTTACCTCCTCTCTATATATATTTTAGTGTAGTAAAAATACGCATGTATTAATCTTTGAACCCACAAAGATAGTTAAAAACTAATATCTATATTCAATAAAATTAGCAAATAAACACACTTTATATAAAATTATATTTATTTTAACCTGAAAATTACACGAAAAGTTAAACTTTCAGAGTCAACAAAGCATCAGCTACAACAAAAGTACTCCCTCCTATGAAAATAACATCTTTTACACCCGCAATTTCTTTAGCTGCATCAATTGCTTGTTCTACCGTAGAATAAGATTTCCCTTTCAGTCCGAAACACAGCGCTTTATCTGCCAAAATCGTTTCGTTCATTGCACGAGGAACCGATGCTTTTGTAAAATAACAAGTCGCGTCCTTAGGCAATAATTTTAAAATAGAGTCAACATCTTTGTCTTCTACTATACCTATAACAATATTCAGTCGATTTTGTTTTTCTTTTTTAAGTTGTTTAACTAAAAATTTAATACCATCGACATTGTGGCCTGTATCTAAAATGATTTTCGGATTTGTACCAATACATTGCCAACGGCCTTGCAAGCCTGTAATTTCAACAACTTTGGCAAATCCTTCGTAAACTGCGGAATCGATGATTTTATATCCTTTTTCTTTTAAAATATTGATAGCACAAAGAACTGTTGCCGCATTTTTTTCTTGAACCAATCCTCCTAATTCTCCAATAAGATTCGGATAATCTGTCGTTGCGAATATCCATTTCCCTGTGTCGGATAATTCTGCACTCAAAATTGGATTTTTTTCCTCAACAAGAACAACCGGTGCCTTTTCCAATTGTGCTTTTTGCAGAAAAACACTTTTGGTTTCCGGGAGTGTTTCGCCTATAACAACCGGAATATTCGGTTTAATAATGCCTGCTTTTTCGGCAGCAATGGCAGGTAAAGTATTTCCGAGCAAAGCAGTATGGTCGAAACTGATGTTTGTAATAATACTCACATCGGGAGTAATAATATTGGTGCAATCCAACCGGCCGCCCAGTCCGACTTCAATTACCGCGACATCCACTTCTTCGTATGCAAAATAATCAAACGCCATGGCCGTGGTAACTTCAAAAAAGGATGGCTGAATTTGGTCAAAAAAATCAACATGTTTATCAACAAACGAAACGACATAATCTTCAGAAATCATCTTTCCGTTTATTTTGATTCTTTCCCTGAAATCAACTAAATGTGGAGAAGTATACAACCCTGTTTTATATCCCGATTGCTGTAAAATCGCAGCTAAAAGATGAGAGGTAGAGCCCTTTCCATTGGTTCCTGCCACATGTATTGTTTTATATCGCCGGTGAGGATGATTTAACCTTTGGTCGATGGCATGTGTATTTTCCAATCCTTCTTTATAGGCAGAACTTCCTATCTTTTGAAAAACCGGAAGTTCGTTGTATAGATAATCCAATGTTTGAGTATAATTCATGAAATAGTTTTTAAATACTACTATTGAAACTGTAAAGGTACACATATAATTTATGTATTTTGCAAAGCGGAATAAAAGTTTTATCTTTGTTGAATATTAGCAATCAAAAAACATGGCAACATTAACATTAAGCTACGATGCGCACAATAAGAATATCACAGCTCTTTTGGAGGTGATTATGAATTTGGGAGCAATTTCTGTAAATACAACAAAAAAAACAGGAATGGAAGAAGCATTGGAAGATGTGAAAAAAGGGCGGACGTATGCTGCAAAAGACGCAAAAAGTTTAATCAAACAATGTTTGCAGTAAATGTATCAACTGATTTATACAAACAGATTTAAAAAAGATGTAAAACGAGCCGTAAAACGTGGTTATGATATATCTTTGCTTGAGAAAGCAATTGAATTGCTGCAAGAAAACGGTAAATTGCCGCCAGAGTATAAATCGCATATATTGTCGGGTAATTATACAGGAAAGCATGAGTGCCATATCAAACCTGATTGGTTATTGATTTGGGAGCAGAACAATAACACATTAACTTTGCTTTTCTTAAGTACAGGAACACATTCAGATTTGTTCAAATAACGGCAAGTCAACAAATGGATTTCAAACTTACCTCTGATTATCAGCCTACAGGTGACCAACCTGAAGCCATTTCCGCTTTAGTTTCGGGACTCAATCAGCATGTTCAATACCAAACTTTACTGGGAGTTACCGGCTCCGGAAAAACTTTCACGGTAGCCAATGTTATTCAGGAAATCAATCGTCCGACGCTGGTTTTAAGTCATAATAAAACGTTGGCAGCACAGTTATATGAGGAGTTCAAGAATTTTTTCCCCGGTAATGCCGTCGAATATTTTGTATCGTATTACGATTATTACCAACCGGAAGCCTATCTTCCTTCTTCAAATACTTATATAGAAAAAGATTTGTCGATTAATGCGGAAATCGAGAAACTGCGTCTTTCTGCGACATCAGCCTTGTTATCAGGAAGAAAAGACGTGATTATTGTTTCTTCCGTATCTTGCTTATATGGTATCGGAAATCCGGATGATTTTGAGGAAAATAAAGTTTCTATCTATAAAGGGCAAAAAATAGCGCGAGATACTTTTTTAAGAAAATTGGTCGACAGCCTCTATTCGCGCGACGAAAGGGAGTTTAATCGAGGGAATTTCAGAGTAAAAGGCGATACGGTTGATGTTTTTCTGGCTTATGCCGATTTTGCTTTGCGTATTTCTTTTTGGGGAGATGAAATCGAAAATATTTATTCTTTCGACCCGATAACAGGAGGCCGGTTGAATCTTTTTGAAGATTATAATATTTTTCCTGCCAATCTTTTTGTTACCACACGCGAGCGCATCAACCGTGCCGTAGCCGAAATTCAAATTGATTTGGGAAAACAAATCGACTTTTTCAAATCACAGGGAAAAACGATGGAAGCCAAACGAATCGAAGACAGAGTGACTTTCGATTTGGAAATGATAAAAGAATTGGGATACTGTTCGGGGATAGAAAATTATTCTCGATATTTCGACGGAAGAGATGCCGGAACCCGGCCTTTTTGTCTGATGGATTATTTTCCTAAAAATTATTTATTAGTTGTTGACGAAAGCCATGTAACCATTCCGCAAATCAGGGGAATGTTTGGCGGAGATAATTCCCGTAAGCGCAACTTAGTGGAATACGGATTCCGCTTGCCTGCCGCCATCGACAACAGGCCATTGAATTTTGAAGAATTTGAAGCAATTTCAGGACAAACCATTTATGTAAGCGCAACTCCTGCCGATTACGAACTTTATAAAAGCGAAGGCGTTGTTATCGAACAATTAATTCGCCCGACCGGACTGTTAGACCCGGTTATCGAAATCCGTCCGAGCCTCAACCAAATCGACGATTTGATGGAAGAAATCAGTCAAAGAATAAAAGCGCGAGAACGTGTGCTGGTAACTACTCTGACCAAACGCATGGCCGAAGAATTGAATGATTATCTTTCAAGAATGGGAATCAATTGCAGTTATATTCATTCGGATGTAGAAACGTTGGAACGTATCGAAATCATGGAAAATCTCCGGCATGGGGTTTTCGATGTGCTTATTGGCGTCAATTTATTGAGAGAAGGCTTGGATTTACCCGAAGTTTCGTTGGTTGCGATTTTGGATGCCGATAAAGAGGGATTTCTCCGTTCGCACCGCTCGCTGATGCAAACTGCCGGACGTGCTGCCCGTCATATCAACGGTAAAGTTATTTTTTATGCCGATAAAATAACCGACAGTATGCAAAAAACTATTGACGAAACCAATCACCACCGGGAAAAACAAATTGCTTATAATAAAGAGCACAACATAACTCCGCAACAAATTAAAAAAGGTTATACTACTTCTTCGCTGACAAAAGGAACTTATCAAGCTAAAGCTTATATCGAGCCGGAAACAATAAGTTTGGTTGCCGACCCTGTTGTTAAGTATATGAGTAAGCCCGAAATCACAAAATTGATTGAAAAAACGCGCAAAGCCATGCAACTTGCTGCTAAAAACCTCGATTTCTTAGAAGCCGCACAATATCGAGACGAATTAATAAAATTAGAAAAAATGATTAATTGAGAGAGAATTCCTCAATATTTTTGTACTCTCTATTATGGATTTAATGCAAGAAATATTACTTTTGTGCGCTTTTAAATAAAAACAGAATGAAGACAGACATCGAAATTGCAAGAAGTATCAAGCTTGATAAAATAAAAAAAATAGCAACCGGAATCAATATCCCTGAAGATGAAGTTTTGAATTACGGAAAATATATTGCCAAAATCCCTATCAATTTAATTAATGAAGAAAAGGTAAAAAACAGCAACCTGATTTTGGTTACTGCCATCACTCCAACCAAAGCCGGAATCGGAAAAACGACTGTTTCTATCGGCTTGGCTTTGGGATTAAATAAAATCGGCAAAAAAGCAATTGTTGCCTTGAGAGAACCATCGCTCGGTCCTTGTTTCGGAATGAAAGGCGGTGCTGCCGGTGGCGGATACTCGCAAGTATTACCCATGGAAAATATCAACCTGCATTTTACAGGCGATTTCCATGCGGTTACTTCGGCTCACAACATGATAACTGCTTTGCTCGACAACTATTTGTATCAAAACAGAGGCGTAGCAGAAAAACAACTCAAAGAGGTTTTGTGGAAAAGGGTTCTCGATGTGAACGACCGTTCTCTTCGTCGCCTTGTTACCGGCTTGGGAGGGACTGTTAATGGAATTCCTACCGAAACAGGATTCGACATTACTCCTGCATCCGAAATCATGGCGATTCTTTGTTTAACAACAAGTCTTGATGACTTAAAACAACGTGTCGGTGATATTTTACTGGGATTTACTTACGACAACAAACCTTTTACAGTGAAAGATTTAGGAATAGAAGGCGCCATCACCGTATTGTTAAAAGATGCCATCAATCCTAATCTCGTTCAAACGACCGAACATACGGCTGCATTCGTACATGGAGGTCCTTTTGCCAACATTGCTCACGGTTGTAATTCTGTGTTGGCTACTAAAATGGCATTGACTTATAGCGATTATGTTATTACCGAGGCCGGATTCGGAGCCGATTTGGGAGCCGAAAAATTCTTCAATATCAAGTGTCGTAAATCAGGATTGCAACCTAAGTTAACCGTTATCGTTGCGTCTGCGCAAGGTTTGAAAATGCACGGAGGCGTATCTATTGAAGACATCAAAAAACCAAATATCGAAGGACTTCAAAAAGGATTGGCTAATCTCGAAAAGCATATCGAAAATATGCAGAAATTCGGACAAAGTGTTGTAGTCGCTTTCAACAAATTTGCCGGTGATACTGATGATGAAATGGCTTTATTAAAAGCATATTGCAATAAAAAAGATGTTGGTTTCGCCATCAATGAGGCGTTTGTCAAAGGAGGAGAAGGTGCTGTTGATTTTGCCAAAGTGGTTGTCGAAACAATCGAAAAAAATCCTTCCAAACCGCTACAGTTCACATATAAAGACGAAGAACTTATAAAAACAAAAATAGAAAAAGTTGCCGGAAATATTTACGGTGCAGAATTCGTTACTTTTAGTGTGCAAGCCCAAAAGATGTTGAAATTGATTGATGCTTTAGATATTAATCATTTCCCGATATGTATCGCTAAAACACAATACTCTTTCTCCGACAACGAAAAAGCATACGGAGTTGCCAAAGATTTTGAGTTCAAGGTAAATGACATCGTGATTAATAACGGAGCCAAATTCATTGTTGCCATTGCCGGACAAATCATGCGGATGCCGGGATTGCCCAAAGAACCTCAAGCCAAAAATATCGACATTGTGAATGGGTATATCGAAGGCTTGTCGTAAGAACCTTTATTTTATTTCAAATTCCGAACCTATCTCTACTTCAAAATCTTTTATTATATTAACCTCGCCTGCTGCGTCAAGGATTAATTTTGAATTGCCTCCTACATAGACGTCTTGAACGTTGATGTTGCCTGCTGCATCAAGAATTAATTTTGCTCCATTTTGAACTTTGACATATTGAACATTAATGTCGCCGCAACTTGTAATTGTTGTGGGAGTAGGAGAGTTTACGATGATGGGAGTGGTTATGGTACCGGTGAAATTGACAGGAGATGATGTTATTGTCGCACAGGCTGCTCGGACTGCTTTATATGCATTAATGCGACCTGTTCCAATTGTGCCGGGATATAAATGTGCATCCGCAACAGGATCAACTGTCGTTTGAACAATATTTTTGATTTGTGCAGGTGTTAAATTTTTATTAATGCTTTTAAGTAATGCACATACTCCGGCAACTATTGGTGTGGCACAAGAAGTCCCACTGCCTATTTGGTAAGGATTAGCAACATTTCCGTTATTATATCGAACTGCTCCCATCACATTATATCCCGGAGAACAAATAGATATTTGTGGATAATTTGCGTGAGGAGTATTGCCGGGTATTGAATGACAATCATCTTTACCTGTGCTACTAACAATAATAATTCGGCTGTCAACTTGATGTGCAAAAGGGAATCTGTTATTATCTGAATCACTTTGCCTATTTCCCCCTGATCTGACAATTACTGTACCATTATCTAAAACTTCTTGCACTAAAAGTTGCTCTGTTGGAGTTGCAGGATCTGCACGCAAATAAGAAAAACTAACAACATCTGCTCCATCAACAAAAGAAGCATGATAAGCAATGACCGCAGCTGAAGTATTATAATCATAAAATCTTAACATGGTATTAAATCCAACTGAAGCTAATTGTCCGCCTCCATCTGTTTCTGCTCCAGCATAACTAGCCACCATTGTGCCATGATTACCAGTAAGATATCCAAAAGGATTACCTGTGCGAGAATCGGTTGTTGAAACTATTTTGTTTTCTAAATCAGGATGAGAAATATCAAATCCCTGATCTATTATTGCTACAGTAATATTAGACGAACCTTTAGTAATATCCCAAGCTTTATCCGCCTCTATGTTCTTCAAGTGCCATAATACAGGAGATCCATCAGAATTATTTTGATACCACATAACATCCGATGGATCATAATCAGGATAACCTAAATCTTGATAATATTCAAAATCGGAAAATGATTTTGAATAATTCTCTTTCAGAAACTCTGCTAGTTCTTTAATATCACAATTACATTCGATAGATACTAATTTTCTCAAATACTCGTTTTTTGCTTTAGGAAAGGCATATTTGTAGGAAAAAACTCTAAAATCCTTAAAAGCATTATCCAGTTTTTTATCTTTATTAACGAGTTGTCCTTTTTCGTTAGACATTACCGTTTTTTTTCGGCATCAGTAATATTAACCAATAAATATCCGTATTCTTGTGAAAAGCCTGACACCAAAAATAAATTAAATACGATTATGTAAAATAACTTTTTCATAACTTAACTATTTTAAAAAGTTGAATACCATTATCTTTATCTTGTATTTTCACTAAATAAATCCCTTTTAGAAAATGATTTGTTGAAATTTCATTTATTCCGTTCGATAATTCCGAATAATAAACAATTTTTCCTGAAATATCTACTATTTCAATATTCCCTCTAGTGTTTGTGAATACAAAAAAATTATCACTAAAAGGATTGGGGTAGATTTTAATATTATTGTCCTTTAAGGAGTTAATGTTAACTTTGTTACAAGGCGAAAAATAATCCGAGGCAATAGGATAACTGCAAGAAAATTGGAAATTATCCGTACAAATTTTTGATGCAAGGCATAAATCGACATCAGAATAGGACTTTAAAAATAGGTAAACTTCTATATCTGGAATATCCCAACTATTAAATCTTGGCATAAATTCAACAAATGACCCAATTTTTTCAGTGTATGCATATGTAAGTGGAACACGATAAGGAAAACATTGGCTGTAATTACCTATTTGAGGATACATGGTCTGTCCATAATATTCAATATCAGAAAAATAGATTAAAAAGTTCTCTTTAAGGAAGTCTGCAAGTCCCTTAGCATTACAATTACATTCCATAACGACAATACGCCTCAAATATGCACTTGATGCTAAAGGGAAGGCATATTTGAAAGAGAAAACATTAAAGTCATTTAAAGCATCGTTGAGAGTTACGTCGTTACTGACAAGTTGCTCTCCTTCTCCCACATAAGAAATTATTGTCGGATCATTAATGTAAGCATATACATACCCATGTTTAGGCTCATAATTATCTATATCTATAAACTTTGTGGTAAATGTTTTCAGATTTTGGGCATTTATTGAAATATCTTCAACATGGTATCTTGCAGACAATACCGTATCGGAGTACATAAATGAAAATTCAACAATATCATTTACTTCTGCATCAAAATCAAACAATAAATTAAATTTATCTTGATAATAATAATAGACTTTACCTTGCTCTTGTTTGATAATAAATTTTTCGCTTGCAGTATTTGAATTATTATAATACTGTCTTAGAACACGACAATTACTCCCTTCAATAATGGTGTCTTTCTCAGAAATAATATGATTAAAATGATTTTCTGGACAACAACCAAAAGTATAGGTATAATACCATTCTGCACCCATTGGTGCAAATTCTATTTGTGCATTTGCCTGCCAAGCAAAACAAAAAACGAAACAAGCAAAAAAGATTCTTGTTTTCATGACTGTATTTTTATTTCGTTAATATCATCCGTTTTGTATCAACTTCTTTACCATCCACAATCAGCGCATACAAATACATTCCTGCATTCAGTTCCGAACCGGAAATCCATTGTGAGCCTTCTCCTCTCTGTACAATCTTGATTTGTTTGATTTGTGTTCCTTGTAAATTATAAATACAAAGATAAGCAGTTTTTACATCTTCCGGCAAATAATATTTTATCTCGGTAGATTGATTAAACGGATTAGGGGCATTTTGATATAATTTGCATTGAGCCACTACCGCATCGACCATTCCGGTTGTTTCTGTTTCGTTAGTGGCAGAACGCAAAGTGGCATCTTTTTTCAATTCATTTATTTGTTCTTGTAGGCGGGCGTTTTGCTCGCTAAGTTCCTGCACGGCTTTTACTAATGGCACTACAAATTCTGCATACCTCAGCCCATACGCGCCCTTGCCATTTTCGGGTGCATCTACGCCACTGAAATCATATCCCACACTTTGGGCGGCTTTTTCTACATCTTGCGCTATAAAACCGGAATAAACTTGTTTCTCTTTATTTGCTCTTGCTTTTGCCTCAATTGCTTTTTCTTCAGTAGAACGCGACATAAGTAAAGAATCTCTTAATGCGTTTATTTTTGGATCATCGGATTTCTGTAATTCATCTAAAGCATTAAGATCAAGATTATATGTAACCGGTTGTAATTGGTTGATAAAAGCAAGCCCCGGCACTTTTGTCTGAATATTTTTCTTTGCTCGACCATCAGAAAGATTAGTCCAAGCAGCATAACCGCCAATACTGGTAATGTTAGAATTGCCGAGTACAACTTGATTACTTTGGAGAGCTGTAGCATTATATCCAATGGCTGTAGCATTAGTTAAATTGTTGGCGCTGACATTTGCACCAGAACCTATAGCAGTATTGTTGGAGCCGATCGTATTAACGGAAAGCGCATTTATACCATTGGCGGTATTGTAACTTCCCGTCGTATTGGAATAAAGCGCATGAGATCCATTGGCGGTATTGTAACCTCCCGTCGTATTGGAATAAAGCGCTCTAAAACCAACAGCAACATTGCAAGCAACATTGTAATATCCAGTTGTTAAGGGATCTTTTAGAGACTCGTATCCAAAAGACACGTTAGTATTTGTAGAGTTTCCCGTAAATCCCGCTAAAGAGGAGTTTACCTTGAAAGTAATGGGAACATTGCCGGTCGTGCCTAAAAAATTAGATGCACTTTGAAGATAAATATTCTTGGAAATATAGGTGTCTCCTGAAGAATTAACTTTAAGTTGTGCAGACACATTCGCTAAAAAAGCAACAAAAACAATTGAAATTACTAATTTTCTCATGATATAAATTATTTAACGATTAATAAAACGTTCAAACTTAAATATTTAAAAGTTAATAAGCTATTTTTTTGTTAAAAATAATTAAATTTCTAAGTAATTCTTTCTGCAATCATCCGGGCAATCTGTTTTAATCTTACCATAGTGGTTGCTTGCATAGCTTTTTCCATCCCTGTAATTATCGTATTGGATATTTAGGTGAGAATTTTGTTGTCTGATACCGTCCTCAAAGATCATTTAATATTAAGGCATCAAAAAGGCTTTAAAATTTTCAAAATCTTTGGTTAGTTCGAAACTTTGTTTTTTTCCTTGCATGAAAGCTTGCAATTTTTGTGGAATTTCTACTTTTTCTTCGATAATACTCTCGACCGTTTCCAAAAATTTGGCAGGATGAGCAGTTTCTAAAAACACTCCGGTTTCGTCGGGTTGCAGTTCATCTATTAATGCCTGATAACCACAAGCACCGTGTGGGTCGAGCAAATATCCGGTTTCTTTGTAGCATTTCTTGAGTGTAGAACGAATGTCTTCGTCTAAATATCTGCATCCCGAAATATCTTTGCAAATAGCATCGTGATTGTAATCATACAAGTCGAGAATGCGGACAAAATTACTTGGGTCTCCTACATCCATTGCATTGGCAAGAGTAGTCACCGACGGACGCGGAGTGTATTCTTTGGTTTGCAGGTATTTTAAGAAAATATCATTTTTGTTGTTGGCAGCGATAAAACGTTTGACCGGCAATCCCATGCGTTTACCAAATAATCCGGCTGTGATGTTTCCGAAATTTCCACTGGGAACGCAAAAGACCACATTGTCGGCTTTTCCCTGTTTAGCTAATTGAGCATAAGCGTAGAAATAGTAGAATGCCTGAGGTAAAAACCGCGCTACATTGATGGAATTAGCAGAGGTTAATTGCATTTTGTTATTCAACTCTTCATCCATAAAAGCGGCTTTAACTAATGCCTGACAATCGTCGAATGTGCCATCGATTTCTAATGCAGTGATATTTTGTCCTAAAGTAGTGAACTGACATTCTTGTATGGGACTTACTTTCCCTTTCGGATAAAGTACGAAAACCCGAATGCCCGGAACTCCCAAAAACCCGTTGGCAACAGCACTTCCGGTGTCGCCCGAAGTGGCGACCAAGACATTCACAGCCCCCTCTAACTCCCCCAAGGGAGAACTGTTCCCCTCCTTTGGAGGGGTTAGGGGAGGGCTTTGAATGAAATATCCAAGCGTTCTCGCCATAAATCTGGCACCAACGTCTTTGAACGCAAGCGTTGGCCCGTGAAATAATTCCAAACTATATATGTTGTCTTTCACATGAACAACCGGAGTGTCGAAATTCAATGTATCATAAACAATTGTTTTCAGTGTATCTGCCTCTATGTCTTCTCCAAAAAAAGCATCGGCAACAACGTATGCGATTTCCTGAAACGACATGTCTTTCATTTTTTCAAAGAAAGAATCAGGCAATTGTTTGATTTTTTCCGGCATATACAAGCCTTTGTCGCTTGCTAAACCTTTAGTAACTGCCTCTTGTAAACTTGCGAGTGGCGCTTTTTTGTTAGTGCTATAATATTTCATAAAGATATTTTGTTTTTAGTTTTCCTTATTTCATCTTGAGGTTTCGAGCGTAGCGAGAAACCTGTTCATTCTATAAGTAATTTCTCAAATTGTAAGTAATGCAAATGCAACATCTTAAACAATACCAATTGAGTGATGCTTTTTTCTCGATACTCTAATTCTACTAATATAATTTTAACTTTTTTCCCATTCATATTGGTATATTCTTCGATATGATGCGAAAAGCTGATTAATTTATCAATATTACTTTTGAACCACAATATGTTTTTATCAGACGGTTGCCTGAAAAAATCAGAATCCAGCATCATATCAAAATGAATATGATATGAGTTATCGAAACAGAAATCTAATATTTGCTTGTTAAATTTTTCTTCCATATTTACTATCATTTAAATAAGGCTTTCATAAATTCATCTCCTTTTAATAAACCAAAAGAGCCTTTTTGTGCCGAAAATTCATTGTAAGCCTGAATGTTATCGCTTTTTGTGTCGGGTTTATAAATGATAAACGGAACAGGGGCAGATGTATGCGTTTTGATACGACACGGCGTCGGATGATCGGGCAACAGCGCAATCGTAACCGGCTCGTTCCATTTAGCTGTTTCTTCCATGATGGGTTTTACCACTCGCCGGTCTAAATATTCTATTGTTTTAATTTTCAAATCCACATCGCCTTCGTGTCCGGCCTCATCGCTGGCCTCGATATGGAGATAAACAAAATCTTTGTCTTTCAAAGCATTTAAAGCCGCTTGGGTTTTTCCTTCGTAATTGGTATTGTACAAGCCTGTTGCTCCCTCGACTACTAAGGGTTCCAAGCCTGCATATACCCCGATTCCCTTGATTAAATCGACCGCAGAAATAACTGCGCCTGATTTGATGGGATATAATTCGGTTAACGGTTGCATTTGGGGTTTGTATCCCGGCGACCATGGCCAAATGCTGTTGGCCGGATCTTTTCCTTCTGCTTTCCGTTTCAGGTTGACCGGATGATTTTCGAGTAATTCTTGTGAACGCAATATCAATTGGTTCAAATGGTCGGCTGTTGCTTTTGCCTCCGGAGTTGCGGGCTTGATCATTACCTCATTTGCCGGAGTTCCCGGAACATCGTGAGGCGGAGTACAAATCAGGTTTTTATTGCCATTTTTGTACTTCAACAGGTGACGATATGAAACGCCCGGAAAGAAATGTACAAGCTCGTCGGCTAAATTTTCATTCAGAAAAGCGATTAATTCTTCGGCCTCTTGGTTGGAAATATGTCCGGCCGAATGATTTTTGATTTTTCCGTTTTCAATGCAAATCAGGTTGCAGCGCATAGCCATTTCGCCCGGAAATATTTCAATACCCATACTGGCGGCCTCAAGCGAACCCCTACCCTCAAAAACTTCAGCTACATTATATCCCAAAACAGAGAGATTGGCAATTTCGCTACCCGGAAGAAATCCTGCGGGAACAGTTTGTAACAATCCTAAATTTCCCAGACTTGCCAATTTGTCAATATTAGGAATATCAGCCACTTGTAGCGGAGTTTTATCACCTAAACTTTCAATTGGTTCATCAGCTATTCCGTCTCCCAATATGATGATATATTTCATTATGTAAGTCAATTTTATGAAAAACCGCACAAAGATAATAATTTTACACCGGCTCTACATAAAATTGTGTGCTTTCAACCTTGTTTACTTTTATTTTGGTTCCTTTTTCTATAAATCCGGTTTCAGAAACGGCATCATATATTTCATTATTAATCATGATTTTTCCCGATGGGCGTAAAACCGTTACAGTTTCACCTTCGGCTCCGACTAATGTTTTTACTTCGGTATTAATGGATATGGAGTTTCCCAAATCGGCTGTCAATGCGATTTTCCGGAATATTCCCTTGCTCCCTATTTTGGAAGAAAGATAAATCATAAGGAAAAAACCGAGTATTATGCCGGATAAAACTGTCAATACCGAACGAGAAAGATCAGGTGCTTGGATTTCTTTGAAAGAAAAGCCGTCGTTGTCCAACATCGCAAAACCTAATCCCGTTACTATCAACACGACTCCTGCGATACCTGTAACTCCGAATCCGGGAATTATGAATATTTCCACCCCGATTAAAATAATCCCGATAATAAAAATGATAATTTCCCAATATTGAACCAAACCATCCATGTATAACGGTGCAAAATATAGGATTGCGGCAGTGACGGCAACAATGGAAGGGATTCCTACACCGGGAGATTGTAGTTCGAAATAAATTCCGGCAATGATAAGCATAATTAATATGGCCTGAAATGCAGGATTCATCAGAAATCCTTTCAGGTTATCGTAACCGGAAGGTTTGTATTCCACCAGTTTATATTCGGGATACCCCATAAACTTGGTAATCACCTCATGAACAGATTCGGCAATACCATCGCAAAAACCTAATTTTAAGGCCTCTTGCGCTGTGAGTGTCAAAACTTTTCCACTGTCGATAACATTGGGAATGTAAATGGAACCATCCACCATAGCCTCTGCAATACGCGGGTCGCGTTTCCATACAAATGTAGTATCTTTTCCCGAAATGATGGTGTCTTTTCCATGCGCCTCGGCCGTTGCCCGAATGGTTGAACGCATATATGATTGATATTTATCGGGCATTTGTTCTCCTGTTGTATTTACTACTGTTGCCGCACCAATATTCGCACCTCTTCGCATATATATATTTTCGCAAGCGATAGAGATTAAAGCACCGGCAGAGGCTGCATTGTTATCAATAAAAACCGAAATAGGAATCGGATTGTACAATATGGCAGATCTCATCGAATCGGCATCGACCACAGAACCTCCGTATGTATTTAAACGCAAAAGCACCTGATCTGCATTCAATTCTTTGGCCTCTTTCAAGCCGTTTAAGAGGTAAATCCGGCTGGTAGGATTTATCTCTTTGTCGATAGTAATCTGATAAACAAGAGGTACGGAATTTTCTGCAAAAACATATCCGGAAAGAAAAAATAACGCGAAAAAAATTGACAAATGAGTTTTCATATAATTTTATATAATTTTTATTTGTAAAAAACTGACTATTAATAATTAAACACTTTTTTGCAGTTGTTAAAATTACAACAAAAGTACTAAAAAATACGCAAATATGAAAGTTTTTGCTTTAATTAACACTTGTAATAATATCACTTTCATAAAGATGCTTACATTTGCAATATTATTAATTACACGCTTAAGAATTTTGCGATCATGAATGCATTACAATTTCAAAATAAAATTATGAGCATGCAAGAAAATATGCTCAGATTCGCAATGATACTGACAGCTAACAAAGATGATGCCGAGGACTTACTGCAAGACACCACCCTAAAAGCGTTAGATAACTACAAAAAATATATTGACAATACCAATTTTAAAGGTTGGGTATTAACAATTATGCGTAATATTTTCATTAATAATTACAGAAAAATTGTTCGTAATCAGACTGTTATAGACCACACCGGAGAATTTTATCATCTGAATCTCCCTCAAGATTCCGGTTTAGATACTCCTGAAGGTGCTTTTACAATTAAGGAAATTAATAATGCTATTACTTCTTTAAGCAATGAACTGAAATTACCGTTTTCTATGTACGTTAGCGGGTATAAATATAATGAAATTTCTGAAAACCTGAATTTGCCGTTGGGAACGATTAAAGGTAGAATCTTTTTAGCCCGTCAGGAATTGCAATATTCCCTAAAAGATATGAGGTAATTCTTTTATTTATAGTTAATTTTGAAAATAGATAAAAAATTATTTCTCAGTTCGATAAAAAGCCGTATATTTGCAGTCCGAAAAAAACTAATACATTAAATATTAAACATTTAAATCATGACAAAAGCTGATATTGTTAGCGGAATTGCTAAGAACACAGGTGTTGACAGAAGTACTGTCCTCAGTATCGTTGAGGCGTTTATGGATGAAGTTATGGCTTCTATGACCGAAGGTAAAAACGTTTATTTACGTGGATTCGGTTCATTCGTTGTTAAGAAAAGAGCAGCTAAAGCAGCGCGTGACATCCAAAATGAAACAACTATCATTATTCCGGAACGCTTTGTTCCTACTTTCAAACCATCTCAGTATTTCTCTGAAAAGTTGAGAAATAACTTAGACGGTAAGAAAAAATAAATCGAGTACTAATAATTAAATTATTGAACAATGCCAAGCGGTAAAAAAAGGAAAAGACATAAAATGTCTACCCATAAGCGGAAAAAAAGACTAAGAAAGAATAGACATAAAAAGAAAAAATAAGTCTATCTTTACTTAGTTGAAAATTGAAAGTTGAAAGTTGAAAGTTAAGAAACCAAATATATCTTTAATTTTCAACTTTCAACTTTCAATTCAATTAGATTATTCATCTTTAAAAATAAACAAAAATATTGTGGTTAGCGAATTAGTCATCGACGTCCAACCCAAAGAAATATCAATCGCTGTTTTGGAAGACAAGAAATTGGTCGAAATCCAAAGAGAAGCGCGCAATGTTTCATTTGCGGTAGGAGACGTTTATTTGGGCAAAGTTAAGAAACTAATGCCCGGCTTGAATGCTGCCTTTATTGATGTAGGATATTCAAAAGATGCTTTTCTTCACTATCAGGACTTAGGTTCTAATTTCAGTACACTTCAAAAATTTTTAAAAACAGTTTCTTCTGCCGAAAAGAAGAAATTGCCGGCTATCGGGAAAATACAACGGAGTTCGGAAATACCCAAAGAAGGAAGTATTACCGATTTACTTACCCAGAACGATGAAGTTCTGGTGCAAATAGCCAAAGAGCCGATTTCTACTAAAGGCCCGCGCCTCACGTCCGAAATATCTTTTGCAGGACGTTTCTTGGTTGCGATTCCCTTTGGAGACAAAGTTTCTGTTTCTCAGAAAATTAAATCGAATGAAGAACGCGCACGACTCCGACAATTGATTTTGAGTATTAAACCGAAAAATTTTGGAGTTATCGTTCGCACCTCTGCCGAAGGAAAAAAGGTGGCTGAATTAGATACCGAGTTGAGAACACTTGTTAAACGTTGGGATGATAACATGGGAAAATTGCTGAAAGCCAAAGTTCCTTCGCTCGTTTTTGAAGAAACAGGAAGGGCGGTCGCTTTGCTCCGTGATATTTTTAATCCTTCGTTTGAACACATTTATGTTAATGACCAAGATGTGTATAATGAAATACACGATTATGTCAGTATTATTGCACCGGAGCGAAAAGGAATTATCGAGCACTACGCAGGAGAACTTCCTATTTTCGACAACTTCGCGATAACCAAACAGATTAAATCCGGCTTTAGAAAGACAGTTACGTTCAAAAGCGGAGCCTATCTGATTGTCGAATCTACCGAAGCGATGCATGTTATTGACGTAAATAGCGGAAACCGTTCTAAATCGAGTACGGGACAAGAAAACACGGCCATTGATGTAAACATTGCAGCTGCCGACGAAATCGCTCGTCAGTTGCGACTCCGCGATATGGGAGGGATTATTGTTGTCGATTTTATCGATATGCACGAATCCGAAAATCGCAATAAATTATACGAACACATGCGTAATGCCATGGCGTTAGATCGTGCCCGACACAATATCCTTCCGTTGAGCAAGTTCGGTTTGATGCAAATTACCCGCCAGCGCGTACGTCCGGCTATGGATTTCAATACATCAGAAACTTGTCCTACTTGTTTCGGTAAAGGTGAAATTCAATCTTCCATCTTGTTTACCGATACATTGGAAGAGCAAATTAAAAATGTGGTCGAAAATTTGAAAGTGAAGAAATTCAAATTGCATGTACATCCTTACATTGCAGCATTTGTGAGTCAGGGATTCTTTTCTCTTAAAACGAAGTGGAAAATGAAATACTCCCTGAGTATGAAAATTATACCCGATCAAAGCTTAGGTTTTTTAGAATATAAGTTTTTTGATTGGGATAAAAATGAGTTTGACATCATGAAAGACGAAGAATCTCCTCTTTCGTCTTGAGTATTCTGAAATTTTAACCACATAGAACGCATAGTTTTAAATTATTCTATGTGTCTATGTGGTTTTTTTATTTCTCTTATGGTATTATTTCTAATTTACCGCCTGATATTAATTCTAAACCTCCGAGAAAATTAACTTTTCCTAATAAAAAAATGACAGCTGATATAAAAGATAATTTTCTCATAATTTCGCTATTTGTTGGAGTTGATTATACCTTCTGAAATAATACTTATAGTCCAGCACAATTTCATCTGCTTTTTCTCGCGTAATTTGGGCTGAAAATAATGTCGTCCCTGCAAATAAAGACAACAATATCAAAAAAAGTTTTTATGTATTCATCACACACCTCCTATTTCGTTAAAATCATTCGTTTGGCATCTACTTCTTTTTCATCCACAATCAGCGCATACAAGTACATTCCGGCAGCTAATTCCGAGCTGGAAATGATTTGCGAACCTTCTGCTCGTGTTTGCAATTTCTCCTGAAGAATCAACTGTAAGTTGAGCCGACACATTTGCTATGAAAGCGAAAACGAAAAGAATTAGAATAGTCTTTTTCATGATATAAAAAATTAAAAAATTGAACTATGCCTCAAACATAAATATAAAAAATGGTTAATTGTTTTTTTTGGTTAACAATACTTAAATATCTCAATCGTTCTTTCTGATCCGCTTGGGCGAAAAAGTCTAATAATTCTCAAACAATTCGTATTCCATCGTTATTGGTTCTACTTGAATTTTCAATTGCTGCTTTCCTCTTTTTACGTTGAACAAAACGGAATTGTTGAAGTCGAATAAATAAGAAAACACTGCTTTATATTTCGGCTGCTTAGAATTTTCGACCATTTTGATATTATTTATTTTCAGAATCACATCACCGGTTTCAATTCCGGCTAATGATGCAGGGGAAACCGGGTCGACATAAAAAATCTTCCGGAAATCATTCATATCGTAGACAATGCCCGTATAATTATATCTTTTCTTGAAGTGGCGAAAACGAGCCTCATCAAGTGTTTGGGGAAAAGGATATTGCATCAACATAAGAGAAATATCAGAATCAGGAACGGTTTCATAATCCTTAGCCGTGCATTGCCAAATAACATAAGGTTCTTCTTCCGTTGAATATCTTGGATCGATAAAGCTAATTGTAATGCGAACAAATTCTTCTCCTTCTTTATAGGACAATACGTTTGTTGAAATAAATAAATTTGGATTTTTCGCACTATAAATCAGTCCTCTTTTTTCTAAAACCGTTTTAATTCGATTGTTCAGAAATTTATCAGAATTGTTTTGATGTGCATTTTCTTTAAATCCAAAGGTTTTATAATTCAAGAAATTGATTTGAGGAGATTGTGTTACTGTTGTTTTGAAATTGCGAATAAAAATTTTCTCTTCAACATTACCCAAGCTATAAGGAGCCAAATCAGCAGCCATTTGTTTTTCACTGATGGCATCCATTAAATTGCAATCTTTCGAGAAGATTAATTCTTTGTTTCTATATTCTAAATTACTAACTATCAACTTGATGTATCTTTCTTCATGCAGTAGGGCAAAAATAGCATCCGAATAATATCTGTCGGAAGGTTGTCCGTCGATTCTTTCGATAATATCATTTATTTTCAGTCCTGCTTTTTCTGCCGGAGAGCCAATGTGAACAGACGTTACGACAGGCTTGCTGAATCCCCAATTATTCTGGCGGCTAATGGTATAATTAAATCCCAATTCGCATACAGATGCCGGATGTTGTCCAAATGAAAGAGATGAGATACAAAAAAATGAAATTAAAAATAGAATACGTTTCAAATAAGCGTTATACACAAAACGCATAAAATACTTCATTGGAGCACCGAAGAAACGAGAAAGTTTCCCTTTTAGAATGAATTTCGGTAAATAAAACCATTTTTTTGAGAAACCCGACTTTATTGTATCTAACACGATATAGTATTCGGAAACAAGTGTGGTTCGTGAAATGTTCGGACTCTTTTCAAGATAAAGATAATCAAAGAAATGTCTCATTGTTTCTAATCTCATTTTGAAATGAGACAGTGAAAGTGTATTCATAGAATTGCCATATTTTTGGTAATAACAACATTGACAATAATAATATTTGCCCAATACAGAATATCCGATAATTCTTAATTTTCTGTCAATGTCCGGAAAAATCAACGTATCTTCATATTCTTCTCCCTTGGAGAATCGCATATCTTGAAAAATAGACGATTTATAAACTTTTCCGCAAACTTCATAAGGTGAAATTCCATGAAGAATCACCTTTGATAATTTGGGATCATAGTCTTTAATAAAAGATTCTGTAAAAGAATAAAAAGATTTAACACTCTCGTCTCCATAAATAAGTTCAATAGGAAAAGCTATCATATCGATGTTTTCCGAAGAACTCATCATATTCATCACATTTTCAAGTGTATCTATAGACAAATAATCATCCGAATCAACAAAAGTAAGATAATCTCCGGTCATGATATCCAAAGCGGCATTTCTTGCCATGCTTTGCCCTCCATTGGGCTGATCTATAACAATTACCCTGCTATCTGCTTTTTCATATTCACGAATAATGGAAAGAGAATTATCCGTACTGCCATCATTAACCAAAATTATTTCCAAGTTGGAATACGTTTGATTTACGACAGAATCTATACATTTCTTCAGATATAGTTCTGTATTATATATCGGGATTATTACTGATATTTTCATTCCGACACTCCTAATAAAATTTTTTTTAACTCCTCAATATTCTTATCAGCATTTTCGTAACCGTAATAAATTGGTACGCATTGATGATTTTGCGTTATCCATAAGCTATTGGGCAAATTACATGCTAAATCACATATATTTGTTCCTAAATCGTTAATCCCAAATACTTGTCCGGTTTTTTCTTTTAATTTTTGATAGCCGAAAACAATATATTTGTAGTAACCTGACTCCATACCTTCGGGGAATTTTACTCGATTATCAAATATTTCGTCATATTTTTTAGCTAAAGCGCGTTTCCATTCGATTATCTTTGGCAATCGCTGTGTTTGTACCACACCTAATGCAGCAGAAAATTCATTTAATCGATAATTAAATCCATCTTTGATTGGATAAGTAACTGTACCATCTACAATTTCTTTTCCATAATTCCTGTATTTATCAACCCATTGCAAAAATTCTTTGTCTTTGCTCACAATCATGCCTCCATCACCTAAAGGCATGGTTTTCGTAGCATAAAAGGAGTAAGCGCCGGCAAATCCATAATGCCCGCCTGTTTTACCATTCCACCATCCTCCATGAACATGTGCACAATCTTCTATCAAATAAATATCGTTATCTTTACACAACCGGACTATTTCTTCAACCTGAAAAGCGATATGCCCGCCTATATGAACAACGATAACTGCTTTCGTATTTTTAGTTATCTTTGATTTTACACTATCGTAGTTTAAGCAAAGGTCGTCTTTATTATTATCCGCAAAAACTACATTGCCGCCTGCTTTTCTTACGGCTTGCGCAGTAGCCCAAAACGTATTATTCGGTACGATTACGTCTTTCCCTTTTACATCTATATAATCCAAGATTGTCAATAAAGCAGTGCCGCCACTCGAAACTGCACGCGCATCGAGTTTGACATAATTACCAAAATCTTTTTCAAATCGTTTAATCATGTGGCCTTCCGACCAAAAGTTCGAATCAAAAACTTCATTTAATAATTTATAATAATTTTCTCGATATTCAGTTTCAAATGGGATAATCATAACTTTAAATAAAATTTTTAGTTTTCATTAATGATAATTCATTAATTAGCTTATTAAATTTACTGATTCGACATTGAGGACAATATTTTTTACAAAATTCAGAATTGCGAACCATCTCTATTTGATGCACTCTTTCTGCGCCATGCCATATATTCCGAAACGATTGATTATTTATATTTCCTATCGGTTTAAGCCAATTATGAATATTCAATCTCCCACAAATATATACGCTCCCGTCTGCTGATACTACTGATGTCAGGCTATGACACTGGCAGGGTAAACCATAATTGCCTGATTCGCGATTTTCATTCATTCCGTCAATCATAATCCCAAATGAGCTTGTTTGGTAATGTAGTAAACCGGAAAGATCAAGATCGTGAACGGAAAGCGCATCACAATCAACTACCGGACGAAATTGTATATAGGAAACATTGTTTTCTCTTAAACGCAGCACTAATGTTTCTATATCACTTGTGTTTGAATTTGTAACAACAAAACCCACACCTACAGTATCACAATGTTTTGTATAGGTATATATGTTTTCCATTACCTTTTCAAAACAATCCACTTTTTTTAATTTAAAATATTCTTCCGATGTCGATGCATCAAGACTTACCCTAATCCATTCAAAACATGATAATAATTCATTTGAAATCTCTTGCGTACCATTTGTAATCAAACCTAACGCTAATCCCGTTTTTCTTGCAAATTTTACTATTTCATCGAAATCGGGGTGTAAACAAGGTTCTCCGCCACCTTCTATTACAATTCCCTTTGTTCCGCCTTGATATACATCATCAAATAACGAGAACAAAACATCTTTGTTCTGTTTAACATTTTTTTCCTGTCTTTGACGTAAACCTCGATCTGAACAATAAACACACTGTAAATTGCATTTATTTGTAAAGCTTAATTCAATATTTATTGGATATGTAAAATCAACATCATTGTGCATTTTTAATATGCTTTGTAACTTTTCATGATGCAAATACAGCTTATCTAAGCCGACTTCTTTTGGCGGATTTACATTATTCATATCATTTGAAAACTTCTTTAACTAATGTGTGTCGATATAACGGTTGGCAAAGCTACTGAAATTTTTTATTTAAGTGATAAAATTTCAAAAGAATTTGTTATTCCTTAAAAACCTGCCGTTTTAATGTTTCCTGAAAACAGTATATATTATGACAGAAAAACAAAATCTGGAAAAACATTCTAACTGTTCTTGCAAGGCGAGAATGGTGCTACTTGCAGCGTCCAATAATCCTTGCAATTCACTAATATTATTGTTAGCTTCTGTCAGTTCTGATTGCAAAGCTGTTTTTTCATCTTCCAATGTAGCAATGGTACGTTATGCGCAAGCAGGGGACATGCGCAGGGAACTCTATGTTTTCCCCAACATTACGTGGAATCACTGATTCTAAATACTAACAAACCTGAGGCTCTATCGATTTTATTATATAGTAATTCTTCTTTTTCTCTGACTTCTTTTGAGTATACCAAGACATCATTATTTTCAATTTCTTTTGTGTAAAGCAAGTCATAATATTCCGAGCAAAGCGATTTTAATTCTTTGATTTCTTTTGAATAAGAATCTTTCACTTCAAAATACGATAATAATATAATTATTGTTTCTAATCTGTGGCCGATAATATCCAACGTATTTATAATTGTAAGTCTATCTTTTGATGTATTAGCCTCCTGCTGAACCAACATATTTATTTTTCGACAAAATGACTGCAACTCATTAATGCGCTCTACTATCAAATCCTTTTTATCACTCCGGATTTTCATTTGCCGGTCAAGAACTGCGGGAATATACATAGCAATGAAAATAGTCGTAACAAGCGTTGCCACATCAACAATATTTAAAGTTTCCGACAGAGGGATACTGTAGTAATGACGAATAGCAATACCGATAACAACACCCAAAACGAGCAGAAAAAAATAAAGTATATATCTTAGTATTTTGACTTTTGCATTTATTGAAGCCATAATTTTGTAAATTTAGTTTTCATTATTTTTTTGTTTTTATCTTATCGACAGTGCAAAATAGCATATTTTTATTTTATTTTGCAAGCAGAATAAAAACTCTTTTTCAACGTTTGATTATTATAATTACATTTGTAATGAATTTAAGAAAAGGAAAACCGATATGAATTTAAATTCAGATGAATGGCGTAATCTGGTATTTGAAGGCAAAAACAAAGAATATGGAGCTTATAATTTACGAAAAACTTCATCTAAAAGACATATCCATGCCTTAATTATCGTAATCGGCGCTGTCGGCATTCTAACTCTGACGTTTTACATTTGGGATATTTTCAAATCATACAATGATGATAATTTTCATCAAATGGCCGAATTTAAGCCTGTTAGTTTATCAGAATTGAGTATAGTGGAGTTTATAGAACAACCTAAAACAGAAGAAATAAAACCGGAAGAAAAGAAAAAAAATACCCCTCCGAAAATAGTTTCCGACGAAGAAGAAATTCCTGAACTTGTAGAACAGACAGAAATTATAAGTATTCCGGCAGATTCGATAGAATTAACCTCTTCCGATTCGATTTTTCTTGCAAATACCCGGGCAAAGTTGTCTGAAGTTGATGATGAGCTTGTAACTTATGTGCTCGACCCTGCGAATCCTAATGAGAAAGCTTTGCAAACAACTATTTTACGTCATATTTATCACAATCTCAAATATCCCGATGTTGCATATAAGCAAAGGATAAAAGGCAGGGTGGTATATTCATTTGTTGTGAATAAAAACGGTTCTATTTCAGATGTTACCTTGGTAAACGGAGTGTATATTTTCTTGGATGAGGAGGTTTTGCGGGTTATCAATTCAATTCCGGCCTTAGAGCCTGAAAAAAAAGACGGAAAACCAATCAGAGTTAAATTCTATCTTCCGGTAGTGTTTTCGTAATCAATCTTCGTCGTAATCATCAAATTCTTCGGCATCATAATCCGACTCGTCATCGTCATATCCGGGAATGTCATAATCAAAACTATCATCTTCAATTTCGAGCTTAATTTCCATCGGACGATGAACAATGCTTTCTATATCATGGAAGTCTTGATTGTTTAATTCTTTCCACAATAAATCTTTCAATTGCATGATATTCAACTGTGTGATAGACGAAAAGAATATATGAGGAACGCCTTCCGGTAAATCTTCGGCCAATGCTTCCATCAATTCTTCATCCAGCATATCCGATTTACTGATAGCCAAAATTTTCTTTTTGTCGGCCAATTCGGGATTATATTTGACTAATTCATTGAGCAATATTCCGTATTCTTTTTTAATATCGTCGGCATCGGCAGGAACTAAAAAGAGTAACAGCGAATTACGTTCAATATGTCGTAAAAATCTCAAACCCAATCCTCTTCCTTCACTTGCACCTTCGATGATTCCGGGAATATCTGCCATCACAAAAGACTGATTATCGCGATAATTCACGATTCCCAAGTTAGGTTCAAGCGTTGTGAACGGATAATTGGCAATTTTGGGTTTAGCAGCCGAAACGACAGAAAGCAAGGTCGATTTTCCGGCATTGGGGAAACCTACCAAACCTACGTCGGCCAATAATTTAAGTTGAAGAATGATTTTCCTTTCTTGAAAAGGTTCGCCCGGTTGGGCATAGCGCGGAGCCTGATTAGTAGCCGTTTTGAAATGATTATTTCCCAAGCCGCCTTTTCCACCGTGCAGTAAAACGACTTCTTGTCCGTGTTGCGTTACATCGCAGATAAATTCTCCGGTTTCGCCATCGAAAACAACCGTACCGCAGGGAACATCAATAATCTTGTCCTCTCCGTCTTTGCCTTTGCAAAGTTTTCCGGTTCCTCCTTCTCCGTGTCCGGCAAGGATGTGGCGGGAAAATTTCAAGTGAAGTAATGTCCAATAATTTCTGTTGCCGCGCAAAATAACATGGCCACCCCGGCCGCCATCGCCACCATCAGGACCTCCACGAGGAATATATTTTTCCCTCCGAAAATGAGAAGAACCTCTCCCACCCTTTCCTGAACGGCAATATATTTTTACATAATCGACAAAATTGGATTCAGACATTTTTTGAAAGTTGAAAGTTGAAAGTTGAAAGTTGAAAGTTTGTATTTTTCATTTTCAACTTTCAACTTTCAACTTTCAACTATTTAATGATTCTATCTATGGACTGACAAATCCGCTCAAAAATATCTTCGATATTGCCTGTTCCTTTGATGTTTATCTTTTTTCCCTGTTTTTTATAAAAATCTTTAAGAGGCTCTGTTTGAGAATAGTATACTTTCAAACGGGCATGTGCAGTTTCAAGATTATCATCTTTTCTTCCGGACAGTACTCCTCTTTTCAATATTCTTTCAATCAATTCGCTTTCTTCGACTTCGAGATTCAAAGCAGCTAAAATACAGGTTCCTTTTTCTTTCAACAATTTATCTAAGGCTTCTCCCTGTTCCAAAGTACGGGGAAATCCGTCAAAGATAAATCCTTTTTCGGTTGGGGCTTTATCAAGAATTTCCGCCAACATTCTGATTATTAGTTCATCAGGAACCAATTGTCCTTTAGAAATAAATCCTTCGGCAATAATTCCCAACTCAGACTTATTCGCAATTTCTCCTCTCAGGATGTCTCCGGTAGAAATATGATGTAAACCATACTTTTGGATAATCAAATCGCTTTGAGTCCCTTTGCCGGAGCCGGGAGCTCCAAAAATAACAATATTAACCATTATTCTTTTATTTTATAAATATCTTTCAAATTTCTTCCATAACCATCATAATCCAACCCGTATCCGACAATGAAGTCGTTAGGGATTTCCATTGCCACATAATCAGCCTTTATGTCGGCCTGAAGTGCTGCCGATTTGAATAATAATGTTGCTACACGCAATGATTTCGGCTGCTTTGCCAATGTGGATTGTATCAAATATTCTATGGTATGTCCGGTGTCAATAATATCTTCGAGAATTACAACGTTCCGATTCTGCACATCTTCAATCAAACCGTGTACCTCTCTTATTACTCCTACAGATGCAGTACCTTGATACGATTTTAAGCGAATAAATGCAATTTCACACGGAAAGTCAAGTTGTTTCATTAAATCGGATGCAAACATAAAGGCTCCGTTTAACACACAGATAAATAGCGGATTTTTATCATGCAAATCGGTATGGATTTGTTTTGATATCCTGTTTATAGAATTCAAAATTGTTTCTTCTTTTATAAACAATTCGAACTGTCTATCTTTAATTTCTATGTTCAAACTTTTACCCAATGAATATACGTGTTAAATTTATGTGCGCTAAAGTACAAAAATAAGTGAAGTTTTCTTAAATCTGAAATCTTTTTCAACAAAATTGTTGATAAATTTATTTTATGACCTCAATATGCGAAGATTTAATAAAACAAACGAGTAAACCGAAACAGTTTACTCGCCTATTTTTTTATTACAATCGTTTTTTAATCCATGAAATCAATGGTTTCTTCACCGATGATTGAGCGCAAAGTATTTTTCATTTTTACGTTTTGAATGAATAAATCATGCTCTGCAATGTGCTCATTATCGTGCATCGGGCTCTTGAAATAGAACGACAACCAAGTTTGGATTCCGCTCATGCCTGCGCGTTGAGCCAAGTCGGTAAACAATACGAGGTCAAGACACAAAGGAGCAGCAAGAATAGAGTCGCGGCAAAGGAAATCGACTTTCAATTCCATCGGATAACCCAACCAACCGAAAATATCGATATTGTCCCAACCTTCTTTGTTGTCTTTGCGAGGAGGATAATAGTTGATGCGAACTTTGTGATATACATCTCCGTAAAGTTCGGGATAAAGTTCGGGTTGAAGGATATTATCGATAACCGACAATTTAGATTCTTCTTTTGTTTTGAATGAACCCGGATCGTCGAGTACTTCTCCATCTCTATTTCCTAAAATATTAGTTGAGAACCATCCGCTCAAGCCAAGCATACGAGTTTTAAGCATCGGAGAAAGAACTGTTTTCAACATTGTTTGACCAGTTTTGAAGTCTTTTCCAAGAATAGGCACTTGTTTTTGAGCAGAAAAATCCCACATAGCCGGCATATCAACCGTGAGATTAGGTGCACCATTGATGTAAGCCACTCCTTCGGCAATACAAGCATAAGCATATATCATTGAAGGCGCGATTTCTTCGCTATTTTCTTTCATTGCTTTTTCAAGAGCAGGAAGTGTTTCGTGAACTGCACTGATTTTCGTGAAAACTTCTGTACTTCCGCACCAAATACAAACTATGCGGTCGCAATTGTTATCTGCTTTGAATTTTTTAATGTCTGCACGCACAGCCTCCATCAAGTCCCATTTGGTAGGAGCCGATTTAACCCAAGTTCCATGCAAACGTTTTACAAAGTTTTGATCGAATACGGCTTTCATCGGTTTGATAGCTTGTAACTCGTCTCTTACTTTATCTAAGTCGTTAGCGCTCAATACTTCTGCGTGACGAGCAGCTGCGTATGCATCATCTTCGAAGATGTCCCAACCGCCAAACACAATATCATTTAAGTCTGCCAAAGGCACAACATCTTTAATTTTCGGGAAACGGTTTTCATTTCTCTTTCCTAAGCGAATAGTTGCCAATTGAGAAACGGAGCCTACAGGAATTCCCAATCCTTTGCGAACAATCAAAGTTCCGGCAACAAATGTAGTAGCTACAGCACCTCCAACACCAATAACGAGAACACCAAGTTTTCCTTTAGCGTCTTTTACTTGTACTTTTTCCATATCTTTATCTTTATATTAAAATTCCTCTTTGTCTTTACGACAATAAATTTTTATCAAAAAAATATCCGGCAAAGGTATAATAATGTTTCGAATTACAAAAGTTGTTTAAGTATAAAAATAAAACGACAAGCATTATTTTCTCATTGAATATGTTTGTTGTTTCAAATATTCTCCAAACGCTTTTATATCATCAAATTTATCTTGTTCTTCTACCGAAACCGGTTTCCCGAAACATACATGAATGACTTTGCCTTTTTTATTGGTTACCTCATGCAACAGACGAATCATGCGTATTCTCCAATCGATAAAGCCCAAAAAACGATAAGACCACGAATTATTTCCTGAAATATACATGGGAATTACAGGCACTCTTATTTTTTTTATCAGCTTGAGTACCGAAGGTTGCCATTCCCGGTCGACATCTCCTTTGAGGTGCGGATCAGAAACGCCTCCTGCAGGGAATAATCCTAAGGGATGACCGTCTTTCACATGCTCCATACATTGCTTGACTCCTCCGACGCTCGACTTCACATCGGCCATTTTATTTCTTTTGTCATAAGGATTTACGCCAATGAAATTTTCTTCCATCGTGTCGATTTTACTGAGCATCCAGTTTACCATCATTTTGTAGTCTTTGCGTTTGGCAGCCACTACACTGATGGCGATAATTCCGTCGATATGTCCATACGGATGATTCGAAACAGTGACAAAAGTTCCTTCTTTGAAAGAATCGAGGATTTCATAATTCTCAATTTCTCTGATAATTCCTCGCTTATCTAACAAATCGTTTACAAATCCAACGCCTGTATATTGTTTGGAGTCGTCGTAAACTTTGTTGACTTTATTCATTCCGCTTATCCAAAAAAGAAAATCGACCAATATCGAACCGAATTTCCCTCTCAAAATGGGATGTAAACCGGCAACTTCTTTTTTACTTAAAAGTTTCTCTTTCATGTTTTTACAAGTTATCTGATGTAATCGAGGTATTTATTGAAAAATCTCCAAAACCAACGCCTACGCATCAATACAAATTCGAATAAGACATAGCCAAACAATGCGCAAAGAATACCCAACACTACATCAATAATATAATGATGAGATGTGTAAACAGCCGTAAACCAAATTCCGACCATAAATATAATCACTGTGGTTACGATAATCCAATTGCATTTTTCTTTCAACGCATAAAGCAAGACAACTACCAAATAGGCAGAATGCAGAGAAGGAACCGCCGCAAACACGTTGGCATTTCGCCCATAAATGGAATCAAACAACGGAAATCCTATCAAAGTGTCGAAACGCGCTAATCCTGCCATATTTCCCGGAGTATTCAAAATGGGTTCAAAGCCATAATTGATAGCATACCACGGTGGCGCTGCGGGATAAACATAGTAGCCGACAAATCCTACCAAATTAACTAACAAAAAGACCATCGAAAATCGCAAGAACATATCCCTGTCTTTCTTGGTGTAGAGATACAATGCAAAAAGCACAGGAACGGGAACCCATCCGAAATAAAAAATTCCGGAAAGAAAATCCATTATCGCAGAACTGTGTTTTATAAAATATTCGCAAGGAATCAGAATCGTTTCTACTGTTTTGATTCCAAACAAGCTTTTTTCCAAATTATACAGGTTTTCCACATCTATCGGATTGACCATATAATTAGGAAAAACGCGCATCCAATCGTATGAAATTCCGAAAATAAAAAACGGGAGCAATCCGACGGCTAATTTACGGAGCTTTATTCCTGTAAAAAACAATAAAAAGAATGCTATAACCAAAATAAAATGTTCGGGTCGGAGTCCTATAAATATCATTGTCAGAATGAGAAAAAGAGCAGCAATTCCGACAACAATAATACTTTCTCTTAACGAGGGAAGGGAAAACTTAAATTTCATTTGTGTCTGTTTCGCTATTATTTTTGTCTTGTTCCTGCAATACTTTCCGGCAATGAATCATCCGACTTATGGCTGTGATATTGGAAAATACAGCGACAAAAGCGATGGGAATTACAAGTATCGAGATTGGCTCAAATAACACAAGATTACAACAGGACAGATAAAGTCTGTAATCTCCACCTATGAAATGAGCAACGATTCCGCATGAGATGGCACCAAGCGCGGTGATTATAACCCGTTCGGGGCGTTGCATGAAACCAACACTACATTCAATTCCTAATCCTTCGGCTCGAGCTCGGACATAACTTACCATCATAGAGCCTATTAATGCTATAAACGCAAACAAAGAACTAAAGAAATATCCTTGTAGTATCAAATAATAACAAATCCCGAAAAATACGATTAATTCGCTGTAACGGTCAAGTACAGAGTCGAATAATGCTCCGTATCTGGAACTCATTTTTCCCAGCCGGGCAACCTGTCCATCAAGCATATCGAACAAACCGGCAAACAGAATGAGCGCACCGCCCCATCCGACATAAGAATAATCGCCTCTTTCTCCGTGTATTGCGGCATAGATGAAAACTCCACAGGTAATGACGTTCAGTATCAAGCCAATAGCTGTAACAGAATTAGGCGTCATGCCTATTTTAATCATTCCGTGCACTAATGGGTTGATTATTTTGTATATTAGTTGTTGGGCAAAATCTCTTATTTTCATATTTTTTTTGTGTTATATTGTTTCTTCTTCTAATTCTAAGGGTTCTAAGGATTCTAAGGATCTTAACGGTTCTAAGGATAAGGGATTATCATTCTTTTTTCTGACGAAGTATTTTCTGAAATTGCGATCTCTGTATACGAAAACTCGTTGCATGTTGTAGTTCCACAAAAATCCGACAAGCAGAGAAACAACAATTTTAGAGAATATAAAAACATCGTCGACCATGTGTCCTAAAAACTCTCTGAGCCATAAATTTCTTTTCAGAAGTTCAGTCATGGCATAAGTTCCTCCGGTATTCAGGAAAATACTACCAATCCAAACAGATGTGTATTTTATGGCAACATACTTTATCTTAACTCCTTGAGCTTTGAATGTCCATTTATAATTGATTATGCAATTAACAATTCCCCCGGAAACCGCACCTATAAATGTGGCATAAACATAGAATAAATTAAACAATTTTGCCAGTAAAATAGTTACTGCAAAATCAGTCAAACTTGCTATTTGAGAGGAAAATTGCGCTCTTAAAAAGGTAAAAATTCCTCCTTTTTCAGAGACTGCACGAGCAATTTTTTTTATATAATTATCAGCCACTTTGTAATCAATATCAATATGCAACTATATATTCCGGCAAGAATATCATCCATCATTATACCTACTCCTCCTTTGAAATTTTCCATTTTACTGATTCCATACGGTTTGAAAATATCAAATAACCGGAATAAAATAAATGCCAACAATATGTAGAGCCAATGATCAGCCGGTGTAATTGCTAATAAGGCTATCCACATTCCTACCATTTCATCCACTACTATACGGGAAGGATCTTTACCCCAAACAGGTTCCAATACATTGGAACTCCATATTCCCAAGACAGTGAATAATAATATTAAAAAAATTGTTGCATATAGTAAAAGGGAAGACGGCAGAAATACGACTAACGCGCACCATATCAGGGCTGCCAAAGCTGCACCCACGGTTCCGGGTGCAAAAGGAGAAAATCCGGTTCCAAAACCGGTCGCAATAATTATATGGAATATCTGTTTTTCTTTCACCTTTTTCAGTAAAACGGACAAAATTACTACAAAGTAAGTGAAAACTTTTGACACCGAAAAAGTTTTTTTGTTTTATCTTAAGATTTTTTTAAGATTAGAAAAAGAATAATCTATGTAGCAGTGAATTACAAACTCATCAATTCCCTGAAATCAGAAACAACTGCATCAGGCAATTGGCAAAATTTCTCGTCTTTTTCCCAACTAAGACCTTTCAGCCAAATTGTTTTACAACCTATTTCAATTGCAGGTATAATATCTTTTGAATAGGAATCTCCGATTACAACGACTTCTTCAGGAGAGAATCCTAATGCTTTTACTCCCAAAGAAAAAATGGCCGGATCGGGTTTTCTGACTCCAACGACTGCCGATTCTATAATTTCTTTGAAATAATCAACGATTCCGAAATCATTCAAAACAGATTTTATGTTCCCGTAAAAATTGGACACAAGCACTACCGGATATTTAGTTTGTAACTGTTGGATTACAGGTTTTGCTTTTTGCACGGTAGTACCGGCAAAGTCATAGCATTGAGTCGAAACAGCACGGGAATATTGATAAGTGTTATCATCAGCAGGCAAAAAACCGTTTTCGATTAGCCAATTTATTTGTAAATCTACTTTTTTCTCCAACAAGTTTTTGAATGTATCCGAAGGTTCAATAACTTGATTTGTAGCTAAATATCTTTCTCCATAGATGTATGCGTTACGAAAATCATCTTTGGCGACCGGTACTCGATTGTCTTCGTAAGTTTCCCATAAGACCTCAGCCCAATGTTTTCCGTTGGTATCTATTGTTCCTCCGTAATCAAGAATAACTCCTTTTATTTGGGTTGTATCTAACATGTTTCTTTTGATAATTTATATGCAAATTTCTTGCAAATATTTTCATGCAGGGAAACCATATAAATTAATATGATATTTAAAATGGTCAGTTCAAAAACGAAATAGAACCACGGAATCCCTATCAATAAACTGATAAAAAGCACAATCGAACGAGTGTTGAAAGTCAATATGTTAGTATATTTCATCAAAGGCAAACTTTCTTCTCTGAATTCGGAACAGAACCAATCGGGAACTTGAACAGGATATTTTTCGCTCAATATTTTCAGCATTTCTTGCAAGTGTGGAGTTCTTCTTTCCTGTGTCTTGGTATAGACGATATAAAGGGTTTCGAACAATTTCACAAAGGTATTTTTTCTCCAACTCAGATTTTTGCATTTTCCGGTTAAGTCTTTTGAGTTCTGCAACTCGCTTTCAAGCTTTCCTTTCAAGAAAAACAAATGAATGCTCCTGTAATAATCAGCCATGCCGGCTTGCAGGGCGTGAGAATATCCGGCTACGAGAGCCAATGCAAAAATCCACCATCCCCATTCGGATTGCAGGCGAAATACGATTGCAAAATAAATGGAGATAAACCAAAAATAGCCGCCCACTCCGTCGAGAACACGCCCAAACTCAGATTTTTGTCTTGTCATGCGGGCTAATTGACCATCTGCACTATCATAAGAATTAGCCCAAATCAAAAGAAATATCCCCAATACGTTTATCCAAATATTATCGAAATAATAACACATTCCTGCTGCCATTCCGATAAAAATAGATGCGATGGTGATTTGATTGGGAGTAATTCCCTTTTTTTTGAATAACAAAGCCCAACGATAACCCATCGGACGATAAAAGTGCATATCTATAAATTCTTCCGTATCAAAAGATTTAAGAGACGATTCGAGTGTAGGTTTGTTTTTCTCCTTGATTTTATCATCAATACATTGAGTAATATACGACGCGGCTTCTGTGCGACAAGGAGCAAAACTCGGCCAATCGTTGAAATCGATTATTTTCATGTTTCCTTGCGAATCAACAACACAATCTCCACCATATATATGTACATTCAATACTTCGGCTGCACGATTGCAAATATTTATCAGATACGAAACATCGAATTTATTTCCGATGGGTTTCCCGTTGATTGTTTCCAATCCGAATTTGCTGTGGTTTTGTTCGTCGGAATAGAACCAGTGAAAAAATGGAGTGCCTGCTACACCATAAAATTTAATCAAATCTCCTTTTATATGTTCACTAATTACCGCTGTATCGATATTTCTCAAGGAATATTCATTCAGCACGCGCTCGGTTTCTTCTCTGTTTCCAACATAAGCAACATCTTCGCGATAAATGGCATGGAAATCTCCTCTTTTAATCCAACAATTGGAGATTAGTTTTTCATGCTCGGCAGACACAGATTGATTGGTTGAAACAATTATGCTTTCGGGATAAGGTATATTGTTTGAGGCCAACAAGCGGGTCATTTTTTCGCGCATACAATTCTCGATACCATATCCGGAATTAATAACCAGTATGCCTTTATCTTCCAATTGTTGCAATTTCTCGATGCTTTGTTTGTATCTCGCCATGTTGAAGATAACGTCGGCATCGATGGTTGATTGCAGAAACTCTTCTTCGGAATAGGTGGTTACTTCGTGACCTGATTTTGTTAGGTGTTCTGCGACCAAATCAAAAATGGCGGCATCGTTATCAATGTTATTGGGAGAATACTGATGATCTCTTCGGATTCCTGCTATCCGTAAGCTACGCTGTGTCTGTAAGCTATGCTGTGTCGTCTGTAAACTGTGCAGTGTCTGAGTCCGTAAACTACTGCGCGGTATCCGTAAGCTACGCTGCGCTTGCATACGGTTATTAATATGTTGCCCTAACGGGCAAGTTTGCGACAGAAAAAACTCTGCTTTCGCAATGTCTTCGGCATGATCAAGGTCGATAATTTTTTTGAAGGGGAAGGCTTTCAGGTTCAAGCCATCAGTAATTAATTGCCTTTGAAAATTACGCATTTTTGAGAATCCGTTTTTCATACAATAATCAAGCGTTGTTAGTGCTTTGGCCGAAAGGCAATAAATGCCGCCCGACACGTATTGTGGCGTTTCGGCAGAAGAATCGAAAGTATCAAAAAAACCGGTAATGTTCATATCGGCACCAACACTGATGTATAATGGTTTCTCGTCATCAATGTAGTCTGTAACAGCCATCATACCATCGGTTTCGGTGTCGGCGATGAAGGCTTGTATGAATTGTGCAAATTCGTCTTCTTTAAAAATGGTGTCGACTGTGGTCAGACAAAACTTTCCGGCTTGAAGAAACCGGCTCAGTTCGAAAAAACTGTGCATCGAACTTGAGGTAGATTTTATTACAACGTTGAGCGGAACGGGAATTGTTGATTGCAAAGATGCAATATGCGATTGTACTTCTTTCATCTCATTGTTTACAATGATGCTGATAGATTCCGCATTGTTTTTGATGAAAATGTCGATTAAGCGGTCGATTAACGGTATTCCATTTAATTTCACCAATGGCTTGGGTTGTTTTATTCCTTCTTCAACTAATCGGGAACCTTCACCGGCTGCTATAATTGCATAATTCATTTCTATAAAGGTTCACCCATTAAAAATGACTGAAAAAGATATTCAGGACTTTCGTAATAAACACTACTGTTGAAATCTTCTATTTTTTGTGACAACCACGAGTTGTAAACCTCAAAAAGGGTGTCAATTAATGGTTTATCTTCTTTTTTATTAATGTCAATAATCAAACGTTTATACACCTTCCCTATGTCCCAATGTGTTGGTATTGAATATTTTGCACTTGCTACATTATCAAATATTCCATTTTCGATATGATGCTTTTCCGTAAATTCAAACGCCAATTTATCTATATTTTCGCTGTGATAAACATCCGCCAAATCAAAAATATGCTGTAAATCATTTTTTCCAATAGCATTTACAACCACATTTCGGTGATTTTTTGTTTTTCTGCCTATATACTCAATCAAAGAACAAAGGAAAAACAAATTATTTGCGTTTTTTTCTTCTCTACCGGTCATTATTATTTAATTTGATTAGATTCAATAAATTGCAAAGTTTTTAATGTTTTTTCACTGCAAAAGCAAATTTGATGTGTTGGATGTTTGAATTTTGCCAAAACCCAAAACTGCTCACGAGTAAGTATGCCATCAATAAAATCGGATATGTAATTAATTCAAGTTGCTATTTATAGTTCATAAATTTTCTCAAAAGTATACGCCCAAATGAAAGCGATAAGTTTAATTAAAAATCCATTTTCAGTTACAGCATGAATGTTTTTCGGCATATATTTAGCGAT
>Ga0209628_10000088_pt1 | contig 47677 bp, 71 predicted proteins | sample TergutCu122P4_FD_187285 | JGI IMG/M metagenome (GOLD analysis project Ga0209628, IMG submission 187285) | Cubitermes ugandensis P4 segment gut microbial communities from Kakamega Forest, Kenya - Cu122 P4 (SPAdes) (version 2) | ecosystem: Host-associated > Arthropoda: Insects > Digestive system... | reverse complement strand
CATTCATTTGGATCATTCTGAGTGATAAAATTTTTAATATACCCATATCTTCACATTTGCATATAATGTTTTTTGCAATAATAATTATTATCCACTGTACTAAGTATAATTTTTCCTTCTTGTGCACCACAGGCACAACATTTTTTGTTCATAATTTTAAAATTTTTATTTTGATTTACAAAGTGTAAAAATACTAAAATTTCATGAGGAAACAAAGTAAAGTTTCATAAAATTTATTAGACGGGAAATTCTCTTCAAATTTCCTCTCTATGTTGCCACAGAGTTCAGACTATCACATACCTTTACAAAGTTATTTATAAAAGCCCTTTTTGTTTAGTCGTTCAGGCTGCACAGATGTGTTTATGTCTTGCTTGCCCCTTGTTGTCCCATAGGGAGTTCCAAGTCAATTAAAAAAGGTTTTAATTCCCCATTGAATGTTAAGGGAATGTAAGTAACGTTTTAGCTCGTTCTTTATTAAATCATCTCATGAACTTCTTTTGAAGGTAATCAACTCCTGTTCAATCAGGTCTGCTACCATCTGGGAATATAAAGTCTTTAAACAAAGCGTGTCAGTAGTTCTTGTCATAGTATGAGATATTAGTAAACGGTGATTGAAATGATCGGTTGGATGCACTCTGATTAATAGTATAGACTATATTCTGAAACGATTGTTCAATAAATTCAGAGATTGTTTTAGGCTTCTTAGAAGAAGCAAGATGTAATCTGTGGTCTATTTCTCAGAATTTTTCTCCTCATTCTTTTACACAATAATAATAGAAAACATTAAAAAACTCTCCAAATGCTATTGCTCCACGATATTGTGAACTTAGTAAAAATACTAAATTATTAAATTGTCCACAAAATGAAGATAAATTGGTTGGAGCTTTAGATTTTAATCCATCTAATGTCGATGTTCCGTGTAATAAAAATGGATATAATGATACTGCAACACAATATGGTTTAGGTATTGGAGAACTAGCCTCATCATGAGCATATATAATATGTGATTCTAAATCCTTTTCATATTGATCTGCCACCTCTGGAAATAATTGTTTTAATTTCTTTTTCATTTTATATCTCTGAATATTCTTATTCAAAGACTTATATGTTTCTGATTCAATGGTTGCCACATTCTTAACTTGAACATTTGCATTTTCATCAACTTCAGATAGAGTTGCAGTATTGCTTGAAGATTCAGAACATTTATCAATATATTCTGACCTCTCTTTTATAAATCTAATTTCACGGTGTTTTTCTCTATATATGATATATGCTTTAGCTACATCAAAATAATTATAAATCATCAAGGCATTTTCAATTTGATCTTGTAAATCCTCAATACTTATACTTTTCTTTACTCTTATTTGCGAATAGATATTTTTTCAATCTAAATCACTTAATATTTTTCCGACAGAACTGAACGCTTTGCTTAGTGCTATTCGTATTTTCTCCTCATTAAATTCTTGAAATTCTCCATTTCTTTTAATAACATATTTCATTATAAATCAAATAAACTATTAATTAACATGGTCTTTTCAAATTTATTGAGAATGTCCTTTTTATCATCACGTACTATCTCAGTAAATGCTTGATAATAATTAAAGATACTACATGGATTTTCCCCAACATAGTAACTTGAAGAAGTATCATAATATACATCTTCATATGCCTTAATAACTGTAGAAGTTGCTAGTTTTACTTTACCAGCAATAGTACGATATTCTTCTAATAAGGCTTTTTCAATTTGTCTACCTAGTAACTGATGACGATCCTCTGGATCACACGGTAAGAAAGTAGTTTTCATGTGTATTATTTGTTTCTCAAAAGTAGATACCTGTTCCATTATAGATTGAACATTATAAGTGAAATATTCACCTGGAATAAGTTCGCAAACCTGTAATCATTGAGGATCAAACACACATAAGTTAGTACAAGCTCTATTTAACATACCACGATATACTTTGTATATTGGGGTTTTAACATCTAGTCCATAGATTAATCCTACAACTTCATCATGATCATATATGGTGTGTTTTTCAGGAAGAATCGCTTGTATTCATACTCTATTAAAAGTAAGATCTTCTTCTCCATCTGTTGTTGTAATTTGATCTGGGGTTTGTACTCTAACAACAAAATTATTTGTAAACTTGGACATAGCATCCAAAAACGGGTTTACGTACTCTTTAGTTGCAAAATACTCTTTGTTTTTGATAATTGTTGGTTTTCCTTCCAACAATTTGTTAAGTGTAATTTCCAATGGATTTAATAATTATGATCATTTAATCTGAATAGATACTTCTCTATTCCTCTACGTTTGTTTATGATATCCATTGCTTTAATAAGCTTAGGATCATACATTCCGTCAAAAGAAAGCTTATATCCTAGTTCTTCTATTGCAACTTTAATACAGTGTGCTTCAAAGGCTAGGGCATTTTCCTCACTTGATCCTATAACAGTCATTATACATCCATAATTACCACCTGCTCATAACGTATTGGATAATAAATCTACTTGATGATTGAAAGCTCTTCTTTTCTCATAAGGAGGAAATAATGGGGACTTTCCAATATATATAATACGTCAAGGAATTCATATACCTCATCCTAAATATTGAGGTTTACATGATTTATCAAGATCAACTCAAATATATACACCAAAATCAGATTCTGCATACATAGTTGACTTAAATATTAATTGATTAGGAGTAGTAAGTATTGTATATGGATATGTATCAGTTTCTATTCAATGCCATTGGGAATTTTTAAATTCAAATTCAAATACCATCTAAAACAAAAAAGGAGAAGTATTTCTACTTCTCCTTGACAGATTTTAATTAGTCAGCTACATTACCAAATGCAATGTATCTACCCTGTACAGCAGATGCTGATGGAGCATATTTCAACTCGAAAGCAACGTCTTTGTTTTCAGTTACACGATATACAATAGTTGCAATCATGTCTTGACGGTATTTAAGCATTAATTCCTTTGCCAATTCAGCGGCTTTACCTTTATTTTCAGCTTCACCTACTAATTTACCATCGGATTTTGTACGAATTTCGATTACTCTTTTCGTGCCACGTTTTCCTTCAGTTACATTATTAATGAATTTGTAAGGACGTTCACGAGTATCTTTAGATCCTGGATTAATTGCTACGATGAGACCAACGCCAGTTGCTTTATCTAATCTTTTCGTTGTAAGCATTTCTTCTGCGAAAACTTTAAACGACTTGTCATCTATTGGACAGTTTTGATTCTTCCAACTCTGTGTTACATTAGTGGTTACGGTCAATCCTAACTCACTTGATTTTACTTTAGCTTCTTCTAGACTGTAAGCGTCTATGATGAATTTTCTCATTTACTAAGAATTTTTTAAACATTTAAAACATCTCCTTATTATTGTCATACAAATATACAACAAAATTCTTTCAAAAACAACTCATGCAAAAAATTTTTGCTAAATAAAATAAACCTCTTTTTCATATCCGTGTATTTCATAATAAGCTACTCGCTTTAATAGTTGTTTAAATTCCCGCATTCCTTCCTTAATTCTCTGTCTTGATATCGAATAGAGTTGTGAGTTATGTGGCGGATTAGTTTCAACTACAACAATATTGGATTTAAAAGTCCAATTATTGTCGAAATTGTATTCCTTTTCACAGAATTGCTGAAGAATTCAGGAATACATAGCTATTTGGCGAGCATAATGATATGTGTTGAATGAATGACTCATAAATCATCTCAATTCACTACCTGTTGTCTTTAAATCATTTAATGTTAGAATTTTTTCTGTTGTATCAATAGTTCAGTTATCTGCCTTCATTTTCAATGGCAGAACAACTGACTTATTTTTATACGTAATTTCAACATCTATAAATAATGCATCTTCGTTAAACGAATCAATTGGATCACCAAATAAATCTATACCTCGTATAGCATTAGTGATTTTCTTATTTGAATGTAGAGAGGCGAGACAATTTTTACATTTCTCGGCATCTGCATCATTCAATACTACACTATTAACACCAAGATTTCTTGAATGTCAATAGTAGTAGAATCCTTCCTTGATTATTTTTTGAATTCTTTTTGATGTTAAGTTATTACTATAATAATTTACATCAATAGAAGATTGAATTATTGCATCATAAATAGAATATTGTTGATCTCGGTAATACTTGATGCGATCTATCACTTGTCCAAGCTTTGCCGATGGTTTACATAGTCCTTCAACTAATATAAATTCATCTGACTGTAGATACAGTTCGTGGACAGCTGATCCCAAGGCTAAGGAGCTTGTAGTTTCAGATGTTAGACCTTCTTTGTACTTCTGAGGAGATCCTTCCTGTTCTGGATTAATCAATTTGAGTTTAGAATTGCTTATGTAATCTTTATAGGCTGAACTAAAGTATTCCTCATCTGTTAGGTTTAATTTTTTCGCAGTTTCTCTTAATGGTGTTATTTCAAATTCAGAAAATTTTATTCTGTTCATTAACCAAAAGCGTTTAGTATAACATTAAGATCTTCAATTATAGACCTAAATGTTGTTAGAAATTTATCTACCTCATCCTGTTCTTCTATTGAATAGTCTTTTAGATATTCTCTATCTACTTCCAAATCATACTCAAAAGTTATTTCACTGTCACCTACTTCCAAATGATCCATTAGATAAATATCCACATCTAACAGAAGCCCACATTGGCAACAGAATGCGTGTAATACTGCAGGAATAATATCATCTGGGAAATCACCTATATCTCCAGAGATGTTAAAGGTATCTAATTCATACTTGTCAATCAGATCACATAGATAATCAAATAGTTCATCAGAGTAGGATGTTCCCCAAATTTTAGTAAAAAAGTTTCTCATTATATGTGATTTATTTGGTTGTAAATATCTTGTATAATAAAAATTGCGTGTTTTACTTCTTCTTTAGTAATGTCATCAATTTCTAACATGGATTTTTCGACTTGTTTGATATCAAGCGTAAATCGACTTCCATCAAAATAATCAATAGTATGATCCCATATCCAATCTATATCATGTAACTTAAGTCTAGCTATAAATATAGAAGATTTAGCTATAACATCATCTAACTTATTATACCAATCATATGCACACTCTACTTCATAAGCAAATTCTTCCCATTCTTGGTCAGTTATCTGGGTTTCAATATATTCTGTCATAGGCTTACTAAGATCTATATTGAAAAGTTTGAATATTTTCATTATTTCAAAGGTTTGTTAAGGTTGTAGATTCTCTTATGCCCCACATTATAATGTTGATTATGTGGAGCATTCATTAGATAACAGAATATACCATTCTCAGTACATTCTTTAAAAGTCGCATACTTATCATCTATGAAAATATCGATCTTAAGTTCTTTTAAAACCTCTATTTTACTTGTTCCCCATGGAACAACGTGTACTGGAACACATGGTAATCCGTTTCTCTCCAGACTTTCTTTAATCCATTCAATTGGAATACTACGAGCAGTAATATAATGATCAATTTCGAAACTTGGACGATTGAGAACTGGTAAATTTAACCAGAATTCTTTATCATTTTCTAATTCTGACAAATGTTCACCCATTTGATAAGTACATGCTCAATATGGATTTAAAGTAGTATTAAATTTCTTTTCATAACTTCCAAGAAAATCAAAGATTACTTCATCCAAATCACAACCAATTATTGGTTTAATAACTGGTGCAATAATTCTGTCATCGCCATGTGGGAATATCTTATAATATTCACACAATATTAAAGCATTATTAGCTACTTCAGCCATATGAAGAAGTCCATCAGTAGTGAAGTCTTCTCCATTTTCAAAAGCGTTTAAATGACGCTTTAAAGAAGAAAGAACGGACGTTCATTTCAGTCCGTTCTTCCATTCATTTTGTTTATATTGATCTAACTTTGCTGTTAAAACCTTACAAACTTCTTCAATTCCGTGTGATGGAATTAAGTCATATCTAGTTTTGTTCATTATTTGTTACTTTAAGTGAATACTCACCAGTTTCTGTATTATGTATAACTTCCTCTGCATCAGTAAATCACCACTCATCATTAATTTGAATTATGTTATCAGAATCCTCCAAAATTCAATCATAACTATATCTGCTTCATTTTGATTGAACACATTTGTCTCTAGGTAACCAATCATCTAATTCGTCTGATCAAACAGCACATTCGTGACATAAATAGTCATCTAAATAATTAGAATAGAAAATATCTTCCTGATCATCAAAATTAACTATATTGTATTCATTACCACAATTTCTACAAACATAAGATTCCCCAAGTTCTCCGCTAGTAAATGATAATTCTATATATTCTCCATTATCTGGCGATGTAGATATACTATTTCGTTGTTTATATAAATATCGAAAACTATCCATATATGGATAATATTTATAATACCTATTTAACACAATTTCTAAATCACCAAGTCTTGATGTTTTATATTCATCATCAGGAAAGTATCATTCAATTTCACTTCCATCTGATAATACACTATTATTTTGACGAAATGCTCATTTATTATCAATTGCATAATCAATAAACTTTTGAACTAAATAATCTTTTGTAACATATATTCGATCCAGATACTTTAAATTATCAATTGTTCATACTAATGCTCGGCCAATTAATTCATCCTTATCCTTTAGTATTAACATCTCAGCCTGATCTGAATATATATCAAAAAATTCTGGATTAACATCTTTCATACAACTATCGCCTAATGATCCAGTAAGAGTTTTATAGTGTTGTTCATCATATCAATATGCAATATCATCACCACTTACTATTTCAAATTGATGATTATTTTCAATACAAGCTCTTAATAAATTATTAAAAACTTCATATTCAGCATCAGTAAATTTAGCTTTAATAAGTTTTTTTACTGTTTTAGTTGGTTTGCCAGTTTGTCGATTTTCACGTACTCAGTTACCATGTGAGTATTTTGGTTCTTTTCCTTTTGGAAGAAAAGAAATTTCAAATTGATTTTCACGAATACTTAACATACTGATTTGTTCAGTTATTAAAGCATCAATGAGATTTATAACGATTTCTTGATCAGTTTCACTAGTAAGTTGATTTAGACAATTTCAGTACACATCAACTGTTAATAAATACTTAGCAATAGGATCATTGTGGTTTTTTACTATTGTTCTAAAGTAATCTGCTAAACTTTTTGAGAATATTGGATACTTAAACTTGTTCATTTGTTGGACCAATTGCAGTTAAAAGAATCTCTGCTAATGCTCCAATTAAGCCAATTTCTTGACTATTATCTTCAACAGGAGGATCAATTTTAACATTGAATCTTAATCTGTCATTCTCCTGATCATTTTCGAAGTCGATAATGATTCTTTGATCATTATCTGGATTTCTGAATATTACTTCAGCGTTATTATTCATTTTTATAGTTTATTTCTATTAAAGGATCTTTGTGAAAAGATGATGCTGTGATTTTTATTATATCATCAAGCACCAAATTTTTTGATAGACTTTCAGGTGGATATAACCAACATTTGATTTTATCCTGATTTTTTATTAAAGCATTATAGAAATGAGCTCCGAAGGCAATTTTATTGAAATCTAAGTCTTTAGTTAACAGATATTCAAATGCGTCTTCAGAACACTTCTCAGTTGATCTACCTGAATCCATTAATGGTAAAAGCACAAAATATAATATTTTATCTTTATATTCATTGTGGATTTTTACAAATTCGTCAACTGAATCTTTACTATCTATAATGTAATGGATATTAACATTAATATCCCGAATGAGTAGTTTATTAACAGCCTTTCTCCAAAATACATTGATTTGTTCATTCCATGTATTTGCAGAAACGGCAACTCCACCACAGTATTTTTCGGTATAATCAAGTAATTCTTCTGAATACTTATCGTCATTTCCGATAGTTATACCGTTAGTGGTGTAATTGGGTACTATTCCCATCTCATAGATTGCTTCTATGAATTTAAGGAAATCTGGGTGTATCGTGGGTTCGCCTTGTGACACTGGCGATCTTTTATTTCTAAAAGCGTAGAGTACATTTTCATCCATATAGGATGGAGCGCCCTTCAAAGTTTTATATTCTCTTTAAGAGGTTCATCCATACTCGTTACACTACTACAACATATTATCTTCGTAGTTAGCACGGGATTGCCATATCTTTCGACTTAGGTTTCCCCGTTAGCACACAAAAGTGTACCCCTATAATTAATATAGGTTGGCGCTCTACACTAATAAGATTACTCTTATTAGGGGCAATTTTCTAATTTTATTATATAATTTTTATATTGAATCAAATGAATCATAAAATTATTTTTTACCTATGGCTATTTGATATGGTTTATCATTCTCAGACATGTTTCCAAAGAAAAATTTAGCTTTTTCTACTATATTATCGTAGAATTTACCTGTTTTCTTTGCATCAGTGTAACAATTATGTACAAGACAATTTCCAACATAATAATTATGATTGTCTTGTACACCAATATTATACACCTTACCTTTATATTTTGTTCTTGTTAATTTCTGTATTATCATATACTTTTCTTCTATAATATTTATCTAATTCGTGATGACAATTGGGACATACTACTATTCATTCATTATCGTTCATTTGATTATGATAATCAACTACTTGTTGTATAATATTGAAATATTCATTTGTTCCACATATCTCATTAAGTTTAAAAATGTCCAAATTATTATTTATTATTATTTTATTTATAATATCACGTAAATGTGTAATGTGATGCACGTGTAATTCTGTATGTGTTTTACCACAATGCTGACAAGTAAAATTTTGTTTTTTGAAACACTCTTTTACTCATTGACGAAGAGCAATACGAACCGATTTATTAAAGTTACGATTTCCTTTTCATAAATGATGTTCTATGCCTTTTTTATAAACTAATTCCCTATTCCTAATTTTGGTTTTTATAGTTTGAGAAACTTTTTGTTTAGTTAACTCATTAAACATTGGATTATTAGTTTTCATACGAAGTATTGTTTCTTCTTTAGTTTCAGGTTGATGGTTTTGCCTAAATTCAACATTCTTTTTAACCAATTCAACATATTCATCAAAATTGAGTAGTGGTTGACAATTCTTTGTTGAATGTTTAGTGATATAAGCATTATATAAAGATTGATATTTAATATCATCATTTCACATAGGATTATCAACAATCATTCGTCACTTATTCTTTCTGATAAGTTCTTCCTTACTAATAATTGAACAATCTTCACAAAGATTTCCAATTAAGATATCTTTTGTTTTATGATTAATAACTTTATTAGTAGTTTTAATTAATTTTCCACATCTCTTACAAACAATTTGTTGTTCTAACATTTGATAGTTTGAATTGTTTCGAATAGTTCTACAATTTTCACACATTGTTTGCTTAAGAGTAGCTAGAAAAATTTCACCACATCGAGCACAAGATTTCTCTTTAAGAGTAGAAGCATATTTTCGTCTTTTTTGTTCATTAATACAATCAACAGATTCACATATTTTTCTTTGTCCCGCTAGATGATTAATATTAGTTCCACATATTTCACAAAATCGATCTTCTTTCTTTAATGATTTCCGCCACTTATCATATGCACGTTTGCATTCTTTAGATCCACATATTGTAGCATTACTACGTAAATTGGAAATGTCTGTATCACAGAATTTACATTTTTTCACACATATTATTTTAAATTTTACTTAAATCTTTCAACAAAGATAAAATAAAATTTTCAATAATCCTAATATGACGATATTATATTTCTAACAAGATGTCTGTAAGTTGCAAATATTCAGCTTCAATCCATCCACGATTTTCTGTAAAAACTTGATGATTGGGTGTAATTTGTATTATACTTGATTCTGTTTTAATTTCAATTAAGTCTCCGTCATATTCACGACAATAAAGTTGTTCAACAGGCTTTAATTCAGTATTTCCAGTGTTTTCATTAAGTGTATATACTAAATTTCCTTCTATTATATTAATAATTTTTATTGATCCATTAGCTGTTTCAACATAATTGTCTTCTGTTAAACAAAACGGACATTCTAAGTTACATTTAGTACCTAGACTAACGTCATAGAATTCAGCTTTGTCTGGAGGTAGTTCCTTTGCCACTCCTTCACCAAGTCTAATAGTTTTAAGATTATACCATACTGCATGATAGTTATGGTCAGGAAACTTTCTGACTTTTACTCCAAAATGTTTGAAATCTTTCATTAGTATTCTATTGTATAATTATCTTTTCCTATTTTGTTGTTTAATACACTTTCAATTACAAGTTTAACTACATCGTTATCTTGTACTCCACAGTGATATCCCAAATAAAACCTAACATAAGGATTACATTTTACTTCCTCATATGTTTCAGTAGTATCCCAGTCGACAAGTTCTGCTTCTGTATCACTATCCGCAAAGATATGATTTAAGATATCTTCAATTTCTTCAAGATTGTTTCCACGTATTTTACAAAATAATTCAGATGAACTGTTAGTTATAATATCCGAAAAACTCTGTATTGCTATTTTTATTCTACTCTTATTGCACATAATGTGTTTTTTAATAATTCTTTTATTGTATTTGGATAATGCCAATTAATATCTATTAATAAATCATTATCATTAACTGTGATATTATTCTTACCCCAATTTGTTTTATATAAATCAAATAATTGAGCACGACTTAATCACGTATTTTGCATTGTATGCCAATGCTTGTTTTGTTCGTCATAAATGCCAAATTCCAATGCACGATTAAATGCATCTCTAATAGTTTCAACGGATATATGTCCACCAAGACGATTTTCTTTTTTAGCATAACTTTTAATCATTTTAAAGATAACATCAGCGGAGTCATCTGTTTTAAGTACAAACAACTCCGATGATGAATTTGTTATAAGGTCACTAAAATTTTGTATTTTTATAATATACCTTTCCATATTAGCCTAAATGATAACGTGAAGCAACTTTCATAAGTTTTTCTTGATAATCCCAATCTGGATTATCAGTAATGGAGTATAATGCCCATTCATTATCAGACATTTTTTCCCTTATCATTTCGATACCCTTTTCAGATAATCGCAAATCACGTAATTTATGACTATCAGCTTTAGGATCCCATTCTTTCCAATTTTCATATATATCCTTTGGTTGAAGATGAAATTTTACTGCAAGTTTTGTTTGAATGGAATTTTCTCTTGTAACAGTTTTTTTATTCTCATAACATGACCACGGTGTATATATCCAATCTAAATAAGATCCTAGATCGTCTAGCGTTTTTGCTTGTACTGGTTCCTCATATTCATTTCTCCAATCGGGATAAATGCGATTCAACAATTCAATTACTTCATCATATGAAGATTTGTTCTTAAAAACAAACAATTCCGATGAACTATTGGTAATAACATCACTTATTGATTGGATGTTAAACTTAAATAAAATTTTATTAGTCATAACTTGCTTCTATGTTGAATAAATTTTGCAAATTTGATAACAAATCTGCTAGTTTTTTGTGTTTTTCAATATTTTGTTTAGGAGTAATAGTATATCCTCTACTGTAATAACCACTAGTCATACTTAATGCCACTAAAGATTTAATCCTATCAGTTATATAATGACCAATTACTTCCTCAATTTTCTTCTGATATTTATCATATATATTGAAGGATTGGTGTTTTTTCTCAATTTGATTCTGTTCTTCCTTACACAATTGCTCTAGAATTTCAACAGTTCGATATTCGTCTTCCGTTGGTATATTATTATCAAGAACATACTCTATACACCTATCACGAAAATCATTATAATCATCAAAATCAGGAATATTAAGTTTAAATTCAAACAAATCATCTGCTTTTAATTCAGATCCTCCAATTTCAAGTGTCGTATTAATAATGTTTCGAATAGTTTCTAGAGTTCAATCTCCAGCAATTGTATAAATAGATGTACTACTATTAGTAATAACATCTACTGCTGATTGTATTTTAATATTGTACATCGGTTATTATTTCATAGTTTTCTTTACCAAATTGTTTATTTAGTAATTCTCGTAATATTGGAATAAAACTTTCCTCTACACCTGAATCTCCTTCTCCATACGGAGTATCGAAGATTATCATATTATCATCTTCTCAACTACCAAATCGACATCCAAGTGATTGTAAGTATTCTGTAATTGCAATTATTGTGTTTTTATCACTTTTAATTGCACAGAATATTTCCGAACTACTATTAGTAATTATATCACTAATAGATTGTATTTTTAGTTTAATTTTCATTTGTTTTAATATTTATTCGACCAAATGTATAATTTAGTCATTCATACATATCATTATTTAAGTTACACATAACTGGAAAATTTATAGTGATAATATTATTTCTGTCTTCATCATAATAAATAGTTCCATGATGAGTTTCATCATCGGTGTCGTAACCACGAATACGTAATGCTTCTTCTCACATTGTTTCAAATTCAAATCAACTTAAATCAGTCTTAATTGTGAATAATTCGGAAGATGAATTAGTGATTATATCACTATATGATTGTACTTTAATTTGTATTTTCAAGATAATATTTTTTAATTAATTTGTAAAAGAAATTTTTATCAACGAATACTACTTCTCCAACAGAACATATATTAACTTCCTTCTTCTCTTCACGTGACCAAATTAACACAAAGTCTTCATTGTTAATTGTTGATTCTTCTCTTATTTTAAAGTAATTTGGAGTATTCTGGGTTCTTTTTAATTGAATTCCCAGGTTTAGTTGATTCTTAGTATCAATTAAGTCAACCTTGTTAGCATCAGCACTTTTACTCTCTGAACGTGCTGTGACAATGCCAGGAAATCCCAATTCTCTTAACTCTCGGGCTATTTTCAACTCGTAGTTCGAACCCTTACATTTTGAATACTTAGGAGATCTCTTTCTAGGAGTAATTTTATCCTCAGTATTTACTTCCTTTTTAATTCTTGCCATTAATTAGCAATTTAGTTTGTTCAATCAAATCTATAGTTTTCTGGTGTTGATACTTCTGTCTAAAATCTGATATATCCTTTATTTTGTATTTTTTAGGTACAAGTAATACTTTAACATCGGGAAATTTCCTTCTTATTTTAGCTGCATTATACATTCCAACTCTATCCCTATCATATAGTAAATAGATGTTTTTCCATTTTCGTTTGAGTTTTTCATATTGTTTTTCTGTAACAAATAAATGCTCGGATATTGGGGCTATTGCTGAAATTCCATATTCATATAATACCATCACATCTTTTAAGGATTTGGTAATTACAAGATATTCACCACCTTCTTTTGGAAGACAATGAATACCTTGTAATTGTTGAGATTTCCAATTAGAGATGAACTTTTGTTTTCTTCTACATGGAAAATAAATACGTCATTGTTCTATATCGTCTTTAATACCGTCAAAGTACCCAAATACTAATTGTTTTTCTGTTTGTAAATGATAGGGTTTACCATTAAGTCAAACATTTTTACACGAATAAACTCTAAATTTCTTTAGAGTCTTTTCACGAATTCCATATGATCATCAATAGTTTAGTTCAAATTGACTAAATTCTTGTGTTTCCACTTGAATAATTGATGACTCAGTTTCCTTAAAAATAGTATTTGTGTATTCAATTGATGGTGGATTTTGTACAATGTCTTCTCTAGATATTATTCCTATATCATTAGCAATAATTTGAAGAGCTTTATATCGTGAACAGTTATATAAACGTTCAACTACTTTAATAAAATTTCCTGCAAAATCTCCACTAAAATCCTTAAAAATTAAATCTCCTCCCTCAAATCTATAAAAACCACAAGTAGGATTATTATCTTTCCTTAACGGTGAACAATATCGTTTACCTGGTTTAGGAATTAATCCTAAATAGTGTTCCATTAGATTTTCTTCAGTTGTTCTACTAAGAATTAATTCCTTAGTAATATTTAAAGGTCCTAGTGTGTATTCCACCAGATTTATTTACTAGAAAGGAAGTTTATCATCTACATCCTCTTCAGCTTCATATTCAGGTACCATACCTTTTACAGAAGTTCCCTTCATTTTGGTTGGGGCTGCAGTACGCATGTTTTCAATTGCTTTCATTTCTGCAGCAGTTAAAGTAACATCATCACCAATAAACTTAGTAGCTAAATAGAGTTCTCCATTCTTTCCTACTTTGCCAGGAAATGAAGTAAATGAACTAAATCCGTTACGTTGTGGTACAAGTTTTATTTTAGTAACTTCATCCACAAATTCATTTGTATATTTTTGAATAAGTTTAACAAACTTTTCAAATGTTGGCGCAGTTAGTGTTGTTTTACCCTCCTCAATTTCTTTAGATACAGCAGGATTTGCAGTATCCAAAAGATGTTTAATGAAAATCATAAATTGTTCCACTTGAGATGGATTAGTTCCATATTGACTTTCACTTCTTTCTGCGTTTGTTGGAGGAAATAGATTATATGTCCATTCTCCAAATCCTTCGACATCAAATGTAATAGCCATTACTGAATATTCTTCACCTGTTTTACCACTTTTTAGGGTTTGACATGAAACACCTTTAAATGTTGCTTCATGGATTCCTGGTTGTAAGAATTTACCACCTTCTTTTAATTTTCCAATATTTAAACTAAAATTCATAATTGTTTTTTATTTTTCTTATTAAAAAGGAAGATTATCTTCCTCATTGTCATTTTCAATAAAGTCATCAATTTCATCATCAAGTTGTTCTAATTCACTATATTCTGTTGAAAGTATCTCTTCAACTGATTGAAGTGGAATTAATTTATAGATACCTTCTTTAAATGCTTCAACTGTAAAAGTTGAACCATATTGCAAAAGAACATCTCTTTGAACTCCTTTAAATGAAACAGTATTTGACTTCGTTAATTTGTTCAATTTTGTTATCTCTAGGGTTTTTTATCCTTAGATTCTATAAATTCTAATTATTTATAGTTCAGCATATCTTTTCATCCACTTATTTCAGTTGGGATGGAGGGCACTCTTGGAGAGATTATATTTATTCACTCTCTATGCGTTACATTATTTCTTTTCCTTTCGTAATAAAAGAAATTAACTCGGGATTAGCATCGCAGCTTTCCCCGATTTTGTCCTCTAGTTCTTTATATAATTCCTTATATAAACGGCAACTTTCCAAAGATGTTAAATTTTTATTTTTTTGTTTTGTTACCACTCTGCTTATCTGCGAACAATTCAGACCTCCCAATTAGTGGAAAGGTCTCAGTATTACTTACTGTGTGATAGTTCACAGCAACTCTGTCACCCGCATCAGCATCAATTAGATCTAATAAAGAGTCTGATAATATCAGTTTATTAGTATCTACCTTAACTGTAGGTTGAGTCGCATCATTTTCTTTTTTCTTTCTTTGACGTGGACGTTTTCCTTCCGCGTCTAAGACAATTGCTTTAGCAATTTTGTTGTTGAGTTCGTCGTAATCAATTAGTATTTGTATCATTACTCAGCCAATGATGGATAAATTCTTTCTCATCTAGATATGAATTCTCCATCTTCAGTACGTTCTGCAACAATAATATCTTTATTAGCTAAGTGTGCTGGTCTAGCTCCACAGAGAACTTCGCCATTCATTCCAAAGTTAATACATAGATTAGAGTTTTCATCACGATGAACAAACCCGATTGCATCAGAATCAGCTGATAAAATTCTTTTAAGTTTACCAACTAAGTCTAAATCCTTAAGAGTTCCATCCAAACCTTCATTTAATGATACATCTTTTACGTGTCCACATATAATTAGATTCTTTGTGACACTAGAAACTAAATTTAAAACCATTTGTACGGCATCTCTTCAATGTCCATATCCTGCACCATTTGGAATTTGAGTTACATCAGTAATTTCTCCATATTTAGTAGTATATGTTGGTGATTCTTGCCATAATTTAAGTGCAATTGGTTTGCACATTTCTTCAACTGAGGTTATTGTATCAATTGTAATAAATTGATAAGGACAACCTGCTTCTCTAATTGCTTTAACAATTTCTTTGAGTTCCTTGAGAGAACCTACTTTTATCTTGAGTGCTTCAATATAATCTGAGCCATTTTCAAAATCTAAAATTAGGTTATTCTCAAGTGTTGCTAATATACTAGTCTTTCCAACTTTTGGTAATCCAAAAAGGATTAAATTTCTGGGATCTTGTGTACTAGCTGGTACTTTTTTTACTGGTAGTTCCATTAAAAATTATAATTTATTTGTTTCGCTTCTTTTTCTTCAGTATCTCTCAATAATTTATAGTTTTTATTTGGTATATTTTTTGCGATGTCCGTATATTGACGGAAATCAGCAATCTCCCTACCTGGTGGTAATATTGACCACCATCCGACCTCGCCATAGAAACCACAACCAATTACCTTGTTTGCAATTCCATAACGATTTTTTGAAATTATAATACTACGAAATGCATCATGCATTCCTTGTTCTCCAAGTATTCTATAATCTCTATATGATGTTAATTTCTCCCTTGCGGGGTAAAATATTTGTAATAATACATCACAATCTTGAACTGGACTTCCAGAATCTTTCGTGTCGTTAATACCAGGCTCCGAAAGATCCGCTTTTCGTCGATCCATTGAAGAAGATTCGCGATTTTGCTGCATTAGAGGAAATCAAGATATACGATATTTACGTTTTAGTGTAACCATGTATGATGACATTAAATCTATTTCTTGTTTTAGTGTTCTTCCTTCCTCAGTGCGAATTAAACTCATATGGTCTATAACACCAACAAGTATTTGTTCTGGATCATTTGGGATGTATATTTGTCTTCCATCAATTTCTTCTATTTTTCCCAGTCTTTCTATAACTGGCATTGTTTCACGATAAAGAATTCTAGAAGATAATCCATTATCGAGTATAATTAGATAATCCTTTATGGATTCTAATCAACTTTTAGCTTTTCCTAAACACTCAAACTCATAGTCACCCAATATTGTATCAAATGATAAAATGTCGTTAGTAGTTAAATATATTCCAAATTCTTCAGCACAATAAAGTGCCATTAATTTAGACAATAATATTTCACTACCAATTTCGAGAGAAAAGTATATAAAATATGTAGGTTTTGTCATATTCTTCAACATATTATACATAATATACAAAACCAACGCTGTTTTTCCAGCACTTGATGCTGCAGAAATCAGATAATATCTAGATGGTTGTATTCCGCCTATAATTTTATCTAATTTATGTAATCCAGTTGAAATTCCTTTATTCTTACCTTCTCTACCATTCTTAATTAATTTCCATAATATGTTAATATCATTCATATTTATACACTCTCATATAGTTCATATGTATCTGATACTTCACCATCAAAATTTGATTCTCGCATAAGCTTTAAATCAACTCACTTCTGACTAGAAACGAATTCAAGTAATCCAAAAGTAATACGCTTATTTTCTCGTGCTCATTTGAGTATTTCCATGATTTCTGCATGTTTTTCAACAGAATGCTTAATTGTAGATGAATAATGGAAAAAGAATTCTTCTAAAGAATAGAATTTTTTACTGATGTTCCTCAGAGGAACATACTTTCCTTGTATATTCAAGAACGGTTCATAGTTCTCAAACAATTCTTTTCCAAGTTCGCCAGAGTTCTTAATTCATCCCTTAATAAAGTTCTTGTTAAATTCAATATCATTTGGATTATAAGAACTTGGGTTATAATTCTTTAAAATAATTCCTTTAGATTTCAGGGACTCAAATAAATCTTTCAATCTTTCTTGTCCTCCATTGTTGTATCATTTTACAAAGTACTCTGCATGGTTCTCTTCGTCTTGAGCTAAGAATGTGAGATAAATTAATAATAATTCATCTGCTGTTAGGTTATATTGTATGAGTAAGTTTAGTATAGTGTTAAGTTCCATTTAGTAGTTTTAAAATTCTTGAGTTGTAACTAGAACTATTAGTCTGTTTTAATAAGTGATCAGTTCTTGAATTGTTAAAATCTAAATGCTATGTTTTTTATATTTTCTCTTTGTCGAGATTCAATTGTTTCGTTATTTAATACTTTATCAAGCTGTTCTTCATTTAATGTAATAAACGAGGAGTTGGTTGAGTTATTATATCAATTCTCTTCCATTGTTCCACGAATTACTAATGTAAATAATTCAGCTTGTTTATCACCTTCTTTACGAATTAGTCTTCCTAATCGTTGACGCTTCTTAATAGCTGAACTATCTCCACTAACAATGATTCCAACTGACAAACCCTTAATATCTACCCTACCACTATAGCTTTCGCTACCATTTCTGTTTGTAGTCTGGACTATATCTTCATCCTATTTCTAGGAGCACCTGCATCTAGTCTCTACGGCTGAATCTACATTTGTAGCCTATGCCTCGGTATTACCATCATCATTACATGTTAAGGTTTCACCGATATTCAGGTGTTATTATATAACATATTACTATGTTATACGGCGTTTATATATTTAAACTTTAAATTATTATAACTTTCTTTTTTACTTTTTAAAACATTTGTTATTTGATAGCGTGGTATTTCAGTTTTATTTGAAACTTCAGCAACTGTGTTATATTCACCAATTAAAACATCATCTAAATTAAATATTCCAATTTTCTTAAATTTATTTTTAATATTTTGTGGAATATCTACAAAAATATCTGTTGTATCATTAATATCATTTGCATATTTTCATATATAGCCCTGTGCTTGATTATATTTACCATTACAACATTCACGTATTTGCGAAATACATTCTACGGTAAACTGAAGTGATGCATCTAAACAAGTTCAATATCGATTCACAAATTTACCATCTAAAGTATATTGATTAACAGGATTACAGGATGCTCCTTTAGTTTTTGCACGAATATATTTAGTTAATAATAATTCGTAATCATTAATATCATAACATATTAATTTATCGTTTACATGAGTATTGAATCCTCTGAGAGCACGCGATATCGCATTTTGTTTACCAAATCCACAACGTTCTGCTTCAGCAAAACTGTTAAATTCACCTACTATATTTCCATCTAAGTTTAAGATATAAAAGTGTTTGTGTTTATATTGTTCTAATGATCGTTTTAATCGTATTAAATCTTCAGAAGTTATAATATCACCAACATATCGAAAAACTCGTCCGTATGCATAATTTCGTTTTCTTTGGCATACAGCGGAAATTCCACTATAATGAGCACATAGATTATGTAATTCGACATATTCAACCATTGAATAATATGAATCAATATATTCTCCTTCGAGAGTATATACGTCAATTGGTGTACCAACTCCATAATATTCACCTCCTGCGGTAGAATTAGTTAAATTATAGATATCTTTATATTGTTTTATATAATCTATCTCTCAATTTAAAACTTCACGTACATTATTAGATTCATTAATAACTTCTAAAATTGGAATTTGATTATGATGTTTTAGTAATAATATCCATTTTGTCTTATTTGTAACACTTATATCTTCTAAATGTTCTTTAAATCTTCGTTCAGGATTATTTGAAATTCCAACATATTTTGGATTTCCTGTTTCTGGGTCTTTTAGTAAATAAAGAAAGTAATGTCTCATATTGTTTTATTACAAATATAATAAAAATTTTTGACACTATCTAATAAATTAATGAAAAAAAATTTTTTTCACCTTCGTTAAGTTTCTGGCTCGTATTTATGGTTCCAAATAATTGATTATTGAATTCTTCAAGAGTAATTTTGTTTTTCTTTTTTGTTTGTTTACTAGATAATATTGCACCATATTTAATTCTTTCTGCATCTTTTATAGTTGCAGAGAATGTAATACACTTTTTATCCTGCCGAGCTTCAAGAATTTTATGAGTAATTTCAAGCTTTTTAGGATGAGAAATTACAAACTTCTTACGAAGTTGCATAGTTCGCATTCAATCCATAGCCATTGCCATAACTTCTTTTGCATCCAGACCCATTTTCTTAGCATATTTATTCCTCAGAATTGCATTTGTACTGATTTGCATTGCTAAATCAAAGTCGTAATTGAAATAAGCAAAATAGAGATTAAATTTTCTATTTAGTTCTAAATATTCAGTTAAATCAACATCTAAAAGTACTTTATAATCCCTATATGTTGATAATCACTCATTATTTATTGCTTCTTCAATATTAATGGTATCTATAATAGGACAATATTTTTTGATGATATGTTCCTTTCCATCAATTCTTTCAAGTGTTCCAGTTAAGCAGACTATAAAATCATAATCTACTTTATCAAAAATCGTCTTAAAAGTATCAGCAGCACATCGGTGAACTTCATCTATGACCAGTAAATCAGTTTCTCAATTACGTTTTATAATTGTATTAATTATTTCAACTTGGCAATTAAAAAAGAGATCTCATTCAGCAAGTATTTCAATTCATTGTGTCTTCAAAACTTCAGTTGGAACACTGATTAATACTCGTGCTCCTTCATTATGTTTTAAAAAACTCTGAATGATCATACAAGCCACTCGGGTTTTCGTTTTGTTATCATGCAGTTTTTTATCTGCATTTCTATATCTTCTTATTTGATATAGACCCGCGTACATTTTCATCCGTTCTGGATGCAAACCACTCTTGGAGATATTTTATTCTGATAAATCAGGTTCAATCTCTACGCTGTACGATGATGAAGACTCTTTAGTTTCTTCATTTATCTCGGTATTAGCATCTCAGCCTTCACCGATATTGGTTTGTAGTAATTCCGATGATTCCTCAATCGGAACGGCATCATTTGTACTTATCGGTATAAACTTATTAGTAACATAAAGTTTATATCCATTTGATCGTATAGTATATGGTACATCTTCATTAAAATGTGTATTTTTCCTTAGTGTACTTGCAGAAGCATTATTAGCTTTTGCACACTCTGAAATACTTTTGTAATAATAAATTTGTCCCAATTGATTTTTTACAACTAGATATTTTCCGTGTTTACCTCTATAACATAATATATTTTCATATAAATAATTTTGTAACTCATGTTTAAAGGTAAATTTCATTTTACTAATTACATATCTTCCATTAATAGTAGCATTTTCAGTTTGTGATTGATTTCGTCTTGTGCATTGTAAATAACGATAAGCATCATTTAAACAATTACATTCTTTAACAAACAACAAATTGATAAAATCATAAATGTAACATTTAATTCAATTATGTTCTTGTTTATAAGTTAAAATTTCTCCTCTGCTATATCTCTCTTTAAGTGTTTGAGATATTTTATTTCTAGTTTCTTGCGTTGGAGAATGTCCAAAATTTGCTATTACATTTTCGGTTAAATTGTACTCAGGAGACAAGCAAGTAATATAATGCTGTTCTCGTATAAATTGATTTTCAAGTGAACAATATTCCAGAACTCCATATATAAAATTCTCTTCTCCGTATTTATTTCATGCATTTTGAAAATGCTGATTATGTGCAGTATTATTGCTCAATCTAGATAAATGGGTATGTAATCTATTATAAATATCTTTTGCTGAACCTACATATCGTTTTCCATTCTGTAAATTAAAAAACATATATATTCCACATCTATTTCTCAAATCCGAATCAATTTTATTCATTTTTGGTTTTGTTTATTAAAAATATCTTTGTACAAAAATACAAAAAATATTTTTAATATCCAATGCGAATAAATTTCTTTCCGATAGTTACCAACACCATACCCCGTTGGATATATTAAGGTCCCTTTTCCATCTGCCTCGATCCATTTCCTTACTCCTTCTCTCTGCCTCTCTGTCCTTGATTTTATCATGATGGTTGTAAATTACAATTCATACAATCGTATGTTAAACAGTCATCACATGGTATATAATATCGATTGTCTTCTAGAGCCTCGCGTTCCTTTCTTGCATAATATGATTCAGCATCTTCATCAGATACACTTTCAAATAGATATGTTTCAGGGTAACCACAATTGGCATCATGCGGATATACTTTATATCCCAATTCGATGATTATATCATAAATAAAATTCAGACAATTCTCAAGTGCGTCTATGTTGGTTCTTTCCCTCATAGTATGTTCATCGTAATACCCACATGATACATTTATTCCAGATAAGTTAAGTTCTCTAACAAATATTCCAACATCCGTATAAATACCTTCTCTTTCTTGATATCCATACTTATTCATCAAAAATTTGATATCACTTACAAATTCTTCAGAAGTAATTTGAATACAATTACTAAAAGTAATTAAATCACTTTTACCTCTCCTATCAGCTTGAATAAAATATTGACAGTCCTTGAAGAAATCGACATTATAGACTGCTTGTTCAGCACCTAAACATCCCAATTCCTCTTCAACAGTGAATACACATTTTAAATTTGGTAATACTTCCAATAAATGGAGTATTACATAAATACCATTTGCATCATCTGCTCCTAAAGCACACTGTTTCTTAGAACCGACATATTTACCATATCACCAAGGATGTTTATCAACTATTTCCTTTTCGTATTTGTATGTTAAAGCTTCATCAGTGTGAGCTATTAAACATGAATAACTTTGTGGATTAGTACTATTCTTAGTTATAAATATATTGGAGTAATGATCTATATAGAACGTGAGGTTTGGTATTTTATAGCAATAATTTATAATAAAACTCATCATATCATTTTCATAATTTGATGGGTGTTGTATTAAATACAATTGCTTCAATAAGTTTTTGTTTATTTTCATTAAAATAATGTTAATTGAGTTATTGGTGGTAGAATTTGGTGTATGATTTTGTTACATTCATCAATATAAAACTTATAATTAATATTATATTCATCAAAAGGTTTATCAATTTTTCTGTTAAACAGTGTTACTTGTTGTCCAGCATTAATGCTTGAACGTGTTAATTCGGATAAATTCTCTTTGAACAAAAAGATGCCTTGATTAGAGATATAATAACGTAATGTGTTTGGTAATTCTTTTTCAACAATTTTTCCATTTTCTCCACCTCTACCTAAGAGTCTAAATGCTTTGTTACACCTTGTCATCAAACAAAAATCCAAAATATCCTTATGATTATAAATTGTTTCCTCAATTGGAATATTATTTACGAAAAATTCCTTTAAAGCAATTGGAACAATGCGCATTGATGGATTTTTATGTAATTCCTTATCAATTTCAAAATCGTTTTTAAGTTTAATATCATCATTTTCATATACTGCTAAATATGTTGAAACATTAACAATACACATCATTTTATATTGATTATATTCCAACATTAATCCAGTTTTATGTTCCCAATTCTTACAAACTTCTAAGCAATGATCAAGATATTCTCTTTTTAACTTAATTGTAATACCATCTGTGTTAGCTTGAAGAAATAATACTTCTGGAGTATTAATTAATATATCTTCAATTAACATTGAAATAGATAATTGACATCCAATGGTAGTTTGCATTGTATATAAGGGATCGTATAAAAATGACGTTGGTTCTGAACTCTTTCCGTAAGCACCGTTGCCAGCTAATTTAAAACCTTCCATAATAACAAAATCACGTTCTTTTTTCGGTTTTATTTTTTCAGCTAATCGAACTGAAATAATGTTTTTATCCAAAATTCGACAAAATATTTCACCCAAGTGTTCAGGATATAAATGATTATGTATTTCAAAACTTGGATACATTGATCCAACGTCTATATCAAGAATACATCATTCATTATCAGAAATAAACTTACCACAGAGTGATCCGTGTATTCCTCCCGTACCATAATCAAGGCGCATATCTTGTATTCTTAGATTAAGGTTCTCCAAGACTTTTTTTGGACGCTCGCCTTTACGTTTTCTAATACAAATACTTCCAGGATACACATATTTTTCTAATTCACCTACTTCATCATATGGAATATCACTTAAACCACCCGAAGTTGAGTAAATTGTTTTATTTCTAATTCAATTACAAAGTACTTTAAATGATTCAGTATTAAATTTAACATAATTTGGAATACAATCCTTTAAATCAATTTGTTGTCGTGGTGTACCACCACACTTACGCAAATAATATGGATTTGTTCCTGTTTCATCACAATAAAGTTTTAACAATAATTCTTCTCCAATTTTTACATCAGGAAAGTTTAAACAATTAAGTCCAAATTTCTTTTGTATGTCTTTTCGAAGATAAAGTTTGTCTTTTCCTTTATATAACTCATTGTCTGTTTTACCTGTTGTTAATAGAAATAATTGATAAGTAGATATAACATCATTTTTATTATAATCTAATATTAATTCTACTTCATCTCAAGATTGAACATGATGAGTATGATGAAATGGCATTTCTTCTACATTATCCATTCTCATAGAGCATTGAAGATGTTTTAGAGATGCCATTCGACCCTTATTATCAAAATGATGAATTTTATATAAATCTAAATTAGGAATATAACGATTTTTCTCAGCAATTGTTGAGAACTCCATATTAATAATTTCATTTGATTTTTTATATATCATCATCGCTAAATCATTTCCTGAAGAATATTGATATTCTTCATAATGATTAATCATATGATGTAGAACTGGATAATCGTAAGCGTTATTATTAAACCCAACTAAGTATATTCCTCGATTGAGATGTGTTATTAATTCCTCAAAATCATTTTGTCCACGCCAAATTATAAATTGATAAAATTTATCTTCTGATGGAACATATCCAGTGTACGAAAAGAAGTTTGCTAATGACTCAATGTCATAAACTTCTAATATTCTCGGCACAACAAGTGAATATTTTTGTATTTAGCAACTTGTTCAACATTTGATTTTATTGCTTCTCACTTTGTTATATGATAATTCAAATCGTTGTCAAGTAATAATAATATTTTATCTCTGAGAGTTTTCAGAGTAAATGTGGGAATAGTAGATATTTTTGGCAATGAATCTAATTTAACCAACGCACGAAATTCGCCATAAGTTAATCCATTAGAATCAATACGTAATGATATATCATTTAGAACGAGTCGTTCTTTAATAACTTCCATTCTATTACGAATTTTTCCATTAGGATCAAATTCAGTAAGTTCTCTTTTTTCCTCATCCGTTAATCAAATTCCTTGAGATAAGATAAATTTATTTGAAATCATCTTACGATTTAGTATTCCAAGTTTATCTAAACAAGCATCAAGTAATTTGTCAATTGTAATATTTTTGTAAACAATAGGTAATCCATCAAATATAGTATCAATTGAATCATTCATACTTAGTGATTTTTCACTTCTATGGTGTCTAATGTAATCTAATAGATCTCTATTGCTTTTGATTGCGTCAATGTCACATTCGTTTATTAAATATCTCATAAACAATTCAGCATTACAACTGTTATATGTTTCTTTAATATTCTTACGAACTTCATGTTTACCTGGATTAAACTTGTTGCGATTAAATAACATACTGTTTACATGATCATAGCATTTCTGAAGATCATCACTTGTCATATCCATTAATCTTTCTTCTTTCCCGTTTTGATGTTTTCACACGAATGTGTTAATATCATTTTTCTTGTTTTCTACACTGCTTTGTAAAGCATCTGCAAAATCAGTCATATTTAAAATTTATAGTCTTTGTTAGTTTCATCTCTTGGTACTTCTTTTAAGAAGTTTAAAAAATAAAAGTTGCTGTACTTGTAGGGTACACTTGCCCCAGTATTACGATCGTAATACATAGATCCAGCTTCAACGTATTCATATTGTAAGTAGCCGATATCCCCTACGTTAAGGGGAGTATGATATTCCCAATTGGGAAGTTTTGTACACATGATGTACTTATCCATACTACTTGAAACATGGTTTAGATTATCGAATACGTAAACTGTGTACTGACCTTCTTGTACAGCAACTAGTTTGCATTTTATTGTGATCACACTTTAGTCACCTTTATAAGCATCCATAATAGAATCTTGTTTTATCAATCAAGATCCTTCTATTCTAGCTATGTCGAGTGCTGTACGAGATATAGCCTCCTCTTCTAGCTGCTCGAGAGTCAGACGACCTTTTTCGTCATCGTTTCCTTGTAACCAGTTAAAAGTAGCTCAATCTCCTTCATTTAAAGCTTGTTGAACCATTTCATGAATTAACATTGTAGTCTCAATTTCTGCTTTAACAGTTAATTCAAATGGTTCTACGTTATCTTTCCATCTTTCCTTAATAGCAGGAACCTCAGGATAGATAAACTCGGCATCGCAATCACTTAAATATCCATAAATTCAATTATGGTGGTGTTTTTCTTCTTCAGAACGATCAATATAGTATTCTTCTAATACTGTTAATCCTTGTCTTCCAAAGAAGTTGGCAAATGACCTATATAAATTATGATTGTATAATTCATGTCAGATTTGTCTAACCATTAAATCAATCATAGTTTGTGATATAGTACATTTTGCTCTCTGTGATCCAGTTATTTCTTTTGTAGATTCCGTAGTGGATTCTACAGGTTTTGTTTTTAATACCATTAATACTTGTAAATTCTAATAAACTTGTTATTTTTTCAATAACTAGTATCTTTTAGTTTCTTTGTTAAAAAGAAATCTTTAGATTCAGCAAGTCAATAGTTAAATATTTTGCCAATCTTTTGGCTTTTGTACATTTCTATACAGTATCTGTACAATGGAACTGCTATCTTAGTCACATCCTAAAGATTTTAGTAGAGAGACTAATTCTGAATACATAGTTTTTACTTCAGAAATAAATTCTTTTAATGTTATTACACTATGTTTGGCACTTATTCGATTATACATAATAGCTTTTAGGCATCTATCTAACTTCATGTTATATCCATCTAATTTTCATTCTCCCTTTGCATTTTTAAAATACAAATCAAAAGAATTATAATCCGCATACTCCATTTTAAAGTCAGATTCTTCAATAATAAACGGTTCTTCTACCATATTTCTAGTCTGTATAAGTTTTTATGAAAATCTAATTGATAGGTTTTCTCAATTAACAAATATAACTCTGATGACACATAAAAGTGATAATCATCAATGTAAGTGTTAATTTCAAAATTCTCATCAGTGATGAAGTACTTATCTATATCAGCTTTGTCAAACTGTAATATTCCACCTTTTCCATCATTAGAATTAATTCTTCTAAAATAAATGCTAATATGACCTAATTCTAAGTTATCTGCATCTATTCTATTTAATAATTCTTCTAACTTTGGATCCAATGATATTTGATTTGGATCAAAGTGATTTAGGCATGGATATCAGTGATTCCCCACCTTTTTAATGTCAATCCTATATATGTTCATATTAATTAATTTTTCCTATATCCTCTGTAATATTCATACATCCAGAAGCATGTTGAGCAAATAAGTCTGCTAATTGATTCATTTCATTATCTGCATGTCCCTTTACTCATTTTAGTTCTACTTTATGTATTTTTAATAATTTAACTAATTGATTCCACAAATCTAAATTCTTTTTTGTAGTATCGTTAGTTTCAATTCATTTAAACACGTGACCATTATTTATACTACTAACAACATATTGAGAATCCGAGTGAATTATAATATCCACAGGATTATCAAAATATTTCAGTGTTTCAATGACTCCTAGAAGTTCCATTCTATTATTCGTTGTATTGGTAAATCCTTGATACAACTTAGCAACAACTATATTATCTTTAGTAATTATTGCGGAGTATCCTCCAGAATTTGTAGACGGTTTAAAGGAACCATCGGTCCAAGCAACGTATTTCATACTTGAATCATTAGATATTGTCAAATATAACAGAATGTTTCTTGTTCATTTGTGTTTAAGTTTCGACTTTTCATAACGAAAAATGTTGCATGAATCAGTTCATGACCTAAAACATCAAAAGTACAAGTATTATTACACCAAACATAAATATCATTATCCAATAAGAAGCACAGAGCACAAGCACTGTCTCAACTTATGTCTACTTGACTTTCTATATCCCTTGTATAAATATGTGATAAGTATGTTAATATACTATTTAAATCTCCTTGTAATAGTGTTACCTTATGATTATAAATTGGTATATTAATTACTTTGCGTTTCATTTGCTATATCATCGTGTTTAACATAATCTTCAATTGGAAAAACTAGAACTTTTCCATTGTATTCGACTTTATTTTCTTGGATAAAATTTTGCAGTTTTTCAATGAATTCATCACTGTTTTCTGCAATAAAAACACCATCGAAAATAATTTCGTTTGTGTTGTTACTCATTATTTTTTATTAAAGTATTTGTATACACTTAACACCATCATAACTACTACACTAGCTCCGATTGCTTCTATTTGTAAACTTAATCCAATTAAGCATCCAATAGCAGACAATGTCCACACTAGTATGGCAGTAGTTAAATTCCCAATGTTATGTGTTCCATCTTTAAATATTATCCCCGCTCCAATAAATCCCACACCAGTAACAATTTGAGCAATTATTCTTGATGGATCACCACCAATAACGGTAGATATGTATGTATAGATAAACGATCCTAAGAGTACAAGTGTTGTTGAACGAATACCAATACTCTTATGATTTGATTGTCGTTCAGATCCTATTATGTATCCTATTACCAATAATAGGATAAGATTAACAATTAATTCCATTATCTAAATTCTTTAAATTCCTTACAATTTAATCCATGAAACCTCACGAATTGTTCGACATAGTAATATGAATCATGAAAGTGACCGTAATACCAATCAGAAATACTCCAATTTTCTTTTATTAATTCAAAAGTATCCTGAAGTAATAGTCTTTCATCTTCACAATCCATTCTTACATATTTATCATATTTTTGCCAATCCAATACAACTTGTCCAACTGTAAATGGCAGAGTAAATGTTGGTGCATCATGGGAAGCTACAATATTAATATCAAACAATTTTAAACGATCAAATACTCGTTTACTTAGTGGTTTAACATTTTCTCCTTCCCAATATCCTTGATTAAAATTTTTTAATCGATTTGTGCGATCAACACTAACACCTCCTCCAATACATAATATGTTACCAAATTTAGTTAATATTAAATCGTAATCTTCAGCAAATATCCAATTTGGATAATCATGGTATAATTGAGGACATATTTGTTCTAGATGATTGGTAAAATACTTTGGATCATCATGGTTACCACGAAGTGCAACAACATGAATGTGTCGATGTACTAATGTATTACATACTTCGCCAATTTCAGTTACATAGTAACCTGGTTTATAAAACCCCATTCCTATATCACCACATAGAACAATAATTGCATCAACAATGTCGTGTTGTTTTATTAGATGTCTAAAAGTTTGAAATTCGCCATGAATATCACCTACAAAGTATAATGCTTTCGCATCTAAATGTTCTAAATTAATTATATTACTATTGTATTTCATCTAATAATATATCAATTAATTTGTCTAACATCATATATTCAGCATCATTGTGATCACTACAATTTCCCCTTGAACAGACTCTTGCACTCTTAAAAGTATGATTATCCTGAATTACTCCAGTTAACTCATAATCAATACCAAACATAAAGCGACATTCATATGCAGATGTGCTATGTAAATTCTGATTTGGAATCTGTCTGAACCATTTTAAAGCTAAAGCAATAGTTGGAGCAGATAATAAGTTTTCTGTGGAATTGTAATCATAATACTGAGATTGAAATTCACATCTCATTCCCGAATCAATATGATAATAATAAGGACATTCCCAATTAAATCCTATTTTCTTTAATTGTGCAGCTTGAAAGAAGCTTACAATTTCTAATTGTTTATTCATTAGTCTTGTATATAATCGTCATTAAAATGTGCATGTATTCCTTCAAAAACTTCAGCTCTACATCCATCAATTATACAAGTACAATGTGGATGATAATTTTCTGCCATAAATTTTATCATAAATCTTGATGCAAATGCAAAATCTTGCATTTTTTCTTCAAACCACACTTGAAAATGATCAAGAAATATATTGTGTTTTCCAAAATCGTAATCGGAGATAGAATCTCCTAATTCATTACTATCAAAATATTCTTCTATTAAATTCATATTAAAACATATTTATAACCTCAATAGGTTCATCAACAATTAAACATTCCGTTGTTAAAAGTAGTGTTGCAACAGATACTGCATTTCTTAATGCTGTTATAGCAACTTTAGTTGGATCAATTACACCTGCTTCTAAGAGATCTTCTATTTTATCAGTTTTTGCATTATATCCAAAGTTGTCAAGACTATATGATAATTTTTGTTTAAGTGTTATTTCATTAAAAATGCGTTCAAAATTATCTTCTTGACCAGCGTTAATAACTATTTGACGAAACGGAGTATGTAAAGAATTATATATTATTAATTCTCCTTCTGTCTCACAATAAGTGAATAAATTAGTAATTTTTATATAAGTTATTCCACCACCAACTACAATTCCTTCTTCAATAGCTGCACGAGTTGCCTGTAAAGCATCATCAATACGATCTTTACGCTCTTTCATTTCAATTTCTGTTGTACCACCAACATACATTACTCCAATTCCTCCAATTAACTTTGCAATACGTTGTTGAATCATATCCTTCACAATTTCTGAAGATTCTGTTTTTAATTTAGTTTTTAAATGTTCAACTCGCGAATCCACATTTCCTTTTCCACCTATAATAGTAGTCTTGTCTTTTGTAACAATAACTTTATCGCAGTATCCTAGATTATTAATATCTGCACTGCTAATTAATTTATGTGTTTCATAACTTATTACAGTACCTTCAGTTAATATTGCAATATCCTGAAGAATATCCTTACGATATTCTCCAAAACTTGGAGCCTGAACTGGAACAATATTTAGTATATTCTGAAGTTTATTGAGTTTTAGATTCTCAATAACACTAGGATCATAGTCTTCAGCAATTATTAACAATGACTCATTTTTGTGCACCAATTGTTCTAGAATTCCAACTAAATCACGCATATAATTTATTTTCATATCTGTGATTAATATACGAACCTTTTCATATACACATTCATTACGTATATCATCAGTAATAAAGTGTGGAGCTAAATATCCTCTATCGAACTGCATCCCTTTAATTATGTCAACATAAGTTTCCATATTTTGGGATTCTTCAACAACTATTACACCATCCTTAGTAATTTTCTCTATAGTATTGGATATTAATTCTCCAATTATAGAATCATTATTTGCTGATATAGTAGCAATGTATTTTATGTAGTTTTCATCAGATTCTATCGGAATTGATAACGATTGTATATATTTAACTACTTTTTCAGTAGCTGCTTCAATTTCATTTTTAAGTAAAATGGGATTATATCCGCTCTTAATACACTTCATTCCTTGCTCTATAATAGAATGAGCAAGAATTGTAGCAGTTGTGGTACCATCCCCAACGTCTTTGCATGTTTTAGATGCAATTTCTTTAATAAGATTTACACCAATATTTCGAAATGGATCTTTTAGGCTAATTTCCTTAGCCACAGTCACTCCATCTTTAGTGATATGTGGAGAACCGCTTTGTCTTCCAATGATTACGTTTTGCCCTTTTGGTCCAAGAGTTACTTTCACCGCATTAGTGACTAAATCTATTCCTTCTTTTATTAGTGTTTTAGCTTCATCGCTAAACTTAATTTGTTTGTTATTATTCATTATGAATAGCCTTTGAGTTATTAAAATTTTTATTTGATGTTTGTTATTTCTAATAAATTGTGTAAATTTGCACCTGAGTACTCAATTAGAATCGATTATTAACTATAATGATCGTTATAGATTTTAAAACTTTAATCAACAATTTTTTATGGCACAATCATTAGAACAAGCTGCTTCCAAAGGAACAGCTAACACAGCACTCGGTATTGGTATCGGTGCATTAGGTTTAGAATTACTTCGCGGTGGTTTTGGTGGACTCTTCGGTCGTGGCTACTTCAATGGTCATGAAGGCGGATGTTCTGAACATCACAATCACTGTGGATGTAGTTGTGAACAAATCCACAGACTTCCAGCAGCATGGGAAGTAGAAATGAAAGAACAACGTGATGTTCTTGCACTAACCTGCAAAGATTATGAAATCGAAATTTCAGGAATGCGTGGCAGATTCGAAGATTATAAAACACAAGATTGCGTAAATCACAAATTGCAAAAAGAAATAGACGATTTGAAATCTCATATTTCTGTTATCGAAGCTACTCGTCCTTATCAGGATAAGATTATCCAAATGGAAATAGCTAATGCTCGTAAAGATGCAAAATGTGAATTAATGTGGCATACCCGCTATATGATCAACGGTGAAGTGGTATTACCCGATACTCCAACCGTAACTGGAATTCCATCAATACCACAACCTTGTGGTAATTGCTAGATTCTAAATAAGTTTGAAAGGTCTCCCAAAAGGAGATCTTTCTTTTATAATAATAAGACTTAAATATGGATCCTTTGTTATCAAATATACCACATAGTTATGCAGATTTCGATGATAAATTAGAAGATCTCTATCGTAAAAAGAAAGCCCTAGAAACATCAGCAAATAGAACTCAAAATGCTCCTAATATTTTCACTGAAATTGAAAAGGAATTTGAGGGTTTGAGTGATGAACAAAAATCTAAGATATATGCAGATCAGGACTATCAAAAGTATGCGATGTTATTCTCCGAAATTGTTCAAGTGGAATTACTTAACTTCATCAAACCGAGATTACTTCAAAATGAAAACGCAGTAAAGTTATTAGAAGACCAACGTGATGCTGTTAAACTCATCAAAAAGCAGATGAATCAAGAAACAGAAAAACGTTTAGCAGATTTTAGAGATTATACTGAAAATTACTCTCATATGACTTATGATGAGTATCTTAAACTAAAATAATATGAAACTTCCTGAAGCAAAACTAGCTTTTCAAAAGTGGGCTGAGGATGTTATTGATATATGATTTGGATCTGGCAATTTTGTTGATTCTTTAGCCAAACCAGCGATTAAAACTGTACTAAAGAACAATATTGACAAAATGGACAATATTCTAAATTTATTTGTTAATAAAGATGGTGATTTCGATATCGAAGGATTATTAGATCAATATATGAAAGACTCAATTCCAAAAGAAGGAATAGTCCTTGATCCAAAAACACTATTTGGTGATAATTTCATTACCAGAATGGTTAGTCCAAAATTATTGGAACAATCTGACATTCTTAAACTCAAAACCCTAATTAAATAAAATGAACTGTAAAGCTATCATTCATGAATACCTAGAAAAACATCCCGACCATAAAAAAGTCGATATGTTGGCTGAATTAGTTTTTGAGGAACTTCACGATCTTTACCATGAAGACAAAGAAGAATTCCATGAAAGACTTAAAGAAATTCATGAACATTTTGATGGTCATCACTATAATGAACATCTAGCAAAACACGATGTAAGTCAACTATTTCATAGAGACGGACACGGTGAAATGCGTCATGGTGAAATATGATCTTCTGATCATATTAAAGAGAAGATTGCAAGACATGGATTAAAAATCCCTCATACTTACAATCATTGAGATGTATATGTTGCATTTAATGTGAATTATCACGATAAATGTAATTTATTCAAAAGATGGTTTCCTCAAGATTTCGAGCTAAAGATTATGGAAGATGCAATATGCTTCTATTTTGCAGACGAAAATCATGAAGAAAATATTATTTGAGAACATATGAAATAGAACGAAAAAGGCAGCCTATAAAGCTGCCTTTTTTATTTGTCTAAAATTTTATTTGCAATTACTAGCAAATCAATTGTTTTTATTTTAACAATTATATCCTCTCTACCACTTCGTTGATAGTATCTATATAATAAACTACTATCATTTACTATATCAAAGTTTGTAACTTTCTGTTCTAATAATTTAATTATTTTCTTAGGAGTTACTAATACCCAATAATCTTCTAATTCAAAAGCAATATAATCAGCATCACCGAATACTCATCCTTTCTTTCCTGTTACATTCCGTAACTCAATTCAATGAATATTCTCATTTGCACAATTATCACCTCTTGACGTTTTCTTTAATGCTTTTACGTCTATCCCATAATCTTTTCAATAGATATCTACATGACCGTAAATATCATCATATTCCGAAGCAAGCCGAATTTCTCCTCCTAATTTCTCTCACAACACTCTTGCAAATTCAGCTTCTTTTTCCTTACCAACAGTAAGAAATTCTTTAATTACGTTTTGAAACAAATCCTATTGGTTTATACTCATTTTCGTATGATTCATCTTTGAAGTTGAAAATATTAGCCAAAGACATTTTGGTTATTTTGTCTTCTGGTATTCCTAATTGTTTTTGTTCGTTTAAAATTGCAACTTTATCTGCAGAAAGTTCTTTAAATTCATATTTTACTTTACATCTACCCTTTCTAAGTAAGGCATCATCGATGTTACTAATATTAGTATTGAAAGTACAAATAAACTTTAAGTTCATAATATCTGACATCAACCCATCACTCATATTAAGGAGATTACTGATTGAATTACCAAATGCACTTACAGAACGGTCAACTATAGCTTGTTCACAATCTTCTAAGATTAATATACAATCTTTACAATCAATCATAAAGTCAATGAAACACGGATCTGACAAACTTTCAATTAATCTGTTATTAATTAAAATGAAATGTTTGTTTACATTACTTATAAGATGTCTTATCATCGAGGTTTTCGATTTTGTTATCCTATAGGCTTTTTATCCTATAGTTCTTACACTTCTTTTTCGTGTAAGTCCAGCATATATTTTCACCTTCAACTTAATGGTTAGGTGGAGGGGACTCGTGGAAAGATTATATTCTATTCTATTAATAGTTTCACTTTCTATGCGTTACACTACGGAATTATATTATTAATTCCGTTAGCTCGGTATTAGCATCTCAGCCTTCACCGAATTTCTCCTCTAGTAATTTTAAAGCTTTCACTTTAAAACGGCAATCTTTAAATTCTAAAAATTTTTGATATTTTCATTCGTATATAAATTTACGAATTGTTTAATTATTTCATCATTAAATTTTTTATTCATATATACCTTACAATTAATAATAATAATTGCAAAGATATAAAATGTATTTAATAACTCCTAATAAATATTAAAAATTTTTTTTGATTACCCGTTCCCTTACTTCCATGCCATATGATAAGTCCGCTTTCATCATTCTTTAAGAAATCTACAGTTCTATCATAAACTTCATGAAATCCATCGTTATAAAGCAAGTCAATATCAATATCCATCTTCTTAACCTTACCATCAACTAAATTGTATTCTCCATCTGAATAAGTTATCAAACTTAAAACTCCTTCGTCTTTTAATGGTATAATACAACTTTCAAATATTTCTCGAATAATTGGATTTGGATATTCATCTCTACTGTATATTGTAATCTGATCTTCATCAGTACAAAGAATTTCTGGAGATCTATTAGGATTTACTACTGTACTTGGATCAATTATAACAGTATATTGACTTATTTCGCCTTTGCTACTATAACTATTGACTTCATATTTATCGAAATTCTTAACATACTCAGTACGTAGTTTCTTTATAAACTTTGGTATGTCAATTGTATTCTTGGTATCTATATAGAAAATATTTGGTATTTCTTTAAATAGTTCTGCATAGATTTTCTTTACCTCATTACTTAAACACTTAACAAGGTTTGCTTTCTTTATTTTATCCATCATTATTAATTAGTTCTGGTTCATATTTAAGAAGTGTACGACGAATTAGTTTTTTAGAAGGATTTCCTAATAGTCTCTGAATTTCTCCATAAGATTCTTTATTACGTCTTAGAAGTATTATCTTAGCTTCCAATTCAGTAATTTCTGGATGTTGTTCCCTTATTGGATCAAGATCCTGTATATCATAAAATATTATAAAACTCATTAATCACTAAATTTTATAAATGGTAAATCTCCTTCTAATACTCTCTCTATATCACAATGATCTTGACTTATATAATCTCGATCAAGACTTTCCTTAAAACGATAATAATATGTTTCATCGTTACGTGTTAATGTATATATGGTTATCCAAGTACTATCTTCACACATGACACGATCATATTTAGATTCATGAATTTCTATATATCCAATTTCACATTTACAAGGAAGTAGCTTTTTTAAACCATTACAGAGATTTGTTTTATCTCTATAGTATTTAGCAAATCCAGGATTTTCTAAATTGGTTAATGTGTATATTACTTTCATATTAATGTTCCTTTCAAACTTGTAAAATTTCTCGGTCTGGGAGTTTTATCTCTTCATATTCATTTAATGGCATATTATATGTTCGCATATGACAATTACTATCAATTATTAACAATTGATATCCATTTTCAGTTCTCTGAAATTTGAATATTATTTGTAAATGCTTCATTATGCTCATTATCGAATTTATTCTTTGTAGAAAATAATATTCTTCTACATCACCAATTGGATTTGTTATTTTAATCATATTTTTAAATAAAAAAGGCAGCCGTTAAGCTGCCTGAGTTTTACAAATTCGGATTATATGTAGTAATAATTGATCCTTTTGGAATAATTATTCTCTGTTGACAACTAATTGCATATTTACCTAACATAAATCGACGAAATCCTTCATCTCGTTTATATGTTATAGTTCTAATACAAGGTTTAATTGTATCACATTCAACAATTATAGCTTTTGTAGCTCCAATACTAGTTAATTGAAAACCTTCTGATTTCCCAGCATAGTAATAATAGTATGCTTCACCTTTTACACTACCACATCCAAGAAAGAATGTTCCGCTATTATTGGAATTTGTTGTTAGTGAGAGTATAGGTACATCTTCTATCTTATGAATTTGAGTTAATTGTGGTTCGTTATTCCACATTATTAGTCCAATAATTAAGGGTATGAAAAATCCTCCCGCGGAACCTACCATTAATGCAGGAAAGAATCCCTCCCAAAAATCCCAATCATATCCAAATAACACTAAAATAAATAGTGCTATAAATAAAATAATTCCTAAAATTATTAATCCCATAGTTTTTATATTTTTTAAGTTAATATTAGTACTTCTCAAAAGATTCGAACTTTTATCTTAACATCCGTAGTGTCATATTCTAATCCGTTGAACTAGAGAAGCGTTTGTTGAGACAGAGTGATTCGAACACCCCACTTGAGGACCAAAACCTCACGTTTTACCACTAAACTACATCTCAATATTGTTATGTGGAGCAAAGGGTAGTCGAAACCCTGTTTCCTGAATGCAAATCAGGTGTAATAGCCACTATACTATCGCCCCAAATAGTAGGGATAGACCCTACTGAATTTCAATAAATTGTTCATCAATTTTTTCTTTTGGTATTGTGATTAACACGTAATCGTCATGACCAACTGCAAGTAAATCCCCTACCCTAGAATTATCTGGAATAGTTACTTTGTAGCACAAAGTGGATTCATAATTCTCTTCCTTCTGATTACATCTGATAACTAAAAGGTCGTCCTTAATAGAAACCTTAACAAAATCTTTTGGATATGGAACTTGTAATTCAAAACACTCTCCCTTATCAACAAATCCGATTAAATTTTTCTTCCATTCTTGTACAACTGGATAATTAAAGAAAGATGGAAAGTTGAAAAAAGAGTCAAACCAATCATTTTTCTTAACTAAACTTAACATAATTTTTTAATTTTCATTAATAAATCTCAAATATTGAACATCTTTATTGAAGTTTCGGAGGCTGGACTCAAACCAGCGACTCTATGAATATCAGTCATAGTTTCTATCAACTGAAGTACTCCGAAATAGAAAAGAGTACTATTTCTAGTACTCTCATTGTGTAAATTATTATTGTCCTATTTTAGCTACTGTTAAAGTACTTGAAGGTACTGTACTTCCACCAATACTTGATGATAATTGTACAGGACCTGCAGATACTAATGTATTAGATAATACATCACTAGCATTTAATTTAAGTATAGTGGTTATTGAACCTTCTCCACCACCTGGAGTTACTGAATAAGCATTGTAATATGGTACGTTTATACCAGCTGCATTTACTTGTATGGCAAATTGATTAGTAGTTGTACCAGATGCCACATTAACACCCGCTTCAACAAGATACACACCCGCTTGATTTACCGTAATAGTTCCATTTGGATTAACAGTAAATTGTCCAGCTGTTGATGGTTGAGGTTGCTGCGTAAGAGGTAAGATAATTCCACCACCCGCAGTTGTAGTTCCACCACTATAAGTATTATTGGAAAATCCAATAAATGTTCCGTATGTAGATATCCCAGCTGTAACTTGTTTTTGTAAAGCAGAAATGGCAGCAGTATTAGCCGCTTGCTGTGTTTGTAAAGCAGTAATTGCACTAGTATTAGAAGCAGTAGCAGCCTGATTAGCAGATAAACTACTCTGTAAAGCATTTATATTAGCTGTATTAGTAGCAGTTGTATTCTGTAATGCTTTTATAGCATCTTGAGTAGATGTATTAGCTGTTTGTAGTGCTGTAATTTGCTGTGCTTGTGTAGCAGTAGTATCCTGTAATGAAGATACAGCAGATTGTAAATCAGTATTTGTCTTTTGTAATGCAGTTATCGCATTAGTATTATTATCAACATTAGTTTGCAATGTAGAAATCGAAGCTTGATCAGCTGTAATACTGTTCTGTAAAGCATCTATTTGTGATTGTGTAGCACTAGAAGTTGAACTACTTTGTAAAGCATTTATTGCTGCTGTGTTAGCTGCAATATTGTCTTGTAATGTAGCTATAGATTGCTGATCAGCTGCAACACTATCTTGCAATTTAGTAATATAATTACTATTAGTATCAATAGCTTTTTGCAAATTAGTTTCAGTAGCAGTATCTACTGCTAATCCTGATTGTAGTGCTGTTACAGCTGCATTAGTTGTTGTTAAACCATTTTGTAATTGATCCAAAGTACTTTGTAATGAAGTTAAATTATCATTACTTGTAGTTATGGATTTATTCAAAGTATCAATAGATTTTGTGTTTGCTATAGTACTTGCTTGTAATGCAATAACAAGTGCTTGTAACTGTTGTATATCTGCAGAAGATCCAACTGATTGAATTCATTGTTTTTCTGTTCCAGAGTATCCATACTTTACAGCAATTTGATAGGCTGATAAGCCATCTTTGCATCTACAACAGATGCAGTGTCTATGACAATGTTTATTATCAAAGTCTCATAAATTAAGAAATTCGTCCATGTTAAGTGTTTTAGTACAAAATTTTATGGCATACAAATTTACAAAACTTTTTTATTAAAATCTAATAGAAGCTCTATTTGAACTTAAACTATAGTAGGGTGAGCGGGCCTTGCTCCCACAACCTCTAACTCCCAAAGCTAGTAATCTACTAATTGATATATCACCCTAAATCTTTATTTAGTTACAATATAACCAAAATTCTCTAAGACGGATTTACATAATTCTAAATATTCTTCAACTCATGTTGTTTTTTATGAAGAACATGAGTTGAAAAATATTTTTAAATAGAATTTTAGCAAATCAAGATATATAATATATAATATCTAATTTCACTAAAATTTCTCTGTTTACTGCACCCTCACTTTGGAATTGCACCAAGATTGCTGGTTTTGAAGACCAGGAGCTTACTATTAACCGATGAGGGTGTGTATTTGAGGTTTATTACCTCTTATGAATAAAGTATTATACTATCAGTAATTTTCTTACCTTTATTCCTTAACAACTTTACCATATCCTTATATCAAGAAACCTTATACTTAGCTCTCTTAATAATACTTCGTTTTTCTAAATTAATCGGTTTCATCCTCTTCCATTCAATCATCAAAGAGATATACATCTTCATTTATTTCATTCAAATAAGTTTCAACTGTTACCATATTAATTAGTTAATAATTCAAATAAACATTCTTTAAACTTTTTAATCCGACTATCCTTATAAAAACAATCGTTTTCACTTCCTCTAATCATATCTACTTCTGCTGGATATAATGTATAAGCTATATTGAACCATGCTTGTCCCTTCCTCCAATATTTTGGTTTATCCTTCACAATTCTTTCTATTACACTCAACACAGGCATACTAATATCACTAAATATATCGGCACCACACCAAGCACACACTTTATGTAATTTACCAATATGTCCTACACCACAATGTGGACATCCAATTTTACCAACTGGAAATTTCATTTCTTTTGCAATATCACCACAGGTTTTGTTATCATCATATTCCAATGGAACATTCCTTTGATAGAGTTTTTTCAACTTTTCAGCAAATATTGGAATATAATGTTCACACGATTCTTTATCGGAGAAAGTAGTTTTCCAAAAGTTTTTAAGTATTTCTTTTATTTTATCTTCCATAATTGTTTTTAATATTTGCCACCCGCGACAGACTCAAACTGTCTCCTTTTAACTTTAAATATAAATATTTGTGTTAAATGTTCTAATCCATATACTAACGAGCGGTTATTTTGCGATATGCAAAAATATAAAGAAATTTCCAATCATCAACTAAAAATTGAATTTTTCTTCAATTTGTTGTCTGAGTCTCAAACTGTAACTTCTTGCAAAATTGCGTATACTGTCTCGAGCTTTAAAGAAAACCTCATCGACAGTTAATTCAGGATTTTCTTCTTGAATAGATTTCATGTATTGTACGAGGAAATCGGTTGCTGTACTACTTCTTACAAGGATTGCTTGTGCAAAGATTTGATTCCTTGTTTTAAGAATTTGACCTTTTCATTCCATTTTGTTTCTAATTGCTTTAGAAATTTGTATAGTGATTTCATAATTTAGTCTAAATGTTCCTTACCTTTTGTAAGTAAATTGATTGTTAATGCAATTATACTTTTACTAAGAGATATAGCTACTTTAGTTTCATTTTCTATTTCCCAAATCAATTGAGAAGGAGACAAAGCATATTCACGATTATATATAATATACTCTTTTGGATGAGTTTTACACCATTTAATTAATGCCGCTTTTAGTAGTTTAACATCTTCCATGATTAATTTTTAAACGATGAACGATGTTTTTCAGCTATACTCTTAATTGTGTTTCTATAATTCGGAGCTGCTGTATTATACACACTACAAATGAGATCTAAATATTCTTCTTCATCCTTTACTTTGGAGGCATAAGTTGCTTGCCAAAAGGCATAATCTAAAATACTATCATACCAACTATCATAATAAGCATGATTATTTTGAACACCTTTAGCAGTTCTTATTCGAGACATAGCAAACTTCATTCCAAATAAATTGTCATTTTCTATTGCTATTCCTGAAGAAAATAATTTTCCATTTTTTCCACTTGATTCACATACTATTTGAGCAAACACAATGTGAGGAAACTTAATATTAAGATCCTTAATAGCTTGTTTTACTCCTTTTTCGGTTGGTTTAGATTTGTGTCCTGTAAGAACAACATATTCTTTTTCTGTTACAATACATTCTTGATTGTATTTAGACTTACTAATGTAATATCCAGCTAAGAAAGGAAATATTGAGCAAAATAGAAATATTGTTAACCATCGAATAAACATTTGTTTCGGGAGTGTATTTATTTCCTTTATTAGCTGAAGATTATCATCAAAGATTTTATATTTTTTTACCATACTCTTTTTATTGTATTAGACTCAGGAGAAGTATTAATGTATATTGAAGCACCATCAAGATCTTTTATTTTATTTACTATTTCATCTGCATTATCAACCTGATCCACACATGTTACAACAATACTTGAATATAATAAACCATTGTAATCTCTACGGTCACAATTCAACGCATAATAAATAAGATCCATATTTAATGGAGCAGTTCTAAATTTACCTTGATATACATTATCATGATTTGATTCATATTCGGTGTTTTTCAATACTAACTCCTGTTCATCTAATAAAAGACCAGCACCGTGTCTTGTAGAATAAGCTCTAGTCACACACCATCGCCTTAATCCTCTATCAGATTTAACATACTTATTTACATTATAATTAGTAGTTCTTCCAAATGTTACATGTGGATAGAATCCGTGATATCTATCTAAAAGAACTCCTTGATTACCTTCAAAAATTAAATTACCACACGGAAGATATTTATCCGAAACGTGTACTGCATTTTCTCTAATGTATTCACAATCTTCTTCAAATGAGAATTTATCAGAAGATAGAATAACAAGTTCATTCATAAACTTATCGAGTAAATCCAACCCTTTACATTTATCAAAATACCATTGTAAAATACATTGCAATTTCATTCTGGTAACTGTTTTGTTCATTAAATTTTCAAATGTAAAAGGAATTAATTTATTTCTTTCAAGAGTGTATCTAAATCCAACTCCAACAGTATTATGATTATTAGTTATTCTATCATAAACAATATCATATATAGTAGTAACTGGACAAGAACTCATTATTAATATATTTGGAACAACATTCTTTAACAAAAGAACATCTCGTTCTTGTCGAAAGTGAATTGGACTAACTGTACATTCATTTCCCCAGATAGTTGTATATCCACGAAGAGTTCCAGAACCAAAATGATGAAATTCATGTATAAGATCTCCAATCTTAACCGTATGACCAACTTGATGACCACCTGAATGACGAAAAACGAATGTATCCTCTAAATGATATTGTGAACAAAGATAATCAACTACAACTCCTTTTCCAGAATCACCATACCCCAAATCAATTACTGAATGTATATCTGACATAATTTAATTTATTAGTTTATAATATAGTTTCCGTGACAATCATTCCTGTTATAAAACTAAGAATGTGTGTCATATTTCAAGAATGAGGGAGTTACTGAATAGTCATCTAGAACTGAAATTATTGGAGTATTGATTAAAACTGTTTGTTCTTCATTACTACCTTCGGCAATAACGATAGTTTCAACAATTTTATCAACTACTTTAGAGGAATGACAAATAAAAAGATTTTCTCCTAATAATCTTTTCCATCTATCAGAGATTTCTACACCATAAGATCCATCAGAACAGTGAATATGATAAACATTCCATTGTTCTTGTGCTTCTTTTAGAAGTTCAGTTGCCATCTCGTCTTGTGATTCTTTGTATCCGAGAATTTTTTTCAATGCCACACTTTCTACACAAGGATGATTCCATTCATCGCCTATAGTAAATAAGTATCCTTTTTTATGTCTCTTAATAAAAGAATCAATCGATGTGTGTCTAGCAGCAAATAACCACGGTAATAGATAACTTTCCATTTTCTGTCCACCTCCATTTCCTTCCAACCAGATATTAGTTAAATTATTAGTTAGTTCTACATCACCAGATTCAAATTGTCCTACTTGTAATGGTGCTTCATCAGAATAATGATCACCAATTCCACAAAAACAAATGGCTACATCTGTAATTCCGTGTGCAATGAATGTCTCCATCATATTACTGAAGTGATTTTTAATCAAATCTTCAGGAATACGTCCCATAGATCCAGTTACGTCTAATCCCATAATAACTGCAATAGTATTTGGATGAACATCAGAGTCTCGACATTCTCTTACTTTGAGTCCAAAGGGATTCAATGAAGCGTGAATTTCTCTTGCTTTAAAGATCTGTTCACGCGACATTGATTTATATTCCATTTCTCTACTTCTAGAAGAGTGAGAATCGTACGTTGTTCCTCCCATTATAAAAAAGATTCTGGTTCAACATATTCTTTACCAAAGAGAGCTTTATACTCTTTCTTTAATCCTTCAAACCATATTTCTTCATTTAGAAGTTCCTGCAGAATTTTGCAATCTTGATCAACAAAATCAACTGCATTTACGTTAAAATCAGTTTGGATAGTTGTAGTAGGTACTAATTTATGCAGTAAATCGGCTTTACGTGCGGCAAGTTCCCCAATTTTATTGAAAGAAGCATCAACTTTCTGTTTGAAAGTAGTATGAACATTGTTCAATACCTGATTAGCTCTTTCTTGTTTAATTTTTGATACTGATGCACGCATTAGATTTACTAATGAACCATTATTAGTATCAGTTGTTGTATTTAAGTCTTCCATAATTTTACATTAAAGCGGTTATAATTACTAACACGAGGGCTATAGCTGTTATTGATAGTATAACTAATGCTATCATATTATTTCAATAAAGCTGTTAATTCCTCAATAGATTTATTAGCTAAAGCTTCATCTTGTTTAGAAGCAATAAGCTCAAGAATTCTTTCGTTATGTTTCTTAGTTTCTGATGCAAGTTTTCTTTCATCTATTTCAGCTTTCTTTGTTAAGAAGACTTCTTTCAGAACATTGAAACGCAATGTGTTTTCCACATCAGGAGTGTTATTCTCATTCAAGAAAGACAATTCATCATCATTTGTTGATGTTGATAATGTTTTCTTTACTTCTTTAATAGAAGTAATAAGATCTGCTTGCGACAGATCCCATAATTGTTCAGTACTGAGATTGCCTTTTGGAGTAGCATATCTCAATTTTATTCGTGTTGCTTGTAAAAAGTTCATTATATTTAAAATTTAATTTTTATTATTCGATTATGTGTACCACTAAGTTTAACAATCAATTCATCTCTAACTGTTGCATTAAATCCTAAACCTGATAATTGTTCACCACCTGGTTTAATCATTGTACTAAATCCGAGTACTTCCATTACTTTACGATGATTTAGTAACTCTGGTATTAAGTTTTCCACATGGAAACTTCTGAGTTCAATAGGACATTTACAATTATCTAACATAAAGAAATAGTGTTTATTTCCTACATTGTTTTCTCCCCAATGGTTTGGAGATAAACAAACTAGATTAACTTTGTGAAATTGATTAGTATTCAAACCATAAATCTCCATTGAGATTGCGTTTGAATCATATAAAGGTACTAAATGTTTAATATCTGCTAACTCACTATTCTTAATAAGAATTTCAGCAAAAGCTACAGTTTTCTGTAATTCTTTATTATAATGGTATGTAAACACATTTCCATTAAAATCAATTTCGGCTTTACATCCACTATTACGACCGCTATCATAATTGTTAATTGAAAATTTGTATACACCGTCTCTTAATTTAGATTGATCAGTCCAGAAGATATTTTCAACACCAAGTTTCGATGGTCTTATCATATCAATGTCAAGACAACCTCCACTAGGAGTTTTTGATGGCAATTTATAGTTACCATAATAAATGTGAGCACCATTTGGTTCCACACAATGTGCATCCAAATCACATATACTTCGACCATCTTCATTCCATGTAATAGAGAAACGTAATACAGCATCAGTTATTCCACCAGCTGATTTAACAGCCTCTTTAATGAATGATTTACCTGCTAAATTACCAGCGTAAGTCCAACTATAATTATTAGTCCATTTAAAAATTGGTTTACTATTCTCATCTTTAGAAGTAGTCAAACTTACCATATTTCTACGATGAGAATTTAATAAATAAGCCTCAACAGATGTACAAGTTGGAAGAATATCTTTCATAAACTTGTCAATTGTTACTTCTTCTACTCCATCGAATTTATTCAATTTAGAGGTAGTTTTAGTTGCAGCAATTCCATCAAAGATAGAAACTTCTTTGATTGTTCCTTTACCAGCATTTGCGTGTAATATCTCTGATACTTTAATATCATCAATAGTAGCATATCGTCTTGCGAAGGATTGTTCATATCCATTATCAATAACGAACTGTCTTGCATCATCAATTTGTTTCTTAGTAATAGGAGCAGTTGCTTTCATATAGTTAGCAGGATCTACTCTTTTATTCCAATTCAAACAAGCAGTTTCTAATTCTGTTCCTTCAGCAATTTCGCTACACAATGTACCAATTAATTCATTTTTGAATTTTGCAATTGGCAAATTATAAGAATGAAACCAACACCAATTATCCTTGTCATTACGATTCAGATCATAAGCCTTCTTGAGAGGTATGATTTGGTCGAGTTTGTACAAGTGTGTTTGTCCATCAAGTAATGATCCTTGATTAATTAAATCTTTTACAAGAAGTAATACATCAAGAGGAATTTCTTCCATACAACGTTGAAATACGTTTTTAGCGTCACGATAATTTGCTTGAATTGCTAGATCAGATTTGCCACTCATATCAACAAATGCTTTGGGTAAATCCAAACACATATGATAAAATGTTCTAATCTCATTCGGTTTTACAACTCCAAATTTAGCTGCTTCTTCTTTAGTATATCGTTTAACATTTTGATCAATACCTAAACGAAACATCGTGTTAGTTTTCTTACATGCTTCATATGGAAGTGAATTAAGAGAATCCCATGTTTCAAAGAATACATCTTGTATTCCTGCTGACTTAATAGCTTTAGTAATTGCTTCACAAGAGTCATTAAATGTATAATCTACTGGCTCAAAATCAAACATTGTTATTATTTGCATGTTCTCATCTAATGCTACTATATTACCATAGCGTCTAACAAAGTTTTTGCAAGTATTACAATTATTTTCAGAAGAATTAGGATCTCTAAATATAGGATCATGTTCATCCGTAAAAGAATCTAAATACAGATTCCATACTTCTTGTCCTGTTAATTTACTACAAAACAATTTTCCTGTTTCACACATTTTATTAAATTGTTTCTGTAGTTGTTGTTGAAATTGTTTCATATTAAATAATGTATTTTAAATGTTTATCTCCTCCAACACTTAAATATAATTCCCTTACGAATGAAGAAGATATACAGTTTTCAGTGGGAATGAAGATTGTTGTTATTGATGGATTTATTAATTTATTATATTTAAACATTTGGTTCTCATATTCATAATCACTATTATTACGTAATCCCCTAACAATAAATTTTGCTCCTAAATATTCGCAAACGTTAGCGGTTAAATTATCTTGTAAATGTACAAATGATAATCCTTTAGTTTGATTACATAACTTTATGATTTTGTCTATTGTTTCAGTTAAATTGAAAACTGTAGTTTTATTTGAATTCCGTGCTAATACGATAATAAGTTCATCAAAAATAGTTAGAGATGTTTGTACAATCTCTAAATGTCCTTTTGTAAAAGGATCAAAAGTTCCTGGAAATATTGCTCTTTTCATATTAATTTAATTATGGTAACGAAATAATGATACAACATATTCAGATCGATTAATACTTCCATCATATACAACTATGGTTTTGGTTATCTGAATATTTGCTAAGTCAAATAATGCGAATGCTATATTATCTACAGTTTGTCCCGAATAATATGAATCATCAAATACATAATAATCTGCATCAGCATATACTTTTAAAACATTTATGTTCGGTGTTAGATATTCTTTTACTTTACACCATGATATCTTTGATAATCCACCAGGAAGTAAAATAATAGCTCTAAAATGTTTACACAAGATATCATTATAATTCAATGAAACTACTTTACCAATTTCTCCAGTTAATATTAACACTTTATCATTAGTAGAATCCAAAGTATTACTGATTAAGTGATTCATAGCAATTTTTAAAATGTTAGCTTTGCTACGGATCATCATGTCTAAAGCATCAAAGAAAGGTTTTCCTTCTATATGCTTTTTAAGAATAACTTCTATTTCTTTATTAAGTTCTTCTATCATTGTATTTCATATTAATTTGTTTTAATGAAGCGGGAAATGGATTTGCACCATTGACCTCCGAGTTATGAGCACGGCGAGCTGCTACTGCTCTATCCCGCAGTATAAAA
>Ga0209628_10000086_pt1 | contig 47908 bp, 76 predicted proteins | sample TergutCu122P4_FD_187285 | JGI IMG/M metagenome (GOLD analysis project Ga0209628, IMG submission 187285) | Cubitermes ugandensis P4 segment gut microbial communities from Kakamega Forest, Kenya - Cu122 P4 (SPAdes) (version 2) | ecosystem: Host-associated > Arthropoda: Insects > Digestive system... | reverse complement strand
TATTTCAGCAAGCCAAAATATAATTAGTTTTTATCATTTTCCTTTAGAGGCTAAAGTATCATTGTATGAATTAAAATATCTTTTTTAAGAAAAAATTTTTTTATTTTAAAAATTGCATTCAAACTTATCAATCAAAGGATTCGCCTTAGCAATATCATGCGGTGTATAAGTATCAGTAATTAAAATTGATGAATGTCGTGCCTGATCGCGAACGCTTAAAATGTCAGTGTTTGCCCGCAGCATCATAGTCACTCCTGTATCTTTCAAAGAATAAAACTTATATTTATCCGGGAGTTTTAAAGGTTTTCTTACATAGTGATGCCAGAAATCCCTGAATTGTTTTTCGTTTTGATATTCCTGTCCAGGTTTTAATTTTTTAGAGAATAGATAATAATTACCCGGATTATCAAATACTTTTAAGTCAATCATTAAGTGAATAATTTTAACCGGCAATGTGATCGGAGCGCTTCTTCGATTTTTACTTTGATCACTTTTGATAACTATCGTTCTATTCTTCAAATTAATATCACTGATTAATAATCTACTCATTTCTTTAGGACGAATGAAACAATAAAATAATATATAAGATGCAAGAAGAAAATTTTTGTTTATATCTTCTATCTTCTTACGCGCTTTTATAAGAACATCTTCCGGAATATATTCTCTTTCTTTTTTCTTAGTCCATTTACTAAAAGTTTCAATTCCTTCAGTAGGTTTTTCTTTCAAATAGCCGTTTTGAGTTAAGAAGTCTGAAAATGATTTAAACCATCCCAAATAGTTATCTCTTGTTTGAGCGGAATTATTTCTATCGATATAAATATACTCAAGGAAATCAATAATATATTGTTTATTAAATTGATAGATATAAATAATAGGAAGTTTTAATTCCTCATTATATTTTTTTAGATTTCTAAGATAAGACATATATGATGTGTATGTATCTGAGCGATATAAACCATCTTGAGCCTTTTTTGTCACTAATTTACTGTAATGATTACATACATCAATAAAAGTTGAATAACTCAAACTGTTCTCAGTAGCTATCCAAGGATTCCATCCTTTTCTAAGTTTTTCGAGTAAACGGATAATTAAATCATTCGCATACTTACGCCGTTCGACTTTATTAGGTATATGATTCAACTTTATTTTTTTTCTTCTTTGTCCCTGTAAAATAGGATCATACGAGTACCAACCAACATACCATTCTTTTCCAACATACAAGCGCGGAGGAGTATAAGCCACTATTTGCGCAAGCTCCTGATTTTTCTGAAATTTTTGCATTTTTTTTCTTTCCCTAAACTTTTTGAGGTCTAAGGCAAGAAAATGTTATTAGAATATAACCTGTCCCGTTTCCGTCCCGGCAACAAGGAACAAATACGGGCTAATCTGCTGATATACAATAAATTAACCCCTCTTTCGTCGAGATAGGGCGATTCCCTACCCCCATTTTTCTTGCACTTAAATCTCTGATTTTCAACATAATATATTTTCTAAAACACTCATTTTTAGCCTCTTTTGTCCCGTTCCCGTCCCGGTGAGGTCGAGATTGGATTTTTTCATACCCCCGACAAAATCGAGGGTTAACTCATTAGTATTCATTTACTTAATTTTTAAAAAGATTGATTTTTTGTTTGAAAATTACGGTTCAATTGAATAAGGAATAATAAAAAATTATTAATTTTCTTCGGAATAATATGGATTTTTATGCTATCCATGGTCCAATATTTCCTTCTTTTGGCGGCTTTTTTGATTCACGCAAATAATCATCAATTTTTCTTTCAGAATCTTTTAAGAAACCGATAATTTGAGACAGCAACTCTTCGTTTAATTCATTAACATTTTTATATTGCTCCATTTGCAATATAATTGAAACTTCTGTTTTATGTTCTTCTAAATATTTAATATCCATGATTTTATTTTTTTCTCTTTATGATTTCAATATACTCATTCAAATTTTTTATTGTCTTATCTTTCTCTGTACAATCTCTACATGTTTCTGATTTTAATATATATTCATCCGGATAAGTGACGATATCAACTATTGGAACATTTAATTTATTGGCGATTTCCAATAATAAACCATATTTGATATCCTGATTTTGTGTCAAATAGCCTGAATAGGTACCTTGAGTTATACCTAACCTTTCTGCTAAATCTTCTTGTTTTACACCGACTTTCTTACGAATAGCCTCAATTTTTACTGCAATTGTATTCATGTTCAAAATTAATTAATTGATTATTAAAATTTTAAAATATTTGTTTAAAAATTATTGGAATTTATTTGCATATATTGGATATAACCAATATCTTTGTTCCGTTAAATAGTTTAATTAAAAAAAAACGATTAAATAAACATAAAATTATGAATGAAGAATTATTATCTATGCTTGATCTATCAGAACAATTAAAAGAAAGGATTATCAATGATTGTCATATAACTTCTGTGACGTTCTGGAACTGGAAGAAAGGGAATACCCCAATACCATTTTGGGCAAAAGAAAAAATTAACTTAATTACTCGCGATATCGCTGGTAAAGAAGTATTTATTAATTGTAATTAAATGTTTTTTAATACTAAAAGTAATTATTATGGATTATAAAATTATTGAAAAACAGTACGTTAATCTCATATATTTTGATTCTGAAAATATTAAAACAATTTGTGAAATTGCCGACCGTATTGATGAAAATTTCAGAGGCATGGTAATGGAAGTAAGGCATAATAGGCTTGTCTCACAAGGAGTTATTTTTCTAAGAAAAGAATCTTCAAATTATTTGGATAAAATTGAAATAATTATAACGTAACATGGACAACACAAAGACTCCCAACATTAAAATGATTACAAAAGGCATAGGCCCAGATTCAATAACATTTGCCTGTGAAGATTGTATTCACCAGTCAAAACTCTTTTATCGTGTAGAAGAGATTAAGGAGGAAATCAAGTATATCACAACAAAAGATTGTATCAGGGTTTATCGAATGTATCATTCAGGCAAATTGATTTATGAGGTGGAGTCGAATAGCGCTTTAACGATATTTTACTATATATAAACTTATGCCAACAATTCAAAAAATATTCATATTGGAAGTAACTCCTGAAAATTTCTTGAATGCTGTTCCGCTACAGAATTAATCGAAGTTGATATGTATTTTAGATTATGAGCAAAGAAAAGCGCCGACAATATAATCTGGTTTATCGAATCAGGAAGAAAGGAATTCGATGCCTAACAAGGCAGAAAACTATTTTTTATCCGTATGGTGAAAATTCGGACACCATTCGGCAGATAAGACAACTCCGGGAAGAGTTTAATTTTTTAATACAATTTGAGATAAATGAATAAAATTATGAATTGGAATTTAGATACTTACGAACTGGCATTACATCTATGCGGAATGGATCCGGACAATGATGTTGATTTTGAAAATGAAGAAAAAGTAGATGAAATTCTTTATGAAAAATACGGGATTGAAGATACTGAAGGATTAGACAAATTAATTAAAGATTTGGCTAAACTCATAGATATTGGTAAATCTCCTTTAACAGAAAAACGATATAAAGGGTTTACCAATGAAGTAAGTTTGTTGTACAAAATTGAAGTTTGACTATGCCTCAAATTCAAAAAATATTCACCTTTGAAGTCGATCCTGAACGCTTTTTAGAATGCTATTCCGCTACAGAATTAATCGAAGTTGATATGTTATTAAACTCAGAACGATTTCAGCGACGAATGAAAGGAGATATCGACCGATGCTTGACCGAAGATTGGGGATGCGTTTACCATGCTTGCATGAGCAATGATTGTCAAAAGTCTTGCATGATTGCTAATGGATATGATGATGGAAAAGGAAATTGTGAACAATAAATAATTTAAAAATGAAAACAAAAATTTATGTATTCGAAGAAAACAACATCACTTTCACCTTGGATAAGGACAATAAAGTGATGGTAAATGCCACAGAAATGGCTAAGGCATTTAATAAGCAAGTGAATGATTTTATGTCGAATGAAACGACAAAAAATTTCATAGAATCTTGTCTTAAAAAACGGGATTTCCCGTTTTTTAAAATTGAAAAAGAGGAAGATTTGTATGTTTCCAGACAAAAATCCGGAACATTTATGAATCGAATTTTGGCATTGAAATTTGCCGCTTGGTTAAATGCCGATTTTGAGGTATGGGTATTTTCTGTTATTGATCAATTACTTTTCGGAAGACACGCCGAACGAGAAAAGTCTCTCGAAAGAAGTCTAACCTTACAAACTGAAATGAATAACCTTGCATCTAAATCAAACAAAACAGGAGAAGATTTCGACCGCTATCTTGCAATCGAGCATGAATTACGCAACGAACAAACTATCCGCAAGAATCTCACAAAAGAAAGTATTTTCGAGATGAAAGATATATTTGAAAAAGAGGAAATTTAGATTGCATTTCAAAAATATTCATAACATAACATATTAATAATTAAAAAAATATGAAAAAAATAATTGAAAAAAAAATCGTTAAAGAGGAATCGGATTTATTAAAAATGGACATTAAAAAAACTGCTTATCAATTACTTAATGCAAATGATAACACCGGATTTCCTTTGCCCGAAGGGTTTTTTATGGAAATTTACTTATCTGTTCATATTCAACATGAACAGGAAAGTGGTTTTTTATTATGACCTTACCATAGAGTAAAGTTGCTTGAAGAATTTATCAAGTTTATCGACTTCAGCTTCGATTTTTTTAATTTTTTCTTCAAGCAATTTGATACGTTGCTCTAATTTCTTTAAATCTTCCATTGTAATAAATTTTTAAGTTGCATGACAAAATTACAGATAAATATCGAATGCCCCCGTCTTCGACTAAATTTTTAAGTTGCATTAAAATTTTAGGGGGTATTCTTTATTTCCTTATTCAAATAACTTGCACATCAAAAATATTCACCATATAATTTATTAATAATTAAAAAAATATGAAAAGAAATGATATTCTAACAAGAATCAAAATGATGGCAGAAGATAATAATCAAGGGTTGATAATGACAACAAATTTAGTTGATATTAGAAATGACCCAAGAGGATCAATTGTGGGTTTCGGAGTTGAAAGAAAATTGTCTGATGACATAGAAATACAATTAATCGGGCTTCCAGGAAAGTACATGTGCTGTGCTTTCTTTATAGATAGGGAGGAATTAAAAAACTATAAATAAATTGAATAATTATGTGTAATTGTGTAAAAGAAGTGAAAGCTGTAGGGCAAATCAATTTAAATGGTTAAAAGATGATGATATCTATCATCTGCGTTGTCTAAACAGACAATGCAGATACCATCAGATGACCAGAAAAGAGAATATATTAAACAATAATAAATTTATGGAAAAGAAAATTTTTAAGTTGAATGAGAAAGAAAATACGATTTCTTTCAATGTTGATAAAGACCACAATATGATGGTCAATGCTACCGAAATGGCTAATATATTTGGAAAATTAGTCAAAGATTTTATGGATAATGACGGTACAAAAAAATTTATTCAAGCTTGTTTGCGAAAAGCAAAATCTGAAAGGGAAAAAGAAGAAAAGAATAATGTAAATTCTGATTTAAAAAAGGTGATTTCACCTTTTTTAAATATAGAAAGCGAAGAAGATTTATACACTTCAAAGCAAAAAACAGGTACATTTATGCACAGGATTTTAGTTTTGAAATTCGCCGCGTGACTAATACCTGCACCTACTAATCTGTCGGTGCAAGTGCCTGGTGAAAGTCAAAAAAGAAAGTATAACTTATTATAAACATAAATATTATGACAACTCAAGAATTTAAATTTGAGGAAAATTTACCGATAAATGTTTTGTCGGCTATGAAGAACGAAGAAACGTGGTTTATTGCTTCGGATGTATGTAATGTTCTCGAACTTCCAAATGTGACTCGTGCAATGGAACGATTGGATGAAGACGAAAAGCAAATTATTAAAATTAATTTTAAAGGGCAATTAAGGGAGGTTAATGTTATAAATGAAAGCGGTTTATATGCATTGGTTATAACATCTGAAAAACCTAATGCTAAAACTTTTCGTAAATGGATTACCTCTGTTGTTTTACCTTCCATAAGAAAATCAGGTAAATATACTACTGAAAAAGCCCAAAAGCGACAACAACAAATGTTAGATTTAACTTCTGAAATCGAAAAAATTGAGAATGATATAGATTTTCATAAAAGGGAAACACGTGAGTTATCAAACAAAAAAGATGCAAAATATAAACTTTTGCGTTATTTGATAACAATGGATGATAGCCAATATGAATTAGAATTTATAGAATAACTGCTGTAGGGCAGGTCTTTTTTTTGTTGATTTTTTAATAAAAACAATAAAAAAACAAGACCTGCCCTTACTTTAAGTTAGGGCAGGTACCCATTATTAACACTATTTTAATAAAAAATAGACCTGCCCTACAGATATTTTTATTACAAAACATATAAAATTTCAAAAACAATTTGCAAATATGAAAACAATCGCTATCTTTGCACCTGAATTGACCGTGAGACAGTCAATCAAAGCGTTAATCATAGCGGTATTTTTTATTTCCGCAAATAACAGTTTAGACTGTTGTCTTCCTTCGGGTAGCCGCTATATAGCGCTATTGACTGTCTCACACAATCAAGGAAACAACAGTCTTTTTTTTATTAACTTAATTTTTAATCCGACAATGAGACAGTCAATTAAAAATGAAGGCAAGGAAAAAAATATCATCCTGCCGTCAACGCCCTCCGGAGCGACATCCGGACATGAACTCATGCCGATCGGCGCCGAGTCCCCAGCGGAAAAATTCTTCAACCGCATTTTCAACGTGTTTATTATTGTGGGCTTTGCTTATTTTGCCGCTCACGTAGTGTTATCTTTATTACAGAAAGGAGGAAGGTTATGAAATCGAAAATTAAAAATGAAGATTTTAATCATGTAAACGATAAGATTAAAATCATCTTAGTCAACCCTGATGCGTTTAAAATCCACAGTTATCTACTGAGTATTTTTGAGTGCGATATTCCTGAAAACGCAAGAATATTGAGTACTCATATAACTTATCATGAAAACAATACAGCAACTGCTGTTGTAAATTTCACGAAAAGTGGAAAGGAAGATTACAGGATTATTATTGCGAAGGAGGGCGGACATGAAAACTAATCAATTGTCGACAGTAACGCCGGCACACGAAACGTGCGCGCAATTCATCGCTTTCATCCGGGAGCGATATCCCCAGTTGAATTCCATCAAGTACAAAATCGCCCGCAATGGCAAATGCCTTGTGCTCCGTGCTCGGTATCGACGGCGCGCCATCCACGCCGAAGGTCCGGATTTTGCGAAAACGATGGGGTGTTTTATGTTTTACATTATCCTGAAACTTTCGCTGTCGAAGTATTATGCTACTCCGGAGGAATTTCGGGAGCGGCGGGCGGTGGATTCGGTTTTTGTGGGGTTGAGATGTGAGATTGTGTAGGGGATGCCGTTTTGATTATCAAATAGATAAAAATTATTACAAGTATGAGATATGAAATTGATTTAAAAGATATTGAAGATTTTATAAATTATTATAAATCAGAATTTGATATTAATTTACATTTCCATTTAGATGAGATAATTTACTTCGTAGATAATAATAGAATAGATTCTGCTACAAAAGAGATAAGTAAAGATAAAACGATTAATAATTAAAATAATATGAAAACAGAAATTGTAAAAGTCAATGGTATTACCATTGAATGTCCTATTGAAGGAGAACAAAATTATGTGGCTATAAAGCCAATTTGTGAAGCATTGGGCATCGACCACTCTGCCCAGATTAGAGACTTGAAAGAAGATGAAATTTTGGGTTCAACTGTGGTCAGTATGACCACAGTTGCCGGCGACGGAAAACAACGGGATATGGTATGTATTCCTCTCAAATTTGTATTCGGCTGGCTTTTTTCAATCAATGAAAACAGGGTCAAGCCTGAAGCCAAAGAACACGTACTGAAATATAAATTGGAATGTTATAACGTGCTTTTCAATCATTTTTTTGGTAATATCAAACGTCAAATAGAAACCAACGAAATGGAAATAAAATTACTCGAAGAAATCAATGAGTTGAATGAACTGAAGAACAAAACCGCTTCTGATTTACGTGATAAAAAAGCCAAATTGGATAAAATTCGCGAAGAAAGATTGAAAAATGAACCTAATTTATTTGATAATCAAAAATGTTTACTATATAACTTATAAATAATTAAAAAATGACCACACAAGAATTTAAATTTGAAAATGAATTGGAATTGAGAGTTGTATCTCAATTAGAAAATGAACAAACATGGTTTGTAGCAATGGATGTCTGCTCAATTTTGGAATTGACTGATGTAAGTATGTCACTTCAAAAATTGGATGATGACGAGAAGCTGATACAAAAACTTTTTGTATCAGGTCAGAATCGCGATGTATGGATTGTAAATGAAAGCGGTCTGTATAATTTAATTTTTAGCAGCTACAAGCCTGAAGCTAAAAAATTCCGCAAATGGGTAACAAGCGAAGTGCTTCCTTCAATTCGAGTAAGCGGTAAGTATTCTAATAATGAAATCCTTAACAGAGATAAACTCATACAGGATAAACTTGAAGAAAATAAACGGTTAGAACAAGAAAACAGGTCTATCATTGCTAAGAAAAAGGAAAACGAAAATAAAATCAAAGATAATGATGACATGATTCGTAAATTACTTACAACTGATTTCAGACAATACGGAATTGATTTTAGCTCTACCGCTCAGGTCTAAAAATTGAATTTTTATGGCACCTGATGCGAAAAGTTTACGCATCAGGTACCTAAAATAAATTATTTATATAAAATTTCAAAAACAATTTGCATATATGAAAACAATCGCTATCTTTGCCCCTGAATTGACAATGGCAAGCTCAATTCAAGCGTTAAACATAGCGGTATTTTTTATTTCCGCAAATCAAAACAGCAAAGGCTGTTGTATCCCGTCGGATAGCCGCTATATAGCGCTATTGAGCTTGCCAAAGTCAGGGAACAACAGTCTTTTTTTTATTAACTTAATTTTTAATCTGACAATGGCAAGCTCAATTAAAAATTACAGCAGCGTGAATAATAGTACCGCTACAGTAACGTCGGCACACGAAACGTGCGCACAATTCGTCGCTTTCATCCGGGAGCGATATCCCCAGTTGAACTCCATCAAGTACAAAATCGCCCGTAATGGCAAATGCCTTGTGCTCCGCGCCCGGTATCGAAGGCGCGCCATCCACGCCGAAGGTCCGGATTTTGAGAAAACAATGGGGTGTTTTATGTTTTACATTATCCTGAAACTTTCGCTGTCGAAGTATTATTCGACTCCGGAGGAATTTCGGGAGCGCCGGGTGGTGGATTCGGTTTTTGTGGGGTTGAGATGCGGGTTAGGTCAAATAATTAATAATTAATGAAATGGAAAAGACAATTAAAGCCTCTATCGGAAAAGGCGCTAATAAAATAGAATTTGATATGCCGATTGAAACAGCAAGAAAAGTGCTGGATTTACAGAAATGGATTCGGGAAAAAAGGGAGTTGGAAAAAGCCAAGAAAGAAAATTTACAAACGATTAATAGTTAATAAAATGGAAACGAAATATATTTATGATTTAATGCTTAATTATTTTGTAAGCGCCGACGAGTTACATCCTGTGATGAATATGGTTAATAATGGAGGAAATGGGTATGTATATGCTTCAGATGGTCATATTGCTATTCGTATAGATGAAAAAAAATGTATGAAGAAGTATGAAGCTGTTCCAAGATATCCTAATGCAGAAAAAATAATACAGGAGGCGCTCGATAGAGAAGGAAATAAAAAAGGTATTATAAAAACAAACGATCTGATACGTTTGCTATGCGAAGTCTCTTGGCATAGATTAAAAAACGGTGATAATTGTAAGGAATGTGATGGGAGCGGAGAAATTGAATGTGAACATTGCCTTAGTAAACTCGAATGTGAAGAGTGTAATGGAAAAGGGATAGTTGATGGACGAATTAAAGAGTTTTCTTTACTTAAGAGCGATGATAGCTATTATTTAATAAAGATTGGAATACCTTGCTATAAAGCAGATTATATATATATCATTGTATTAATAGCGCAAATGTGTCAAATAGAAGAAATACATTATATATACAAAACAGAAGAAGTAGCTAGCATATTCAGCTTTGATGGAGTAGATATTTTATTAATGCCGTATTTATCAGATAATGCAAATGTTGTATTACAAATAACTGAAAACACATCATCATCAAATGCTCACTCCTGATCAAATATTAGAAAAAGTTTCATCCGGATTCTCTCTAAAATCCGTCGATCTGAAAGGAAAATCAAGAGTTCAAAATATTTGCGACGCGAGATTCTTTTTCTGTGAAATCATGCACGAACTGACAGGTTCTTCCGATGAATTGATTGGTAAACATATTAATCGACATCGGCTGACGGTACTGCACGGAAAAAAAAGAGCGCAGGATTTAATAAGTACTTATCCATACATGGAATCACTTTATAAAAAAATCAAATATGAAATTACAATGGAATATACTATGTGAAAGCCTGGCTGTTTACGGCGATTTGATTTCAAAGACGCTGAAGTTTTTGCCGGCTACACGCCAAACAGGGAAAATAAAGAAGCATTTGGCAAAAGAATGGGAGCAGATAACTAAAATTATAACAGATATCGATCAGCTGATTGATCCGGAGAATCCCGTCGATATTGAATACATGTTTTCGTCGGATGTTTTCAAAACCACCTGGCAATACTACAAAGATTATCTGCTTGAAAGTCATAATATGACACTCAAATCACGGGTCGAAAACTCAAGATTGAAACAGCTTTACCGATTTTCGGGAAAAGACGAAAGCCGGGCGCTATTGATACTTGAGTTATTAGTGGCAAACAATTACAGAAATATTATTTGCCCGTCGGAAAAGCAGCTTACTGGAGAGGAACAGGCCGATGGGGATCAGGAATCAATAAATCTATCAATAAAATGACAACAGAAATGAATTTTGAATGGATGTCGATGACATGGGAACAATTCTACAAAAATTATAAACCTGAATGTTTGACAATCCTGTATTGGGATATAAAAAGCGTCTATCAGTCATTAACCCACGATGATCCGATTCCACTTGTTGCAATAAACAAGCATTTTGTTTCCGTCAAACATAAAAAATATGGCGAATGCCTTCCGGGTATTCTTTACATGTTTGAATGGCTAACTTATCTTAATGATTTCAGCAACATAAATAAACCGCTTCCGCTGAAAAACCTCGAATGGCTGTCAAAACATTTATACACAACTTACTTTTATTTGTACCTCTCCGACCTAAAGCTGATATTTGAATGGATTTTAGAGGGGAAATATGGAAAGTTTTATGGAAGCGTAGATGCGCAATTGATAATGAGCGCCTTCAAAGCATACAGCGATGAGATAATTCAAGTTAAATATAAACTAAAAAGCAATAAAAACTAATGCTTACTAAAAAGAATCTTCCTGTTCCACTCAAAAGCGATGACTCTCTAAAAGAGATAGATATATTTGATAACCGGGGTAATATACAGAAAGTAGTCGACTTTCTGAACGAACACTACATTATCCATATTTCAGCTATTAATCCGGAAATAATTGAGGTTAGAGCTAAGAATAAGAAAAAATTTAAATATCATCCGACTTTTAACGATATCTATCTTCACATGCTTGAAGAATGCCCTGCAAAAATATCATCAAAATTGTTGTGGGAAATAATAAGTTCTCAGAATTATATTGAACCGTTCGATCCCATTGAAGATTATTTATCCGGAATACGCGGTAAATACAAAGGAGAAAGCCATATCGATTTGTTATGCTCATGCCTGACAGCAAGAGAGTTTGAAATATACGAACCAGGACAATGCCAAAAACGCATAAATTATCTATTGCGAAAGTGGATGGTTGCAAGCATTGCACAGTGGAAAGATAATATTCCAAACCCAATTATGCTAACGTTCATACAGCAGAACGAAGGGACAGGAAAGACAGAATTATGCAAATTTATTATACCCCCAAAATTAAAATTACAATCATGTGTGTTCTTTCATGATCAGATAAAACGAATGGAGGATGTATATACGCGTTTCTATTTTGTTATTCACGATGAATTAGTTGGGATAAATAAATGGACTATGGAAAGGTGGAAACTAATACAGACCTCTCCTACACTAAATACAAAAAGACGATTAGATAAATATGAAATAGAAAGAAATAAGATAGCTGTATCATTAGCAACAACAAATTATAATCAGGAAAGAGGGGGCTTTATCCGGTCTGGGGAAAGCGGTCGTCGATATGCTTGTATAGAATTTGACAGTATCGATTGGAAAAGATATAAAGAAATTGTAGATGTTGATCAAATGTGGGCTGAATCTCTTATGTTATACGAATCATCTGATTACGATTATGTATTAAATGAAAGTGACCACTTAGAAATATCGATATATAATTCAAAGTATATGAAAAATAATTCTTCTTCTACCTACGTATTAACATTATTATTAAAACCTGAAAATGAGCATGATGGCGTATGGATGAATCCTACAGAAATTATCCAAGATATATCAAATAAAAAAATATTACAAAAATACCGTATATGCGCCTTAAATCCGGTAGATATTGGAGCATCACTGACTGCATTAGGTTTTCGAAGCGAAAACAGAAGAAAATGCACTGCTCCCGAATTTGAAAATGTAAAATATTCATTCCCTCTGAAAAGATATTTCGTTAAGAGGAACTATTGACGCACGCAATTTTTTTTTGCTCCCCTTTTGAAGTAAAGTTACAAAAAATGTAACAAAATTACAAAAAAAGGGGAGCGTTTTATTTTATACTGTTGTGTGTATTTTATTATAAATAAATTACTTATATTTTAATTTTTTAAAATAACTTTAAAATATCGCATGAAATTTTAAAAAATAAAAATATGCATACTACATACTACACATATACATATAATACTGATTTTTAATAATATAAGTGTAGTACCCTATCTTTTTGATATAAGTTACTACAGGGTACTACATTTTTATTCTAACTACGAAGTTACTACATTATATAATATTGATAATCAATTTATTATAAATTTTAAAACCCCAAAAAAATGTAGTATATATATACCCCTTGTGAAATAAATAATAAGTTGTTGATATTTTTATTTATAAATACTTGTTATTTAGCATATTAATTTTTAGTTTTGCACAAAAAAGTGCACTTTTTTCAGTGTTTTTTACATGTTTACGACAAAAATTAATATTAAACAGCATCTAAGCGAATACCTCTACGCGAAGTACGATTTTCCGGTCAAATTTCCATACAAAACCGATATCTATCACCTAATTTTTGACTTAACAGAGAAACGCCCTGTACGATGCCCGATTGATTCAGGAAATCTTGAAATTGTTCTTCCGGAACGGCGTTTTGGAAAACAGCCAAAAACCTATAATTATCTTGGCGCCCGTTCTCAGAAAATAATCATGCGAAAAATAGAAGAAATGTTTTGGACCGACTTCAGAAATTTTGTAGAATTTGAGACTAAAAAGAGTCGTGAAACGTATCTAAATATTGTTAATAAGTTTATTGAAAAATATTGCATAAAATCGATTTCTGAAGATGCATTATTGAAACATTATTACAGATATCGTAAAAAAAACAACTATTTTGTGAAAAATAAGCAAAAAATAAAAAATATTTAGACGACGAAGTGTATCGTTTTGTCCGTTTTTTAGAGTAATAATTTAAAATCAAGCATATATGAGTAAAATAATTTGTGATACAGTACATTGCATACTTGCACAAGAAGTTGAAACAATAGATGAAACGGGAGTACCGGTTCTGAAAAAAGAAAAAGAATGGATAAAAATAAAGAGTTACGAAAAACCTGTTTACAGGTCAACAATTAAAACAAGCGATGCCGGACCAACAAATGAAGAAACAGTTTCAGTTAAAATTAGACATATTGATATTATAAAACCGATAATTGAATATTGTGGTTTTCATTTTCTATTGAAATTAACTTCAGACGAACATGTTTTTTACGTTGGAACATTAGAATACCCGGCATCAATCGAATTGTCAAGCAATAAAATTTTCGATGATATAACTTTCAGGGCGCTTTCTCCGGCATAAAGTCCTTTATAATATTGTAAATAAGGTATAACATTGCAAAAAATTAGTTGCAATGTTTGAAAATTTATTTCTTCAGGAGATTTTTTCCTCAAAAATGCTACTGCGCGATTCAGGCTTAAACGCGATTGAACAAACGGTTAGAAATATTATTGACGGAAAACCTATTTCTTCAGAGGAATCTAAAACTTCGTCGGTATCTGGCGTATTTATTCCTGAAATCGAAGAACCTGATAAAAATCCATACGACAAATTAGAAGAAAACTCGGTAGCGGTGATTCCAATCGTTGGAATGATGTTGAAATACGGCTATTGGTGGAAATTTGGTTGCGATGATTTTGCAGAAATGATTCGATTGGCAGACAAATCATCAAAAATCTGCGGAACTGTTCTTTTATTCAACACTCCGGGAGGAACCACTTCATCGGTTATTCAATTAGAGGATGCAATGCGTAACCGCAAAAAAAAGTCAGTTGCATTAATCGATTACCAGTGCTGCTCCGGAGGAATCTACGTTGCCTCTTTTTGCGACGAAATTTATGCAATGAACCGGATGTGCGAAGTTGGAAGTATAGGTACTTATGCTCAATTTGTAAACGATTCAAAAGCTCTTGAAAAATGGGGATATAAAATCGAACAGATTTATCCTCCGGAATCAAAGTTTAAGAATCTTCCGGAACGCGAGGCAATAGATGGCAAACCCGAAAGAATTATCACTGAACAGTTGACTCCTTTTGCAATTCATTTTCAAAATATCATAAAAGATAATCGCCGGAAACTTGTTTTATCGGAAGAAGGAATACTCGAAGGAAAAGTATTCTATGCCTACGATGCAATTAACAACGGACTAATCGACGGATTAATGAACATGGAACAGGCAACTGAAAGAGTTAAAAGTTTAGCAAACATACAGAATTCAATTTATTCATCTTTTAAATAAAAATTCACATGAAAAAATGGCAACAACGATTCATCGCAGTAGCTACTGCTTTAGGTTTTATATCAAAAGCAAAAGAAGGAAAGCTGACAGCCGATGAACAAAAACAAATTTTCGCAGAATACGAAAAGTTGTACAACGTAACGTTCCAAGCCGATAAGGAGGCTAATGAAGATGTCGATCCGGAAAACGACTTTGTTCTTTCCGACGACGAACAAAACGAAATCGCCAATCTGATCCAGGATGATGGCGACGATGATGACGACGACGACGATGATGCAGAACCGCAAATCAAGACAGGACGACAGGCTAATGCAGCAATGAAAGAAGCCATAAAAAAGCAGAAAAAAACGATTAAAAAATTAGCTTCTGAACCCGAACCTGCAGCGCCGGTTTCTACGATTAAAGGTTCCGGAGCTGATATTACTTCTCAAGGTTTTGCAATCGTTATGGGACATGCTCCTCACTCAAAAACTCACCTGTTCGGAAACGAATGCGATTTTATGTTACTCGGTAAGTGGTGGAACCGGATTACTAAAGACCGCAAAGAAGCTGATATCGACCATTTGAGCCAGGACGATAAAGACGCGTTCAAAAAAGAATTTTCTGCTTATACGGCATCCCTCGTACAACGTAGTAATTATCTCGCCGGCACGAATGCCATCAATATGCTTGATTATAACAAGATGATTGCCGGCACTTCGCCATTTACCAATTATACCGGTTTAGATGCCAAGTTCGGAGAATACACAGTTCGCCGGCAGGATATTATTTTGGCATTTTTCCGCTCGCTGCCTTCAGTAGCAAGTATTTTCCCTGTTCAATCCGGAGTTAGGAATAAAGAGGTTGTTCCTACCGTACAGTTTGGCGAACTGTCGCAAGGCTACAGGAAAGGACGTATTTTCAAAGGTAATGTGAAATTTGCCGCTGAAATCTATTGGGTAAACGACGTTATGTTCAAATATGAATTCGACGACATGATCGAATTACAAAAACGCTATGTAATGGAATTACATCGCGGATCAACTCCTTTCCAGTGGACATTCATCGAATGGGTAGTTATGTGGTTCGGTCAGCAACTGTTCAACGAACAGCAACGCCGTCGTGTTGTTGGGGTCCGTGTTCCGCAGCAAAATGTGGTTGCCAATCCTGCCATGCTTGCCGCCGATGGAGCGCTGCGTGCTATTCAACGCGCTGAAGAAGAATTAAAAGTTCTTCCTTTCGACCTGGGAGTTTACAATGAAGCATCGATCGTCGATTACATCGAAAATATGTGGGATCAGATCGACACTATCCTTCCGACTATGGAGAATATGCTGCTTTTTGCGAATGCTAAGCACAAAAAATGGTATCTCCGGACATTCAGAACAAAATACGGTACCGACTCTGATTTCACCGGAGTCAAAGATTCTCTTATCGATGTTAATCCTGAGCGTATTGTTTGGGTTCCTAACATGCCGATGAACTGTTATAAAATGTGGATAACCGCTCCGGGTAACATTCAAAGCCTTGAATATTTGCCGAACGAAATGCTTGGCTTTATTTTTAGAGAAGATTTCGAATCCGTAACGGCATTGTCGCGCTGGATGGAAGGCTCTGTTGTTCAAAAAGTGGGCGTTCAATATAAAACGGTTGCTGAGTTAGAAGCGTCGCAACGTGCAAATCAGTGGTTGTTTACCAATATGTCAGCTCTTAAATTAGCGCCTAACGCAACGACAATCGATGGCAGGTTGAATACCGAATACATGACAGGAGCAAATACTGCAGCAACAACTTTAACCGATATTACCAACGCATCGGAAGAAGTTGTATACAAAATCATCGCAGGAAGCATGACAAATGCAACTCAAATTGCAAAAGCAGGGGTATTTTCAAAAATTACTGCCCCATGGATACCAACCGCTGTTGGCGATTACATCAAGTTATACGCGGAATTGGAAGATTACAACGTAGTGGTTCAGGGCGAAACATACAAGGCAACGAGACCAACGGGCAAATTCCTTGAATTGGAACGAAAAGTAACGGTCGATTATAAACTTTTAAAACGGAAATAATTATGTTGTTTAATTTAGAAAAACAAGATTCGGCATCCAAAAAAAATGCTCCAAAATTTAAAATTTGGCTTGTTAATGTAAAGGACGTTGACTTCGATCAGTGGCCTAAAGCTGTTGATGCTACACTTCCTACTGTCATTTTAAAAGCTGGAAAAAAGTGGAATTATCTCGATTCCAATCCAACGACGATAAATCCGAGCGAAGCGCCCGGGCAATCTCCATTCAATGGAATTCTTACTTTGACTCCCGTTATTGAAGGTATTACAAAAAAATCGCTTCAATGGATTAGATCCAATTCCGGTGAAGATTTCATCGTTGTGTGGGAGCGCTGTGCGGATGGTCAGAAGTTCATAGCAGGAAATATATGTTCAATGGGTATGAGGTTAGGATATACAAATATTGGAACCTTAGACGGTGGAATTGGAGGTATTGCGCTGGAATTAAAAGGACAGGAATGTCCTGAACCTTTCTATTTCTACGATGGAGAATTGGAAGTTGAAGCAGACACACCCTAAAAAAGAGAAGTTATGAATTTTACAGAAAAAAATGATTTTTTAGTTCAACACACTTCAGCTGTGCATTTCGATGATGACTTGGCGTTGTTTAATAAACATTTTCCAAACTCGCGGCTTCATTCCGAACTTCGCCGGGCGAACTCATACACACGTCCAAAATTAGATGGGATGATGATTTGGGAATTGTTAGGGAAAATTTCTGCCGATGAAATCTTGAAAAACAGAAAGGTTATGACTAAAGAACCGACGGTTGTTGAACCTTCCACCGAAGAACAACCAGTTGAAGAACCGACGGATGGAGAACCTTCCACCGAAGAACAACCGGTTGAAGAACCGACGGTAAATCCTGAAGAATTGAAATCTAAAAAAAAAGCAAGTACGAAGAATTCCCGCAAATAGACTGGAAAAATAATTCCAATCCGGATATACAAACATGCATTCTCCTGTATGACGAAAGGGTTTCGACCTGGCATCGCATGCAGGAGATTGATGTTTTATTGGACGACCATCCCGAGCATTCTCTCGAAATGGTCGAATTAGACAACCGGAACCGGCAGGCGCATAAAGAACTCCAGCTCTATAACGACCACAAAACATTTCTCTACAAACATCCCATTGTTAAACAACGAAAACAATACGACGATCAGATTGCGGAGCTTTACGACCTGAAGCGAAGCGATCCCGAAGCGTTCATCAATGAAATAACAAATACGGTTCAAAATATTCGCCGGATAAAAAGCAATCTTAATAAACAAAAATACAAATCCGAAGATGAAAAACTATCATGGGAGGAAAATTTAGAGCGGGCTGAAACACGCGAAAAGGTTTTGAAGGAGATAATTGGAAAGTGAAATTTTTAAATAACAGATAAAATATGGCAAAGACAATTGGAGGAGTCCGAAATACAGGTGGATTCATAACAGGTGATTCAAGTTATAAAGGAAATATACAGAATATTCGTAGCTTGAATAATATAAAAGATGCACAAGTATATAAAGAGATAAAACAGGGAATTTCGCGTTTTCATTCAGCAATGGGAGTAAGACAAAGGGAGGTTAAACTTGGAGATTTACCATCGCATGTGAATGGCGTGCATATTACAACAGCTGATGGTAAAAGTGAGATGGTGGTATTGAATGGTAAAGTTTTCAATAAAAGTAAAAAAGATGTTGAAACACGTTTGAAAAATGCATATAAGAGCGGATTCCTTACCATTACAAAAAAACCTGTTCAGCATACAATTACTCATGAATTAGCTCATGCAACCTGGAATAAAAATCTATCCGGAGCAAATCATATAGCAGCAAGCAAAGAAATAAAAGCACTTTTCGACAAGTGGGATAAAGATAATAAGAAAAAAGGATATGGAAAATATGCAGGAAAAAACGTAAATGAATTCTGGGCAGAAACAGTAACAAAGTCCATACACGGCAACTCTGACAAATATACGCGAAAAGTGAAATACATTGCAAGAAAATACAAATTATAGTTGTACTTTTGTAGCATTATTTTTACTTAATTCATACAAAATATGAAAAAGATAGAGTTAACAAAAGAAGAGATTGATGTCGTCGATGATGTTTTTTTTGACTTTATTGGAATATTAACAAGTGAAGAGGTAGAAAAAACAGCATGCTCCTTCATAGAAAAAGCCAGTAACTTTATGCATGAATCCAATGCGATTAATGAGAGAGGCGGTGATTTAATTGTATGGTTTTGGGGAAAATATCTAAAACAGGAAGGTTTATATAAATGCGATGATATATCAAAAATCGAATTCAGCAAAAAACAGAAATCAATCTTAAAAGCTGCTTCAAAAGGAAATTATATACCAGGAATAGAATATGAAGAAACAAATAAACTTTTTTTCGATATAATATGTAAGGTTTGCTCATATATTGCTGAAACTAATTCGTATAAAGAGCTAAACGAATCCGATCTTGACTATCTTGAGTGGTTTTACAATAAATATTGTGAGAAATAGGTGTTTTCCTTAAAAAAAAGCGGGCTGAAATAAGTGAAAAGGTTTTGAGGGAGATTATTAGGAAGTGAAATTAGAATTCCCGTTTTTTACTGTGATTAAGGAAAATTGCTGCCGCAATAATAATTGTAGATCCGGCGAATATTGTACCTATTGTGTTTTTTTCTAAGTGTATTAAATATGCGGAAAGCGCTAACCCGGATAGTATAACTATAAAAGCGAATATCATTCCAAGTATATTTATTGAGTGCATACTCCTGCTATCTTTGTAAATAACTTTCATTTTTTGTTTGTCGATAAAATGTCTGTGTATTTGCTCACGTTCTGAGGCATCAAGCAATAATTTAACAATGTCAGGATTAATTTCTTTATATTGAATTAATTCTTGCGGTGAAGGGAGAAAGTTATCATCAATAGTAAAAATTTCTTCTACCTGATGACCGCTCGCATCATTTGTAGATAAATTTGTTTGTTTAGTTTTTAATTCTCTCTTTGTCATTACTATACTTAAAATTTAGACACACTGTTAAATGCTTTTCGTAAATCTACACCAATTGCTTTTTTATCCATTAAACGATTACGTTTGTCGGAACGAAAAGAGCTATGATTCCCATTGAGCATTTCATCTCTTATTCTACATACATCATCAGTTCGTTCGGAATAATTTCCTTTTGATGCAGCTGATAAGGTATTAATACCACTACTAAAAAATGATAAAACTTTTCTCATACTAACTTACTTTTTCAACGCAAATATATAAAATTTCTTTAATTCCATAAAATTATTTTACAAAATCTATATTTTTACAAAAATAATTCCTACCTTTGCAGAGCAAAATAAAATCTTAGTGAGTGACCGACAGGTTGCCCGATTATGGGCTTTTTTTATTATAATACACGGCTGTATTATTTCCGTTCTTTTTGAGGTCACTCACAAGAATTTTGTTTTGCGACGGGAAATATACAGCCGTTTTTATTTTGAAAGATTTCCGGTATATCCTCCTTCAATAAAATTTGGTAAATCAGGTCGGTTTTCGGAGAAATCTTTCATAAAAGCAAGGATGTCGAAATGAGAGAGTTTTTTTCTTCTGAAACATTTGAAGAACTTCTTCAATGTAAAATGATTATTGACGCCAGAAAAGGCGGACTTGTTATCGGACGTACTCATGATGATGGAGGTATTGAAATGATTGCAAAAATAGATAAAGAGAATAAATATCAATATTGTTCCTGCCTCGAAGGAGGAGAATATATATTACGCCATGAAGCATATTGGAAATATAAACAAAGAATTGATGAAATAAATTCATATAAACATTATGGCGATAAAGTTGATTTATACGACATTTGCAAATGTAATATAATTATCACTAAAAATGAGCCTTTTGATAAATATTTATTAATTGATTCACGTGGTCAGTTCATAATAAACAAAAGAGCAACAAGTAAATTTCTATACGAAATCGATTGTATTAACAAACTTATTTGGTAAAATATTTTGCATTACAAAAATAATTCCTACCTTTGCATCACCAATAGATTTTATATGATAAACATTTTTGCAAATCAATTTTTAACAAACAGGCAGGCATACGGGTGTAAGTCCCGAGACTTTTCTATTCATATAGAATCTGTTGGTAGTGACCTGCCATTTTTAATTCATTACAATCATGTTACCAACAGTAAGTCAACCGAACGCTTCGCGCGTTCAAGTAGTCGCAATGTGCGACCAGTTCATCGCTTTCATCCGGGAGCGATATCCGCAATTGAACAAAATCAAGTACAAAATTGCCCGTAACGGCAAATGTCTTGTGCTCCGCGCCCGATACCGAAGGCGCGCCATCCACGCCGAAGGTCCGGACTTCGCGAAAACAATGGGATGCTTTATGTTCTACATCATCCTGAAGCTCTCGCTAAGCAAGTATTATCCGACCATCACAGAACTGAATGAAAATCGTCCGTACGAGGCGTCATTTATGAGATTCAATTGCGAGGTTTTTCGGGTCTGAACGTTGTGAACACACTGTTCAGGTCGATTCAGACCAACAAAGAAAATTAGCATTTGAGGTTTCAATTTGTAACCTCAAACTTGTCGATTTATTATCAAAGGTCACAAATTGTGATCTTTGATAATTTTTTTAAAAATTAGTATTTTTATCTACAAAATCTTCCTAATTTTCCCCAAAAAACCACGGATTCTATAAAAAAACATACTGATTTAGCCCTTTTGATATTTAAAAAACGCTTAACATGCTGTTAATCAATGCCTGTTTTCAAAAAAATGATATTTTATTTTTTATGTGTGCTTTTTTTGCTCGCCACGCTGGCTTCTCGCCTTGCATTACAAATTTGAAAAAAAGAGGGAAATATGATTTATCGAATTGAAAAACAGGATTTTGTAAATTAATGTTTTCGTGTTTTTTCCGGTAAAAACTCTCATGAAAAAAACCACGGATTTTTTCAAAAACATATCGGATTTTTTTCGTCCTTTCAACGATGAATTTTTGTATTCAATTTTGTAATGCAAAAAATGTCGTTGTATTATGAGTATTCGAATCAAAAATTTCAAACCGGATGATAAAAATTTCAACCGGCATACTGAAAAAGGTATGATAGAATTGGAACGCTCGATTGAGAAGGTGGGCATCATTGAATCAATCACAGTTTCAAATGATGACAAAATTATATCTGGAAATGCAAGACGGGAAAAGATTTCAAAGGTATTGGGCGAAGATGTGGAGCCTATCGTTGTAGAGACCGACGGAACGCGCCCTGTTATTATCAAACGGACCGATATCGCGAGCGAAACAAAAGAGTTTCACGAGGCAGCTCTGTTGGCAAACACAACAGCCAAACACAACATCAACCTTGATATGAATATGATACAGGAGGTTGCCGTTGAAGAATACAAGATAGAAATTGAGGAACTGAAATTAGAAACGATTGAAATTATTGAATCAAACAAATCGGGGTCAACTACATCAAAGAACAAAACAGCATCTGCCAATAATCATAAAGATACAGGTAATGAGCCGGAACTCCCCGAACAGGATGAAGAAAGCCCTGAATCTTCAGACAATACGGACTTCTACAATTCTATGCTAAAGGATTGCATCTACGAAAGCGATAATGAATTCGAAATACCAAATCTGCTGATAGAAAAACAGGCTGGTAAATTAGTGTTGCCATTCGCAGGATGGGGAGCCGACAGTCGGACCAGGACCGGTATTGCTACCTATCATTTCTACGTCGACGACTACCGGTTCGAAGCGATTTGGAAAAATCCGGTCAAAGTTCTTTCGAGCGGAATTATTGCAGTCGTTGAACCGAATACATCAATATTCGAAGCCACGCCAATCGCATACGGATTGCATCAAATTTATAAAAAGCGCTGGATTTCCCGCTATTTTCAGGAATGTGGGATATTGATATATGCCGATTTGAATGTTCCGACGAAATTCATGAAATATAACCGGATGGGTATTCCTGCCGGATATAATGCTTTTTTTACACGCGGTTATAAGGACCGGTTGGAATATTTGAAAGTTGAATTTGAATTGGCAAAAGAAATTTCAGGTTTGCAGTCCCCTAATCTTTTAGTTTATGGAGGTGGAGATTTAATCCGGAAATTCTGTGTTGAAAACAGTCTCGTTTACGTTGAACAGTTTATGCAAAACAGGAGAAATGGCTAAGACTATCGGAGCAGTTAGAGGTAGCACATATACCGTTTCAAAAAGTGCATCTGCTATCACAAAAGAAAGATATTTAAAGCAAATGCAACCACTTCTAAATGTAAGTGTGATGAAAGAAACCAATACCGGGAAAATTAATGTTGGATTTACTACATACGGTAATAAACATTTGTATAGTGACACATTCGGAAGGGCAAAAGGTTTGGGCAAGAATGACTTAAAAAACTTGGATAAAGCACTTGAAAAATCGACATTTTCGGGGGTATCAAATAGAATTGAAGGAAGAAAAGATAAAATTAAGAAATTCTATTATTTCAAAGATGAAAATAAAAAATTGTATTATAACGTGGCGGAAGACGTGAAAAGAGGTAAAATTCACAGGTATTTATATTCAGTAACCAATAAAATCAAGTAAAATGAAAAACGGCAAGCAACCACTTAGGTTCAAGACCAGCTCAGTAACTCCTGCCGTTTATTCAAAAGTAATGAATGACTATTTATGGTCAAGCCAAGTTCAGCCCTTTCATTGCTTTTTAGTCGTATTCATAGAAACAACGGCGCAAAGGTAATATAATTTCTTTACACAAAAAAATGGAAACAACAGAAACATCAAATACCCAAAAATCCCCTGAAGAAATCCTCCTGAGCATTTCCGAAGGCACCGGAGGCAAAGCCATGGACCAAACATTTTTTCCATCCTATACAGAACGCATCAAAGCAATCGAATTACTCAATCAGTTGAGTAGAAATAAGAGAATCGATGACAAAATAAATGAAAATTTTGGCTTATGATAGAACATCTTCAAAAACTCCCTCCCGAAACAGTCGAACGGTTCTTGGCAACCCGCGACGCAGAAGCGCTTGAAATTCCTGAAAAACTTGCCGACTACATTCTTCAAATCAATGAAGCATCGAATCTGAGCAAAAAATATCATTCAATTACGGAATGTGCGATAAAATTGCATGAATCTTTTCCGCAGCTTTCAGTTCACACTTGTAAAAGCCGAATTTACGATGCAATAAATTATTTGAACGATAACTGTTCGGTGACATCCGACGCCTGGTTGCTTTATTATGCCGACATGTTTATGAAACTTTTTGAAGTTTGCTTGGTTGCCCATAACTACCAGGAAGCAGGAAGATGTTTGCAAAAGTCCTGCGAATACCGGATAAAAGCTACAGCCAACGCCATCGATCCACAGCGTATCAAATTTAAACCACAAATAGTTTCTCCCGACATAGTTTTAGAACGAATGTTTATCAAAGAGAAAGGCGTTTTAACGTCGTTCAAACAGGCTCTTTCCTTTATGGAAACTGTCGATATCAACGATGTTGAAAAACAGCGAATTATTAACGAAGCAAAACAGGAACTGAACATTACCGACGTCGAACATGAAGAAATCGGATAAAGACGACCTGTTCCAACCGGTATATTTATCGGTTGCTCAACTGTTGGCAAAGTTGGCAGATACCACTTTCCTGTTTTGTGAAATGGGACGCGGGTCCGGCAAAACAACTCATATCATGGCGCCGCGTTTAGACCGGGTTCAAAACGCAATGCCCGGTTCTGTTATCGTTTTGGTTTCTGCCACCTACAAAATGGTTTTTGAGACTATTTTACCAAGCCTTATGGAATACTTCCATGAACACTACGAACAGGGCGTGTATTATGAAATCGGAAAAAAACCTCCGGGACATTTCAAAGCATGCAGAACAAAAATCACTGAATGGAAAAACACAATTTCTTTTGTCAACGGAAGCGTAGTTCAATTCGTATCCTGCGACCGTCCGGAATCGATGATTGGGAAAAACACGGTTCATATTTTTGTCGATGAAATGCTGCGGATCCCGCGTGAGAAATTCATGGAGCGCATCCTTCCTGCTTTACGTTCTGACAGGTCAAAATTTGGACACTCCGAATATTTCATGGGAATTTCCGGTTTTTCATCGACCCCAAATTTTGAAACTGATTACGACTGGTTTTTAAGTTATGAAAAAAACATGAATAAAAACCTTATACCCGAAATTCAGGAAATAGCCTATCATGTTGATTTACGCTTGCACGAATTGGAGATTGCTAGGCAAACGTTTAATACCGATGAAATCAGAAAATTGGAGCGTTTCATCGATCGCTGGACGAAACGACTTACTATGCTCCGGCGCGGGCAAACTTTTTACCTGCGGGCGTCGTCGTTCTCAAATATCAAAAACCTTGGATTGGAATATATTCAAACTCAAATGAATTCAAGTTCCAATAAGGATGATTTCTACACAAACATACTTTCTGTACGTAAATTGAAAGTAAAAGACATGTTCTTCGGCAAATTCTCAAAGCATCATCTGTTCGACGATGGCTATGATTACCGGTATATCGACATGCTCAATGCAGGAGAAAAAATCGACGAAAGTTGTCGGCATCTCCGCTACTATGAAAAAAAACAGCCACTTTATGCCGGCTACGATCCTGGTCCGTTTTCGTCAATCGTGTTTGCCCAGAGAAACAGGAAAGCTAAAGAATTTCGAGTACTGAAAAATATGTGGGCGATTCATCCCGACCAGCAGGACGTTTTAGCAAAGAAAATCGACGACTATTTCTCCGGAGGACGAAAAGAAATCATACTTCATTACGACCGCGCCGCTAACCAGAAAGATCCGGAGTGGAAAAGATTTTATCCAAATTACCGCGAAATGGGAGTAAACGACACCGATGCAATTTTACTAAAAAATGAGTTGACCGCGCTCGGATGGAACGTCATCCTCATGTCTAAAGACCAAAAAAACATCACTTATCAGCAGCATTATCGGTTGCTTAATCTTTTGTTCGGGAAATACGACGGCAAACGTGACCAGATACTTATTGACCGAAACGAATGTGAAGCCCTTGTATCTTCCATAAACCATAGCCCATTGAAACGTCACGAAGGTAGAATCATGTTGGATAAATCGTCCGAAAGCCTGCCGTTTGAGGAACAGGCATATAATTCTACGCAATTATCTTCGGCATTTATGTATCTGCTTTGGGGTGAATATAATCGGTTGCTGCCGGAATCTGATTTGAATCAGGAAATGCCGAAGGGGGCAGGGACGTATATTTCCTAAGCGTGCGTAGGAACTAATTCTATTGAGTGTCCTAAAGCATTAACAATACGATAAAATGTACCGATCCCCGGTTCAATAACTCCTTTTTCAATTTTTGAAATATAAGATTTTTCGGCGCCTATACGGCTTGCCAATTCTTTTTGGGTTATTTTTTCGCTCTTGCGTACATCGTGTATTGTTTGTGCCATGCAATAAGCGTATGCTTCACGACGAAATTGTTCACGTTCGGGAGTACCGACTTTGCCGTACAATTTATCCATTTCGTCACTGATACTTCTGATTTTGCTTGTATTCATAATATTCCTTTTTTATTCTTATTGCTTTTTGTATTTCACTTTCAGGAGTTTCCTGTGTTTTTTTCTTAAATCCATTGAACAAAACCACAAGTTTACCTTCGTCGAAAATAAAGAATATACGGTATATATTCCCGTCATACATTATTCTAATCTCGTATATTCCTTCCCGGATGTATTTAACAAACTTTTTGCTTACTCTTTCTTGTGTAGCTAACATATCAAAAACATAGTGAATCTTCTTTACTACCTCAGATGACAGAGTTGCAATAAAGTCATCATAATAATTATCGTATGATATAATTTCTCTAATCATGCTACAAAGGTAAGAAAAAAGCAATATATTACAACTTTTTTTAGTTTTTTTATTAAAAAATTGTATTATTCTAAAAATAACAAATGATTTTAGGATAAATATTTTTGTCCTTTCAAAGCCGGAAAATTCCGGCTTTTTTTGTACATGGAAAATCAATCGACAATATCCGGTAATGAAGCGCTTCGCCGTGCCCGTAACTTAAAATACGTACCCGGCGCATCTTTCACTCTAATCCATTTAACTTGCAACTTAAAGACGAAAAAATGCGGCGATGTGTCGAAAACAGAACGTTGCAGAGTTCGTCCGGCGCTCAAGGAAGATACTTTTCAATTGGATGGCGATTTGTATTTTACTTATGAAGATATGGATACAGGCGAACCGAAAATGTGCTTCCGGAAATTGATGCGTTACATTGGATTTCCACCTGATTATGAATTACAAAAAATAGATTGGTTCAATGACTGAATTTGAAATAATTGACGGACATGGTTTTGCCAATATACCCACAGGCGGCGTATTGACATTTGAAATACAGGGAATTTCAGAACGTGAAGAATTACGGGAAAAAGAATTTCAAAGCCTGTATGCAAAATACATCACAGAACAGATGACGATGCGTCTCGATGACTTTGTTGTCCCACTATGGGGAGAAGGTCACAATCTTTATCCACAGCAGATTTTTTCAACTACTTCGGAAAACAAACTACTTCCAGAAGTTATCAATAAACAGGTTAATTTTATTTTTGGAAAAGGGCCACGCCTTTTTCAGGAAGTTCAATCCGGAGAGGGCGAAAAACGCAGAGCTATACGCATCCCTGTCGAAGTGCCTGTTATTACAGAATGGCTCGAAAGTTGGGAAGAAAAAGGATATAATCATTACTGGGATTACCTGAAAAACTTGATAACAGACTATTATTACGTAAATACCTGTATTTCACAATATGAGTTTTCCAGAAGCCGCCGGTTAGCTGGGCGATCTACCAACATGATTCCAATCATGGCGCTCAGCTACATCGGCAGTGACCAGGCGCGATTAGCAACCAAGAAAGATCCGATAACAAACCTGATTACAAACAAAGATTGCAATTACGTTATTGTCGGCGACTGGATGAACCCAAATCGCTTCGGATATGAAGTTTTCAATCGATTCAATCCGGCGGAACCTTTACGATATCCGGCAGCCATCGCATTCACTTTTGAAAAAACATTCACAAAAAACATTTATCCGCAAAACAACTGGTTCAAAGGGCTATTTGAGTGGATAAAAGCATCGAATTTATCGCCGAAATACCTGAACAGTTACCTGAAAAATGCCCTGAACGCTCACATCCACGTCGTAATACCCGGCAGTTGGTATAACAAACAAAGAGATATATTGCAAGCGATTTGCTTAGAAAATCAAACAGGCGACCTGCCGGTCCAAAACGAATACAGGGGAGTGAAACTAATCGATGAAAACGGTACAAAAATTCAGTTCTACGAAACTATGGTTGACCAGGTAATTGCAAACGAGTTGAAATCAATCACAAAGTTTTTAACCGGCGAAGGGAAAAATCAGGGTAAACTCTGGGCTTCGACGCGATGGGCGCAGGACGATGGATGGGAGTTTAAAGAGTTTCCCGGAAAGTTTAAAGAGTATTTCGAATCGGTGCTCAGTCTCGATCGGCGCGCCGATGAAGTGATACTTGCCGGAAAAGGTATTTCTCCGTCGATTACGAATGTTGAAAAAGACGGAACTTTGAGTAAATCCGGAAGCGATGTTTATTACAATTATCTGATTTACGTAAATCAGTTACACAATCCGCAGGAATTTATTCTTCGGGAAATCAACCGCGCAATTCATCTCAATTTCCCGGAAGCGAAAAAACTTGGCATAAAACTTGGATTTTGGATCGATATTCCGGCAAAACTTCAGGATACGACACCGGCGGATCGGCCGGCGGCGACGGCTACTGCGGATACTAAGTCTAATCTTCAAAAAACACAGGAACAATGATACGAATCCCCTTCAAACGCGACGGTTTCTCCACCGAAATGAAACCCAAAATTTCGGGCGCAAACCTTTCTCTCGAATACGACAATATCGAATCGAGCCTGATGAAAGTCGGCGCCGATATCTTGCAAATTCTTCCCGTGAAACTTATCGATCGTTTAGTTGACAGATACATAAACAAAGATGCAAACAATCTCGAAGAAATCGCAATCGATTACTTACAACGGGCAATCCTTCATTTTGCAGTATTCGAACATCTGATCTTCATTATTACCCGAATCAGCAACGACGGCGTTACTGTTAAGAAAAACGACGATGAAACAACAGCCTATAAGTATCAAACCGATCAACTAAATAATAAACTGATCACTACAGCCTGGTTCTGGATGAACATGCTCATCCGGTTTCTTGATAGAAATTTGGATGAATTTCCTGAATGGGCTGAAAGCGAAGAAAAGAAAAATTTCGATGAGTTACCCGTGGATTTGTCAGACTTTAACCGGTGGGTAGGGGTAGCGCTTGCCGGTGGCGAATATTTTATGATGTGTGCAGGTTGGATCATCCGGGAGGTGTGGATAGATTGTGTTCGGTCCCGTCTCCCGGATCCGACTAAGACCGCCGCCATCGCCCGCGCTGTTTGTTACGAAGTGATGGGACGGGCTATCCAGCGGCTTGCATACTCTGCGCTTCCGGAACCAATTCGTATCGATATCGACAACGAAATGGGAAAAAATCATCGTGCTGCAGCTGATAAATTTATCAAAGAATATGTCGCCGGGCAATTCGTTCAAAAAGCGGCAACATACTGGGATGCTGTTGACTTGGAAATTAAGAAAAAAAAGATTTCAGAAAATCAAAAAACCGCCGGCAGCTCTCCAATCGTTGGCGAACGAAATTTCACGGAACGGGATAAGTTTTTTTATACATGAAAACATTCCAACTCCATAACACCTCTATCGAACTCCCCGACAGCTGGGAAGATTTATCCTACAAAGAAAAAATCTTCACTTTTGGCATAATTGCCGAACTGTTTGCAGGAACAATTACTCCGGAGATTGCCCGTCTGAAAATGCTGATTCAGTATACAGGATATAAACCATCCTGGATACAACTTATAAAAGAAGCATTCAAGAAAAACAGCGAACAGCGTGAAAGAATAAATATCAATCTCCTGAATCTGTCTGAAGAATTGAATTTCGCCTTCACAGTTGAAGAAAACCGCATTACCCCAAATTATGTATTCAAAAAGAATCCGATAAACTTTATCAGAATTGGACGAAAGAGATTCATGGGACGTAGGTTTGAGTTAGATGCCATCTGCCGGACCAACATCACGGCTCGTGAGTTCTCCGACTGCTTCGATATATTTTCGGCGATGCAAGGCGATATCTCAGAAGGCGACCGTTACGATTGCATCCACCAGATTTGCGCAATTCTTTTTCCTTCCAACGACGACTACAATGCAAATTTAGTATCAGGACATCATTTCAAAATGCGATATATTCATCCTGAAGTGAAATTCGGAATCGTTTTTTGGTTTACAGGTATCGTAAAGTATTATTCAGAGCATCCTGTTTATTCATTGCTTTTCAAAAACGAAAAACAGGAAGATTATTCCGGGAACAAAATCAGTCTTGGAATGAACGAAATCACACTCACTCTGAAAAAAGAAGGCTACGGTTCTCCGGAAACAATGAATCTTAACGAGTATTTCGACGCCCAAATCAAGTTTCTTAAAGATTTAATTTCGCGGGCGCTTGGAGAAAGCGTGAAGCCGGAAACGATTTCGCAAAAAACAGGGATTCCAATATCGACTATTCAAAAACTTTCATAGGTTAGAAATTATTTCTATCTTTGATTGCCCAAACAAACATATTATAAACCCTCACACAAGTGTAACCGGTATTAAATCCGGTTCCGGCTATGTTTCCGGTGGGCGCACTTGTGTGAGGGTTGTTAATTTTCAAATGAAAGATATTGAACTTATAGACAAATTTTTTCGTTATCTATACGATAACGGTAGTATAAAGTATTATGAAAAAGTAATGCGTGAATGTGGATTTAATGAAAATCTAATTAATGAGAGGGAAATATTAAAATTTCAAAGATTGTTAGTTTCAAGCGGATTTGTAAATGAAACAAATATAAGAGTTGGTGATGGACCTTTTGCTGTGAAAATTAACGATGCCGGTTCAAAAATGATAATTGAATATGGGAGCTATGAAAAGTATTTAGATTCAATAAAAAGGGAAAAAATATTGGAACGAAAACTAAAAGAAGCAAAATTAAAAGAAATTAAAGTTGCGATTTTTACTGCTGTATTAGCAATAATCGCAACCCTATTCCTATCAGAGCCAATAAAAATAGTATGGAAAATATTTTTACAGTGGATTCAAGGAAATTGATTCGAATATTAAAATCTATTTTCATTAATTCAAATTGTTTTTTTATTTCGTTTATTTCGTATTCTTTTGCATCCATATCACTATTTTTCCCACAAAATTACAACTTTCCCCCGAATTATTTTGCATTACAAAAATAATTACTAATTTTGTAATGCCCAAAGATTAAGTATAAACCCTCCCACAAGTGTAATCCTATAACAAGGATTCCGGAAACTTAATCCGGTGGGCGCACTTGTGGGAGGGTTGTTGGTTTTTTATAGTATGAAAGATATTGAATTAGTTGACGTTTTATTTCGTTATATGTACGATAATGGCGAATTATTGCATTATAAAATTCCATTGCTGGAAGCAGGAGTCGATGAAGATGAGATAAATATTCAATTATTGCAAAAATTGAATAGTCTATTAAAAGCAAGCGGATTTGCTGAAGTAACTAATAAAAAGATTGAAAATCACCCATCTGGTTTTAAACTGAATAATGAAGGTGTCAATATGATGCTTTTATTTGGCAGTTATGAAAACTTTTTAAAAGAAAAACAGAAAGAAAAAACAGAAATTACTGATGAAAAAGAAATGGAAAGAAAAAATCTTGATTTAGATATAAAAAGTAAAGAATGGAATCTTAAAACAAAATGGATTTTTTTTGTTTTTGCAATATCAGGGTGGATAGTTTCTTTACTTCAATTTATTTTATCCAAATTAAAATGAGCGCTACAAGAATTAATAATGCTTGACTTATAACTGCATACGTTAAAAATTTTACCTGCTTTTCTAATTCTTTTGCATCCATATATTAAATTTTTCCCGCAAAATTACAACTTTCCCCCGAATTATTTTGCATTACAAAAATAATTCATACCTTTGCATCGTCAATGAATTTTTTATGTTAAACATTTTTCAAACAACAAATTTATTAATAGCGAGGCAGGCACACGGGTGCAAGTCCCGAGACTTTTCTTATCATAAAGAATTCGTTGACGGTGACCTGCCTTTTTTAAAAATTTACAATTATGTCAACGAATGTAAGTCAGAACGCTCCGTGCGTTCAAGCGCACGCAATGTGCGAACAATTAATCACGTTTATTCGTGAAAAGTATCCCCAACTCAATTCTCTGAAGTATAAACTCAGTTGTAACGGAAAACATTTAGCTCTCCGTGCAAGCTATCATCAAAGGAGAATCCATGCCGGCGGATTCGATTTTGAGAAAACAGTCAATACATTCATGTTCTACATGATTTTGAAAATGTCAATCGACAAGTACTATCCAACAATTTCAGAAATGCGCGAAAAACGTCCATTTGAAACTTCTTTTGTGAAATTCAATTGCGAGGTTTTTCGGAGTTTTGCAAGTTGATTCTGTCCTTTCAAAGCCGGAGAAATCCGACTTTTTTTGTATAAAAATAATTCTATTATGAACGAAGATTTTATCATTAAACTGTACCGCTATTTCTCGCGGTTCGTGCCGGTACCGGTATTAAAGGAAACAATGGTCCAGCCTGATCGCTCCCGTCTTCCCGGATATTCCGAAATTCAGTCCGAAGTATTGTTAGAACCTGCCGACCCGACGTTATACGTTCGCATTCCGTTTATTGAAAAATTTGTTTTATCGATAAACGAGAAATTTGTCTCGGAACGTATTAAAAATTCAAAAGGATTTATCCTGTTTGTCGAATACGGAAATTTCTCTGCCGATTTCCTTCAGGTAAACGGTGTACAAGAAAATATCGCTGTTACTGTCGCTCACAATTTCAGCGATGCAAACAACGACAATCTGAATGAAGTACTGTTGATGAATCGCTGTCTCGATATTTTATTACTAATAATCCGGCAAATGCTCCTCGATCAGGGACAAATAGACTTTTGCTCTACGATTGATTTAATTACTATGCCGGTCGACATTCAGGTTGTCGATCCGGCTACTTTCTACGGCTGTGGCGGTTGGTGTGCGATGTTTAAAAATTCAACAACAGTATTAGTATGACATTCCGTGAACGACAAGATCTATTTTTAGAAAATTTATCGTTTTTCGATAATTGGACAGACCGGTTTAATTATCTGATTAATCTTTCGGATGAATTTCCTCCGGAATGCCCTGAATATTTATTACCATACAGGATATTGTTTTGCAAAAGCAGAACATATTTTTACCCGTTTATTCAAGATAATCAGCTCTACGTTTTGGGTTGGAGTAATAGCGCTGTTATGGCGGGACTGATTGTTGCAATGAGAACAATATTCAACAATACAAGCCGGGAAGAATTTCAAGATACTTTGATTGATTTTCATACTAAATCCGAATTAATATTTAATCTTACGCCTTTGCGCTTGGATGGGTTGAATGAAATGATCCGACGAATAACTGTCCTTTTCAATACGTGATAAAAATCGGAATTTTGAAGAAAAAAAATACAATTATGATTACTTTATTCATTATTTCTTTATTAATTTTTTGCGCTTATGTAACGGTTTTGGTATATAAGTTTGGGGTACCGGCATCGATTAGCGAAAGTTCGTACCTGTATGGTAAAAATGGAAATCTCATTTTTTGGTGTTGTATGACGGCATTTATTTTTCCAATGCTTATGTTTTGGCTCGAAATCACTAAAAATGAATCAATTCAATTTTTAGTGTTTTTATCGTGTGCCGCGTTGTGTTTTACTGCGATTACGGGACGATATCGAGGCGATAACGGTAAGACCGAATCAAATATTCACACGTATGGAACAATCGTCTGCGCGATTTGCTCTCAACTATGGACGTGGTTTACTTTCTCCTATAGTTGGATTTTGAGTTGCATAATATTAATCCTTGCTCTCTTTATCGGAGTTGCTGTAAAAGGAGCAAAGCGTGAGATATGGAAAGATGCTACTGGAAAAACAGTATTTGGAACTGTTAGAAAGCATTATAATTCGGTAGTGTTTTTTGTAGAAATGGCTCTTTTCATAATGGCTTATTTTTCAATTTTATACAAATACATAAAACTGTAAATTCTATGAATACGAAGGGATTGGAAGTTCAAATTACTAAAAAAGACCTGATAACATGGGCGATAGCGATATTAGTGCCTTCTTTCGGCCTCGCTATTACTGGTTATTCAAATATTTCTTCCCGTGTAAAGCTTCTTGAAATAACAGTACACACATTGGACATAAAGTATAGCCAGCACGACAAATTAGTTACCGAAACCCGTAACGATTTGAAGGATATAAAAAATATTCTTTATGAACTCAATACAAAAGTAGAAGTTAGTAAATCATTGATAGGAAAATGAAAAAGTTTATTAAGCAATATCCGGAGGTTATTATAATCCCTTTAATGATATTATTATGGATTGGAAGTGTTTTTTTATTGAGGTTTTTTGACAAAACATCAGGAGTGTTTGATTCCGGAATATTTCAAATTCCACTCTTTGCAATTTTTCAGTTCTTTCTGTATCTATCTGTGTCATGGCTTGCAGTATTGATTATTTACGGTACCGTAAGAAACTACATTCAATTCGATTTTAAACACGACTTTAAAAACTTAACATCATGGCAAAAAATAAAATTTTCGTTCTTTGTTTTCTTTTCCTTATTTGCTGCACTCGCAATGTTGTCGAAGACGTTAAGCCCGTAGGGGAAAAAGGGGAAATCAAGGAAGCAGGGGAAATGGGGGAAACCGGGGAAGCGGAGGTAGTTGTTAAGGTTGAAATTCCCATTGTTGACCGTATTGCTGAAATTTACTGGGCTGAAGTCGGTGTTCGTGAATTGACGGGGCGAAACGACGGTCAAAGAGTTGAAGAATATTTATCAGCTGCCGGCAGGAAAAAAGGTGATGCATGGTGTGCAGCATTCATAACATGGGTATTCAAGCAAGCAGGAGTAAAAGCAGTGGTTTCGGGCTGGTCGCCGGATTGGTTCCCAGCCCGGAACACGATCTACACAAGAGGAGCGAAAACAAACCGCATACCCGGAAAAGCTGATGTATTGGGAATCTACTTTCCTGAAAAGAAACGAATAGCGCATGTCGGAATAATCGATGAATGGGGTGCCGGAAATTTCAGCATTTCGGTAGAAGGAAACACGAATGATACAGGATCCCGCGAGGGCGACGGAGTTTATGTTAAAAGAAGGTTAAAAAGTCAGATTTACAAGGTTTCTCGATGGGTGTAAAAGACTTAATATATTTGGGAATTATTATTGCGGCTACTTTCATCGGAGGTTTTTTCGTCGGCAGGAAAACAGTCGATACGAAAACTAAGATTGAATACATAAAAATGGAACCTATCGAAGGAAGCATAAGCAACGAAAAATTAGTCCCATATAAAGAAGAAATACCTGTAAATCCTGTTTTGCCAATGAGAATAGATACCGTTTATCAAATTATGATGGTTGATACAGCTGCGATCATTGAAGATTACATCGCTAAAAGGTATTATAATATCACTGCATTTGATAACCAGTTCGGAAAACTAAGTTTATTGCCAACATTACAATATAACAAATTAGCCGATATCAACTGGGAATTTACGCCGATTCAATTACGGACAACTGTTTATAAACAGCCGGTTTGGACTCCTTTTGTGTCTACATCTTACTCTACTTTTGGATATTTAGGAATAGGAGCAGGAGTTTTTTATCGTAATTTTGGTTTGGAGTATCAGTATCAAAAACAATTTAATAATAATTTATTAAATAATCCTTCAGGTAATCTTTTCAGCGTAAAATATAAGTTTTGATTTTTTTCACTACCTTTGTTCCGCCCAAAGATTAAGTAAAAACCCTCCCACAAGTGTAACCGGCGAAAAACCGGTTCCGGAAACTTAATCCGGTGGGCGCACTTGTGGGAGGGTTGTTGGTTTATACAAACGTTAAATATTTAAATATTTATTAAATTATTTTGCTTACGAAATATTAATTATTATCTTTGCATACATTTCTCATTATTAAAAAATATTTACTCTTTATGTTGAAAGATTTTTTTATTTGGTATATTGAAAATCAGGATGAACTTGTAAAAAAATACAACGGTAAATTTATTGTAATTAAAGATAATGCTGTCATTAAAGCGTTCAAAACCGAAGATGAAGCATATTTTGATTCAATTGGAAAATATGAAGCCGGAACTTTTATGATTCAAAAATGTTCGCCTGGCGATAAAGATTACACTCAAATGTTTCATTCAAGAGTAATATTTGCATAAATGTCATTAGATAGAAAAGGGACGCCGGTTTATGCCTTAACAAATAACAATACCGGCATCAATAATTGTATTGTAACTCCTGCGGAAATAACTAATCTTATTAACGGGGCTATGATAAACACCAATGGAATTTGGGATACAGGAGCAACAAATTCAGTAATTACAAAGTCGACCGCTGCTGCTTTGGGTTTGCTTCCTATACGTATTGAAAATGTAAGAGGAATTCATGGAGTAAAACCCACAAATGTCTATTATGTTAAAATAACTCTTAATAATAAAAATATAACATTAAATGCCGCTGTTACTGAATGTGATGAATTATCGGCAGACAATAGCATAGGGTTGCTAATTGGAATGAATATTATTAATTTGGGAGACTTTGCGATTACCAATTATCAAGGAAATACCACGATGTCGTTTCGTGTTCCATCTTTGCAGAAGATTGATTTTGTTTCAGGAATAAAGACCGGACAACAAATAGTTAAAGATAAAATTCCTGGAAGAAACGATACTTGTTATTGCGGTAGCGGTAAAAAATATAAAAAATGCCACGGCAAATAATTTTTTCCCACAAAATTACAACTTTCCCCCGAATTATTTTGCATTACAAAAATAATTACTAATTTTGTAATGCCCAAAGATTAAGTATAAACCCTCCCACAAGTGTAATCCTATAACAGGGATTCCGGAAACTTAATCCGGTGGGCGCACTTGTGGGAGGGTTGTTTGATTTTTTATGACACAAAAACAATATGAGCTGCTTCGAATGATAAATGATGCAGAAGAACGTTTTGAAAGAATTATTTTTTATGACAACAAAGAAGAAGTAGAAAAATTTAATAAAGAGTACGGAAAAGAGTACGAATATCTTTGTAACAAACAGTATGTTTTCGGGGGAATTAGTACAAATTCGGAACTTTGTATGACTGAGAAAGGGAAAAAGGCTTTAGAGTGTTATGAAGAAAAACAGGAAAAATTAGAGTTGGAAAGAAAAAAAATAGAAATTTATGAAAAATCTGAATTGAAAAAGAAAAAAAATAGAATAATAAATATAGTATTATGGATTATCAGTTTTATTATTGGTTTGTTAGGAATTTATTTTACAATCCTTTCCAGGTAACGTAAGCTAATACTATAGATAATAGCGCATTTAGTACAAATAGCACTGTAACAGCAAAATGTAATATATTTACTTGACGATTCAAATATTTTATGTCAGACTCTTTTTCCTCCATACCACTATTTTTTTTACAAAATTACAACTTTTTCCCAATTTATTTTGCCATTACAAAAAAATGTATTACTTTTGTAATGCAAAATAGAATATATGAGCGACTCAAATGTCGCCCGAATCAAGGGCTTTTTTTATGCCTGGTAACATTACGGCTGTATTATTTCCGTTTTTTTGAGTTCGCTCATGAAAATTCTGTTTTGCGACGGGAAATGTACAGCCGTTTTTCTGTACAAAAAAAGCAAAACAGAATACAAAATGAAAAAGAAAACTCAAGCAGTCCAAGCGACTGCCACCGCGGTCATCGCCCGCGATCCTGTACGGGAATTTTTGGACCTTCTCCCGAAGAACGTCCCCGTTCTGGGAATGAAAGGTCATCGCACTGCCGAGAAATCGGAAATCTATGTTTGTTATCACTACGATGGTAATGATATTTGCGCGTCGCTTAGTTGGGAAGGAGGTGTGTTATGAAAAGCAAAGAATTGTTTCAACACGTAACAATAGTCGAGCATATATTTAATACCACGCGTGAAGATTATTTACCTAAAACGTATGATATTGAGGTAAACGATGAAAGCATTACCGATATACACTACGATACGATGTTGCATATTTATAAGAAATTAGGAGAATTGTTAAATAAAGAGAAAGGAGGTAAAAATGAAAAAGGGGTTTAAATTTCAAATAAATCGAGAACCTGAAACAAGTCAGCCTTTAGAAAATCCGGTATATGAATTATTTCGGGTTCACGAATGTGAATGTGGTGAAACAATCCCGGTAAAGGAAGAAATGACTTTCACTGAGGATGAATTAATCAAACTGCGTGATTTATTCGATAAAGTTGTTTCGGATGTGGTAAAATAACTATCTTTGCGGTATGATTTGGATAATAATTTTAATATTGATTTATTTTCTTTCGCTTGCAACCGTAATTAAAGCAGCGCGAACGGGCAGAGGAATATTCTTTCCAAACTTCAGAAGAATAGATGAAGCGTATTTTTATGGAACAAAAAAAGTGTGGAATACCTGGTGGGGAAGATTGGGCTACTACTTGCAATTAATCTTCCACTTAGTAACAATTTCCATTTTTGTAATGATTATCGTCTACGGAATTTATTCACATTTAAGCCTCGCTAAATAGCGGGGCTTTTTTTTGTCCTTTCACCTTCCTTTTTATCGGTTTATTTTCGCTGAATAAATACATTGCGATGATTAGCGAAAATATAACAAAACAGCAATTTATTATTCAGGTTCTCGAACGGGATGTCCGGAATATCTACAAAGCTCAGTTAGCAATTGCTCAACAAAACGTTTATATCAAAGGAAAACAATTAAAACGAGTAAAAGCTCGCGGTCCAAAAATCGGCGTCTATTCCGGTTCTCTTTTAGAATCTTTGCAAAATCCGGATTATTTAATACAGGCGAAAGGAGAGAGTTTTATTGTGAGCGCCGGCATTGTTAAGCACATGCGATTCCTCGATATGAAAAAGTTCGGTAATCGAAAAATCTATAATCGTCAGGTTTGGGGAATACTTTATAACAACGCTCTGAGAGACATAAGAAACAATTATGGAAAAGCAATATACGATTATTTGGGAGAAACGCTAAAAGAAGCATTTAATCAAAAAGTATAACACTATGGCAGGAAAATTGAAAGATGATCAAATCCGTTGGATTTTAAGTGTAGAATCAAAAGGGATAGTTGGCGAATTGGTTGAGATTGCATCTGCAACAAGCAACCTTAAAGAAGAAAACGCTAATCTTGAAATACAAATTAAAAAATTAGAAGGAGAATTCGATTCTGTTGGAAAACAAATGCAAGCCTACACCGATAGTGGACTTGAAGCCAGCGAAGCCTATAAGAAATTATCAGAACGACAAAAAGAAATATCAGAAACACTCGAACAGTTCAACAGTAAACTAAACGAAAATAATCAGGCAATTGCTACGCATGAAACCAAATATAACGATTTAGCCAAAACACTAAAACTTAGCGATTTGACAATGAATCAACTTCGCATACGCGCACAGGAACTACAAAACCAGTTAGATAACACATCTGCATCAGCCGAACCAAAAGTATATAAACAGCTTCAAAAAGAATTAGCGGAGACAAACGACAGAATGTTTTCAGTCCAAAATACCGGGAAAAGCATGCTTTCTACTTTCGCATCAATGCACAATCCGGTTGGAAGCGCCGCACGGGCAGTTCAAGGTTTTATACAGGTATTGAATTATCTTGTTACACATCCCATTATTGCAATAATTGCATTAATTGTAACCATATTCATGAAATTAAAAGATGCAATTACACAAAATGAAACCGCAATGAACTCAATTAATCGAATATTGGCGCCTCTGAAGGCGGCATTCGATGCTATTATTAGTGTTCTAATGGAAGCCGTGAATTGGATACTCAAAATGGTAGAAGCCTTTCTCTCCGGATTATCAAAAATAATAGATGCCGTACCCTTTTTAAAAAAGTGGCTCGGCGATTTGAATGAATTTGCGAAAGAAGCAGTACGATTGGAACAGGAAAAACAAAATCTTCAAAAGCAACAACGCGAAAACTTGACAAATATAGCCGAAAAAGAAAAACAAATAGCCATCCTCCGTGCCGATGCCGCCCAAAAAGATATCTACAACGCAAAACAGCGTATCGAAAAGTTAGAAGTTGCAAAAGATTTAGAATTAGAAATTACTAAAATCAAAATCGATGAAGCGAAAGCGGAACTGAAAATTTTAGAATTGGAAAAAAAGCGAAAAGGCGAACAAACCGAAATCCTTGACAAAATCGCTCAACAAGCAGCTTTATTAATAAAGTTAGAAACTGAATATTTCACAAAGGAACGTTCATTAAACAGCAGTATCGCTGCCGCAAAAAAAGAAGATTTACGCGACGCAGCCGACGCCGCCAAAAAAGCCTTGGATAAACGCCTCAAAGACGAAGAAAACGCCCTGAATCAACAAGTAAATCAGCTAAAACAATCCCGGCTTCAGGGATTAATCACCGAAAAGGAATACAACAAAGAAGTTGAAAGACTAACCATCGAGAGCCTTCACAGGAAAATAAACATAAAAGGGCAGGAGAAAGACAAAATCCTTCAATTGGAAGCCCAGATTTTAGATGCACAAATCAAACAGCAAAACCAGGCAGATAATGAATTGTTGGACGAACTGAACAAAGCAAAAGAAAACCAACTACTTCTTCTCGAATCAGCAAGAAACTCACAATTAGAAATACTACAAGAGCAGGAATCGGACCAGAAAATCTACGCGCTGCGAGCAGCCGAAATCGAAGCCGAAAGCGCAAAAGCACGTGAGGAAGTTATACGCGCATTTGGCGAAACCTTAGAAAACGCGGAATTTCAAAACAATCAAATCCGTTTGGATGCAATAGAAAAAAACGGAAAAGAAATAATCAGCGCTGAAGCGAAAACTTTGGAAGAACAGGGGAAACTCCGGAAACAGTTTGCCCGGTCAATCGCCGATTTCGAGCGATTATACAATATCAAAACATGGAAGCAACGCAAGGATGATGAACTACGCATTCTTCAAAAACAATTTGAAGCAGGATTGATAGCGGAGGAAACATACTGCGCTGCAAAACTTGCCATTGACAAAAAATTCGAAGAAGAGAAAAAGAAAATCAGAGAACAATACGAACTTGCTTCATTAAAGGAACTGTTTTACAACGAAGTTGAATTACTGAAAGAACATCATAAACTTGGACTTCTCGATGAAGAAGAATACCAAAAAGCGTTGTTAAATATTAAACTGAAATATGCTCAGGAATATTCAAACAAAGCCGGTGAATTCACAAGAATCACAGCTGACACTGTCAAAGCATTTGCCGAATCCGAAACGGCCACCTTAAACGCCGAATATACAAAACGCCACGCCGACCTGACAAAAATGCACAATCAAGGTCTTATTTCCAAAGAAGAATATAATTCTCAGAAGGAAAAACTTGATTATGAAGAAAAGAAAAAGACGCTCGATATTCAAAAGAAATATGCCGATGTAAACTTTGCAATGCAAGCTGCGGAGATAATTTCCTCCGGAGCAACGGCAGCCATAAACGCCTACAAAGCAATGGCAGGGATTCCTGTTGTTGGTCCTGCGCTTGGCGCTGCTGCTGCCGCCTTAGTTGCCATAACAGCAGCTTTGCGACTGAAACAAGCGAAAGCGGAGCGCGATCGCGTTAAAGCAATGACATTGGATGCTCCCGGCGGTGGCGGTTCATCCGGCTCCAGAACCGGACATATCCAGCTGCGCGAAGGCTTCGCTGAAGGTGGTTTCAATTTGAGTTCCGGAGGCTACACCGGACCTGGTGGAAAATACGAAGTTGCCGGGTACTTGCCCGTCCATCGCGGCGAGTATGTTATCGCCCAGGAAGAATTAAGAAATCCGATTGTAGCCTTGGCCGCTCGCAGTATCGAAAGTTTACGCAGGGAAAGAACAACAAAAAATGCTATCGACGGATTGGCTGAAGGAGGATATAACTACATAAGCGCCGGTACAATGAACTATAACGAAAGAGTTTTAGCAATTCTCCAACGACTTGAGTCAGGCGATATAATAGTTCAAACAAATTATGGAATCACTGAAATGGAAGCCGAACAGAAACGAAAAATGGAAGTTGAATCGATATTTACTAAAGAATGATAACAATCAGAAAAATAGACGGCGGAGAAGTATTCGACCTGCCGGCAGGTTATGTCGTCGAAGCGGAAAAAAATAATCCTTTATTTCAGAAAAAAGGAAGTCAAACCGTCCCTATCAACTTCCCGGCAACAATCAGAAACAACCGGATGTTAAAATTTCCACACCGTATCGACAACACAAACAAAAAAGAAGAAACAATTCCTGTAATTGTTGAAACCGGCTCAGTACAGCAAAAGGGACTGCTTTCTGTGAATTCCGCAAGCGAAAAAATCATTTCAGCAAACATCGGATACGATGAATCGGAAATGTATGCTACAATGAAAGATATGCAATTGTGCAATATGCCGGTACTCAAAAAACCGGATTACATTAAATCTTTCGGAGGTTCGAATATCGATCAGAAAATTGATTCGATGCTGGCGCATCTGACTGCGGTGATGAAGGAAAAAACCGAAGCCGACTATTATGTTTTTCCGGTAATTGTAAAAAAAGATGTAGTTGAATTAGACGATAATAATTCAAAAACATATCTTGAGATTATAAATGAGGTCGATCCTAATTTTTCAAGCGACGGAAAAATAGCAGAACTAAAAGCACGTCAAAACAGGACGATTATTCGCTACGAAGGTAATGAAGAAATTGAATTGACGGCGCCAAAAGGATATGGAGTATCCCCTTTTTTGCGCGTATTCAGACTGTTAGAAATTATCTTTGATAATTTTGATTTTAAATTATCTGAAAATCCCTTTAAAGAACACCGGCAACTTAAAAAGATGGTTGTATTAAATAATACAATCGATGCCATTTTGACAGGAATACTTTCCTATAAAGATTTGATGCCTGATTGCACAATACAGGAGTTTCTCGATTCTTTATTTGCAAAATTCGGAACGGTTTTTTTCGTCGATTCAAATTCAAAAACTGTGAGAATTAAATTCTTGAAAGATATTATCAATCCGGATGAAAACTCCAATATCAACAATTTAAACACTATAAAAACCAAGGAACCAGAAGTCTCATTTCAACCAGCAAAACAGCTACGGCTTAAAATGAACCGGGAATTAGAAGATTCTAAAACTTTAGTTGACACAATGGAGGAGTTCTTAGAAAAATTTGCTTATCAATTTAGCGAAACTCCAAGATCGGGAAATGTTTCACAAATTTTTAACAGGACCGAAAACACTTATATTATTATCAACGTTTTTATTACTCATAAGGAGAAAAATAGAGAGACTTCATCTGATTTTTTCGATTGGGATAAAAAGACTAAAAATATTGGTTATGAAGATATCGAAATGAGAGATTTATGTTTACCCCTGTATCATGTACCCGGAGCTTTATTCGCAACAAACATTGTGATGCTTCAATATTTAACAGGGTATAAACATAATTATTCAGATGTTTTTATTGGAGGAAATAAGGAAGAAGATCAGATGTCGTGCGCTAAGATAGCATTTGCTTTTGCATGGGGATTAACATCAAGCAATCCCAGTCATTATCGTCTTTTTTTTGCATCTCAATTCAATAGAGATGAAACTGGGAATTTTGTAAAAGACAACAACGGGATAAAATATGATATTTCACTCACGTGCAACCGTGAAGATGGATTATATAATCGCTTTTGGAAAGAATACGATGCCTTTCTGCGTCATTCAAATCAAATTATAAAATGTGATTTGCATTTATCGGATAAGGCATTTGTTGAATTCAAAATAGATGAAAAAGTATCAATCAATAATCAACCTTTAGTCACAGAACAAATAAAGTATAAGTTCAGCAATGTCAGCGATAAAATTTCAGAATCATTATTTCGTACATTGCGATTATATGAACCACATGATCTTGAAAATGAACAAAAAATTCCGAAGTATGGACCGCAAAAATATTATTGGAAGTTTACAACAGTTGTTGATGGATTTAGACCTGCCGGTATAACGCCCAGATTCGAATTTGATTCTTTTTTCACAATTAATGGCGTTCAAACACCTATAATTTACATGTCTTTTTTACCGCCAACAGAGGAACAATTCATCGCACAGGAAACAAGAATATTCAAGTATAGAGAAATATACGGGAAACAAGATATAATTGGTTACTATGGTGTCGTAAATATTACGGTAACATATAAGCCGGCATTAATTATTTAATTTTTGTCCTTTATTTCTTAAATAGCGTACCGTAATTTTGAATAAAATATGGCAATAACAATAATAAAAGAACCCGGCACTTACAGTTTTACCGGAAATCCGGTTATATTTGAAGCAACATCCGATTCTAACGAACCGGTAAGCGTGGAAATTACTTTTTGCGATAAAACATATCACACTACTTATTACCCCTTTAAGAATCCTGATAATTCATATAAAACAATTATGAATATATCTGATTTTCTGAAGTTTTACAATAAAATCGACATTCCGGAAAACGAAATAATTTCAGCTATTGCTGATTTTGCCATGCCATTCAAAGTTAAAATCGGAGCGTACACTTTCAATGGTTTAGCGCTTAAAGGTGGAATTAGTAATTATGCTATGTATAAACTTAGCGAAATGGGATACGATATTTTTTCTTACAGATTATCGAATTCATCCGAACAATTTCTTTTTACCACACGCTCAAACAATAAAGAAATTATATTAAAAGAAACGGAATTATTCCCATTTATTTTCATTCATCCCGGAATCGCAATTGTTTTCAAAACAGAGTCAGGAGAAGAAATATCCACTCCGGCTGAAACAGCAGGAACATTTTGCGCAATGGATATTAAATCTGTTTTAGAGCAATTTTCGCCTGATACTAAAAGAATAAACGTTTGCCCGGGCGGAGAATATGCTTTTCACTTTAAAATCCTTCCTGGTAAATTGTCGGAAGAAAAATTTTTGTTACGTTTCAGAAACTCGATGGGGGCTTTTGAAGTTTTGGAAGTAACCGGCAGAGCGATGCACAATCCTTCATTTTCAGATGAAAGTGTTTGGGAAGAAATGAACGAATTGAATTTTTACGAAGAGCGCCGTTCGAGAATTAAAAATCGTGGAATCATTGATGTAGAGACGGGTTATAAAGAACGGCACGAGTTCCCGTTTATCTTAGACTTAATACAGTCGGACGAAATATATTTTCAATATCCTGATGGAGAGACTTTTCGATGTCATATAAAAGCCGATGGCACTCAGTATAGAAATTTGATGACGGAACCGACTTCGGTGAAGTTTAAGGTCATGGAGGTTTTGAATGAGGAGTTTGTTATTCCAAGATTTGGGATTATAAGTCCTGCGCCTATTCCACCTTCTCCTTTTATATTGAAGGTTGACACATCAATATCTAAAAGTCTTATTATCAAAAATATGGATGGATATGAAATTGATTGGGGTGATGGAATAAGAGAAAAAATAAATAATAATAATATAACTCATTTATATTCTGAAGTAGGAGTATATAATGTTAGTCTATTTGGGGTAACAATAATCCCTAACTATTTTATACAAGATCAAAAAAATATTATTGAGGTTATATGTAAAAGTGATATATTTAATATAGGGCAGTTTGCATTTCAAAGGTGCTCTTCAATTAACGTTTTCAACGTTAATTTATCAAAGACTATAAGTGTTTCTTCTTATGCATTTTCCGGTGCATTTAAAAGCGGATCAAATATTGAACTTAATTTTTCAAACCAAAATTTCAATTTTGAAGGCATAAAGATATTTGAAAATTCAAAAGTATATAAAGTAACAATAAACTCACAATCTATCACTGATGTTCCTGAATACGCTTTTGAAAATTGTAAGGAGTTAGTTGAAGTTAATTTAGGTATGCCTGCCATAATTGGTTATCTTGCTTTCATTGGCTGTTCTTCTATTACGTCTTTTAACGCTGATTTGTCTCGTACTAATATTGTCTTTGCTGGAGCATTTTGTGGAGCCTTTAAAAGTGGATCAAATATTGAACTTAATTTTTCAAACCCAAGTATAATTTTAGAAGGCAGTCAAAATTTTTCAGACTCAAATGTATACAAAGTAACAATAAATCCGCAATCTACAACTGATATACCTGATTACGCTTTTTCAAATTGTAAGGAGTTAGTTGAAGTTAATTTAGGTAAGCCTGCCATAATTGGTTATCTTGCTTTCATTAGTTGTTTTTCAATTACGTCTTTTAATGTTGATTTATCTCAAACAAAAATGGTCGCTGGCGGAGCATTTGCTGGAGCATTTAAAAGCGGATCAAATATTGAACTTAATTTTTCAAACCCAAATATAATTATAGAAGGCAGAGTGGCATTTGAAAATTCAAAAGTGTATAAAGTAACAATAAATTCACAATCTACAACTGATATTCCTGAATCCGCTTTTTCAAATTGTATGGAGTTAGTTGAAGTTAATTTAGGTAAGCCCGCCATAATTGGTTATCTTGCATTTTCAGGATGTGTGGCCTTGCAAAAAATGCGTTTATATGCTATTATACCACCATCAATAAATTCGAGTATTTATGCAAATTTATTAAAAGAAATTTTTGTTCCAGCATCGAGTCTTTCCGCTTACCAAAATGCGACAGGTTGGTCTGATTTTGCGTCTTATATAAAAGGATTTTAATAGAATAATAGAAATTTTTAAAAAAGCAAACTAATAATAAAATAAAATGAGAACATTAGAAATTAACAGCATTAATGATTACAAAAAATCAATAGAAATAATAATTGACGGGAAATCTGCGTATCATCCGGCATCATTTTATGCGTATAAGCAACCAGGAAATGCTTTAGTTATAAAAGATTTACTAAACCTAAATGAATCATTATTTATTAATGATTTATCTGTATTGAAAGTAAATAATAAAATGTTTACTTCATCGAACGATGCCATAATTGATATCAATGAACTTGTAAATTTTTTTAAGGGTGGCTCGTCATCCGAAAACAACGGTGTAGGTATTATATTGAAACCCTCTGATAGACTTACAATTGAAGATATACTTATTACTATTAATCCTGAATTAATTACTAAAGATTTATCTTTATTTAATTTTCCTGAAACAGTTATTTTAAGATTAGTAATTAAATTAGTAAATGGAGATATAATTGACCGTATCAAAACTTGCACAGTTGTAGGAGGTGTTGCATATCAAAGTTTAACATTTATTGAATATTCTGAAAATTTCGGATTTTCCGCTGAAATTACTATTTCAGCAAGCCAAGATATAATTAGTTTTTATCATTTTCCTTTAGGGGCTAAAGTATCATTGTATGAATTAAAATATCTTTTTTAAGAAAAAATTTTTTTATTTTAAAAATTGCATTCAAACTTATCAATCAAAGGATTCGCCTTAGCAATATCATGCGGTGTATAAGTATC
>Ga0209628_10000085_pt1 | contig 48029 bp, 37 predicted proteins | sample TergutCu122P4_FD_187285 | JGI IMG/M metagenome (GOLD analysis project Ga0209628, IMG submission 187285) | Cubitermes ugandensis P4 segment gut microbial communities from Kakamega Forest, Kenya - Cu122 P4 (SPAdes) (version 2) | ecosystem: Host-associated > Arthropoda: Insects > Digestive system... | reverse complement strand
ATTGATGTGAGCGATTTTCGTGTGAATGATATTAGAGCATTTGTAATCCCCAATTCTAAAACTGTAGTACGAGGAACACCTTTTACTGCAAGGGCGGTACTTGCAGCGGTAGATACCACACAACGTCCCGATATATTTGTGGAAGGAATAGGCGTATTGCCAAAAGATGCTGATGGTATATTTCAGAAACCTACCGGAGCCACAGGAACCTTTACTGTAAAAGGATACATTGACATGATCAGAGGCGGAGTTTCGCACAAAATGCCTTTTTCAGAGGAGTTTTTTGTAGTGGAGCCAAGTGCAACCATATTCCCGACATTGATGAATGTGTTGTATGCGAATTACGAAAACCCGATTGAAATCGCAGTTCCCGGTGTTTCCAACCAAAATGTAACTGCTACCATGACTAATGGTCGATTGGAAAGAAAAGGAAATTTATGGGTGGCTTATCCTTCAAAAGCCGGTACAGATGCGATAATCACTGTTTCTGCGAATATAGGAGGAAGAAGTCAGGTAATGGCTAACCGTCCTTACCGGGTTAGACCACTACCCGATCCGAAACCGTTTATTGAATACACAGACGAAAACGGAAATCCGAAAAAATTCACACAAGGAAAATTAGCTAAATCTATTTTACTTGAAACGGAAGTTTTGAAAGCTGCTATTGACGACGATTTGTTAAGAGTTAACTTTACGGTCGTAAGATTCGAAACCTTGTTTTTCGATTCATTCGGAAACGTATTGCCGGTATCTTCCGATGGCGCAAGATTTTCTGCGGCTCAAAATGAGAAAATTCGCGGTTTAGCGAAGGGGAAAACTTTTTTTATCAGGAATGTGGTTGCTCGTGGCCCCGGTGGCGACGAAAGAACGCTTTCCCCTATTGAAGTAATTGTAAATTAAAAACGCATAAGATTATGAAATCGTTTTATTATATTATCGTTTTGTTTGTGGCTTGCTTGTTTGCTCAAGATATTGCAGCACAATCTCCTAGAACAAGAAGACCTGTAGAGAGCAATAATACAGGGTTGCCTGAACTTTCAGTACGGGCGCAAGCTAAAAATAGAGATCAGTCGACGGATATCAATAATGTGATTTGGTTGCGGATATTGTATCGTAATATCGACCTGAAACAAGCAGCCAATGCTCCGCTTTATTTTCCGACCGAACCCATTGGCGACAGAATGAATCTGTTTACTTTGATGTTCAAATTATTCATAGAAGGAAAGCTAACTGTTTATGAATATATAGACGGACGAGAAGTTTTTTCTGATCGATATAAAATTGATGTTGAAAAGTGGCTGAGGGAGCATCATTATGTTTATAGAAAAACAGGGACAGGAGCATCTGCTACATTTACTGTCGATGACATTGATATACAAAGTGGCGATGTGATGGCTTATATGGTTAAGGAGGCTTATTATTTCAATCAGGCTACCGGAACATTCGGTACCGAGGTTCTTGCTATTTGTCCAATGAGAGTTTGGGAAGGTGATTACGGCGAACCTATGCGTACACCAATGTTTTGGGTGCCTTACGAAAATATACGTCCTTATATTTCTCGCTCGTTTATCATGACTTCTAATTACAACAATGCGCTGACTTATACGGCTGACGATTTCTTTCAACTGAATATGTATGAAGGTGAAATTATCAAGACAGTGAATATGATGAATCAAGCATTGGCTGAACAATTCCCCGATTCAGCTAAGTTGAAACATGCGCAAGATAGTATTGAAAGACAGTTGAGAGATTTTGAATCAAGATTATGGTTGCAAAAAGATACAGCGAAAACTGTAACCGTAACCAAAAGCAAACAAGAGCCTAAAGCGAATGCAAGAAATACAGCAACAAGATCGTCGGCAAATGTTTCCGAATCAAAAAGTAATGTAAAAACAGCAACGCCTAAAGCTCCAAAAGCGTCCTCATCTCCGTCAAGGAGTGTCAGAAGAAGGTAATGAGTCTTTATTGGCAGATATTTTTCGTATTCGCTAAAATAGGAACCTTTACCATTGGAGGAGGTTATGCGATGCTGCCGCTCATCCAACGGGAAGTGGTCGATAGAAAGCAGTGGATTTCGAAAGATGATTTTGTCGATATGATTGCTGTTTCACAAACAGTTCCGGGAATATTAGCTGTTAATATCGCCATTTTCACCGGACATAAGTTGAAAAATAATACAGGTAGTATAGTTGCCACGTTAGGTGCTGTACTACCTTCTTTTTTGATAATATTAGCCATTGCCATGTTTTTCCGGCAGTTTATGGATAATATTTGGGTTCAGAAAATGTTTAATGCCATTCGTCCTGCCGTAGTTGCACTGATTGCCGTTCCGGTTTTCACAACAGCAAAAACAGTAGGAGTGAATATAAAAACGGCCGTTATTCCCATTGCTTCTGCATTCTTGATTTGGTACTGGGGAGTTTCTCCTGTTTATATCATTTTAATTGCAGGCTTGGGCGGTTTGGTTTATGGGCGAATAAAGAAAACTGATAATTAGGGGTAGGTTTCTCACTGCGTTCGAAATGACAGCTCATTTTTCTTTTGTACTTTTACGCTTGTCATTTCGAACGCAGTGAGAAACCTCATCAACATTAAACTTAAAATGATTTATTTACAACTCTTCATCTCTTTTTTCAAAATCGGCCTCTTCGGATTCGGAGGGGGATATGCGATGTTGTCTTTGATTCAGAATGAAGTTGTGGATAAACATGGGTGGATGACATTGCAAGAGTTTACGGATATCGTCGCAGTTTCCCAAATGACTCCCGGCCCTATCGGTATCAATAGCGCTACTTATGTCGGATATACTGCTACTCAGAGCATTTGGGGTTCTGTGATTGCGACATTCGCGGTTTGTCTGCCGTCTTTTATTATCGTTTTGCTCATCGTTCGTTCTTATAAGAAATTCCGTACCAACAAATATGTTAATGATGCTTTCAAAGGACTTCGTCCGGCAACAGTCGGTTTAATTGCAGCAGCAGCGTTGTTATTGATGAATCAAGAAAATTTCATTGATTACAAAAGTATCATTATATTTGTTGTGGCTTTTGTCGCTACCATGTTTCTGAAACTTCATCCTATTTTAATGATACTCTTGGCGGCCGTTGCAGGTTTGATTATATACTAATTTTTGTTTTATAAACTGATATGTATCGTTCTTTTTTCAAACATATTATCGACTTTACAGCAGCGTTGTTGGGACTCATTGTTATTTCTCCTGTTTTTATTTTTATAACAATATGCTTGTTTGTTGCAAATTCAGGCAAACCTTTTTTCTTTCAACCCCGTCCCGGAAAAAATGCCCGGATATTCAAAGTCATCAAATTCAAGACGATGAACGATAAAAAAGATAAAGAGGGTAATTTGTTGCCGGATGCCGAACGTTTGACATCGTTGGGTAAATTTGTTCGCAAGACATCGTTAGATGAAATTCCTCAACTAATCAATGTGCTGAAAGGAGATATGAGTTTGATAGGCCCTCGTCCGTTATTGTTAGAATATTTACCGTTATACAACGACGAACAGGCACGTCGGCATGAAGTGCGTCCGGGAATTACCGGATGGGCTCAGGTAAATGGCCGGAATGCAATCAGTTGGCCCCAAAAATTTGGATACGATGTGTGGTATGTAAATCATATTTCTTTCTTGTTAGATATAAAAATACTTTGGATGACAGTAATTAAAGTATTCAAATCAGAAGGAATTAGTTCTGCAACTTCTGCAACAATGGAGAAATTTAAGGGTAATTATTAACTTCTTCTATTTAATAATGTCCTATCTTTGCGCAAAATTTATTCACAAAGCAAATGTCAGATTTCTTTAACGCAGATTTCATAACATTTAACATTTCTCATTTGATTGTATTTGCCGTTTTACTTTTGGCGGTATTGGCATACAATAGAATGGCGGAAAAATATGAAATCGTGATTCCTATTGGAGCGCGTCTAATTATCCAATTGATTGCGATTGGTCTGATTATTTTTGATTTATATGCTCATCATCAACTTTCGTCGTGGTGGATGGCATTAATAGTGAGTGTCGTTGGTGTTGGAATTATAAATGCTTATGATTTTATAGATGGAATTAAAAGGATGACCGGATTAAATAATTTGGTCATTCTGTGTAGTTTACAGTATGTAAATCGACATGTGATTTCATTTATTCACCCAGATTTTATTATTTACGCGATATTGACATGTGTAGTTTTCTTTCTTGCGGGAAATATTGGTAATCTTGTAATCGCTTTTTGGACTGTAGTACTGTTATTGAAGTTAATTTTAGGAACCGATGATATTATTTGGATATTATTTCTTGCTGTTTATGGGATTGATATGATATGCACAATCGTGCGTCGTGTTTATTTAAGACAAAATATTTTTAATCCTCATCAAGTAAGAAATTCTCATTTGCGAGTGTCGGCAATCTATGCTGCAATTCAATTGATTATTTGCATTGTGGTTATTGCTTTTAGAAAGGAAATTCCGGAGATAATGTTATTTTCAACTTTGATTGGATTATTAGTGGTTTTATATGTATTGAAACTTCAATACGATTTAGATAATGTTGATAAAGATTTTTAGAATTTATGAAAATTGCAATTGTAGGAACCGGTTATGTCGGTTTGGTCAGCGGAACATGCTTTGCTGAAATGGGAACTGAAGTTATTTGTGTGGATATAGACTCACACAAAATAGAAAATCTTCGCAAAGGGATTATTCCTATTTATGAACCCGGATTGGAAGAAATGGTGTTGCGTAATTATCAAGCCGGACGATTACAGTTTACTACCGACTTGAAAACTGTGTTAGAAGATATAGATATTGTGTTTTGTGCAGTGGGAACTCCTCCCGATGAAGATGGAAGTACGGATCTCAGCTATGTGCTATCTGTTGCAAAGAATATCGGACAAAACATGACCAATTATGTGTTGGTTGTGAATAAAAGCACGGTGCCGGTAGGAACGGCTCAGCTTGTAAAAGAAACGATACAATCGGAATTGGATGCCAGAGGAATTGATATTCCGTTTGATGTCGCTTCAAATCCCGAATTTTTGAAGGAAGGTGCAGCTATCAAAGATTTTATGCATCCGGACAGGGTAGTAGTGGGCGTTGACTCTGAAAAAGCGCAAAGCTTGCTTACAAAATTATACCGTCCTTTCTTGCTGAATAATTTCCGGGTGATTTTCATGGATATTCCTTCGGCCGAAATGACTAAATATGCTGCTAATTCCATGTTGGCTACTCGTATCAGTTTCATGAATGACATTGCGAATCTTTGCGAAATAGTAGGTGCCGATGTGAATATGGTTCGTAGCGGAATAGGTTCTGATGCCCGTATCGGCAGCAAGTTTTTATATTCGGGATGTGGTTACGGAGGTAGTTGTTTTCCTAAGGATATAAAATCGTTGATTAAAACTGCCGAATCGAAAGGATATAATATGTCTGTGCTGAAAGCAGTTGAAGAAGTGAATGAATTTCAAAAATTGATGTTATTCAAGAAATTACAGAAAGAATTTTCAGGCGATTTGAAAGATAAAAAAATAGCGTTTTGGGGATTGGCTTTTAAGCCGGAAACCGACGATATGCGCGAAGCTCCTTCTTTGGTGCTGATTAACAAAATACTTGATGCCGGAGGATTGGTAAGCGTATATGATCCTGTGGCAATGCAGGAGGCCAAACGTTGCTTAGGCGACAAAGTAACTTACGGAAAAGATATTTATGATGTTGCTTTAGATGCTGATGCCATCGTGCTTGTAACGGAATGGAAAGAATTTCGCTTGCCTTCATGGAACGCAATCAAAAAGATCATGAAAATGCCGTTAATTTTAGATGGTCGTAATATTTACGATAAGCAGGAATTACAAGGTTTGGGATTTATTTATCACGGAATAGGAAGATAGAAAAACAAACAACCCCCAAATTTGGGGGTTATTTGTTTTATTTTACTGCCTCAGCAAGTTCGGCGCCCGGTTTGAATTTAGCCACTTTTTTACCTTCGATTTTGATAGGTTGTTTTGTTCTTGGATTGATACCTTGTCTCGCGCTTTTTTCAGCAACAGAGAAAGTGCCAAAACCAACCAAGCTGATTTTTCCACCTTTTTTCAATTCGTTAGATACTGCGGCAATAAAACCGTCGAGAGCTTTTTTAGAATCAACTTTAGAAAGACATGCGTTTTCTGCAATTGCACTGATTAATTCTGATTTGTTCATGATACAATTAAGTTAAAAAATTATTTGATAAAAATATTAAGCCGCAATTTACAAAGAATTTACAAATATATGTTATTCTTTTTATTTTCGACAAAATTTATGAAATTTTTTTAAGTATTATATTATTTTTGCAATTTACTTTGTAATTTGCAAATTGTATAAATGTTTAAATAATAACAAATCAGATTGAAAAAGGTTGCAGGAAAATGGATTTTTTTGTACTTTTGCGTGTTATTTTTTTAATTAAGGCATGAATTTATATCAAAAACCGGGTTTTCTCAATTCAATCCCTCCTGTTACTCGAAATATTTTAATAATCAATGTTCTCGTTTGGTTAGCGTGTTCTGTTTTTGAACCACTTTGGTTTTACTTGGCTTTATTCCCTGTCGATTCTATATACTTTATCCCTTATCAGCTGCCCTATCGATTAGTTACTTTCATGTTTACTCAAGTAGGCTTTTCGCATTTATTTTTTAATATGTTCGCCGTTTATATGTTTGGTAGAGTGATTGAATCGCATTGGGGAGCAAAAAGATTTTTGACTTACTATATGGTCTGCGGAATTGGTTCCGGATTAATTCAGTTGTTAGTTTGTTATTTGACGGGGTCAGTTTCTCCGACTATTGGCGCATCAGGTGCAGTTTTTGGCATCCTGTTGGCGTTTGGAATGATGTTTCCTAATGTTTCGCTTTATTTGATGTTTATTCCTATTCCCATCAAAGCAAAATACTTCGTAGTTGGATACGGATTAATCGAATTATACATGGGTTTTGCGAATCGCGTAGGTGATAATGTAGCCCATTTTGCCCATTTGGGTGGTATGCTTTTTGGAATCATATTAATTTTATATTGGGGACGGAATCACTATAATTCTCCACTCTATAAGTTGAAAAATAAAATTTCCGGATTATTTAAAAAGCCGGAAAAGAAAATGAAGGTTACTTATGGCGGCAATCGAAAAAGCGATTATGAATATAATGTCGGAAAAAATCAGGGAAATACGGAAATAGACCGAATTTTGGATAAAATCAAGAAATCGGGTTATAATTGTTTATCGGAAGAAGAAAAGAAAAAGTTATTCGACGCAAGCAATAAATAATTATGAGACTTAAAAAGATTGGGAAAATATTCAGTACAACAATTTTTGTTATCAATGTTGTTACTCTGTTTGTCTTTCTTTTATCGGCATTTTCCGATAGGGTTTCTCCTGATTCCGTAATGCTTTTTGCGTATTTAGGACTTGCCTTTCCGTTCTTTTTATTCATAAACATTTTATTTGCCATTTGGTGGATTATAGTATTTCGATGGAAATTCTTATTGGTTAATATTGCCGTATTTATTATCTGTTCCGGACAAATTTTTACCTATTTCCCTATCCATTTCCGGACAAAAAATATTCCTGATAATTGTATAAAAGTACTGACTTATAATGTGATGAGATTTAATCAGTACAAAAATCATACGAATGAAAAAAACAACAATCTTATCAGTTATATCTTAGATTTAGATGCAGATATTGTGTGTCTACAGGAATACGGTTCAAACGGAGATGTTCCGGGTTTAATTACAGAAGAAGATGTAGATCGTATTTTTAAGAAGAAATATCCTTACCGGAAAGTTTTTCCTATAAATGTTACAAAAAAAGCAGTCGGAGGGAATGCCATATACTCTAAATTCCCAATTAAATCGTCTAAGAAAATACCGTATACAAGTCCTTACAATGGTTCATTTCTTATAGAGTTGAATATAAATGGGAAAGATGTAACTCTGATAAATAACCACTTGGAATCGAATAAATTAGCGGGTAAAGATTTGGTTGAATATGCAGAATTAATGAAAGGAATTAAGGGATTAGACTCGAAGAAAATCGAAGAGACGAAGGAATTCTTGCAGAGAAAACTTTCCATTTCTTATAAAATCCGCTCTAAACAAGCAGAGTCAGTGGCTGAGTATATTGAAAATTCTAAAAGTCCTTACATAATTGTTTGTGGAGATTTTAACGATACCCCGATTTCTTATGCTCGTCGAACAATCAAAAACGGTTCTTTGAAAGATGCTTTTGTTGAAACCGGATCCGGTATGGGTGTAACTTACAATAGAAACCGGTTTTGGGTCAGAATCGATTATATTTTGCACAGCAAAAATATAAAGGCATATAATTGTACTGTCGGAAAACTCAAAGATTCCGACCATTATCCCGTTTGGACTTATCTTCAACTAAATTAAATGAATGATATAAGAAACATACAACATACAAGGTATAAGATGAATATTCTTGTGTGTTGTATGTTTTTTTTGTGCTGTTTTCAATCATATTCTTCTGAGCCTGCTGTCGAATTGATGGAAAAAGTGATTGCCAATAAAGACAAAAATAGGATAGAAAATAGCGATTCATGGCAATTTCGACAACATAAAAAATTTACCTTGTCGGTAAGTAATCTTGAAAATGCTTTTGAAACATACGAGCTTTTTAGGGACTTCAACTTTCTTCCTGAATATCTTTGGACTTCAGAACTCGATGGTTCAACCATTCTTACAGTATCGGTTAAAGAGGCACTTTCGGACGAATTTCTTCGAAATAATCCTGAAGGCAGGAAAACAATTATCCGAAATATGCGACATGAAGATGTCGGCCATTTGATTGGGATCGAAAGCTTGGACACTATTTATTCCGATGCTTTCAAAGAGATTAATATTTTTGATGATGATTTGGACATTTTGATGAAACGTTTTGTAAGTCCGTTATCTTCTTCCCTCGCTACAAGCTTTTACAAGTATTATATCTCCGATACCATTGTTTATAAAAATGATAGATGTATTGTTTTAGATTTTGTACCACTCAATTTGCCTGATTTTGGATTTACGGGAAGTTTGTGGATTCTCCCTGATCAGTCGTGGGCGGTCAAAAAAGCAGTGTTGAATGTGCCGCGGAACAATACCGTGAATTTTGTTAAACAAATGCGTATTTCTCAAGAATTCGAGATGCTCCCTTCCGGCATTTGGACTAAATCGGCAGAATCGATTATTGCCAATTTTGAAACGCATAAATATACCTTGGGAACATACGCGAAGAAATCTGTGAGTTATGCAGATTATATCGTTGATTCGGTTCCTGACTCCATTTTTAATTCGGGAGAAAATGTCGTTGAACTGATAGATGCGTTTAATCAGCCGGATTCTGTGTGGAGTACTCTCCGAATGATGCCTTTGCAAATGAATGAACAGCGTGTCGGAAAATTATTGGACAGGATGACACATGTTTCCGGTTTTAACAATAGCTTGATGAAAATAGCGCAAGTGTTGAACTCCGGATATATCAAGACGAATCGAGATAAAAGTGTTTTTGACATAGGTCCGATCAATACATTTATCAGTGGGAATCCGTTAGAGGGCGTTCGCCTCCGATTGGGAGGAACGACGACTGCTAATTTGAACAAACATCTGTTTTGGAATGGATATGTTGCTTATGGAACCAGAGACCAAGAGTTTAAATACGCATCGACACTTACTTATGCTTTCAATGAGAAGAAATATCATGAAAATGAATACAGAAAAAACAATTTGGCACTCACTTATAGTTATGATGTAAATACACCGGGTACAATGTATTCGAATATGGATAAAGATAATGTTTTGCTTTCTGCCAGACGTGGGAACAACAACAATATGACTTATCTTCGACAAGCGCGTGCCTCGTATGAATATGAAACCAATTCGGGATTTTCTTTCAAGATATGGACGAGCAATCAAAATGAAAAGGCAGCAGGTGGAATGCAGTTTTTAGTGAAAAATGATGCAGGAGACGTTATCGACGTTGGAGATTATACAAGTTCTGCTGTTGGTATCCGTTTGCGATTAGCTCCTTTCGGCCTTGCCTATTCTGCCGGAATCAAAGGCTATCTGAAAGGAGAATACGATTATCATGCGTTGGAAACTTCCGTAGAAAAGCGATTTTGGTTTTCGGCTTACGGAGGTGTGGATATCGTAGGAAAAGCAGGGAAAATATGGGGAAAACTTCCGTTTCCTTTGTTGATGATTCCGAATGCCAATCAATCTTATTTCATGCAACCCGAATCTTTCAATTTGATGAACGTATTGGAGTTTGTAAATGATAAATATGTTTCATTGGATATGCAATTTCATTTCAACGGAGTATTATTTAACCGCATACCTCTTTTGCAACAGCTAAAACTTCGTGAAGTGGCGGGAGTCAGTGGAATTTACGGCAATTTATCCGGCGGAAACGATCCGTCTCAAAATCCTGCTTTGTTTATGTTTCCCGCAGGAGCAGGAAAAATGACAGATATGCCTTATGTAGAGGCAAATATCGGTGTGGAAAATATCTTGAAAATCTTTCGCGTTTGTTATGTCAGAAGGCTTACCTATCTGGATAATCCCGGAATTTCTAAAAATGGCATCCGGTTTGCTTTTTCCTTTACCTTCTGAAAAGAATATTTAATTAAAAATTTGTCTATTATTGAAACAATATTACCTTTGTAAACATAAAGGAATTTGTCTATGAATTCAACAAATGAACAATTAATTACAGCAATAGAATCGGCTATAAGTGAAGGGTTAAGCAGATTTGAAACTCAACATTCAGTAGAAACACTAAGTGACCTCTATTTGTATTTTGATGAGGAAAATTTAGATTTAATCGTGCATGATGACGTAGAAAACCAATTAATCAGTGTTGAATTGGATTATTTCAACGGATCTTCCGAGTTGTCGCACGAAGAAGAATTTTTGGAAGCTGCAAAAACTGCAACAGAAAGATTGAATAAAGCCGGGCTATTCGACAAAGATTATATTCTTAAACCGTTTTCTGTTAGTCTTGTAGATTCGGATTTCATCGTATCGGAAGAATTGATATTCATAGATGACGAAACATTGAAATTAAACAATAGCTTATTAGCCGGTTTAGACAAAGAATTGAATGATTTTTTGAAAGAATTGATGAAATAGAATAAGCTTGTTATCCTAATTTGCTGATTTTTCTCAACCTTTCTTCGTCAATTACTTTTACTTTCCGTCCATCTAAAGTAATTACTTTTTCTGTAACGAAATTTCCCAGTGTGCGAATGGCGTTCGATGTGGTCATGTTGGAAAGACTGGCTAAATCTTCGCGTGCAAGATAAATATTGATGGTATTGTCGTCTTCCAAGCCATAACTGTCAATAAGAAATACCAAAGATTCGGCCAAACGGCCACGAAGATGTTTTTGCGTAAGACTGACTGTCCTTTCGTCGGCAATTCCCAAATCAACAGAAAGTTGCTTAATAAAAAACATCGTCAACTTGGTATTGTGTTGTAACAATTCGACTACAACGTTCATCGGAACAAAACAGACAGTCGAAGATTCGAATGCAGATGCGCTTGTGAGGTAGTTTTCCTGTGCAAAAAATGCTCTGTAAGCAAAATATTGAATGGGACGAATCATGCGGATAATCTGACATCTTCCTCCGATGCCGTCTTTGAATATTTTGACTTTACCCTTCAGTAAGCACATCATGTCTTTAGGCTCATCACCTTCGGAATAAATTATCTGATTTTTCCTGAAATGTTGAACAGATGCGTGCTTTCGAAGAATTTCCCGTTCTTTTGCACTTAATAATCTCCAAACGTCCGGCAAACTACCGGATAAATCTACTACCTTTTGATTGTGCATTATAAATACTGTATGTTATAAAACAATGCTACATAGCACAAAAATATAAAAAATATCGATTCGAGCGTTAAATCCGACATTATTTTTGTAATTTTACCCCTAATTAGGGATGAAATCAAATGCAAAAGATTTGGGAAGATAAAGAATTAGGAAAAGTTGTCTTGAAAAAGCACATGAATTCCCGGCAATATACCATTAGAATCCGTTCGGGAGTTGTTTCTGTTTCTCTTCCTTTGTTGGGTACTTACAAGAAGGCTGTTGAGTTGCTGGAAATTCATAAGCCTGCGATACTATCCAAACTTAAAGTTAATCCGCCTAAACCGGTAATTTCAGAGCAAGACCTGAAAGCACTGAGAAAAAAAGCATCGGAGTATCTCCCCGACAGGTTGCGAATGTTGGCCGGATTGCATGGATTCACTTACACTACATTAAGAATTTCAAAAAGCAAATCTCGCTGGGGCTCTTGCTCCTCTAAAAAAAACATCAATTTATCCCTGTTTTTGATGAAACTTCCCTCGCACTTAATCGATTATGTGCTGTTGCACGAATTGTGCCATACGGTCGAAATGAATCATAGCCATAAGTTTTGGGAACTTTTAGATAGAATTTGCGGCGGAAATGCCAAAGCATTGCGAAAAGAGTTGAGAACATTTCATATCTGAATGAACACGTTTAAAATACGAAACGACACATTTTCAGTGTCGTTTCGTGCTTTTTATTTTACTAATAGATCCGTTTTATCCAGAGTTTTAATTTAGGGTTGTACATACTTGGTATAGGGTTGTCTCCGGATTTATATTCTTTGAACAACGGAGGTTTGTTGCCTGATATAAAGTTTTCATCTCCATGGGCTGTAAACGGCACATGATAAACTGAGGTAACAAATCGATTTATCGATATATATGTATACGGCAGGGTCCATCTCTCATAACCGCCCAAGTCAATGTATATATCGTAAGGATGCCAGGCTCCTAATTCAGTGGTTAATTTGACTGCGTATAATCCTTCGGGATATGTCGATGGGTTAAAATCGCCAACTTTGGTAAATTCATTACCAGCACAAGGGCCAAAGCAGCTGACATCATTGGAAATCCCGATTTCTTTATCCAGTTCGTATATGAGTGTCCACTCTTCATTCTTCAGAGGTGTTGCATCCCGCCATGTTCCTACACCGTTTGCATCGGATGTCAGCACCTTGCCTTCTCCTTGCGTTCCATCTTCAAGTCGGAATCCATGTTCTGCATTTCCTTTAACAATATGCAATTTTGCGGTGGGAGAATCAAGTCTAAGTGTTCCCACTTTGCTCCCATCAATAGTAAATCCAACACCAACATTACCTTCAACCAATGCATCTCCTACAGTAGAAGTAGCTCCCATAAATCGGGCATTTCCGCCTGTAACAGTAAACTGAGCGATTTCAGGAACTCGACTGGCAAGAGCATCATTAATAGCAGAAGTAATGCTATTTCCGACAATGAGTTTTGCACTCAAATAAGAATTATCTTTAACGGAAGTCGACGGCTCGCCAGCCCGTGCAGTTGGAGTACTAATGTTTATGTTATGTAATACTTCGTATACATCAGCCGAAACAAGAAGATTAAAACTATGCAAAGGATTTGCGGTTCCAACTGTAACTTTAATATCTCCTGCATCTTGCCATGTAGCTAAACCATCATCATTCGTAACCAACACTCTGCCTGCTTTTTGATTACCGTCTTGGAGCATGAATCCCGGTTTCGCAACAGTTGGTGTACCTCCTGTTTTAATGTGGAATTTTGCAGCAGGATTTCTTGTGCCGATACCTACATTTCCCTCGTATGATCTGTGAGGGCTGTCGCTTAAGGCACCGGACAAAACACCTGTTGCACCTGTCGCAAATATTAAATTACCTATAGAAATTTGGTTGTCTTGTGTTCCGTCATATACTTGAGCATTGAACCCGATAGTGATGTTATTTGAGCCGGTCGTTACCTGTCTTGCATTACTGGGAGTAGAAGCTGAAGTCGTACTGTTAGCTCCTATTATTACATTTCGGCTTCCTGTGGATATTTCAGCTCCTGCACGAGCACCCAATACCGTATTTCCCTGACCGGTGCCTTCAAACCATGTTCCTGTTGCACTTCCTTGAATACGCTCTAACGTACCGGCACCCACAGCCGTATTATACCAAAGATTATTACTTGAACTAGAAACATTTCCCATAGACCACATTCCTATTGCAACATTCTGTTCTCCGTTTCCACCTGCGCGGTTTCCTGCGTTATCTCCAACGGCAACATTCCATCTTCCTGTATTAATCACTTTGAGAGTGTTATTACCGATGGCAATATTCATACCGCCATAGCCACTTGCGCCTGCACCAATAAGAGCTTCATTACCTATAGCTATATTATTACTAGTTTTACTGTTTTGAAGTGCCTTTGTACCTATAGCGATGTTATTTTCGCCTGTCTCATTATTTTCGAGTGCGAAAGCCCCGAAAGCATTGTTGCTCTTTGTATTTTCAAATAAAGCGCGATACCCGACGGCAGTACTGAATTCGCCGGTACTCATCCTCAAAGCATAAGCACCTACGGCTGTATTATAATTACCGTTTGTGTTTTCATGAAGGGCTGAATGGCCTACTGCAGTATTTTCTCTCCCGGATAAGTTTTTGTAAAGAGCAACAGAGCCTATTGCAGTATTTTCTCTCCCACTAGCATTTGTAGAAAGTGTTGAATGTCCTACGGCAGTATTGTAGTCACTGATATTATTCCTGAGGGCATCTGTACCTATTGCCGTATTGGAATTAATACCTACCGTTTCTTTTCCTACTCCGACAGTGATTCCGTTAATAACGGCATCTGCACCAACCACAGTCAATTGAGCATTGTTTGTTCCGCCATTGACAGAGGCAGCCTGATTGGCTCCGACAACTACTTTGGCTGTTAAATAAGAATCATCGGTATTGAGGGTCGATGGACTGGTTGTTCCTATTTTATTCCAAGGACCTGATGAAGTACCGCCACCGAGCTCACTAAGTGTCTTCCATGTTCCTACTCCATTGATATCAGAAGTTAGAACCTTGTCTTCTCCTTCTGTTCCATCTTCAAGTCGGAATCCATGTTCTGCATTTCCTTTAACAATATGCAATTTTGCGGTGGGAGAATCAAGTCTAAGTGTTCCCACTTTGCTCCCATCAATAGTAAATCCAACACCAACATTACCTTCAACCAATGCATCTCCTACAGTAGAAGTAGCTCCCTTGAATCGGGCATTTCCGCCTGTAACAGTAAACTGAGCGATTTCAGGAACCTTGCCGGCAAGATATTCTGTAGTAGCAGAAAGAACGCTATTTCCGACAATGAGTTTTGCATTTAAATAAGAATCATCTAAAACGGAAATTGACGGTTTGCCAACAGATGCTGAAGGAGGAAGAGGACTTATATTAATGGTATTAAATATTTCCAATGCATCGCTTGTAGTAAGGTACTCCTCAAAAGAGGGATTAAAACTACGCAAAGGTCCGGACGTAGTTCCGCCGCCACCACCATTTCCCCATGTTGCATTTCCGTTAGCATCTGAAATAAGCACCTTGCCTAATCCTTGGTTTCCATCCACAAGTCTGAATCCTGTATATGGAGCAGATGCTTGAATATGAAGTTTTGTTGTGGGGTTATTTACTCCGATACCCACTTTTGCATTGTTTAGGTTATTGCCGTCTTTGCCGTAAATGAAATTTCCGAGAGTCAGTTGATTGTCAGTCCAATCATTAGCAGCCTGAGCACCGGCTCCGATAAGGATATTATTATTTCCGCCATGAAGTTGATCACCTGCTTTACTGCCAAGGGCTATATTATTGTTGCCGGGGCCGTTGAAATTTATAAAAGCCTGATTACCTATGGCTGTATTGTTATTGCCATTATTAAAATTCTTAAGAACCTCATTGCCTATAGCTGTATTATAGCCGGTGTTGCCATTATATAAAATAGCATCTTTACCTACGACTGTATTACCTGCTACCTGTCCGCCTCCTTTTCCGATACTGAGTTCGTTGATATTGGCATCTCCACCTATAACAGAAAGTTTCGCGGGAGTATCTTTTGTCCACGAAGTGGAGGCATTATGGGCATTAGCGGGTGTAGCCGATCCGACAGATACGGTTGTTGCAGCAACGCTTTTCGGATAAATGTTTCCTCCAATCGTACCAGTCCAAAGACATTCTCCATCACCAACACTGCTGGTACTACCACCAACTTCTTTTATCCATTTGGCGCCATTCCAATAAAAAACACCTACTCCTTTTGTTTCTGTTCCATCCATCAAACCGGGGTTTGTATTGTAAACGATTGCTCCTCTTAGATCTCCTACATTCGTAGGGATTTCGCTAAGCTTTGTTAAATCGGTTATGTTATCCAAAGATACATTAGCTAATCGCAGACCTCCGACATAGCCGGTTGTTTTATCACTGTGTAGTTCCAGCACTGCACCTTTGACGGGTTCGGCATCTTGGCCGATTTTCACTTGTGCTTGCATAACGAAAAACGGCATTAGAGCCACTAATACCATCAATACTTTTAGTTTTTGAGTTGTTTTCATTTTTTTATGTTTCTTTTTTATCTTTTTTATTTATGTTTTTTTGTCAATTTTTCCCCCTTTCCCTTTGCCTACAGTATATTCCGTAACCAATGGCTAAGAAAGGTAATAACCATAATACATCCTTGACGGGAACCGGTCCACGAATCGTACCTCCATCTCCGTCTTCACCTGTACTGCCCGGTATATATGAGTCATCATCTCCCGGATCTCCAAAACCATTAGATGGACCGCTTGGTAATCTGCTGACAGATGAGGATTTATGAGATTGAGATGGTGACGTATTATCGAATGGTTGTCTTTTTAACTGTCCATACATAGGGGCAGAGATAAAGACAAAGACCATTAAAGCAAGCAATAATGCGCCTATGCCCGTTTTTAAGTTGATAATCCTTTTCATATATTATTATTTCTTAATCTTCTTAACCATTTCTCCACTTCTAACAATGTATACACCTTCTACAAGGTTTAACTCATAAGAGTTTGTTCCTGTTTGGTTGATTTCATTTCTGTAGATCAACAACCCCGAAGTGTTGTAAATCTCAACCGGTTTGCGAATATCCGACTCTTGATTGTAGATAATATTCAGGGTTTGACCATAGAAATAAGCATCTCTCGGAAGAATATTGGAATCTTCTATTTGATTAGGATATTTAAACATAATAGTAAACCGTTTATGAAAATCGGAACCTTCTCCGGTTTCAAATTTGGCCTCAAACTCATAAGCACCATCCTTACGAATATTGTGAAGGACACCAGTAGCATTGTCTCTCAACAGTACAATTTCTGTTTCGAGGCTTTCCCAACGGCTAAACTTCATAACGTATTTGTAAGTGCCTTCTATTTGCATTGGCACAAAGTCGAAGTCTGTGGAGACGATTTCTTCGGGAAGTGAGTTGATTGACAACTTGACAGGAGTAGCACTTCCTTTTTTCTCGGGTACGGTTGCATATATCAATGGTGTATGTATATCATTATTGGGAGTGAATTTAACGTCTGAACGGTCATCTCCGGATTCCTTTCCCCAACTTCTCAAGCCGATAGCCATACGGCTACCCTTAATGACCTCTTTTTGCATCACTTCAATTAATAATTCATTACGAAGGGGTGTTTGTGCTGCCCTCATAAAACGATGGGGATTGTGAGTGCGAGCTGATGCAGGTATCTTGAAGTCGTGAAGTACTGCTGCGTTCGCATAAATCACAAACAATTGCTGAGCAGGAATAATCCTTTCTCCACCATCCAAGGTCGTCATGCCATCTCCATAACCCAAAAAAAGATAATTGTTTATCTTTCCATCCCAAATCCTTACCCATGGATAAAAATTATCTCCTTTTTCTTGAACTTCATAGCCGTATTGGGCACCGCAATTATTTTTCCAATACTCAAATAAAGCATCTACGTCTAACGCACAGGTATATGGGTTACCTAAATAATTAGAACCTGCGACGAGAGAAACAGGCACATCTCCTGTGTTTAACGTTTCTTGAGGTTGAGGTACTCCCTCCGGATTATCCATGCTAATTCCATCTTGCCATTCATATTCCCACGGAAATCCTTTTGTTGAAGGAGTCAGTGGGGCACAATTATTATACTGGTCAACACCTTTATTCCAAGGGTACGAACCACAAGGATACAGTTCACTAACAACATTATCAGAAGGCTTAAAAAAATCGGGATAGAAAGTGTGCCCAAAAACAAATTTTTCATTTATTATTGGCATTCCGTCTTCAAGATAGTCTCCATCAACCTCTGTGTTTGTAACCTGACGAATAGCAGCGAAATAACCAAGGCCCGGAGTGAAACGCACCCAAGGTCGGTGTAGCCTGTAGCCCCATTTTGGATGTGGAGTTATACGGAGATCTTCTACTACATGATTGGAAAAGTAGTCATAATACATATCTTTAAGCGGAGCCGCGAAACCAATAGCCCGCCTAGAGCCAAGGGTCCAACTATTTACATCACCGGGGATATTGAATGTATTGCGCTCAATTTCCATGAAGTTGCCACTGCAAATCACATTCTTAAGACTGTCTTGATAGCCGAAAGCAACTCCCGCTACCAACAACGATGCATCTTGATGTTCGGCTATACTGTTTTTATCTGATTTCAATCGAAGTCTGCCACTGGTAAAGTCCAAATTATTTACACTAACACCCATCGATGGGGTAATGATAACTCTTTTTGTGTTGTTGATTTTGAAATTGGGAAACTTGAGATATTGTGTGCTGCGATCCATTTGGTCAAGTCGAGCAGGGGATGTTTGTGCCGGAGTATATGCCTCAAGTCTGGTAGTAACCATTTGATCGGTATTTCCTCTGAACTCAACGGTGCCTGTAACCGGATTAGAACTTGCTCCGTAAATGGTAGTGAACACATTAGACGATGCGTCATGAATAAAATCTCCGGTAAGTACCGTTAATCCTTTTTGCGTAACCACCGCATCGGATACCACTGTGCCGGATACTACTTCTGATGCCATGTGCATACCGCCTTTTACATACATCGTTCCGTTAGTCGCAACCTGAACCGCTCCTTTATTATAAAAGACAACCGGAGGAACTGCATTAATCCACCCAAAAGAGGATAAAATTAATAACATGACAATGTTTATTACTCTTTTTTCCATAAATTTCTTTACGTTTTTGTAATGTCTAAAATACTTCTTGTTGATGGTCGTGTGTGCTTTTAGTTTATTTTCATTCTATTGTAACAGTATGAAAATGTGTGTAATGTGCCTTCTTAAGAATATACATTCCGCGTGCAAATGTAAGAACATTTTTTATATAAACAAATAATATTAATTTTTTTTTTACTTAATGTGTAAGAAATCTTCATTTTAGTTACTTATTGTTCTTTGTTATTTGTGCGTTGATATTAATTAGAAAGGTTTATCTTTGCAACGTTTTGGAATTTTTAATAGATAATAATAACCCTGAGTTTAAGTATGCTTATGAATTGATTATGCATACTCAACAATCTGTATTCCTGACCGGGCGCGCAGGAACAGGGAAATCTACCTTTCTTAAATACATCTGCGAAAATACAAAAAAGAAACATGTAGTGCTTGCTCCAACGGGGGTTGCTGCTATCAATGCCGGTGGAGTTACCATGCACTCTTTTTTCAAATTGCCTTTTCGACCGATGTTGCCCAACGACCCGGATTTAAGTCTGCAAGGCAGCCGGATTTTTGAATTTTTCAAGTACAAAAAAGAACATGTAAAGATTATCAAGGCTATCGAATTGATTATTATTGATGAGATTTCGATGGTCAGAGTAGATATTATCGATACTATCGACCGCATTTTGAGAGTCTATACAGGCAATATGCGTCAACCTTTCGGAGGTAAACAAATGCTTTTTGTCGGAGATATTTTTCAGTTGGAACCTGTAGTTTCAAGCGATCAGAAAGAAATTATCAAGTTGTTTTACAACAGTCCGTTTTTCTTTTCTGCCATCGTGTTTAATCAGATTAGTTTGGTGCCTATCGAATTGAAAAAAGTATACCGGCAAACAGACGAGGTTTTCATATCTATTTTAGATAAAATACGAAACAATACCGCCGGCTCAAAAGAATTACAAATTATTAATAATCAATATAATCCGACATTCAATCCTAAAGACAATGAAATGTATATCACATTGGCTACCAAGAGGGATAATGTCGATTATATCAATGAGAAAAAGTTAGACGAAATAGATGCTCCCGAATTTCATCACCGGGGAGTTATTGAAGGTGATTTCCCCGAATCGAGTTTGCCAACAATCATAGATTTGGTATTGAAAGAAGGTGCACAGATTATTTTCCTGAGAAACGATCCGGAACGTCGTTGGGTAAACGGCTCTATCGCGACCATTATTCAAATTACGGATATGGGCGAAGTGATTGCCGAATTAGACACCGGAAGGACAGTGTTTGTTGAAAAAGAAACTTGGCGCAATTACAGATACAAATACAACGAAAAAGAGAAAAAGGTAGAGGAAGAGATTATCGGCACCTACACGCAACTTCCGATCAAATTGGCTTGGGCGATTACCGTTCATAAAAGCCAAGGATTGACATTTTCGAATGTTGTTGTTGATTTTAGCGGCGGAATTTTTGCCGGTGGACAGGCTTATGTCGCGCTAAGTCGTTGTACCTCTTTAGAAGGTATGGTGTTGAAAAAGCAGTTAAATAAAAGCGATATATTTATTCGTCCCGAAATTCTTGATTTCAGTAAAAACTTTAATAACAAACAATTAATCGACCGTTCTTTCAAAGAGGCTGAAGCCGATTTGTTATATTTGCAAACGATTAACCATTTCGATCAAGGTAATTTCAAAGATTGTGTCGATGCCTTTTTTAAAGCCATTCATGCTCGATACGATATAGAAAAACCTTTGCAGCGAAGATATATTCAACGAAAATTAAATATTATCAATAAGCTGAAAGAAGAAAAGAAAGAACTCAATAACCAACTGCAACAACAAAAAGAAACCTTGAAAGAATATGCCAATGAATATTATTTGATGGGAAATGAATGTATCACCAAAGCGCATGATGTCAAAGCTGCGTTGGCCAATTTTAACAAAGCATTGAAATTATATCCCGATTTTTTGGATGCTCTTGTCAGAAAAGGTATAACTTTGCACGATATGAATGAACATTTTGAGGCAGAAGTTTGTTATAATAGAGCGATAGAGTTGAGTCCGAATTATTTTAAGGCGCTTTATAACCGTGGAAAAAACAGAATTAAACTCAAAAACTACGATGGAGCGCTTACCGATTTGGATAAAGCGGTTCATATCAAACGTGATCATGCTGCGGCATTCGAATACTTGAGTGATGTTTATTTGCATTTGGGAGATAAAGCAAATGCCGAAAGTTGTCGAGAAATTGCAGAGGAGTTGAAAATGAGGAAACAAAAGAGCTAAAATGTTCGTTAGGTTTCTCGCTGCGCTCGTCATTTCGAGCACAGCGAGAAACCTAACGAAAATAAAACACAAATTAAATTATTATAGTCATGAAAAAGTTTTTGAAAATTGCAGGAATAACCCTGCTCGTTATTTTTGCACTATTGTTAGTGTTGCCGTTTGCTTTCAAAGGTAAAATTATGAACCTTGCCAAAAAGGAGGTAAACAATATGTTGAATGCGAAAGTCGATTTCGACCGGTTAAGCTTGAGCTTTATTAAAAGTTTTCCGAATGCCACGATCACACTGGAGAATTTTTATATTGCCGGTATCGATGAGTTTGAAAACGACACATTGCTTTTTGCAAAAAACATTTCTGCTACGGTAAACATCAAAAGCTTTTTTGGAAATTCCGGCTACGAGGTTTCTAAAATAAGCGTAAGCAATGCGAAATTACACGCGATTGTTCTTGAAAGCGGGAAAGCTAACTGGGATATTATGAAGGTAGATTCTACCGATGTAGCAGACGTTGAAGAGCCTTCGAATTTCAAAATGTTACTTAGGAGAGTAAGTGTGAACAATTCGGATATTCTTTACGACGATTTTGCATCTCAAATGAATGCTGCGCTGATAGGTTTGAATTTAACCCTTTCGGGTGATATGACAGCTAATGAAACCCGTATTGAAACGAATTTAACTATTGATGAACTTAATTTCATCATGAATAAAATCCCGTATTTATCGAAAGCAAAAGTCAGTGCCAGTGTCAATTTGGATGCCGATTTAAAAAATATGAAATTCACGCTTTCCGACAATTATATTCAGTTGAATGAAATAAAAACAAAAATCGATGGTTGGGTGGCCATGTTGGAAGATGAAAGCATGGATATGGATATTAAATTGAGCGCGCCTCAAACTCAATTCAAAGATATTTTATCGATGATTCCGGCAGTTTATGCTAAAGATTTTCAAGACATTAAGACTTCGGGGGGAGTCACTTTAGATGCTTTTGCCAAAGGCGTTATGAAAGGCGATACCCTGCCGGCATTCGATGTTCAATTGAATGTTTCCAACGCGATGTTGCAATATCCGGCATTGCCGAAAGCTATTACCGACATCAATACTAACGTACATATTCACAGTGCGGGAGGTATCTTGGATAATACCATTATTGATATTCCTAAGTTTCAATTTGCAATAGGAGGAAATCCGTTCGACATGAGTTTGCATGTAAGTACGCCAATGAGCGACCCTAATTTAATATTATCTGCCGTAGGTCGTTTGGATTTGGGAATGATTAAAGAGGTATATCCGTTAGAAGATATGGAATTAAGCGGAGAATTGGATGCTAACCTGAAATTAGCTACCCGTATGTCGTACATAGAAAAAGAACAATTTGACAAGGTGAACGCTTCCGGAACATTAAGCATTAAAAATATGGATATTAAATCGCAAGGTGCAGACGACATCTTGATAAGCAATGCGCACTTGTCATTTTCTTCTCGCTACGTCGATTTAACCGGATTTACAGCCACAATCGGCAAAAACGACATTTCCGCCACAGGTAAATTGGAAAATTTTATCCCGTATTTCATGACGAATGCTACTTTGAAAGGAAATTTGACTGTTACTTCTAATTTCCTGAACTTGAATGATTTTATGACAGAAGCAGATGCTATCGCCGGAGATACTGCATCTATCGGAATAATAGTCATCCCGAAAAATATAGATTTCAACCTGACCGGTAATTTCAAACAGGTAATATTTGATAATCTTGATATGACCAATGTTACCGGACAAATTCTTATCAGAAACGGAAAAGTAGAAATGAAGAATGTATCGTTGAACGCTCTTGGCGGGAAATTGGGCGTAAACGGATATTACGATACCGGCAGAAATCCGGAACAACCCGAAGTTTCTTTGTCTTTGAATATAAAAGATGCCTCTTTCGCTCAAACGTTTTCAACTTTTGTAACCATACAGAAATTGGCTCCTATTTTTGAGAACTTGCTGGGAGACTTTTCCACTAATTTTAAGATGACGGCTCCTTTAGGAAACGATTTTATGCCGATTTTGACTTTATTAGAAGCAAGCGGTTCGTTACAATCAAATAATTTGGAAATTAAAGATGTTCCTATTCTTAACGGATTGGCTGCCGCATTGAAAAACGATGGATTGAGAGAAATGAGAATAAAAGATTTGAATCTGCCTTTCGCAATCAACGACGGACGAGTTACAACCAAACCATTTGATGTTAAATTCGGTAGTGGTGTTATGAATTTAGCAGGTAGCACCGGATTAGACCAAACAATAAATTACATTGCAAGAATAGATTTAACAGATAAATTAGCCAATAATTATTTAAAAACTATGAATGTAAAGATTGGAGGAACCTTTACAAATCCGAAATTCACTGTTGATATGAAAGATGCATTGAATCAGGCTCTTGGGAATATCGTTGGGTCGGTACTCGGTAATGAAACCGGAGAATCTTTGACTCAACAAGCTGTCGAACAAATTGATAAACAAGCAGCTGCAATCAGGCAACAAGCCAAAGATGCAGGAGATAAATTGATTGCGGAGGCCGAAAAGCAAGGTCAGAATTTGATTGATGAGGCAAATAAAACTTCCAATCCGTTGGCTAAAGTTGCTGCTGTGAAAGCTGCCGAAACCGCTGCTCAAAAGTTGAAAGCCGAGGCGCAAAAACAAGCGGATAATTTGAATGCAGAGGCCGAAAAACAGGTTCAGGCGTTGAGCGATAAAGCAAAAAGTTCGGCACCTCAATAAAAGTATTAATGTGTTAATACGCACATTTTAAAACTTTAAATTAGTATATACTTTTTAATAAATAAATGATTATTTTTGCCATCGTAAAATATAATCATGAAAATAGGAGACAAAGTTCGATTCTTGAATGCCGTTGGCGGAGGTATTATCAGAAGATTTCAAGGAAAAGATATAGCTTATGTGGAAGAAGAGGATGGTTTTGAAACACCCGTTCTACTAAGGGAGTGTGTGGTTATTGAATCAAACGATACGCCGGGAAAAAGCGCGCCCAAGGTTGTTGCCCAATCTGTAGAGATTAAACCTGTCGAGCTTGAGAAACCTAAAAAAGAAAAGTCATCTCAAACAACCGAATTTGCAGGGAAAGACAAACTAAATGTGTATTTGGCATTTTTACCGATGGATATTAAAAATGTCGGTAAATGTAATTATGAAACGTTTTTGATTAACGACAGCAATTATTTTCTTTTCTTCAACTACATGAACCGCGAAAATAACACTTGGAAAAGCCGTTGCCGGAATGTTATCGAACCAAATACACAGTTATTTATCGAAGAATTTACCAAAGAAGAATTGAACGACTTGGAACATATTTGCGTACAGTTTTTGGCTTATAAAGAAGATAAACCTTATGCCTTGAAAAATGCGCAAAGTGTTGAAATTCGTCTCGATGGCGTTAAGTTTTACAAAATACACAGTTTTCGTGAAAATGATTTTTTCGAAGACGATGCTTTGATATATCCGGTTGTAACGAATGATGTTCCTGTTCGGGAAATTTTAGTGTCGGCCGCCGACATTCAAGAGGCGATGAATCAGAAAGCAAAAGTAGACCGTCCGAATCGTCTGTCGATACAGAAACCGAAAGATACCGAAAAAACCGTTGTCGAAATTGATTTGCACATCAATGAGTTGTTAGACACAACGGCAGGAATGAATAACACGGATATGCTCAACGTGCAATTGGCCAAATTTACTGAAACAATGGAACAGTATAAGTCGAAAAAAGGACAAAAAATCGTTTTCATTCACGGCAAAGGCGAAGGTGTGTTGCGCAATGCAATCTTACAAGAATTAAAAACAAAATATAAAAACTGCCCTTATCAAGATGCCTCATTCAAGGAATACGGATTTGGAGCGACAATGATAACAATTAAATAATTATAGAAGTATGAAAAGAATTATTGCTTTATGCAGCCTCGCGCTGGTTATGTTTTCTTGTAATGTGGGTCAATCCCTTTTAGGCGCTTATAGCTTGACACAGTGCAAGTATGATTTCAATTCGATTTCCAACATATCGTTGGGAGGAGTCAATGTCGGTTCTGATAATTTGTTAGGTTCAGCGTTGGCGTTGACCTCAATATTTACAAAATCTTCAATTCCATTGCAATTTACTTTGAACTTGGATGTGAAAAATCCCGGAGTACAAACTGCATTAATGAACGGTTTGCAATATATATTGGAAATAGACGGAATACAAATGTCGACCGGCGCACTCGATTCAAGAATACAGGTTGCTCCCGGAGAAACCGGCAAATTACCTCTTAATTTGAGTTTTGATTTGAAAAAAGCGATGAGCGGTCAATCTGCCGATGCCATTAAAAACTTGGCTTTGAATTTCGTAGGAATAGGCAGTGAACCCACCAAAGTAAATTTCCAATTAAAACCGTCATTTGATATTGGAGGGCAGTTGATGCAAAGTCCGGCATTTATCCCTGTTTCATTCTCTTTCGGAGGAAAAAAATAAACGGGTGAAGAGTAAACCATTCATCCTATGATAGAAATCGAACGAAAATTTTTAGTCAAAGGCGATTTTCTTCCTTTTGTAACAAAAAGGGAGAAAATCGTACAGGCTTATCTCTGTATTGCTTCCGGAAAAACCGTTCGGGTGCGCATAAAAGGAGAAAAAGCCTATATCACTGTTAAAGGCCCTTCCAATAAACACGGATTTGCACGTTGTGAGTTTGAATATGAAATTCCGGTGGCAGATGCCGAAGAAATGTTGAAACTTTGCGAACCCGGCTTTATCGAAAAGACACGGCATTATGTCGTTTACAAAAACCACACTTTCGAAGTTGATATTTTTCATGGAGCAAACGAGGGATTAATTTTAGCCGAATTAGAACTCGAACACGAATCGCAAGAATTTCCCAAGCCGGATTGGTTGGGAAAAGAAGTCACCGGAGATATCCGGTATTATAATGCTTACATGACCCAACATCCCTTTACCTCTCAGCCATAACACAGAGACATTTGCATATTCCGGCTAAAAAGACTACCTTTGTATATATATCACTCTCAAATTTACTGATTTACAAAATGAAACAACTTATTTCTATTGCTTTTTTTCTGGCTGTATGTATTAATATAAATGCACAGGGAACACTGAAAATCAGCGAAATCATGTCGAATAACGTGTCTGCCGTGATGGACGAATCCTACAATTACAGCATGTGGGTAGAATTGTACAATTCCGGTTCGGAAACCGTATCACTGAATAATTATTATTTTACCGACGATTTAGCCCAACCGAAAAAATGGAATCCGCAAAACCAACAGATTCCGGCAGAACAATTCAAAGTTTTATGGTTCGAACGCGATGAATTGCCCGGACACTCATCGTTCAAATTAGAGCCGGATGGGGGAAAATTGTATCTTCTCGACGCGAATGCCAACATCATTGATCAAGTAACCTACCCCAAACAATACCGCAATGTTTCATACGGACGAACCGATAATGTCGACAACCAATGGGCATTTTTTATCGAATCCAGTCCCAATGCGTCGAACACAGACAAAAAATCGGGCGAATTGCCGGTTTGCAAAAATCCGATATTTTCGTATGTTGGCGGATTTTACAAATCTCCTATCAATTTAACTTTGTCAACTACAAACGTCGATGTCAAAATTTACTATACAACCAATGGTTCCGAACCAACAACACAATCAAATCTTTACGTTACCGGACAAAGTATCGCACTTAACAAAACGACTTGCGTTCGCGCTATCGTTGTGTCCGACAAGTATTTGCCAAGCCCCGTTGTTACGAATACCTACTTCATCAATGAGCGCGACTTCACACTTCCGGTAGTTTCTCTTGTTACGGAAGAAAAAAATCTGAAAGATAACACAATAGGTATTTATGTACAGGGAACAAACGGTATACCGGGCAAAGGTAGTGACTACCCTGTAAACTGGAATCAGTCTTGGTACAGACCCACCAATATGGAATTTTTCGACACAATCGGCATAACACGAATTAATCAAGAAATCGACATTTCAATTTCGGGTGGTTGGTCAAGAATGAATCCGCAAAAATCATTGAAACTTCAACCGCGTAAAAAATTCGGAAACAATCGTTTGCGTCACGATTTTTTTTACACCAAACTTGGAAATAATTACAAAGACGTTCTATTACGGAATTCGGGTAATGATTTTTGGTATTCTATGATGCGCGATGCCATGATGCAATCTTTGATTATGGGAAGAATGGATATTGATCATCAGGCTTACGAGCCGGTAATTTTATTTATAAACGGCGAATATTACGGTCTTATAAACTTACGCGAGCGCACCAGTAAAGACTTTTTGTATTCCAATTACAAGTTGAGTGAAGAAGAATTTGTATTACTTAAGACTTCCACTGATTCCGATTATGAAAATCTTCTTAGATATTTGAGAAACAACAATCCAAATACGCCCTCGATTTACGAGAATATAGCTAAACAAATGGATATTGATTCGTATAGTTATTATATGATGGCACAAATGTACTACAGCAACACCGACTGGCCACATAACAACTGGAAAATTTGGAAGAAAAACGACGGAACAGGAAAATGGCGTTGGATTTTGTATGATACCGATTTCGGATTCAATTTGTATGGCACCAATGAGAACGATAATACAGTAACCTATGTTATGCAATCATCCGATGGTACGATTACGACACCATTGCGCCGGTTGGTACTCAATACTGATTTCAAAAACCGGTTTCTTACTCGTTATGCCATTCATCTTTCATCAACTTTTGAACCCAACCGCGTGATCGCAGTTATTGATTCTCTGAGTGCTAAAATTCGTCCCGAAATGGTTTTTCACAAACAAAAATATGGCGGGCAAAATTTTGAAGACGAATTGAGCAGAATGAAATCATTTGCCAAGGTACGTCAAGGAAATATGATGCGATTTTTGAGTGCGTATTTTTTCCAATATGCTCCGATTCGAGATATTGACATTCGCTCTAATAACGAAAAGTCAACTTATCTGTTTAATAATGAAATAATTAAAGACAACACCATTCGGATGAAGTATTTCGATTCACAACAGGTAAACATCAAGGCATCTGATGTGCCGGGTTATCACTTTTCACATTGGGAAATAACAGATATGGCTTCCGAACAATTGGCGATTCCTACCATTTCGAGCTGGCATTATTGGGATAAAGAAGGATTGCCGGCTACCGATTGGAACTCTTCTTCTTACGACGACAGCGCTTGGAAAACAGGGAATGCTCCTTTAGGATATGCTAATCCCGGAGCTTACCCCGAAATAAATACAACAATCGGTTATGGAAACGATCCTAATAATAAATATCCAACGGCTTATTTCCGTAAAACTGTTACGCTGGATAATTTGAACGATATGTCGGATTTCCGGATAACTTGTTATGTTGATGATGGCGTGGCGATGTATGTAAACGGCAAGGAAATTGGCCGGTTAAATCTTCCGGCAGGAAATCTCACATATAATACATACACGCTGGACTTTAACAATGGAATTTCCGGAGAATGGTCAATTCCGAAAAGTTATTTTCAAGAAGGTGTAAATACGATTGCGGCGGAAGTGCATCAATGCAATGCTTCAAGTTCGGATTTACTTTTCTCGTGCAATCTCTTTTATCAAACTTATCCGCAAACCAACATTCAACAAAGTACAGATCCTGTCTATTCGTTTACTTTGAGTGATAATATTGCTTTAACTGCAATTTATAAATCAACAACCGACAATCCGCAGATTGCAACGGTTTCGGCAATAAAAGTTTGGATAGCCGACAATGTCTTGCACGTTGAAAATGCCTCCGGAAAAGCCCTTTGCATTTACGACTTAACCGGTCGACCGATACAAAAAGCAGCTGTAAATGGGAACAATACGCTTTTGGATATTTCGTCTTTACAACCGGGAATGTATATTGTAGCGATAGACAATCAAAGTTTCAAGGTTGTAAAACGATGAAATTAATCTCAAATATCTTCCTCAACAACCAAATTATCGATAATGAAATTTTGCCGTTCCATGGTGTTTTTTCCCATGTAAAATTCGAGCATTTCTTTGACGGAATCCTGTTTTTTCATTCTCACAGGGTCTAAGCGTAAATCTTTCCCGATGAAATTTTTGAATTCGGAAGGTGAAATTTCGCCCAAACCTTTGAATCGCGTGATTTCGGGATTGGGTTTCAGTTTTTCAATAGCAGCAACACGTTCTTCTTCAGAATAACAATAAATGGTTTCTTTCTTATTGCGCACACGGAATAACGGTGTTTGCAAGATAAAAACATGGTTGTTTTTGATTAAATCAGGAAAGAACTGCAAAAAGAAAGTGATAATCAGCAATCGGATGTGCATACCGTCGACATCGGCGTCGGTTGCAATAATTACTTTGTTATAACGTAATTCTTCCAACCCGTCTTCAATGTTCAAAGCAGCTTGGAGCAAATTAAATTCTTCATTTTCGTAAACAATCTTTTTGGTCAATCCGAAACAATTCAGAGGTTTACCTCGTAAACTGAATACAGCTTGAAAATTCGGATCGCGACTTTGCGTGATAGAGCCACTTGCAGAATCACCCTCGGTGATAAAAATACAAGTTTCTTCGAGTTTGTCGCCTTTGCTATCACTATAATGTACGCGACAATCTCTTAATTTTTTATTGTGCAGATTGGCTTTCTTTGCCCGCTCACGCGCCAGTTTGGTAACACCGGCAATGGCTTTCCGTTCTTTTTCCGAATCCAATATTTTTTTAAGCATGGCATCGGCAACTTCGGAGTGTTTGTGCAAATAATTATCCAATTCTTTTTTGATGAAATCACCGATAAATTTAGGTACGGACGGCCCGTTCGGACCCATATCTTTTGATCCTAATTTCGTTTTGGTCTGCGATTCGAAAACAGGTTCTTCTACTTTCACGCTGATGGCAGCGATAATTCCACTGCGAATGTCGGCAAATTCAAAATTCTTGTTGAAATACTCTTTGATAACTTTGGCCGATGATTCGCGGAAAGCCGAAAGATGGGTTCCTCCCTGAGTGGTATGTTGTCCGTTTACAAAAGAATAATATTCTTCGCCATACTGATTGGCATGAGTCAACACCACTTCTATATCTTCTCCCTGCAAATGAATAATCGGATAGAGCGGCTCGGAAGTCATGTTCTCGTTCAGCAAATCGACCAATCCGTTTTTAGAGTAGAATTTCTTTCCGTTGTATTCGATGGTTAAACCGGAATTCAGGAAAACATAATTTTTGAGCAAAGATTCGACATATTCATCTCTGAATTGGTAATCTTTAAATATTTCTTCATCAGGAATAAAATTAACCAACGTTCCGTTGCGTTCCTGAGTTGTGGATAAAGGCGGATTTTCCAAAATCTGAGCACGGTTATACTCCACGGCTTTGGTTTCTCCATCGCGAAAACTTTGCACCAACATGTAAGACGACAAAGCATTTACGGCTTTAATCCCTACCCCATTCAAACCGACAGATTTTTTGAAAGCTTTGGAATCGTATTTTCCTCCGGTATTCATTTTGGAAGAGGCATCGACTACTTTGCCGAGAGGAATGCCGCGTCCGTAGTCGCGAATGGTAACTACGCCTTCTTCGATGATGATGTTGATGGTTTTTCCATAACCCATCATGTATTCATCCATGGCGTTATCGAGTACTTCTTTTAGAAGCACATAAATTCCGTCATCGGCATAAGTTCCATCGCCTAATTTTCCGATATACATTCCCGGGCGACGACGTATATGTTCCCACCATTCAAGGGTTTGAATGTTATCATCGCTATATTCGACCTGATTTCCCGCTTGCAAATTATTGTTTTCTTCCATATTTAGAGTGAACAGTGAACGGTGAACGGTGAACAGTGAAAATATATTTATTCACTGTTCACCGTTCACTGTTCACAGATGTTTTACAAATGCTCTTCTTGTTTTATGATGTTCCGGCCCAAACAACTCCCATTGCGATTGCACCTTGGTGTTGATTTCCAATTCCGGATTACTCTCGGCATATTCAAATCCATATTTTTGAACCGCATGTATGATGTCGACAAATATCAAGGCATTTACACCTTTATTTTGATATTCGGGAGCAACTCCGATTGTATACAAATCCAAAATCTTATTGCTTTTGCCATACATTGCTTTCAGCAGGTATGTCCATCCGGTAGGAAAAAGTTTTCCTTTGGCTTTTTGCAATGCTTTCGACATACTTGGCAACGTAATTCCAAGTCCGACAATAGCATCATCTTCTTCTCGTACTACCAACGTAACCAAATCCAATTTGAGCATCGGAATATACATTTTTATATAATATTCGATTTGCTTGGGCGACAATTCGGAATATTCATAAAGAGGCTTATAAGCTTCATTCCAAAGTTCGAACATTTTAGTAGCATAAGGCCAAATTTCCTTTGTTTTCTTGAATTTCTTTACTTTGAGTCCGTATTTTTTTGAAACAATATCTGCAACGCGTTGAAATTTTTCAGGAACTTCTTTCGGAATTTGTATTTTAAACTCATGCCAGTCTTGTTCCTTTTTGAAACCCAGTTTTTCGATATGGTCGGCATAATAAGGATAACTATAAGCCGTAGCCATCGTGCCTAATTGATCGAATCCAAAAACAAGAAGACCTTCATGATCCAAATCGGTAAAACCTAACGGGCCTTGCATCATATTCATACCCTTGCTTTTCCCCCAGTTTTCGACCGCTTTGAACAATGCCGATGAAACATTATGATCATCAATAAAATCGACAAAACTAAAACGAACGCTTTTATGATCCCATATTTTATTGGCTTTATGGTTGATAATACCGGCAATTCGACCGACAGGTACATCATTTTCAAATGCCATGAAATATTTTGCTTCACAAAACTCAAAAGCCGGATTTTGCTCTTTACTCAAAGTCATCAGTTCGTCTGAAATCAATCCGGGAACATGGTAAGGATTTCCTTTGTAAAGTTCGATATTGAATTTTACAAATTCCTTGAGTTGTTCTTTATTCTTTACTTCAACAATTTTTATAGCCATTCGATTTCGTTTTTAGATTTAAAACGCACAAAGATAATTCATTTTTTTTATTTGGAGAATGTTTAAATTTGAGATTGGACATTAATGTTAATAAAATATCGACCGCATAGCGGTCAAATATTTGTAGCCCCGTGCAAGCCGATAAAAATAACACTTTAACGCTTTTATCTAAAAAAGTATTGCATTTTTGATTATTTTTCGAATAAAAACATTACTTTTGCAGCCGAAATTAATATTTTACAAACTAAATGTTTATTAAAAGATGAAAGTACAAGATGTATTGACCAACTTGAAAAGAAGATTTCCCAATGAACCGGAATATCATCAGGCTGTTTCAGAAGTATTAGAATCAATCGAAGAAGTTTATAACCAACATCCCGAATTCGAAAAAGCAAATATAGTTGAGAGATTATGTATTGCCGACAGAATATTCTCTTTCCGCGTCACATGGGTTGACGACAAAGGAAACACACAAACAAATATGGGTTATCGCGTACAACATAATAATGCAATCGGCCCATACAAAGGTGGTATCCGTTTCCACTCTTCCGTGAATCCTTCTATCCTGAGATTCTTGGCATTCGAACAAACTTTCAAAAACTCTTTAACTACTTTACCGATGGGTGGTGGTAAAGGAGGTTCTGATTTTTCTCCGAGAGGAAAATCTTTAGCAGAAATCATGCGTTTTTGTCAGGCTTTCATGTTGGAACTGTGGAGAAATATCGGCCCCGACACAGATATTCCTGCCGGTGATATTGGCGTTAGCGGACGTGAAGTTGCTTATATGTACGGAATGTACAAAAAATTAGCCCGCGAAAACACAGGTACTTTCACCGGAAAAGGTATCGAATTCGGAGGCTCGTTGATTCGTCCGGAAGCTACCGGTTATGGCAATATCTACTTCTTATTGCAAATGTTGAAAACCAGAAACATCGACATCAAAGGTAAAAAATGTTTGGTTTCGGGTTCCGGTAACGTAGCACAATATACTTGCGAAAAATTGATTCAATTGGGAGCAATTCCCGTAACATTATCCGATTCTGACGGTTACATCTACGATCCGGAAGGAATTACCCGCGAAAAATTAAATTTCGTAATGGATTTGAAAAATATCCAACGCGGACGCATCAAAGAATATGCAGAACAATACGGCTGCAAATATGTAGCAGGAGGTCGCGTTTGGGCTGAAGTTGGCGATATTGCATTGCCTTCGGCTACTCAAAACGAATTGAATGGCGACGATGCCAAACAATTGATTGCCAACGGTTGTATCGCTGTTTCGGAAGGGGCAAACATGCCTTCAACTCCCGAAGCTGTTGCAGTATTCCAAAATGCCAAAATTCTTTATGCTCCGGGTAAAGCGGCTAATGCCGGTGGCGTATCTACCTCAGGATTGGAAATGACTCAAAACTCCATGCGCTTGAGTTGGACTCGCGAAGAAGTGGACGAAAAACTGCAACGCATCATGTCGGATATTCACGGACAATGTGTGAGATACGGAAAACAACCCGATGGATACATCGATTATGTGAAAGGTGCAAATATATCCGGTTTCATGAAAGTTGCCAAAGCAATGATGGCGCAAGGAATTATCTAATTCCCCGGTCTTTCATTACGTTGCTTAACGTATATATTTCCCATAACCCCCAATCGCTATCGTTTCATTGGGGGTTATTTATTTTAAAAGAACGCAGATGACGCGGATAATACGCAGTGTAGGCAACGCGGGACAGCGTGTAGGACTATTCAGGCGGCTATTTAAGTGGACAAAACAGTGTAAGACAGAAAATTATGTGTAATTTGACAAATTGAGAAAAATGACAATTTCTAAATAAAAATGCAATTTATTTACAGGAACATATTATCTTTACAAATAAATTAAAAAATTACAGCAATGAAAAAAGTAGCAGTTTTATTAAGTTTAGTGGTGCTTTTTGCTGTTTCGTGCGCAAAAAGCGACTTGGGAACTACTCAACAAGTTTCCAATGTAAGTTCGACACCTTGTAAGCAAGATGTGTTGAAGAGTAGTGGACTTTCGGACAAATCGGACAAAGTAGATATAGAGTTTACCAACAAAGGCATACAAATTACGCACTACAATTTCGAGGTCCCGTGTGATTTCACTACTGTAAACGTAACTCACACTCTCGTAAGTGGAGTTTTGAGAATTACACAGCAAGGTTTTCCAAATGAGGCAAAGTGTGTATGTCATTCAGACGTGTCATATACAATCGACGGAATTTTGCAGAACGAAGTGAATGTAATTTTTATTAACGGCGTGCAAGTTTATTGTCATAATGACAATACGCAATCCGATTGCGACCCAAATGTAATAATTGATGCGGACGAATATTTTAATGTGCCGGAATTTCGAGGTGCTATTTCTAATTTGAAAATTGAAGGCAATAATTTGAAATTTACAATTATTGATAGCGGTTGCGATGGAAGTTCTTGGGTTGCAAAATTAATTACGACTGGGGCTATCGAAAAATCACTTCCCCCACAGAGAACGATACAACTTTCTTTTGTAAATCTTGAAGTTTGCGACGCTATTGTTTACAAAGAGTTTTCATTTAATATTGAATGTTTACAAGTTAAAGGTTATAATAAAGTACAACTCAATATTGCAGGAAATTCGATACTTTATGAATATGGCGATGAAGATAATCAATCAAATTGTGACCAAGATGTAATAATCAGCCAAAGAGAATTTGAGAATGCGCCTAATGAGCCTGTTTCGATTATTGAAATGAAAATTGAGGGAGATTGTTTAAAAATAAAATTTGGTGCAAGCGGCTGCAGTGGAAATTCTTGGGTTGTAAGATTGATTGATTCGGGAATTATTGCTGAATCACTTCCTGTTCAAAGAACATTGAAACTTTCTCTTAACAACAGAGAAGCGTGTGCTGCCTATTTTACAAGAGAAATGTCTTTTAATATCAAAGATTTACAAGTTCGTGGAAACAATAGCGTTCAACTTAATGTTTTGGGAAAACCAATTCTTTATGAGTATTAAAAATGCACTGCCTACAACCGGCGGGGGGGCACGCAAACGGGGCGGGGCTCGTATGACAACTCGCTGTGTTTAGCAGGCTTAGCTCTCGTCCGAGCGTTGGCGGAAACCCCGTCTGCGTCAAGCCATTTCTACGATTTACGCAGATAATACAATAAATGAATTTGCATTTATATTAGAAAATCCGCGCTAATCTGCGTTATCCGCGTCATCTGCGTTCAAAAAAGCTTTTAAAACAGCCTCTTTCAAATTAATATTTTGTCTTTTTTCGTTTCAATGATGAAATACATTATATTTGCAGATAATTTAAATTATCGAAAGATGTCAAAAGTAATCATTATCGGCGCTGGAGGCGTTGGAACAGTTGTAGCTCACAAGGTGGCTCAAAATCATGAGGTGTTTACAGAAATTATGCTGGCAAGTCGCACGCTTTCCAAATGCGATGCAATTGCCGATGCAATAGGGACAAAATACGGCAATAAAAAAATACAAACGGCCAAAGTAGATGCCGATAATGTTCCCGAATTGGTTGCATTATTCGAAAAATTCCAACCGGAAATTGTTATTAACGTTGCTTTGCCCTATCAAGATTTAACCATTATGGACGCTTGTCTGGAGGCCGGAGTAAATTATTTAGACACAGCCAACTACGAACCATTAGATGAGGCCAAATTCGAATACAAATGGCAATGGGCTTATCAGGAAAAATTCAAAGCTGCCGGATTAACAGCCATTTTGGGTTGCGGATTCGACCCCGGCGTAAGTGGAGTGTACACAGCCTACGCAGCTAAACATTATTTCAGCGAAATGCAGTACTTGGATATTGTCGATTGCAATGCCGGAGATCACGGAAAAGCATTCGCTACCAATTTCAATCCCGAAATCAATATACGCGAAGTTACTCAAAAAGGTAAATATTGGGAAAACGGACAGTGGGTTTATACAGAACCTCACGAAATCCACAAACCTTTGACTTATCCCAATATCGGGCCAAAAGAATCATACGTGATTTATCACGAAGAATTGGAATCGTTGGTAAAAAACTTTCCAACCCTGAAACGTGCCCGTTTTTGGATGACATTCGGTCAGGAATATTTAACGCACTTGCGTGTAATTCAAAACATCGGAATGGCGCGTATCGATGAGGTCGATTATAACGGTATGAAAATAGTTCCGATTCAATTCTTGAAAGCAGTACTTCCTAATCCCGGAGATTTGGGAGAAAACTACACTGGAGAAACCTCTATCGGTTGCCGCATCAAAGGATTAGATAAGAACGGCAAAGAAATGACTTACTACGTTTATAACAACTGCTCACACGAGGCAGCTTATAAAGAAACCGGTGCGCAGGGAGTAAGCTACACAACCGGTGTACCCGCCATGATCGGAGCCATGATGTTTGTCAAAGGACTGTGGAAAAGACCGGGAGTATTCAATGTCGAAGAATTTGATCCCGATCCGTTTATGGAACAATTAAACAAGCAAGGATTGCCTTGGCATGAGGTGTTTAACGAAGACTTGGAAGTATAGGAATTTTAACGACACACAAAAAAAAAATTGGGCAAGTCTTTTCTTTAGACTTGCCCAATTCTGTTATTTACTTGATCTCCTTATCTTATTTTTTCTTTAAGCGGATCAGGATTGTTCGTTGGTTTTGCAGACATTTGAAATCCTTGCTCAACCATCACTTCTACGGTTTCTATAACCGGAGCGTCATAAATTTCTCTTGTTTCTTTCATTGCTTTATCTGTTTTTTAAGTTATTCGTTAGTTTCCTCGCTACGCTCGGAATGACAATCTCTTTCTGTTTTTATTTATTAGCCATTACTTTTTTAACAACCGAACTTTCTTTTGTTAAAACTTTCACGATACATACACCACATTGTGGCAAATCAAGAGTACATGAATTTCTAACATTAGTTGCCTTCTTTAACAATCTTCCTTGTATATCGAATATTTGAACTGCATCTATGGCACAATCCGAAACCACTTGTAATTGATTTCCTGAAGTGAAGATAGAAACCGCACCTTCTGTCGGGATAAGGTCGCTGTTAGGAGCTTTTTTGAATGACAGGAAGAATCTTCCGTCCAAGAACAAGTCTGATGTTGTTTTATTGAAACTATATTCGGGCGTTTCTTTCAGGTCGATAACATCATTGGGGTATAGACCATCGATCAATTGTAACTTTCCAAAATTTTCGACACCTTCAAATCGCAGGTCGATATTTCCTGTTTGAGAAGTACGCACACCAAGCTGAATCAGTTGATCAGTATCTCCAAAAACGTTGATATCGAGTGCAACACCATCCGAAGAGCGAGTGTAAACTGCAATAGGCCCGGTTACATCGGTTACGAACAATTTGTAGCTATCTTCCTCAAACATGTAGTTGTTGCCGGCTGAGGCATCAAACAAAATATGTGTTTGGTTGCTTGTGCCATCTTTCTCGGCTGTGATTTTCAACAAGTTTGATACCGGATTGCTTGCGCTTTTTAATTTATCGCCCGGGTTTTGAGCCATATCTTCAACATTGGTTTTCAAATCTGTTGTTCCAAAAGCAGCACTTGAAGTAATCAATATCGACTGCATAGGTGCTATCAGTTTGTTGGAAGAAATTAAAGAAGAATAAGTAACATAAACAGCATCATTGCCACTTTCTAATACTTTATATTCATCTTTGAATTTACCTGTATTTCGTATAGCGAATTTATCGAAATCCCAGTGAGACATGAATGGATTACCCACAATCACTGCCTCTTCTGCTGCAGATGCATCGCTTGTAGTAAGCGTGATGTTACCTGTAGTATTCCAAGTACTTCCGGATTCATAAACAAAGCGGTAGTTATCAAAACCACTTCCTCTTCCTATAGTGTGAGTAGATTTAATATCTTCACTTTCACAAGAACCATTAATTGGAGGTTTTTTATCTCCGTTTACACTTGTAAGCCAATAAACATTATAAGTTTTATCATTTTTAGGGAACCAAATAGAGTGGCGACCTGTTGCAGGAACCCAGTCTGTTTCGTTGGCAACCGGCATTTTATTAAAATCATCATCAAAAGCGGTACCGTCATCAAGCAAGTGTACGGCATAACCGGAACCGGCAGGTATAGCTATTTCAGGATTGTTGAACGGACCTGTCCAACCACCTGTAGGATTAACTGTTGCATCGGTTTGAGGATTTTTCATCGCAAAAAGTTGTTGATAAATGCGCAACTTATCTGCATGAGGACAAGGATCGTTTTTGTAAAAGTCGCCTGTATACATGTAACGCAACGGGGCGGAAATCATATTCCAACGGTTGGCTGCGAGGGTTAATTCCACGTTTGCTTTTTTATAGTTCAACAAGTCGGTGCGAACAACTTCGCCCCCATGTCTAAACCAAATCCTGTTACAAGCTGCATCGCTATAAATACCTGTGCTTGTATTATTCAAATCGGGATAATTTCCTATACCGGCAGGGATTAACACATTGGTACAAGGACGAGGAATCCAAAATTCCGGCTTACCGGATAAAGTGCCTATGCCCGGATAGTTCCAGTTGGCAGCGTTGTTCCAATCTCCATTACCGGCAGTGCCTGTCCAAATCAAAGTATCGGCTGATAAATAAAGATTTACCGGAAATTTGTCTACTTCAACATTTGAAGATTCTCTAACATCAACAGCGTATGATTCTAACGATGCCGATCCTTTTACAACATCAAAATAACCGTTAGCATGAACACCCTGTGAAATCCATCCTCCTGCTCCATTGCTCTTAAACCATTCATACGTCAAAGTTGTTTTTTGAGGAAAAATATTGAGTCTGACATTGTCTCCTTCACATGCCATCACATCGACAGCATAGAAATCATTACATTCTCCTGAGGCTTTTAAATAAAGATGTACCGGTTTTTTTTCATACACGCGTGTGAAGTCCATATCATAAACATCTACAGCATACACTTCCATGGTTCCACTTCCTTTTGTTACTTCAAGAACACCACTTGCGCTGAGGTTATCGCCATCTTGGACAATCCATCCTCCTGCCCCATTACTTTTGAACCATTTATATAAATAAACTGAGTTTTGAGGAAAAACTTTAAGTTGAACAGTTTTATTTGCACAAGCATATTGGTTGGGAGTTTCAACTTCTACAGCTGATGTAAAACCACCACACGTTCCTGTTCCCGGTTTAAGGAAGGTACCTACCCCCATATTAGTTTTATATGGCTCGAGGACATTGGCAAAAGCAATTCCCGTTGCTGTTCTTTCCCCTTCTTTGGCAACCGCACTCTCACCGTATGTAATCTGTACAGTATGACCCGATTTAATAAGAGGTTTCTGTAAACGACCCCAGCCATAAATAATACCTGATTCTACATGGAGACCTCCATCTCCCATTATGCCGCCAAAACTATCGTAACCTCCAAATAAATATCCGTCTACAGTAAAACAACCTCCGTCAGAAAGACAAATCTGTCCCTCAGTAGGATACATATCTCTTCCTATTCTAACTCTTCCTCTATTCAAAAATGCGGCACACTGATTGTACACAGGGGTAAAATCATTGGTTACCAACATTTCTCCGAAATTGAGGAATTGAGCACCATTAAATACGAAATTTCCGCGAATGGTTAAGAATCCTCTGTTGAAAATAGAAACATTCTGGTTTATATCGACATCGCTTGGTAATATTACTCTTGTACCGAAATTCACTGCAAGTTCGGACGTGTTAATCACTATTTTACCTGTGGGTTGATTCACATGACCTTGTACATCCCTAAGCGTATAGATACTTGCACCATCTAATATCAGTTTCCCAAATTTAGCCGTTCCTGAACCTATATCTCCGGTCATTACCATTTCATATATTATTGTTACATCGGCTTTGTCAGATTTCATGTATATTTTACCTGAACCTTTAACATAAATCGTTAAAGGATCTGTTCCATTGTAAGTAATATGCAGTGAACCTGTTGGTCCCACTTCAAATCCTTTTGCTCCGGAAGGATAACCAAAAGAATACATATCACTTGCGGTCAAATCAGCTATGTATACACTTGTTGAAATAGGCTCTGCCCATGAGGTATTTTTTACAAACGGAACGCCCTTACTCAATGTGTAAGTAGCATTGTTGTCAACAACATCGCAAATGAGATTGGGATCAACAAGGCATGTCTGTGCATGTCCATTAAGGATTCCTAATGTTAATAAAAGGAAACCTCCAACGAAAAATCGTTTTATAAACTTTAAACTCTTATTCATAACTGTAAACTTAAATTCGATTAGTAATTTAGTAATGTGTGATTAAAATTTTTAATTTATACTTCGTGTGTTCAAAATATTTCTTTATTAATGTGTCATGTGTGTGTCATACAATACTTCATGCAGACATTTCGTCGCAAATGTAATTAGTTTTTTTAGAACAACAAGTGCATTTAATTATTTTTAACATCCGTTTTGTGAATTTCACAATTTGGTTTCCGTAAATCCCTTAAAATTAGAGATTACTTGAATTTATTTTTTACAAACTTATTCAGATAAGGAATCTCGGATAACGGCAAATCTCGTTTTAATAAAACAGAAAGATAAACTATCAATAATGCGGTATTAAAAACAAGTCGAATGCCTGTATGTTCAAAGTGAACCAACTGAGATACTATATACAAAACCCATGCCAAACCGAAATATATTCCGATTGTTTTCAAATCGTATTTGATGGGATATTTTTTTTGCCCGACAAAATAAGATGCTAACATGATTAGGAGATAACCGATAAACGATGCCCAAGCACAAGCTATATAACCATATTTCGGAATAAATATAATATTCAAGGCAATTATAATAATGCATCCGGCAACTGAAAAAATGGCACCCCAATATGTTTTATCTGTCAATTTATACCACAACGACAGGTTAAAGTAGATGCCGAAGAAAAGTTCGCCCATCATTACTATGGGAACGACTACAAGACCCTCGAAATAAGTGGGTTTGATAAAGTATTTCAGAATATCCATGTAAAACGTTACACCAAGGAATATAAGCAATCCGATGATAATAAAATATTTCATAGCCTCAGCGTATGCTTTCCGGTTATCCGAACTGCGATTTTTGGCAAAAATAAAAGGTTCGTAGGCGTATCTGAAAGCTTGCGTAAACATCACCATCACCACCGCTATTTTGAAAGCGGCTCCGTAAATTCCTAATTGGGCTAAACGTACGGCTTTATCAGGATAGACTATCGGGAAAATAATTTTGTCGATTGTTTGACTCAATACTCCGGCAATTCCCAATATCAATAACGGAAATGAATATTTAAATATCGTCTTAAACAGCGACCACGAAAATTTATACTTAAATCCCAATAATTCAGGTAATAAGCAGCAAGTTTGAATAAAAGTCGCTATCAGATTGGAAATTAAAATATATAAAACACCTGAATCGGGTTTGTAAAACCAATCTACTAAAAAGGGATAATTTTTATAAAGGAAAGGACAAAGTAATAAAAAGAAAAGGCACAATGCTATATATAATATAATGAATAGGACTTTAAGTGCAGCAAATCTTATCGGTCTGTTTTTATATCTCAAATACGCAAACGGAATACAACTGAAAGCATCCATACATAAAACCAATACCATCAGGTAAACATACGTTGTTGTTATTTGCGGATCCAACAACGAAGTAACCGGTTTAAGGAATATCGTTATGAGTGCAAGAAACAGTAATACCACAGAGCCAACGGCAACCAATATTGTAGAATAAACTTCGGTCGGGTTATATTTATCTTTCTGATTGGCAAAACGGAATAATCCGGTTTCCATTCCGAAAGTTAAAAGCACAATAACTAATGCAACATAAGCATATATATTTGTAATTATTCCATATTCACCTGTGGTGGCTAATTTGTATGTAAAAAGAGGAGTGAGTAGCCAATTGAGCGTTTTGCCCAAAATGCTGCTTATTCCGTAATAGGCCGTTTCTTTGGCCAAAGATTTCATTTCGCTCATAATGCTTACATATATCATTGTATCGAAGAAATCGAATTGTGCGTCAGCTATCCCCCTTTGGAGGGGGCAGGGGGAGGAATTTAGATGCTTCTACAAACTTCAATATCCTCCACTACACATTCTATCTCCCGAATAACATTCCTTATATCTTTTAACACTTCTTCATCCGAAAACCTCAAAACTACATATCCTAAACTTTTTAGATAGTCTTCTTTTTCCCTATCTTTATCCTGAGTTTCTTCGAATAAATGACTTATTCCATCTAATTCAATTATAATTTTCAATTCTTTACAGACAAAATCAGCAATATAATTACCAATAGGCCTTTGTCTATTGAAGGTATAACCCTTCATTTGTCTTGATTTCAATACATATTTCCACAAGCATGCTTCTGATTTTGTCATTTCAGACCGAAGCTTTCTCGCTACAGGTTTTAATTGTTTATTGTAGTTTTGATTATTTTCATTCATGGTTAATATTGTTTTTGTTGTATTATCAATATCCTCCCCCTGCCCCCTCCAAAGGGGGATAGCTGACGCACAAAATTTTCTAAAACAGATAGCCTTGTTTGTCCGTGCGGCTTCTTCCTAAATGAGAATAAGCCAATGGCGTTACTTCTCTTCCTCTTGGGGTGCGTTTCATAAAACCTTCTTTGATGAGGAAAGGTTCGTAGACTTCTTCGATGGTGCCGGCATCTTCGCCCAATGCGGTAGAAATGGTTGTTATTCCTACGGGGCCTCCACCAAATTTATCAATAATCGTGCAGAGAATTTTATTGTCGATTTCGTCTAAACCATATTTGTCGATATTCAATGCCTCCAAAGCATAACAGGCAATAGCCTTGTCTATCTTTCCGGTACCTTTCACTTGCGCGAAATCACGAACCCGGCGCAGTAAAGCATTCGCAATACGAGGAGTTCCCCGGCTGCGGGAGGCGATTTCGGAGGCCGCGCTATCACTACATTCTATATCTAAAATACCGGCCGATCGCTTGATGATTGAAGTTAAGGTTTCGCTGTCGTAATATTCCAAGTGCATATTAATTCCGAAACGGGCACGCAAAGGAGATGTCAGCAAACCACTGCGGGTAGTGGCACCAATCAATGTAAACGGAGCCAGTTCGATTTGAATAGAACGGGCACTCGGTCCTTTATCGATCATAATATCAATCCGGTAATCTTCCATGGCCGAATAAAGATATTCTTCCACGATCGGACTCAACCGGTGGATTTCATCAATGAATAACACATCGTTTTTATCGAGCGAAGTGAGAACGCCTGCCAAATCACCCGGTTTGTCTAATACGGGACCGGAGGTAATTTTAAACCCGACATTCAACTCGTTGGCAATAATATTCGACAAGGTTGTTTTTCCAAGTCCGGGAGGGCCGTGTAATAAGACATGGTCTAACGCCTCTGTTCTCATTTTGGCGGCTTGAACAAAGATTTGCAAATTTTCAACGACCTTATCTTGTCCGCTAAAACTTTTGAAAGAAAGCGGACGCAAAGCAGTCTCGAAATCTTTCTCTTTGTCGCTATATTGCTGTTTTCTTATATCGAAATAATCATCCATTATTGTACATTTCAAATCTTTTGTCCGTAAGCCAAATCACCGGCATCTCCGATTCCGGGAACTATATATGAATGTTCATTTAATTCGGGATCGACAACGGCAGTCCAAACGGTAGTTTTTTCTTTCGGGAAAATCCGTGAAACATAATCTATCCCTTGTTGACTGGCAATCGCTGATGCTAAATGAATATGTTTGGGTGTTCCTCTTTGCAATAAACCGTGATAAGCTAACTCCATGGAACTTCCGGTTGCCAGCATTGGATCTGTCAAAATCAATATCTTATCGTCCAAACTCGGAGACGACATATATTCTACCACAATTTGGAAACTGCTGTGATCGCGTTTGTATTTTCTGAAAGCAGAAACAAAAGCATTTTCCGCCCTGTCGAATATATTGAGAAAACCTTGATGTAACGGCAATCCTGCTCTTAATATGGTTGATAAAACAATTTGATCCGAATATAAAGGAACTTCAGCAATACCTAAAGGTGTTTGGATATTTTTTGTGTTATACGTCAACGTTTTACTTATCTCGTATGCGAGAATTTCACCGATTCTTTCCAAGTTCTTTCTGAATCGCATACTATCGTTATGGATGTCAACATCCCTTAATTCAGCGACAAACTGATTAACGATACTGTTTTCTGTTGAGAGATTATGAATTTTCATGAATGATGATTAAGTGTTTATAATTTATCGCCAAAGGTATCACTTTTTTTCTATTTGTTAATAAGATGTTGAAACTTATAAGTAAGAAAATACTACTCTTCCCCTTCTTATTAGTTACCTTTGCAGAGCGTCAGCTATCCCCCTTTGGAGGGGGCAGGGGGAGGATTTTGAGAGTAAATCAAAAAAAGAATTTATCAATAAAAAATGGTTAAATTTTATTGTTAAATTAGTGAAAGACCGGATATCCTCCCCCCTACCCCCTCCAAAGGAGGATAAGCTAACGTACAATTTCAAAAAATATCAATATTATTATGGCAGAACAAGACAAGAATAATTCCCGCTCGAAAGGACGTAAAATTGCAACTAATTCGGAAGAAATCGGCCGGTTACAACCACAAGCAAGAGAGTTGGAAGAAGCAGTATTGGGAGCATTGATGCTCGAAAAAGATGCTTACTCGGTTATCGGAGACATTCTTCGTCCGGAAAGTTTCTACGATAAAACGCACGAAATGATTTTTTCTGCCATACAGGATTTGGCTGTGCAGCAAAAACCTATCGACATGCTAACAGTCGTGGAACAATTGAGAAAAAGAGGAGAATTGGATTATGTCGGAGGGCCATTTTATATTGCACAACTTTCGGGCAAGGTGGTTTCTACTGCTCACCTTGAGTATCACGCTCGTATTGTTGCTCAAAAATATTTAGCCAGAGAACTTATCTCATTTACTTCTGATGTAGCAACCAAGGCATTCGACGAAACCAACGATGTAGATGATTTGATGCAAGAGGCAGAAGGCCAATTGTTTGAAATCTCCCAACGAAACGTAAAAAAAGACGTTACCCAAATCAATCCTGTTATTCGGGAAGCCATTCAAATGATGCAGATAGCCGGACAACGTACCGACGGATTAAGCGGTTTACAATCCGGATTCAAAGAGTTGGACAAAATAACTTCCGGCTGGCAAAATTCCGACCTGATTATTATCGCTGCTCGTCCTGCCATGGGAAAAACAGCTTTTGTGCTGTCGATGGCTAAAAACATGGCAGTCAACTTCAATATTCCCACTGCCGTTTTTTCGTTGGAAATGTCGAATGTTCAATTAGTTAACCGTTTGATTATTAACGTTTGTCAGATTCCCGGTTCGAAAATTAAAACAGGTCAATTAGCTCCTTACGAATGGGAACAATTAGACTACAAAATCAAAGAACTTTTTGATGCTCCGATTTATATCGACGACACACCGAGCCTTTCCGTATTCGAACTTCGCACAAAAGCCAGACGTTTGGTGCGTGAGCATCAAATCAAATGTATCATTATCGACTACCTTCAATTGATGAATGCCAGCGGAATGATGAAGTCGGGAGGTAATCGCGAACAGGAAGTCAGTACGATTTCCCGTTCACTAAAAGGATTAGCCAAAGAGCTGAATATCCCGATTATCGCACTTTCTCAGTTGAATCGTGGTGTTGAAAGCCGCGTAGGAAATGACGGAAAACGTCCGCAGCTATCCGACCTTCGCGAATCGGGAGCCATCGAGCAGGATGCCGATATGGTGTGCTTTATCCATCGTCCGGAATACTACAAAATATATGTCGATGAAAAAGGGAATGATTTAACCGGAAAAGCCGAAATCATCATCGCCAAACATCGTAATGGCGCCACAGGCGACGTATTGTTAAGTTTCAAGAATGAATATGCCCGTTTCCAAAATATAGATGAAGATCAAATTGTCGGAGAATTTCAATCTCGCTACAACGGACAAGCCGACATCGTTCCGGCAAGCATTCCCAACGAACGAAAATTTGAAAGTTTCAGTGATGTGGCATATCCGTTTTAAAAGTCATTATTCCTATAAAAATGAAAAGTCGAATTAAGCTTTCATTCCTGCTGTTAACAGGAATTCTCGTGTGCTTTAGTATCAAAGTCAATGCTCAGTCGAACCGGAACATATCCGTATTATCAAACTACGATGTCTGGATTGACACAATTCTTGTTCAAATGACGCTGGAAGAAAAAGTGGATATGTTTTTTGGTATTCGCAGGTTTTCTTCTGCCGGTATCCCTCGTTTGGAATCCAAAGAATCTTTGGTAGATTACCGCTGGTTTGATACTAAAAACATAAAACCAATGTTTCCTGGTTTGACTTACACAACTTTCCAATATGCCGGTATTCAAACGGATAAAGCAAAATATAAATCAGACGAAACGATAAAAGTAAGCATAGATTTGACCAATTCCGGAAAAGCCGATGCCGACGAAGTAGTGCAGGTTTATGTACACCGTTTAAAATCCAAGGTTTTTTGGCCTTACAAAGAATTAAAAGCTTTTGAACGAGTAAATCTGAAAGCAGGTGAAACAAAAAAAATCACTTTGGAGATTCCGGTAAAAAATCTTCGTTATTGGGATGAGGCTAAATACGATTGGATTTTAGAAAATGGAGCGATTGAAATCCTTGTAGGTACATCTTCCGGTGACATCCGCTTAAAAAAACAAGTAGATATTTAATGAAAATGCTTGTTTTTTTTATTGAGATTACTATATTTGCACTCGATTTCAGACGTTCACACATTAAAACATTATAAATGTAATTTTTATGCTGAAAGAAATATTATCAGTTTCAGGAAAACCGGGGTTGTTCAAAATGGTTTCTCAAGGGAAAAATATGTATATCGTAGAATCTCTGCTCGACGGCAAACGGGTTCCTGTATATGCACGAGATAAAGTTGTTTCTTTGGGAGACATTGCCGTTTATACCGAAACGGAAGAATTGCCGCTTGCTACTGTTCTTAATAATATCAAAATAAAAGAATCGGGTGCAGCAATTGATATGAAGTCAAATATACAACCGGCAGAATTACGCACGTATTTCGAACAAATATTGCCGGAATATGACAAAGACAAAGTTTATCCTTCAGATATGAAAAAAATCATGAGTTGGTATAACATTTTGTTGAATGCCGGAATTACTGATTTTGAAAAAGCAGAACAGGAAACTGAAAATACAGAGCAAGAAGAAATAAAATAAATTAAAAAATAATGCCTTATGAGTGAAGACAATAAAGATTTAGGATTCGAATATGACGATGACGAAGCTGTAGCATTTATTCAGAATTTCTTACCACAAGAATTGAAAGAAAAATTTTCTTCTGATGAGTTGAATTATATTATTGATTTGATTTATGAATTCTATGAAGACAAAGGATTTCTTGAAGAAACCGATGATGAAATAGAAGTGGAAATTGACGAAGAAGAATTGATTACTTTTGTTGTCAAACAAGCCCAAAAAGACAAAGTAGGAAAATTCTCTCCGGAAGAAATTACATTTATTGTACAAGGAGAATTAGCTTATTGC
>Ga0209628_10000084_pt1 | contig 48052 bp, 32 predicted proteins | sample TergutCu122P4_FD_187285 | JGI IMG/M metagenome (GOLD analysis project Ga0209628, IMG submission 187285) | Cubitermes ugandensis P4 segment gut microbial communities from Kakamega Forest, Kenya - Cu122 P4 (SPAdes) (version 2) | ecosystem: Host-associated > Arthropoda: Insects > Digestive system... | reverse complement strand
TGGGAACGCAGGCATCTTGCCTGCGCGAGGCAGGCTGGAAGCCTGCGAACCCAGGGGCAGGCAAGATGCCTGCGTTCCCAGAGGTGCCCTCAATTTCTATCCATTTTGAACAATGCAGTTCTCTTGCCAAACCGTCGACAAGTTCGGACTGTGGAGCAGAGTATCACCGCTCACTTGTAACACCCGGGCAAAGACGCTATGCTGTAATGAAATCGTTCCTGTTTAAAAATCCCATGTCGCCACTCAAAATCACCCCCTTCGGTTCCGTGGATTCCGTCGTTCGTCCGCCGGGTTCGAAAAGTCTGACGAATCGCGCTTTGCTCCTCGCCGCTCTTGCTACCGGGCCGACAACGCTCGAAGGCGTGCTCGATTCCGAAGATACCCGGATCATGTTTGACGCTTTGAAGACGCTCGGACTTCGGACAACCTACAACGCCGGCGAAGCCCGGATGCTCGTCGAAGGTTGCGGCGGTGAGTTTCCCGTTAAGAACGCGGAGTTTTACGTCGGCAACAGCGGAACGACCGCCCGGTTTTTGACCGCCGCTCTTGCCCTTGCGCCCGGCAAAAAATCGTACCGGATTCACGGCAAGCCGCGAATGCACGAACGTCCGATCCGGGATTTGATCGACGCCCTGAAAATGCTGGGAGCGAATATTCGAAGCGAAAATCAAAACGGTTGTCCGCCGATTCTGATCGGGGAATCGCCGTACGGCCAGGCTGACTGGAACAGTTCCGGCAGCGAAGGACGGCCGATTATTGCAACGATTAAAGGAGATATTTCAAGCCAGTTTCTCAGCGCACTTATGCTTGCCGCTCCGCTCATTTCGGCGAGCAACGACGTTGTCCTGAAAATCACGGGCACACTCGTTTCCAAGCCTTACGTTGAAATGACCGCGAAAACGATGGAGTCGTTCGGCGTTGAAAGTTGGTTCTTTTCACCCGACGACGCGGAAGAGGTGGGCGGAACGATCACGATTCCGCTCGGCTCGGTTTACAAATCGTGCATTTATCAAATTGAGCCGGATGCGTCGGCGGCGAGCTATTTTTTCGCAGCGGCAGCCGTTTGCGGCGGACGAATCACGGTCGAAGGCTTGTCCGGCTCCAGTTTGCAGGGGGACGTCGGTTTCGTCGAATGTCTGCGGCAAATGGGTTGCACCGTGCAATATGCGGCGGATTCCATCACCGTCCGGCGGGAAAGCGGTGTCGTTCTTCGTGGTGTCACGGTCGATATGAACGCAATCAGCGACACGGCTCAAACGCTTGCCGTTGTCGCCTTGTTTGCCGAGGGACCGACGCGAATCACGAACGTCGCTCATATCCGACACAAGGAAACGGACCGAATTCGGGCCGTTGCGACGGAACTGCGCAAAATCGGAGCTGTCGTCGAGGAGTTTGACGACGGTTTACTTATTCTTCCACCGAAGGAACGCAAGTTTGCCGAGATCGACACCTACGACGACCATCGTATGGCAATGAGCTTCGCAATCGCCGGACTCGCACGCCCCGGTGTTGCGATTAAAAACCCGGAATGTGTCGAAAAAACGTACCCCAACTTTTTTCAAGACTGGGAATCCTTTCGGCGAATTCCCCACGTGCCGGAAAAACGGAAACTTGTGAAAACGACAGCGTTCCTGTGAGAACATGAAACCGGAAATTACCGAATCAGCGTTCCGATTTCTTCCTCGTGAACGGCCCGGACGAGATTGCCTTCCGTTCGATAATTGAAGACGCGGATCGGCATCTGGTTTTCCTTGCATTTGGCAATACATTCCTGGTCCAGCACCCGCAGGTTTTTGGCCAAAAACTCTTCGTAGGAAAGCGAAGGATAATAAATTGCGTTGGGATTTTTCTCCGGGTCATCGCTGTAAACACCATCGACTTTTGTCGCTTTAAGCAATATGTCGGCACCGAGTTCGATGGCCCGCTGTGCGGCGGCGGTATCCGTCGTTACATAAGGACTCCCTGTTCCGCCGGCAAGCAACACGATGCGTCCCCTTTCCAAATGTCGAATCGCTGTCCGCCGTGTGTACAGATCGGCAACGCTTTCCATCGCTACGGCGGTAAGTAGCCGCGCCGGTTGTCCGAGCGATTCCAGAGCATCCTGAATCGCAAGACCGTTGATGATCGTTGCAAGCATTCCCATTGTGTGGGCCGTCGCCGCTTGAATCGACTGCGACGCCGCTTTGAACTGGCTTCCACGAAGGATATTGCCGCCCCCCATGACCAAACCGATCTGAACGCCGGTCTGAGCGGCCTCACGAATTTGCCGGGCAAGAAGATGGACAGCGTCCATCACGATTCCCCGATCACCCGCGGGACAACAGGTTTCTCCGGAGACTTTTAGAAGAACACGTTTCATGGGAGGCCTGCCTTTTCTGTCAATATTCGGTTACTGCCGGAACGAATCCCCTTGTCGCCAAATGCAACACCAAACCGGAATCGCCGCTACAATCTGCCGTTTCGGAAAAATGCTAAAAATCGTCGTGGTTTCAATACCCACGACAATAGTGAGCAACGGTTTACTCACCCTACCACACCGAAAATAAAAAGTCAATAGAAAGTTTAGAATCAGTGGCCAATCCGACCGCGACAGGTGGTGTGTCTGTTTCGGTGCCCTTGCTTTTTTCGGAAACCTCGGCTAGAATGAAAAGAAGAACAAGGAGACGCTTGCCATGTCAAAATACATCAATCCCTACACCGACTTCGGGTTCAAGAAACTGTTCGGCGAGGAAGGAAACTCGGACCTGCTGATCGACTTCCTGAACACTTTTCTGCCGGAGAAGCACCAGATTAAGACGCTGGAATTCCAAGACAAGGAGCAACTGGGTTCGTCACCAAGTGACCGAAGGTCCATCTTCGACATTTTTTGCGAGAACGACAAGAAGGAAAAGTTTATCGTCGAAATGCAAAAGGCGGAAGAGGCGTATTTCAAGGACCGCTCCCTTTTTTGTGTTGCACATCCGATCCGTGCGCAGGGACGGAAAGGCAAATGGAATTTCAATCTTAAAACCGTCTATTTTATCGGTATACTTGATTTCATTTACGATAAAAATGATCCAGACCCGCTGTTGATCCGCGAAGTCGAGTTCAAGGACCAACACGGCAAGCTGTTCTACGACAAACTCAAGATGACCTATATCCAGATGCCGCTCTTTACCAAGACGGAAAAGGAGCTGGTAACGCATCAGGAAAAGTGGCTGTTTTTTTTGAAGAACCTGCCGGACTTGAAGTATATTCCCGCCATCTTGAAGAAAGAAAAGGTTTTCAAAAAAGCCTTCCACACGGCAGAACTTGCGGCCATGTAGACCGGTACGAGCGTGATTTGCACGAATACTGGTCGTACCTTTCCACCCTGGACAAGGCTGCTGCGGACGGAGAAGCAAAGGGAGAAGCGAAGGGTAAAGCAAAAAAGTCTGCCGAAATCGCCTTGAAAATGAAGAAGAAAGGACTTGACGTAGCCCTAATCGTCGAAATGACCGGTCTTTCGCCGGCACAAATCAAACGTCTCAAATAGACCGGCGTTTCCCATAACAATCCAGCCGTATCCGCAATCGAACGGACGCGGCTCCTTCTTTTTTCGGACCGCACGGCTGTAGAGCAGGACAGGTCGTTAGTTACATTTCAATTTTACCATAAGCCCAAGGCGTCACAAATCCACTCGGTATCATCAAGATTGTACCAAAGACGACGAATCTCTACAAAACCGTTTTTTTTCAACTGTTTGCTGAGGCGATCCGCTGAAACAGATTTGCATTTACTTGCGTTTTTTGTGAAGCAGCAGTGAACAACGAGGTGAACGTTTTTTTGAAAATGACGCAAGCTCAAACAAGCAAAAGACTTACGTAAAGTTTTTGGCGGGCTGGCAGCCAGAAGGTCATCGGTTCAAGTCCGTTATCCTCCATTAGAAATCAAGGCCAGGGGTAAGCCTGAAGAGCAGTCCGTCGACAAGTTTACGATTTTTACTGATTTTACCGTCATTTCGCTTCGCTTCATTCCGGCTTTTATTGGGGGAGATGAATAAAAGCCGGAATGGAGCATCGCGAAATGACGGTCTCGATACAAACTTGTCAACGGACTGGCCTGAAGAGTAAAACGTACCGAATCCCCCTTTGTCCAACTTACTCCATCAATCAAATCAAATGAGAAATTCAGTCGAGTTATTCCCGGAATTGTCAAACTTTGGGAGTCACCCAGCAAAGCTGGGGGAGGGTTCAGGATAATAACAGCCGCTCGGCGTAAGCGACCGGTTTTGGGGCGATTCAAACCGGTCGCACGCCGAGCGGCTGCTGTTGCATGTCCGATTTTAAAGAGTAAAATATCGAAACTTCTTCCCACTCTTCACTTCCCAATCCCCCCACGATTTATGGAAAAAACAATCTTTAAACGCATCATTGACCGGGAAATTCCGGCGAACATTATTTACGAGGACGACCTTTGCCTGGCGTTTATGGACATTAGCCCACAAGCACCGGTTCACTTTCTCGTGATCCCGAAAAAAGAAATTCCTTCGACCGACGCGGTTGAAGAGGAGGGCGCCGCTCTGGTCGGGCACCTCTATTGCGTCATAAGGAAACTTGCCCGGGAAAAAGGGTTAATGCCGGGCGGCTATCGGGTCGTTTCCAACTGCGGTCCGGCCGGGTGCCAGACGGTGCCGCATCTCCACTTCCACGTCCTCGGCGGCAGACAAATGACGTGGCCGCCGGGGTAAATGAGAAATGAGAAATGAGAAATGAGAAATAGATTCGTAATTCGTAATTAAAAATGGAACGGTCGGTTTATCAGGACAAAATTATCAAGCGGTATTACAACAACCGCGACGAGATTATGCAACAAAAGTTGAGCGAGATGGTTACGGATTTGTACCTCGCCGAGGGGAAAAAACGAGCCCAACTCTGGAAACGGATCCGTGCCGCTCTGGAAAATCTGAAGGTTCCCGCCTCGCAAATCGAATCCCTCGCCGCCAACGACAACCCAGCGCAGCTTGCCCAATTTCTGGAAAAATTACGATAGAGCTTATCGCCCCCTTCTAAATGTTTTTTCGACAACTACAATGAGTGGTTCGGTTCGTTCCATTTTGCCGAAAATGGAATTTTCCCAACTAAATCCATCCTCAAGGAGTCTATTTGAATGAGTGAACAGCGTTTTATCATGGTCGATGGCAACGAAGCGACAACCCTCGTCGCCCATAAATGTAACGAAGTGATGGCGATTTACCCGATCACTCCCTCTTCCACGATGGGGGAATTGGCCGACGAATGGTCCGCAAACGGAAAAACAAACGTCTGGGGCACCGTGCCGCAGGTCGTCGAAATGCAAAGCGAAGCGGGTGCCGTCGGAACAGTTCACGGTTCGCTCCAAGCGGGTGCCTTGACCTGTACGTTTACGGCCTCGCAAGGGCTTTTGCTCATGATCCCGAACATGTTCAAAATCGCCGGGGAACTGACGCCGACCGTCTTTCACGTCTCCGCTCGAACCGTTGCGACTCACGGGCTTTCCATTTTCGGCGATCACAGCGACGTGTTGGCCTGCCGAACCACCGGTTGGGCGATGCTCTGCGGCGGAAGCATTCAGGAAACGCACGATATGGCGATGATCGCTTATGCCGCGACCTATAAATCCCGAATTCCGTTCCTCCACTTTTTTGACGGTTTCCGCACTTCGCACGAAGTCAACCGGATCGAACCGCTCAGCGACGACGTGATTTCCCAAATGCTTGACATGGAAGCGATTACCGAGTTTCGCAAGCGGGCACTCAGCCCGGAAAGGCCAGTCATTCGCGGCACCGCCCAGAACCCGGACGTTTTCTTCCAGGCCCGGGAAGCGTGCAATCCCTATTTCGCCAATGTCGCCGGAATCGTCCAAGCCGAAATGGACAAATTCGCCAAACTCACCGGACGGAAATATCACCTGTTCGATTATTACGGTCCCGCAAACGCCGAGAAGATTATCATCGCAATGGCGTCAGGAACCGGTGTCATCGAGGAATACCTTGACGCTGTCGGGAAAGGGGAGAAATGCGGTTTGATCAGCGTCCGGCTTTATCGTCCGTTTGACGTCGCCGCCTTCGTGAAAGCGTTGCCGAAAACGGTCAGGAAAATCGCCGTACTCGACCGGACGAAAGAACCGGGAGCCGTCGGTGAACCGTTGTATCAAGACGTTGTAACCGCTCTGGCCCAGGAATGGAGAGGGGAATGGATTCAGGTGGTTCGCGGTCGTTACGGTCTTGCCTGCAAGGAATTTACTCCGGCGATGGTCCAGGCGATTTACGATGAACTCGGCAAGGATTTTCCGCGAAAGGAATTTACCGTCGGTATTCTCGACGACGTTACGAACCTGAGTCTCAAATACGATCCGAACTTCTCGACCGAAGGAGACGACGTTATCCGTTGCCTGTTCTACGGTCTCGGAGCGGACGGAACCGTCGGAGCGAACAAGGAAACAACGAAAATCGTCGGCGAAAACACCGAACTTTACACCCAGGGTTATTTTGTTTACGACTCGAAAAAGTCGGGATCGTACACGATTTCCCATCTTCGTTTCTCGCCGCGACCGATCAAGGGTTCGTACCTGATCAGCAAGGCGAACTTCGTCGCGTGTCACCAGTTTGTCTTCACCGAAAAACTGGACATGCTCAGCACGATCGTTGATGGGGGAACGTTCCTGCTCAACAGTCCCTACGGACCGGACGAAGTTTGGGACAAGCTCCCGGTCGAAGTGCAAAAGGATATTGTCGCCAGGAAACTGAAGTTTTACGTTGTTGACGCCGTGAAGGTTGCCCGTGAAACCGGCATGGGAAACCGGATCAACACGATCATGCAGACCTGTTTCTTCAAGTTAGCCGGCTTGCCGCTGGAAGACCCGATTGCCCACATTAAGAAAGCGATTGAAAAAGCGTACGGCAAGAAAGGGGAAGCCGTTGTTCAGCAGAACTATGCTGCGGTTGACGCCTCGCTGGCGGCTTTGCATGAAGTCAAGGTTCCCGCTGCGGCAACTTCGAAAAAATCCCTCCATTCCGGAGCGGTCAACAACCCGCCGAAATTCGTCAAAGACGTGCTCGGCGAAATTCTTGCCCAACGCGGCGACGGGCTTCCGGTCAGTGCGTTCCCGGTGGACGGAACTTTCCCGACGGCAACCAGTCAGTACGAACGCCGCAGCATTGCGATTGACATTCCAATCTGGGACGAAAAACTCTGCATCCAGTGCGGGAATTGTACGCTGGTTTGTCCTCACGCCGCAATCCGGCTCAAGAAACTTGACCCGGCTCTGGCCGCGAAGGCCCCGGCAACGTTCCGCTACGCCGACTGGAAGACGAAAGAATTTGCCGGACAAAAATTCGTGATCCAGGTCGCCCCGGAAGATTGCGTCGGTTGCGGTTCCTGCGTCCATTTCTGTCCCGCCAAAGACAAAGCGGTCGAAGGTCGCAAAGCGATCAATATGGAAGACAAACTTCAACACCTCGAAGCGGAAAAGGCGAACTGGGAATTTTTCCGGACGATTCCCGACGCAAACCGGTCCGAAGTCGCGGTTGACACCATCAAAGGCTCACAGCTCCTGCTCCCGCTCTTTGAGTTCTCCGGTGCCTGTGCCGGTTGCGGTGAAACGCCGTATATCAAGCTGATTACGCAGTTCTACGGCGACCGGATGCTCATTGCCAACGCAACCGGTTGCTCGTCGATTTACGGCGGCAACCTCCCGACGACGCCGTATTGCGTTGATGCCAACGGACGCGGCCCGGCCTGGGCGAACTCACTGTTCGAAGACAACGCCGAATTCGGACTCGGAATGCGGGTCGCCGTCGATCAGCAGAACAAGTTCGCACGGGAAATGCTTACGAAAATGCGCGACTGCATCGGAGCGGAACTCGTTGATAACCTGCTCAGCAACAAGCAGGAAACCGAAGCGGAAATCGTGCAACAACGGCAGTGGGTTGCCCAACTCAAAACGAAAATCTCCGCTTGTCAATCGGGCGGCGGTTGCGGGGACAAGGTTGCCGCAACGAATCTCGCCAATGCGGCAGACTCGTTGGTGCGGCACAGTTGCTGGTGTTTCGGCGGCGATGGCTGGGCGTACGATATTGGTTACGGCGGCTTGGACCACGTGTTGGCAAGTGGACGGGACATCAATATCATCGTGCTTGACACCGAAGTTTATTCGAACACCGGCGGCCAGGCGTCGAAATCGACGCCGCTTGGTGCCATTGCGAAATTCGCGGCAGGTGGCAAGCCGACCCGTAAGAAAGACCTCGGCCTGATGGCGATGTCTTACGGCAACGTGTTCGTCGGACAGGTCGCTCTTGGTGCCAACCCGACGCACACGATCAAGACGATCCGTGCGGCGGAATCGTATCACGGCCCGTCGCTTATCATTGCGTACTCGCACTGTATCGCTCAGGGAATCGATATGCGAACGGCACTCGACCTGCAAAAAGAAGCGGTCAACTGCGGATACTGGACGCTTTACACCTATGATCCCCGGAAGGAGAACCCGCTCGAAATCACGAGCAAGGAGCCGAAAGGATCGTTGGAAGAGTTCAAAGCGAAGCAAAACCGCTTTAACCTTCTCAAGCGGATGAACAAAGATACGTACCAGAAACTGCAAGACGAACTCCAAAAGCAGATCGACGAACGGTATCAGTTCTACACCACAATGGCTCAAGCGGGAGCAAGGACGGAATAGTTTGCCAGTCCGTTGACAAGTTCCAAACAGAGCCGCAATCGTAAGATTACGTTGGTTTCTCGCAATCTTACGATTGCGGCTCTGATGGATGATATCCAAAAACGGAAACTTGTCGACGGACCGCTGTGCCCTTGACTGTTTGAGTACCCATTTGTTTACACTTTGAGGTAAACTATGTCACGTATTGCCGTCTATCCGGGATCGTTTGACCCTTTTACATTGGGGCACCTCAACATTGTGGAGCGTGTCTGCCGTCTGTTTGACCAGTTGATTGTCGGCGTTGGAATCAATCGGGACAAAACGCCATGGTTTTCGGCGGAACAGCGGGTTCGGCTGGTCCAAGAATCGACGGTGCATTTACCGAATATCCACGTTGAAACTTATGAAGGTTTGACGGTACGGTTCGTCCAGCAATGCGGAGCCAACATTATGGTACGCGGTGTACGACCGATTACGGACATTCCTGCGGAATTGACGATGATGATGGCCAACCGAAGACTCGCACCGGACGTGGAGACGCTCTTCCTGATTGCCGACGGAGAGCTTGCACACGTTTCCAGTTCTTTAATCCAGGACATTTCGTCCGTTGCCGATAGATCGGTCCTTCGAAGTTTTCTTCCCCTGCCCGTGATTGACGCCGTTCTGGATAAAAACCGGCGTTAGTGATAAGTGATAAGTGATAAGTGGTTAGTGGTTAGTGACACGTTTTTCCTATTCCCGATTCCCGATTTCCGATTTCCGTTGATGCCACTTATTTTAGCCAGCCGTTCGCCGCGACGCCGGGAGCTTCTGCTTTCGGCAGGGCATGATTTTGAGGCGATCGTGGCCGATGAGACCGCTGAGGATTCGTATCGGTCCGGCGAATCACCGGTCGATTACGTCAAGCGGCTTGCACGGCAAAAGGCGGAAAACGTCGCGGCGAAAATCACCGACGGACTCGTGATCGGGTGTGACACCGTCGTCGTTTGCCGGGACGAGATTCTGGGAAAGCCCGTTGATCGTAACGATGCCGGGCGAATGTTACGCTTGCTGCGTGGATCGGAGCACTACGTTATCACCGGGATATGCCTTTGGCGTCGTCCGCACAATACCTTTGATTTGCGGCATGAAACGACGACGCTGTTTATGAACGAGATTTCCGACGAGGAAATCGAGGCTTATCTTGATTCCAACCTCTGGGCCGACAAAGCGGGCGGGTTTGGTTATCAAGACCGCAACGACTGGCTCCAGGTCATCTCCGGAAGCGAATCCAATGTGGTCGGTTTGCCGTTGGAATTACTTGAACGAATGATTGGAAACGTGACGCTGTTCTAAGGAACTCAAAACAGTAGAGGGAATCGGAAATCGGACCAGACGCCTGATGCCCAAATAGTTATCCGCTCTATAATCGTCTTATCTGTCATAACCCCCACGACGATCAGGAAAATTCGTTTTCTTCGTTGAATCCGTAAGGACTTTTATTGCCGTGAAACACGATAATCGGAGAGGGTGTGTTCCCTGGTGGTGTCCCATTGTATCGTCAATCGCGGAAAATAACGATGTTCTCTCGAATTTTGTTGATCGGCTTATCGTTTTGTGTTTTCTCCGGACTCTTGAACTCCGTCCGTGCTCAAGACATTTTTGGTGACGAAGAGGAAGTGGAAATCGACCCGTTTCTCGACGAAGCACCAGACTGGGACAAACCGGGAGCACCTCAAGCACCGGCGCAAACGCAACCGGCACTGGATACAAGCCGCGGCAGGTTGTCTCCGAATATCGTACCGGAAAACACCGCCGAAATTCCGGCTCAGGAATTGCTTGATTTGCTCGACAAAGCCGAAGCCGCGTTCGCCGTGGATCGGGAAATTACCCCGTTGGAAATGCTCCAGTCGGTTGCCCTTTTGCTGAAACATGGAAACGACCAGCAAACGCGACCGTTTGTCCATTCGCTTTTGACGAAATTTTTGAAAGCAAAAGTCTCACAGCAGGAACTTTTCGAGATTGCGGACAAACTCGGAGCTTCCGCGTTGGCCGGAATTCTCGCCCAGACCAGCCTTGCTCCGCTCAACGAGCAGGCGGTTGACCGGATTCTCGAAGGGTATTATTCCCACCTGAACGACAGGGACGCCATGGAAGCCGCACTTCTTTGGCGAGACTTGGAAACGCCGCTCGAGCTGATTTTCGCGGCGAACCAACTTTCAAAAAACGGACGCCTCGAAATTGCCGGTCGATTATTGAAACAATTTCTTGTTGCCCAGGCGACGCCGGAACAGCTTGCCGAAATCAATCAAAAACTCGGGACGGAAGACATTATCCGGATTTTGTCCGAACCGAAACTTCAGCCGGAGGGCCAACTCGTCGCCCGACGGATCATCGAAGGAACCGAAGCGTTTTTCAAGGCGAATCCGCCGGAACCGGTTGCTCAGGGTTTACAAACCATCCTTGACGCCGCCGGAAGCAAGTCGCAAATCGCAAGCGGTCTGTCGGCCATTTGGAGGGGAAACGAAACGTCTCTTGAAGAGTTGGTCGAAATCCTTTGCATAACGCAAGACGACGAAGAACTCGCAAACGTCGAATCGATTCTCCGGTCGTTCGGACGTGCCGGTCTGGACGCCGTTGCCGTCATGCTCGTATCGGGAAACGATCAGAAAGTCAACCGCTGCGCAAAATTCCTGTATTCCCGGATTCCCAATGGAGAGGCATTTTTGTTTTATCCCGCTCTGTTCGATGTGCGTTTGGACCAACAGACAAAATCACAAATTGCGTACTACGTGGAAAAATTGTCCGGTCGCGTGCCGACCGCCGAACAAGCCGCTCGGGAACTGAAGAAAATCGCAATGGAATACGCCGGGAAAGACCGCTTTTTCATTCTCGACTCGGAGAACAATGCGACGTTTTGGTTTTGGGTATTCGGTTCAGCGGGAAAACCGCAACTGATGCGGCGTGACGTGTTTGACGCGATTCGGCTCAAAACGTTCCTGTTTGCCGAACAAGCCTGGAATATCGCTCCGAATTTGAATGATATTCGTACATTTCGATATGCGGCGGCACTTGAGATATTCGTTCACGATCTTGGTTTGGATCAACCGGCGGCGACTCGAAAAGCACAACTGAAAGCAATGGGGGGCGGTCTGTCCATCGCCGATTTGGACGCAATTTTGAACGAAGCGATGCGGCTTGGCTGGACCGGGGCCGGAATCGCCGCCGCCGAATTGCTGGGCGAAACCGACAACGCCGACGTTGTGTTGTATCCGAACAGAGCGGGACGGCCCAGTACACTTGTCGTGGCGACCCAGTGTAACGACCGTCGAATCCGGTTTGCGGCAACGGCGGCGGTAATGCAACTCCGTCCGAACCGGCCTTATCCCGGTTCGTCCTACGTGAGCAGTTCGCTCGTTTGGTTCGCCGGTTCCGAAGGGAAACGCCTGGCAATCGTCGGCTGTCCGAAAATTGCCGACGCGATGCAATTGACCGGTTTTCTCCATTCGCTCGGATACACGACAAAAATCGCAACGAAAAACGACGACGTTCTTAAAGAAGCGGTTGCGTCGCCCGACGTCGAACTGGTGTTGATCGATTGGCGGTTGTCTTCCCCGCAGGTTCCTATTTTTGCACAACAAATGGAAAACGATGCGAGATCGCACGAAATCCCGATTGCGGTGATTTCCGGCGACGAGGCAACGCTCCGGGCGACGCCGATTGAAAAGCCGCTCCCGCTGATGTCGAAATTCGAGCGAAGCATTTCCAAAACCTCGCTGGAACACTCGCTGGCAGTGGTTTTACCGCATCCGCAAAACCGGGAATCGACCGAGTTTATCGTTGGGCGGCTACGGTATTTGACCGGCGCAAGCGAAGTTCCGGCGGAAATTCGGTTGGAACAGGCCCGGCAATCGCTCCGTTGGTTGACCGCAATCGTTCGGGATAATCCGAATATCTACCGGGTGGAAAACCTGGAAATTCTGGCGCAATACGCCGCTCATTCGCCGGTTCTGGCGGAGGAAGGATTGCCGCTCGTTGCGCAGATTCGCAGCAACTCCGCACAATTGATGCTTGTCGATATTGCAACGCTCAAGAGTATCCCGCTGAACATCCGGGAAAACGCCGCCGAAGCCTTTGCGGAAAACGTACGGAAACACGGCGTCTTGATCCGGGGCAACCAGGTCAAGCGTCTGCTGGATTCGCTCGCAATTCAATACGAGCAGGAATCTCCGGACCCGATCTACGATGCGCTCGTCAAAACGATTGAAAATCGGATCGCACGGTAACGTGGCACCACACCGGACAGATCAGGATACCGGTCTATCGTCGGAGTACGTGTCCAGAATATTGGCAAATTCCTCCTTGACGTGACGGAAGACGTCCACTAGGACGGGATCAAAGTGGATTCCGGCTTCGCGTTCAATGATGAGAGACGCTTCCTCATGGGTGCTCGCTTTTTTGTACGGGCGTTCGGAAATCAACGCATCGTAAACATCGGCGATGGCCATGAGTCGTCCTTCCAGCGGGATGTCTTTTCCAGAAAGTCCCGCTGGATAACCGGTCCCGTTCCATTTTTCATGGTGAGTACCGGCAATGGACAGGGAGTGCCGTAAAAAGGCGTGTTCTTCCGTATTGGCCATAATTTTTCTGATGGCGTTCACCCCCACCGTAACGTGAGTCTTCATGATTTCGAACTCCTCGGAAGTCAGTCGGGTCGATTTGTTCAAAATCAGGTCGGGAATGGCGATTTTTCCAACGTCGTGGAGCTGTGCGGACGGCAGGAAGAAGTCCATGTCCCAATCGAAAACTTCCTCCCTGTAGAGACTTTCACGGAGCAGTTCATCCACAAGTGCTTTCAAATACAGCGTGGTACGGGCAATATGTCCACCGGTAAGTTTGTCACGAAACTCCACCAAGTCGGCAACGGTTGCCAGTACGGCGTTTTGCAGATGGAATACCTCCATCGTTTTGTCTTTCACTTTGATTTCCAAATTATCCGCATAATCTTTCAAAGCGGCCTGGTTGGCCAGCAACTCCTTTTTTTGCTGGACAATCAAGAGTTGGTTGGAAATACGCTTGAGCAACAAGGGAGCGGAAAACGGCTTGGAAATGTAATCCATCGCACCCAGGTTTAATCCCTCCAGTTCACTGTTGTCATCATTTTTGGCCGTCAGGAAAATGACGGGAATGTTGATGAAGCGGGGATCGGCCTTCAATTTTTTGATGGTTTCATACCCATCCATTTCCGGCATTGCGACATCCAGAAGAATCAGGTCGGGCAGGACATTTTCCAAAATTTCAAACAGCTTGGCCGAAGACGGTGCGGGAAAGACCATGTAGAAAGTTTTCAGTATATTCTTGCCAATGGTCAAGTTGGTCATATTATCATCCACCAAGATAATTTTATGACGAGAATATTCCATATCGTTTCTCCCTATTTTATTTCGCAGACGCAACCGCGATTTCAGGCAAATCATCGGTCTCGAAAACCACAGAGCCCGACTCCATTTTTACCTTATTTTTCCGACAAAACAACCTCTGTCGCAAAAGATGCTTTCCGGCTGCCATTCCTCGCCAACCTCTTAGCGGCCCATTTCCCATTTCCCATTTCCCATTTCCCATTTTCCCGCGATCAGGTTGCTTTTTCTGCGATGGCGTCCAAAAGTCTCTCCCGGATTTGCGTAAAATTCATGCGATCCACGTTTTCCCGCAACCAGACCACAAGCTCCTCATCGGTGCTGTATTCGTATTCCTCAAGCGTTTCCATTGCGGCATCCACTTCGTCCATGTCATAACTTTCACAGGCTTCGAGAAGTTTTGAGAGTATTTCGATGTCGATTTTGTCTTTTTGAGGTCTTGGATTTTCGCGGGCCCGGCTTTGTAACAGGTTTTCTATCTCATTGATAAGGTTATGGATTGTTTTGACAAAAGTGGCGTTGTAGTCCATAATCAACGCAAAATTCCCTTCCAGGGCCGCATTTTCCAGGAGTTTCGCCACGTCGCCCACGATTTCCGCACAAATGGCCCGGCAGGAACCTTTCAGTCCGTGAACCACCGTTGCGTAGTCGGCCAGATTATTTTTGTCGACATCCTTGATGATTTCAAGAAGGGGAACGGTATTTCTTGCGAAAGAACGCAAAACATTCTGGTAAAATTCCTCGCCGCCAAATTGCTCGATTCCCTGGCGGATGTTCAAGCCGGTGATTTTCCAGTTGCACATCCGGCGATCATACCCCCTCCTTCTTTCCCGATTTTCTTCACCTCTTCGACAGTGGTTGAAGACGGGAGTCTGTCTTTCCTCCAAATCGGCAAGCAACTCTTCCTGTGACCTGTCCCGTATCCACCGCTGAATGACTTCGTCAAGCCGTGCAATATCAACAGGTTTGGACAGAAATGCCTGAAACCCGTTGTTCAAAAACATTTCCTCGTTGCCGATGATGGCGTTGGCGGTCAGTGCGATAATGGGAATGTTTCTGGCGTAGTCGGTGTCGATCTGCCGTATGATCCGGGTGGCTTCGATTCCATCCATCTCGGCCATCATATGATCCATGAAAATGGCATCGAATTTGACCTTGGCGTCCCGAATGAGACTGACGGCCTGCGGTCCGTTGGTGACGCAGTGAACGTGTATCTTGTACGCTTGCAATTGGCCTTTCACCACATCCAGATTGGTGATAATGTCGTCCACCACGAGAACCCTGGCATAGGGCATGGGAGTGCGCACCAACTGGTTGTTTTGATCGCGTTTGCTGTCGGAATAGCGAAACGTTTGCAGGTTCTTCGCCACGGTCAGACCGATGGCCGCTTCGGTAACAATCGCTTGTTGCAGCCGCGCCGTGAAAACGCTTCCCTGGCCGTACACGCTTTCCGCAGTGATCGTCCCGTTCATCATCTCGGCCATCTTCTGGGCGAGAACCAGTCCGAGTCCGGTTCCTTCGACGTGACGATTCGATTTCGGGTTGACCTGAACATAGGCGGAAAACAATTGCCCCAAATCGTCGGGGTGAATACCGATGCCGGTATCCTGGACCCTGGCGGTGAGCCACAGTGTATCGTCTTCCCGCTCGCCGGAAATGTTCAGTTTGACGATTCCTTCCCTCGTGTATTTGAAAGCGTTGGACAAAAGGTTGCTGAGAATCTGCTTGATTTTCAGCTCGTCTCCGAAAAGATGGGTGGGCAGATGCTCGTCGACTTCCAAAATAAACTCAATGGGTTTATCTCCGATGCGCAGGATGTTTTGCGTAACGGCGTCGTTTATCAGACTGGAAACGTCATATTCACTGGGAATCAACTCGAATTTTCCGGCCTCGATTTTGGAAATATCCAAAATATCGTTGACGGTACTCAGAATCGTTCCCCCGGCATTATGGATTTTTTCAAGGCTTATACGTACCTCGTCGTCGATGTCGTTCTTCATCGTCAATTCGGAAAGACCGATCACGGCATTGAGCGGAGTACGTATTTCGTGACTCATCCGGGCAAGAAAATTGGTCTTGGCATGATTGGCCTTTTGCGCCTCGTTGAGTGCCTCCTCCAACTGACTGGCGACGTCACGAATACTCAATGTCATTTCATTGCGCAACACGGCACTGGTGATCACCAGACCCCCGGTGCGCAAAATAAGCTGGTCGTTGGCCGAGAATATCCGTTCGCGGTGACAGTCGTCATAACCGATGAATCCCCAGAATTGATCCTGGAAAAAGATCGGCATGACAAAAATGGACTTGATGCCTTGCGGCAGCAATTGCGACTGCTCCACCGGCGACATGTCGCTCACCAGACGATTGATGCAATTTCCACGGGACAACGTTTCCTCCCATCCCGGAATTTTTCTGCTGTACGAAATATTGACCGTTAAATCGCTCCCCTGGTGCGGCTCGACATTGCCGGACCATTCATACAATTGCGTACAATAAAGTTCCCCGCCGACGGTGTGATTTTTGCAAATATAAATACGGTCAATATCGATGGCTTCCGCCAACATGCCCATACAATGATTCAGGTCGCTCTCGAAAACATCCGGTTCCGATTGAAGCAGGAGTGCCGCCGCACGGTTGGTCATATTCAGGAGATAGTCCCGCCGCTCGATCTCCATCATCACCTGCTTGTATTCCCGGAGATCCCGTGTGTACGAAGCGACGACATAATCGTCTTCAAGTTTGATACGGACAAACGTGATTTCCGTCGGTATCAGTATCCGGTCCGACGTCTGATGCGTCCACTCAAAAACGTATCTGTCGTTCTCAAACGCTTTTTTGACATTTGCAATGACACTGTCGGCGGACAACTGACCATTAGGCTGGTATTTCGGCGAAAACTCAAAAAATCGATCAATATACTCCTGTTTGTTTTTTGTTTTGAATATTTTGACCACTTCTTCGTTGCACTCGATGATTTCATTATTCCTGTTCCACAGTTGAGCGGCCAGAGGCATTGAGTCCAACAAAATCTTCATGCGTTCGTGTTCTTCCAAAATCTTGACCGTCCGGGTCTTGATAATGTCACTCAGGTCCTCCAACTGGTCGTTTTGTTCCGCAATCTTTCGATGGGTTTTTATGACGAATCTCGTGAGAAAAACGACAATGCCCCCGATAGTCAAAAAGAGCAGGAAGGAGAAAAACAGACCGATTCGTATATCGGGAACAGGGCTTTCCTGTAGCGGAGCAACAACCCCGACGACCCAACCCATATCGGGAGCGGAAATCCGTTTGTAAGAACAGATTTGCTCGACATCGTGAAGCTCGTAGGTTCCCATCCCTTCTTCGGTGGAGATGACCTTTTCAAAAAATTCGCCGATGGACCGCATGGCCGGGTTCGTTTTCGCAAGCTCAACGTAATTGCGGGGTTCGCAAATACAATTCATGTTACGATCCGCGATGATCATCCCGTGTTCGTCGAGGATAAAGATGTTCCCCGTCTGCCAAAGCTCGTATTCGAAAACAATATCTTGAAAAAACGATCCCCGTATGGTTACGGCCAAAACGTGGTCCCTCCCCATCGGAACGCACACGCAAAAAACCAGGGTATTGGATTCGTTGCGGGCGGCGAAAAGAACGCTTGCTCCGTTGAAGGCCGCCTCGAGATAAGAGCTGTTTTCCAAAAATGTCACTAGGAACGGTGAGTCGTTAAAGTTTTCGTCAAAACTGACCAATACGCCGTCAATTGTGAAAACCGAGAACGCCGTGAAGTCGGGAAACTCCTTGCACTGCGCCATCATCATGTCGATCATCTCGTCCTTGGACCAGGTATTCAACAGACGTTCCGCCACCGTGGTTGCGTTGGATTTGAGAAGAGAGATTTGTGCGCTAATCAAGTTATTGGCAAGATCACAGTCCTGTGTTTGCCATTTCTTTGTTGTTTCGAGAAGCCTCTGTCTGGTAAAGAACCAGTTGGAGACAAAATTTTCCGCCGTTATGGAAAAAACGATTAAGATTATTACCAAAACGACTTTCGATCGCGCCGACACAATCCACCTCCCGGACGGACACACAAACAGACACTTTTTTACCCATTGTGCTACAACGCACACGCTATTCTCTCTTATTTTTTTGCAATATGCAAGAAAAAAACTAAAGAATTGCAATTTTCGAGAAAATATTATCGGAAAGAAGCCAACCGAAACGCAACACGTACCGCTTCGACCAGGCTGCCGGGGTCGGCAAGTCCCTTTCCGGCCAAATCGAACGCCGTTCCGTGGGCAACGCTGGTTCGGATGATCGGCAGTCCCAGCGTGATATTGACGGCCCGATTCAGACCGAGCAGTTTAAGTGCAATGTGCCCTTGGTCATGAAACATGGCGACAACGGCGTCGAACCGACCGTTTTGGGCTTGCACCATGATCGTGTCCGCCGGAAACGGTCCGTCAATATCCAAACCTTCCTGACGGGCAAGTTCAACGGCGGGACGGAGGATTCGGATTTCTTCGTCGCCGAAGAGTCCGTTTTCTCCGGCATGCGGATTGAGTGAACAAACGCCGATTCGCGGTTGCGACCGTTTGATTTTTGACATAAATTCATGGATCAACCGCGATTTTTGGAGCACGGATTCGACCGTAATTTCGTCAAACACGTTTCGCATTGCCGTGTGGAGCGTCACGTGAACGACCGCAAGACCATCCTTGCCTTTGAGGGAAGTTCCTGCTCCCAGATAAAGCATCATTGCGAAGTCGGAGACGCCGCATTTCTCAGCAAGTAGTTCCGTATGTCCGGGATAATGGTACCCGGCCAGATTCATTGCTTCTTTCTGGATCGGCGCGGTAATGATTGCGGCGGCTCGACCGGCTTTCACGGCTTCGATTGAACTGTCAATTGCGTCATAAGCGGCTTTTCCGGCACAAGCGTCAATTTGTCCGTAAGCGATTCTTAAAGCAGAATCGTCAACGACGTTCACGCAGGGAAGTACATTGGCCGACGCTTGTGTTGAAAAATCGTTACTTTCCACGACGGTAAGATCGACTTTGCGCAGCGTTGCCGCTTTACGGAGAATTTCCGGATGTCCGAACACGATCGGATTCGCGGAAGTTACTGTTACGATTTCTTTCCAACCGGCGACAATAATTTCCGGCCCGATACCAGCCGGGTCCCCCTGCGTGATTGCTAAATTCATTGCGGCGTCCATGAGAAATGGCCGATGTTCTGAGATTTCGACGTTTTCGAACCTACCGGTAGGGCGTCTTGTCGAAAATTGTAATTCCATTACAATTCTTAATTATAGTTTCTATTTTGTTTCGTGGGAGGGTAAGCGAATGGCTAGCGGCCTCATTGGAAATGAGGTGCCCTTAACCGGGTTGTGGGTTCGAATCCCATGCCCTCCGTTTGGCGTAGCGTCTTATAAAACAAACACTTGCGGCGTTTGTAAAGTTTTTGTTGCAGTTGTCCGCCGAACCGCCGTTTCGCGGTTTGGTGTGCGGGCCGACGGGTTCACCGAAGCGTTGCAATCACTTTCGCATTTCCCATGCTCCCCACGGAAGAAATCTCCCGTTCCCCCCGATCTCAGGATTTGACGAACCAGGTTTTCGGCGATTACCATATTCTTCACCGGATTGGAACGGGAGCGATGGCGGACATTTATTTGGCGCAACAACAATCGTTGGGGAGGCCGCTTGCACTGAAAGTTCTCAAATCGGAGCTGGCGGCGAACGAAAACAGCGTCAAACGATTCGTCCGGGAAGCGAAAGCGGCGGCGCAGTTGGTTCACCCGAACATCGTCCATATCTACGAGGTGAATTGCATCGAGGGAATTTGGTTCATTGCCCAGGAATACGTTCATGGACAGAATCTGCGAATGTTTCTTGAGAAAAACGGTCCGCTTTCCGCTCTCCAGGTAACGCAAATTCTTTGGCAAACCGCGTTGGCATTGCAAAAAGCGTCGCAGTCGGGAATCGTGCACCGCGACATCAAACCGGACAATATTCTTCTGAGCAATTCCGGCGAAATGAAAGTGGCCGATTTTGGTTTGGCCCACATCGATACGATGTTCACCGAAGAAAACGCAGCGTTGACGCAAACCGGCATAACGCTCGGAACGCCGCTCTACATGAGTCCGGAACAGGCCGAAGGAAAACCGCTGGACCATCGAAGCGATATTTATTCACTGGGGATCACGGCGTACCATTTGTTGTCCGGCTCACCACCCTTTAAAGGGGATACCCCTGTTGCAACGGCTCTTTTGCATTTGAACAAGTTGCCGCGACCATTGCAATCCTTCTGGCTGGAAGCTCCGCCGAAACTGCTCGACATCGTGCATCGCATGATCGAAAAGAGTCCCGACAAGCGGTATCAAACTCTGTCCGACCTGCTCGTCGAACTTAAAGTGCTCTTGAAAGAATCCTTTGCCGACAATTCGGGAGTGTTGTTGATGGAGGGAAATGCCGATCCCAATTTGTCCGTGTCGATTCCGTTGATCGATTTTCAGAAACCCCCAATCATCGAAGCGACGCGGCACCTGGAAAAATCAATGCAACTGGAGAAGTTGGCTCGACGGCGTAAAAGGCCGATCTCCTTTTTGTTGCTTGCCGGAATTGCCGCGTTTCTGTTTGGAATGATTGTCGCTTACGGCAAGAAACAAATTACGGGGTATCCTCTTCCACGTCCGAATTCCGAATCGTCGGTGGAAAAGATGAGTTCCATTGCCGCCCAGTGGATTCTTGCGTGTAATCTTGGAACGGAAGAGGGTTGGAAAAGTGTCCTCGCGTTCGACGATTCCGAGGCGAATCAAAGCATCTGGAAATACCGCACCTTGCAACAGCTGGCCCTTCTTTACATGAAAAGAGAGGAAACAGAGAAAGCGTATGATCTATTTTTGACGTTCGCGGAATTTCCCGATTACGATCCGCACGCTCGTTCTTTCGGGTACGCCGGACTCTGTTGGTACTGGACGAAACAGGGATATCCGAACATGGCCAACGACGCGCTTTCCAATTTTTGGCTCGTTTCCAGCTCGGTCAAATTTCACGACGAGCCAACGTACAAGGTCTTCGACGCGGCAATGCAATTGCGGGAAGGAGATAAAGAATTCAAACCGTAAACAAATGGTGACTCAAACAGTAGAGGAAATCGGAAATAGGAAATCGGGTGTAAGAAATCGTCTCCTATTTCCGATTTCCAATTTCCTTAAAACAAAAAATATACCATACAACGTCAATAAATTGAGATTTTGATTGAACACGTCAACGAGCCACGCCCAATCAGAGCCGCGCACGGAGTAAGCGGTTTTCACGTTATCGCCGGGGGCGCCGCTTACTGCGTGCGCGGCTCTGATTGGGCGCGGCTCTGATTGGGTTCACTTCCAACGGTACCACTATTCCCATGCTTCCTTCTTTACTTTTCTCGCAAGTTCTCCAGAGCGGACTCGTCGAAAGAGATACGTTGGAAGAGCTTTGGGAGGAGTTTTCCAAAGTGAACCGGGTGTCTGCCATGTTTACACCCGACAGCCATGAAGGAAAACCTTGGAGTTCGCACGATTATTCGTTTGCCGAACTCCTGGTGAAGCGTCAGATTCTCAATTCCTGGCAAGTCGCCCAGTTGCTCAGCGGTCGAGTCCGTTTTACGCTTGGAGAATACCAAATCATCGATTCCCTCGGACAGGGGGGATACGGTATGGTCTTTCTCGCCAAACTCGCCGTTTACGAAAAAAGTATTCCATTGGAAGGGGAACAGCGTCCGTTGTTTGCCGTCAAAGTTCTTCCCGCCGGCAAAGCGACGCCGGAATTGATCGCCCGATTTTTGCACGAAATCGAGATTCAACGTGGACTGTCTCATCCGAACCTCGTACGATTGCTCGACTCCGGTTTTGATGGAAGTGTTCATTACATGGTTCACGAATACGTCGACGGAGGAAATTTACGCCAAAAAATTCGGACGCAGGAACGGATTCCGTTGGACCACGCGGCCCAAATCGTTTCGGAAATCGCCGGTGTTCTCGAATACCTCCATTTGCGACAGATCGTTCATCGGGACGTCAAACCGTCAAACATTTTGCTCACGGAGACCGGCAATGCGAAATTGGCCGATTTCGGGCTTGCGGTTCATCAGCGTTTGGAACTTTCCGCCACGGAAAACGCAATCGTTTCCCAGAGTATTCAGGAGATCAATCGGCAATTACCGCAAAACGACAGTGGGCCGGAATTGTCGCTACGGGAAACCGGGCTAACGCGCAAGGTTGCGGGCACGGCGGATTACCTTGCACCGGACCAGGTGACGCACCCGCTTCATCCGAACGGGCTTTGGGACATTTACTCGCTTGGTTGTACGTTTTATCACGCGATTACCGGGATTGTTCCGTTTCCGGCCGGGGACACACGCCAGAAGATTCTCGCCCACCTCCAGCAAGAGCCGCCTGATCCTCGAACGTTTTGCCAATCGCTTCCCGTGGAAATCGCAACGCTCATTGGTTCCATGATGAACCGACATCCCCAAAACCGGCTTGCTTCTCCCTCGGAAATTATTCGGCAATTGACACCTTGGACGTCTTCCGTGCAGGAATCTCCGGAGTATGAAATTGGTTCGTTCCAACGTCCGGACGATCCTTTACCGTTACAAGATTCCGGCAAAGAGTATACGTTCATTCATTTTCCGACAACCGGCGACGTGTTACGGGTTCAGGTTCCGCCGGTTCAAACTTGGGAACTTCCGGCAACTACGGAAACCGTGCCGGCCCCTTTGGCGTGGAACATGATTCTGCCGCTCGTGGTTTTCGCCCTGATTCTGTTGGGGTGTCTTCTTGCGATTTGGTGAGGGTACGATCAATAACGAGCCGCGAACTCCGCGCAGGGCTGGTGTTCTGTGGGGCAATAGGGTGCCCCACAAAACTTGCACGCACCTGGGGAAACGTTTTTTTCCTCCAGGGACTCCATGAAATCGAAAAGAGTTGCTACAATCGGGAGAAATTCTCATTTTTCGATCTTTTAACGATTCTATGAAACTCACGGAACGAACCAGCGGTGTTTTACTGCACCTTTCCTCTTTGCCGGGACCGGCGTTTTGCGGTGACCTCGGCGAGAGTGCCCGAAATTTTGCCGATTTTTTGCACAACGCCGGGCAAAGCTGGTGGCAGATGCTCCCGGTCAATCCGGTGGATTCCCTTTTTTCGCCGTATTCGAGTGTCTCCGCGTTCGCCGGGGAACCGTTGTACCTTGATCTGGTCGATCTGGTGCAAGATGGTCTGCTTGAGCCGGGCGACATCGATTGGCAACCGGCCGGTCCGTTGGAGCAGACGGCGTTTCAAGCGGCGAGAGATTATCGAAAACTTCGCTGGCGCAAGGCGTTTGAGCGATTTCGCTCCGGTCAGGGAGGAAAAAAATACCGGGTCGCTTATGAGCCGTTCATGGCTCAGCACCAGGGTTGGGTCATGCGGTACGCGATCTTTTGCACGCTTGCCGAGCAGTTTGGAACGTTTCATTGGGGACATTGGCCGGACGAAAAATTCCGCCAGGCCGACCCAGAGGCATTGAAACAAGTCTGCATCGAAAAAGAGGAGCGGGTTTCCTACCATGTTTTTTTGCAACTTCTTTTCTATGTCCAATGGAACGAGTTCCGTTCTTATTGTCGTAGCAAAGGGATTGGCCTGATCGGCGACGTTCCGATTTACGTCGGACTTGCCAGTGCGGACACTTGGGGAAACTCGCAACTGTTCCAGATGAACAAAGACGGTCAAATGGAACGGGTCGCCGGAGTGCCTGCCGACAGTTTCAACCCGGACGGACAGCGTTGGAACTCGCCGCTGTACCGCTGGGAAGCCCATAAGGAGGAGAACTACAAGTGGTGGGCGTCGAGAATCCGGACCTGCTTTTCCCGGTTCGACGTGGTACGGCTCGACCATTTCATTGGGTTTTACAACTATTACTACTTCACGTTGCCGGAAACGGAAAACCAGGATCACGGCACTTGGATTCCCGGTCCGGCGGACGATTTCTTTGATGCGATGCTTCGGGAATTTCCCCGGACCTCGTTTATTGCGGAAGACCTCGGCGTCATGAATCCCGGCGTTCATGCGCTTCGGGACAAGTACGAATTTCCCGGCATGAACGTGTTTCAGTTCAACTTCGATTTTCGCCGCAACACCGATCCGACGGTCGAGTGGAAGCCGAACTCGGTCGTCTGTAGCGGAACGCATGACACCCCGACGCTGGCCGCCTGGTTCGACGAAGTGATCGCCGACCGTTTGAAGCCGCAGCCGTACTGGGATTTTGAGGCGATTGTGGCGATGCTCAAACGCTTTGTACCGGGAACGAAACCTCTGAATCGGGACGCGCTTCGTTGGGCGATGATTCAAATGGTGATGAATTCGCCGGGCAACACCGCGATTTTCCCAATGCAGGATATTCTTGGACTTGGCAAGGATGCCCGGATGAATTTCCCCGGTCACACTATCCACAATTGGGTTTGGCGACTTCATCCGAACGCTCTTACCGAAGAACTCGCCCGCAAGATGAACGATCTGACGGTCGCACATCAGCGCGAGCCACGTCAATCAGAGCCGCGCACGGAGTAAGCGGTTTAACGTTTACACCGGGGTAACCGCTTACTGCGAGCGCGGCTCTGATTAATGCGCGGCCCTGATTAATGTGTGGTTCTGATTAACGGGACAGGTACGAATAAAACCCGGTCGATGCTCTCTCCGGTATCGTAACGCGTAATCCGCCGTTCATGAGTTCTTCGCCGGTTGCTTCGGTGGTGTCGCTTGGATCGTCGATGTTCGTGACCCGATAGGTTTTTGTTTTATCCAATCCAAACAACGGGAAACGGCCTGAATCGAACGGACTCTCCTCACGGCGGAACATCTGGACCGTACCGGCGTCTTTTTCGGGATCGTGGAATTGCCAGCCAAGCCAGGCGTTACGGTCCAGCGAATACGGCGTCAACGTGTAATAATCGCCGAAGTAGTGTTGACCGTATTCCTTCCACTGCCCGACGAGTTTTCGCATCTGTTCGTAGGGAAGATTTTCGTTGCGCACATCCCAGCAGGTGTTCATCGACGGGGAAAACGTGCTTCGCAAGCCGTAGGAATCGGTTGCAATCTGTCCGGTTCCGAAGTACGGTATCCAAAGCGGCAAAACGTAAGAGTGGGCCTGATTCCCGACCGGCTCGAAAATGTAATCGCTCCGAAGAAGCGGCACGGCTCGGCGGAGCGTTTCCAAATCGTTACGTCGTCCACCGCTGGCGCAGGAATCGATCAGCATGTTCGGATGTCGCTCAAGAAGAGCGTCCCAATACTTGAAGTAGTTTTCGACGTGCCGGATTTCCGTGATCCCCTGCCGGTCTTCCATATCGTTTTTGCGCCAAAAATCAAGCGGATCAATGTTGAAATCCTGCCGATAAAGGTCGATCTCGTTCTCCGTGATGATTTTGTCGATGTGCTCAATCAACCACTGGAGCACTTCCGGTTCGGAAAGTTTTAGCAAGCCGCCATTTTTACCGCCATGAACCCAGTCCGGTCGTTCATCGGCAAGCCAGGTGTTCGCAGCAACCCGTTCCGGTTCGAACCAAACGATGCTCTTCATCCCTTTTTCGCGTCCATGTTTCGTGATCGGCAAAAAACCGCCCGGAAACCGTTTTTGGTCGATTTCCCAAGTTCCGGTGTCAGGCCAGTTCGTGTTGATGATGTACCACCCGGCATCCATCCACCAGTAATCGAGCGGAAACCCCCGCTCGACGTATTTGTCGATGAACTCGACTTGTGACGCCGTGTTTGCGTGGACCATTTCGCCGAACTGGTGCGAACTGCAAGCAACGTGCATCGGGTATTTCGGAAGTGTTCCGTTTGGCCTGGGAATATTGTGCTCAATCATCCAGCTTCGCCAGATGTTTTGGGCGTGGGTGCGGCCCCCTTTCCAGAATTGCAGCACGATCATCGGTTGCCGTACCGTTTCGCCGGGATGAAGCAGGAAATGCGTTTGCTCCTGTCCCGCTTGCAGGGCCAGTTGCGATTCGGCACCACTCTTGTCAAACGAAGCGTTCCACTGTCCGGCCCAACTGACGACAAAGATCAAACCGTCGTTGACGCCTCGGCTGAGATTGAAGTACGGAAACGCCGTTTGCGTCGGACGACCGCCGCTGTTGGCGATTTTAAACGGCAATTTGATATTGAGCGGTTCGTAACTGTCCGCCGTGCAGTTGTCCCCTTTGTGGTGATGAAGCGTCCAATCGCCGAACCTGGTCCGGTGGAATGTGGTGTCAATCGCCTGGATATTGCTCAAAATCGGCGTATCGCTCTTGCCGTGATTCGTGAAATAAAGCGTCCATTCGACGGTCGGGAAATCATTGTAGGCGACCGCGACGATCTTTGCTTCCAGGAGCGTTTCCGGGTCGGTGTACGTCAGGGTGTACTGTGTTCGGTTGGCGTCAAGAACCTTCTTTTCCCGTTTGAAGGTCCACTGGTCCAGGAGAAATCGGGAATGTTTCCCGTTGTAATCGAACGAAAACACCGGATCGGTTGAGATCGGTTTTTCGTTCCCTTGAGAGATCGACAGGTTGCTCAGATATTCTTCCGTTCCGTCGACGTAAACGACTTTCGCGTCGGCCCAATCGGCCTGGTCGCAGGCAATACCGTCCCCGGCGTCGTCAACGAGAAGTGCGAAAACTTTTTCTCCCTGAAGATCAACGGAAATCGCTTGAACGGGTGTTCCCTCACGAATCGTATTGCTTTGAAAGCCCCGTTCTTTTTTCAACCAAACGGCAAAGCGAACGGAACCACGTCCGCCGCTGGTGTTTTCGTTGGAATCGACGCCGATGATCGCTTCAAACCTCGCTGCCGGTTTCGCCAGAGTAACCTCCAAATGGCTGTTCGCATGGACGTAAAGCCCTTTGCGATAGATGCGGTCCCCGATCTTCATCGGCTTGTTGTTCCGGGAATCAAGTTGCACCGGATCGTGATTGGCGATCACCTCGATTCGCGGCGTATTTTTGCAGGGATTTGGTTTCCCTTCGAACTTCGCGGCAACGAAATCCCGGGCTTCGGCGAGTTCGGCCTCCGTTGGCCTGGCGGCGTAAAGCGGTTGGCAGAGGAAAATGACGGTAAGTGCGATGAAGAAGCGTTTCATTTTAAGTCCGAGGTTTGTTCCTCTGGGTGTAGCCGTGATTTTAGGTAATGTTCGGGATCGTTAAACAAGGTTGCTTATCGGTAAGGGAACCTTACTTTTACCTTATTTTTCCGAACAAAACAACCTTGGCCTGGAAGTACCCTAAAAAACAATCTTATTACCTTTGAACCCAGGGAAAATAAATAAGGTAATAAGGTTGGGGTTTCGTGGGTTTTCGTCGCTAAGGTTGTTTTGTCAAGAAAAATAAGGTGGAAATAAGGTTGTTTTCCCAGTTTTCGAAACGAAAAACGACCTAAAATCACGGCGACACCCGTTCCTCTTTAGTTGTTCTCTCTTGCCGTCTTGATTAACGTTTCTTTCCATTCCCGAACTCCGGGGGCAACAGGAAACTGGTGCGAGTGCAACCAATCGCTTTGGATATGATACCGCAAAGTCTCGCCGGCATTGTATTTCAGCACAACACGATGCTCGTCCGGCTGGTTATCCGAGTAAAGGAATCGTTCGGCAGGAAACAGAACACCGGTTCCGATCCAGCCGATTTCCGGTTCTTGGAATCCCCAAACGCCTATGATCCCCAGGCTTTTGTCCATAAAATATTGCTCGGTGGAAAGCGTCGTCAGACCGATTCCGAGTTTCAACGTAGGACCACTTGGTCCTTCAACCGTCACTTCGATGGGGGAGTCGTGTCTGCCCGCCAAAGCGGAAACCACGATCTTTATCGTATAAGGTGCGTCTTTCGGCCCTACACCGGTTGCGATAAATTCAATAGAGACCCGATCGGATGTTTCTTCGACCAAGCGTCCCGTAAAAACAGGGCCATCGTTATCATTTCGTCTTACCGGATAAGCAACATCATCAACATACAAAATCAACCCGCCACATCCTCCGGTTTTCCCGACATGCAGGATGTCCATTCCCCACGGTTGTTCCTTGTGATAGATATTCGCCGACCTCATCGATTCTGTTACCGCATCAGGATAGATAAGCGTTTCCTTTCGCTTGCCGAATAAATCGAAATGTCCGTCGTAGAAACGGAAAGCGGCCTTCTCCGATTCCCAGCCCCAATTGGGAGGATACCATGTGTTGTCCCAAGCCACTTTTCGATGGGCAGGTTTCTTCCGTAATTTCTCCACCCAGTCGGAGTAGGTTTCAGCCTCAGGAGATACGTTGAATGTTTCGCCGACCAATCGGGTCATTTCCGGCAAATCGTTTCGCCCTCGAGCGACATTGAACGTTTTCCAGAAGGTTTCGTTTTTGTACGATTTTTTCAATTGAGCAATTTCATAGTCGGCGGAGACCCGCATGAAATAGAGAATCGAAGCGTCGCTGTTGAGCAGTTTTTCAGAATTATCCCCGGGGAGAGCCGTTGCTCGAAACTTATTCTCGATCATTTTCCAGGCAGGCGCATTTTCGGCGGCGGATCGGGCTTTCTGCAAGGTTCTGTTCAACAGGTAAACCAGTGGCGTTTCGTTGACAATGATCGGTGCATAAACCCTGTTCAGCTCCCGAAAATTCCATTGGACCGGTTGAGCGGAAGAAACATCCAGCGTCCACGAATCGTCGAACTGACCGTCGCCGTTGATGTCCACTTCGATCTTATCCAGGATGCCGTCACTGTTCGTGTCGGTCCACAAGTAGTACATGTCAACCTTTTGGTCGAAATCGTAGTCGACCTTTATCCATGTTCTGTCACTGTACTTGATATGGATACGGCTGTCGGACGGAGAAAAGTAAAACTCGTTGGCGGCTTTCGGGCTGAGTACCAACTCGTAACGTTTGTTGAACGGCGAACAGGGCGGACCTCCAACCGCCGGAAACTCGAATCCCTCCTCTTCTGAAGGTGGCGGGATGACGCCTTCCCAACGCTCAAACCTGGAGTCTGTCCCCATATTCAAATCGTTTTCGTCATAAGTCATTAACACCCTGCTCCAAACAACGTCTTGAAAAAATTTCTGTGCGATATTTCTTTTGACGATGGGAAGCGTTGGTATTCCCCGTATGGTCAGGACTTCGCCTTGTTCATCATTGGGGATCAAACGATAAGCACCGCCTTTATTGGGATCAAGGATCAATTGAAAAGCGTTGCCCATGCCATGCTCTTCAAAAGTCCAGCCCGGAGCGTATGCAGACATCGACACATCAAAATCGCGGGGCGAATCCCTGGTGGCATCATTATCCAAATCGAAACTATGACGCAACGCATAAACCACTTTTTCCTGTCCAAAGACACAAATGACTTCTTCCGTCTCTCCGTCGCCGTCATGATCGTAAAACAAAAACGGAATTTCTATGGTGGGAGTCCAGTATTCATCACCGGGTTGAATGGCAAAAAGGCTGAATGTTTCATCGCCGCCGAAATGTGTGAAATCCTGGCAAAGATTCTGAGAGTAATTATAATCGACGTCATACCATAAGAGATTATCGTCCCCATCATCCCTTCCCCACCAGACGCTCAATCCGTCGTTAATCCATTTGTTGTGGAAAAATATCGCCGTTTCATCAACATCTCCGTCTCCGTCCAAGTCTTTGTATTCAATAACTCCGTCAACTATCCCGTCGGCATTCCAATCGGCGATGTATAAAAACCCTGCGTAACCGGGTTCTTCCCCCATACGCAGGTTTCCGCTCTGGTCCACGACGCGGACCAGTATCGGACGTTTATCCTCGCTGTGTCGGGAAGAAGTGTCGATGAACCAAACCTCCTCGGGTTGACCGTTGCCGTCCCGGTCAACGTAGTGACGTTTCCCATGAGTGTCACTCTTGACTTTTCGCATCATCTCTTGATCCGGTTTAACCAAATCGCCGAAAACCCATTCAAAAGCCTTTTGCTTTTGGTCGGTTTGCGCATGAACCGGGATGCAAAAAAGCATTACGACGAAAATGAGCGTGTTCAATTTGAAAGACATAAGATTACTCCGATTTTCTCTACTGTTTCAACGCCGCAACGATTTCAGCGATTATTTGATTGGCGTCCTCAGAAGGTGCCTGGCAGGTTCCGACCTGTTTATGTCCGCCGCCGCCGTATTTGAGCATGAGTGCCCCCACGTCCACCGTGCAGGTCCGGTTCAAAATGCTGTACCCACATGCGATCATGACGTTCAGTTTCCCTTTGCCGTCGGTGATCCAAAGCGAAACATTCTGTTCCGGAAAAACGCCGTAAACCGTGAATCGGTTGCTTGCGTAAATCGTTTCGACATTGCGAAGGTCCGTAATAATGACGTTACCATCGATCTTTGTGTGCTCTTTGAGCATTTCGACGAATAGCTCCGATTGTTCCCGATAGAGGTCGATCCGTTCTTTCACGTCGGGATGCACGAGAATCTCTTCCAGCGAAAGTGCCCGGAAATGATTGATGAATTCCAACATCAAATTGTAGTTGGAAATTCGGAACTCATGGAACCGGCCAAGCCCGGTACGCGGATCGGCAATGAATCCGAGAAGCACCCAACCTTGCGGATTGCAGACCTCTTCTTGCGTCAGTTGTCCGGAATCGACTTTATCAACCGCCTGGATCAGGTCTTTGAATTTGGGGTATTTCGCTTCACCGCCGAGATATTCGTAAATGATTCCCGCACAGGAAGGAGCTTTTTTGCTGAGTCCTTTGACGCTTTGATCCCAACCGACGCGTTCCAGTTCGCTGGAATGGTGGTCGAACCACATACCGCAACCGGGAACGTAAGGAACGTTGCAAAGTACGTCCCGCGATTCCGCTTTGAACAAACCGTCCTGAAGGTCTTTCGGATGAACGAATTGCACATCATCGATCAAACCTTCTTCTTTGAGAAGCATACCACAAACCAAACCATCGAAATCGGAGCGGGTTACCAAACGCATAAAACACCTTATTTTGCTTTTTGCTGAAAATGAAAATAGGGGAGCGAAAAAATGACGAACCGGGATTATATCACGGCAAAAGAGGGAGGGCAAGAAGTCTTCTGTACTCAGACCATAAACTGTTGCTCATTTCTCATTTCACCGGTCATCATCAAAAGATCGTTTCGTAAATCAATCGTTCCCGTACAAGATCGGCCGGTAAAGTGAATCGTTTCGGCAATCGTCTGCCAGGTGCCGCTGTCCAAACGCCAAACGAAACCGCGATCTCCGGAAATTTTTCCTTCGTAGTCGAGATACGCCAAACGGTGATCGGCAAGCCGCGTTGCCGTACATTGAAGCGTACCGGTTTTCAAGGCTTCTTCCGCGAATTCCTGCGGAACGGAAAACGTTTTGCAAGCGTCCGTTTCCTCGAACAGAAAATCCCAATGAAACTGATTTTCCGTGGTGTTATGACGCAATAAAACGAAACGGTTCATTCTATTCCATTTCCTCCGTGATCGGCAGTTCGTCGAGGCTTTCCAGACCGAACAACTGCAAAAAACGCTCTGTTGTCCGGTAATACGTGATTCGCCGCTTTTCCTGCGTGTCTCGTTCCAGAGAAAGCAAGTCGCGCCGGACCAATTGCGAAAGAATGGTGCTACTCGGTTGTTTGCGGATTTTCTGGACTTCGTCCGCCGTAATCGGTTGACGATAGGCGACAATCGAAAGAACATCGATTGCCGACTGATTCAATCGGGCTTCCTTGATTCGTCCGTAGAACCGCGTTCGGACGGACTCGAAATCGTCCCGGAGCGTAAGCCGTAATCCCTGGTCTTCCTGGAGAATCGTATAGGGACAATTCATGGCGGCATAACGCTCATTCAAAACGGCGACCCATTGCGTAATCTCGTCCGGCGTCACGTTCCGCATGAATTCCGAGGCGCGCGGAGCCGTCAAGTGCCGGTTTTCCTTATCCCCGACGAAAAGCATCGCTTCGAGGATCGACAGGGGACTCAGTTCGATGTTTTCCGTTTCAGCAACGGTCGGTAAGTCTGAATCGTCTTCCTCGTATTCGAAATCCGAACCGGTTGGTTCGTCGCCTTCAAGTTCGTTGTCGTCAAAATCTTCGGAGTCGGACGAACCGTTGTAGATTGTCAATTTCGGAACAAAAGGTTCCGGTTCGGTCTTTCCCTTGCTCTTTTTCGCCGGAGTTTCGCCGATCCACTCGAACCCGTCCTGCTCGTCGGACTCGACGTGATCGAACGCTTCTCGAAGCGAGCGGAGAGAAAGAATCAGACCTTCCTCGTCCGCAAACTCGTCGGGGAAGGAAGGATTGTTTTCGTCGATTTTCCTGGACATGATCTATCGCGTGAACTCTCTTAAACCTTACACGTGGGATTTTCAGGAGTGTACCTTGACCTTGTGTTCGGCTTTCCCATTGGCTTCACCCTCGGCAATCCAAGGGGCACCGTACTTCTCGGTGAAATAGGCGTCCAGTTTCTCTGTTAAAACAACACCATTTTTTCTTTGCATATACACTTCCGCCATCGCTTTTGCGTTCGCTTCACCGAACCGCTTGAGCGAATTCGGCCATTGATTGACAATCCAGGGCGTGTTCCGCCCACGAATCCAAGGCGACCGGATCATTCATGTTGTGGATCGTATTTTCAACGTCTTTGGGCACCTTGTTGAATCTCTTCCGAAGGATTTTCAGAAGTGTCCCGGCTTTCCCTCGAGCTTCCGCTTTTGCGGTTGCCTCGGCGGTCCATTTTTCCAGCATTGTAGGCATTGATTCCACCTCCACTATAGTTTTGATCGTATTAAAAAGCATCCCGTAATCCCGCTCCATGTGCTTGGCTCTGCTCACCAAATACAACCACACGATACGGATAAATCGCCGTAACAACGGATCGTCCGAAGACGGCCCCAACTCCTCCAATATCGCTTTGATCTTCACGCTGACATCCTTGCGGAACACCGTTTTCAAGGCCATCAGCACCAACTTCAACTCCGGCGCGTCGGGATCGTCCGCCACTTCGTCGTCCGGAATAGCGTTCAAGTCAAACAGCACCGCCCGGAATTTCGGCAGGTACGCCTCTATTCCCGGTAACGACCGGAACAGTTCCGACAACTCCGTCGAGGCCGTAAACTGCGTTTCTCCATGATGAATGATAATCGCAAAAATCGGCGGCAACCGGTAATTGGCGTTCAACCGGCCTTCGTGCTCTGCCTTTCGATACTCCTGTAAGCAGACAAACACGACGTATATCCACAACTGAAATATCGTCCACCCGTCGTTATAACTTTTATGTTCGAGGAACACAAAAAAGTCGGCGTATTGATCCGTGCCTTTGATCGGGACGCGGTAGACGACATCGGTGATAAATTCCTTGAATAATTCGTCGGTCAGGTGTCTCGGTTCGGTGGTTAAACCGTCCAAATCCAAGTGGTCAAGCAGTTCGCCGGGAAGTGTTTGCCGCAGAAAACCTTTTGCCAATCGTTTTACCTTGAACGTTTCGCCGAAAAAACGATCATGGGTCAGCGGCAGATGTTCCTCCGACGATTCCGGCATTTCAACCGGTTGTTCGCGGCGTGTCGGTGAAATTTTCTTTCGCACGGTGATTTTCTGCGTAATTTTTCGCTTGCCCATTCTCGGATTCTAGCGAAAACAGCGAAAAAAACAAGAGGCAAATGTTCAAATCTGAAATTGGGCAAGATCAAAGCCGGAATGGAACGTAGCGCAACGACGGTCGAACCGGTTCCGTCATTGCGCTACGCTCCATTCCGGCTTTTGTTAAAGGTAACACCAAACCGAATCCAACACTAAAACTTCTCGTCCATTTCCTTTTGAAATTTCGGATCGGCCCATTTTTTCAGTTCGCCGTCGTCGGAGCCGCAGGTCCAATCGACCGGCGTTGAATCGAACGGTGGTAAATTTTTGCCGAGCTTCGCCCGGTTCGCGTTGTACCACTCGCCCCACGCTTTGGCGTCAACTCCGAAATTTTCCCCGGTCAGGCGAACCAGCGAAACCTGAGCGTCCCAGCGGGTGTTCATGTTGAAATGGTAAACAAGCGGTATCAACTCTGGAATCGCCGCCTTGTCGCCAAGTTCACCGAGGGCTTTGGTTGCGTAATGCCGGTGAGCGTTGTCCTTCACCACTCGTTCCGCCGCAATTTTCACAAGCAACGGCGTCGCTTTGTCGCTCTTAATCGTCGCCAGTCCGAAAATCGCTTCAACGTAAGGCGTCAGTTCCATTCCCGGATAACCCGGTTCCGGTCCTTCGAGTAACTTCACCCACTTCGCCTCGAACTCCGCCCGCTTGTCGCCGACCTCGTAATTTTTCGGATCGTAAGCGTGAGCGAACGTGTTCTCATCCCACTGGACATACTTTTGCTGATGCGGCGTGAGTTTTTTGTACCACTCGGATTGCTGAATTCCCTCCATACGCTTTTGGGTTTCCGACGACACCAGCGAAAGCTGCGGTGTCTTTTCGTACGCTTCAAAAGATTCCTTCGTGAGGCGTTCGGATTTGATGAATTCGAGATCGGGAATCGACTGGATCATCTTCTCAAAATTTTCCGGATCTCCCGTCGCAAAGGAACCGATCAGTTTTCCATCTTCCGGCTTTGTACGAAAATACCCAAGCGTAACGGAAAATTCGTTCATTTTCTGAAAACTAACCTTGGGGAGCAAGTCTGACGGCGTTCTTGGTGCGAAATCTCCCGTCGGCATGAAATAGACCAAATGCGTGAATCCGCCGATTCCCTGTGGTCCCGGCGTCGCGAACCCACCATCCGCCGCTGTGTTCGGTCGTTTCTCATATTGCTCGTACAGTTCCAGCGTCAATCGCTGGGCTTGGACAAATTCAAGCGTCGAACTGTTGTTGAGAGTCTCCTTGAGAATCTCCGCGTCATCGGTAAAGACGCTGCCTATCATCTCTCCGGCCTCAAAATTGAACTGGTATCTTCCGGCAAAGGCCCAGGGAAACAGCCGGTTCATTTCAGAGGTCAGTTCTTTTGTCGTTTTCGGATGAAAATTCCCTTTCGGTTTAAGTGTAACAATATACTGGTGTCCGGACCAGACAAACCCTCCATCTTCCGGCGGCAGGAAATGAGAATTGTCGTAATCGCGGAAATAGGTATCATAGAACTCTTTCGTTAAACGTTCCGAACGCAGATACTGCATGGTGTCGCTTGCGTCGAGAACCTCTTGCATCCCCTCCGGGTCGCCGGTCAACTCCAACAGGATCAGCTTGCCGTCTTCCACCCGGGAACGAACCACGCCGAAACCAATGGTGGAATTTTGAAACAGTTCGGAAATCGCCCTGGAAAATTGCGTTTTGGTTTTCGGGACAAAATCCCCTTTCCCGCCAATGGCGACGACGTGGGTGAAACCGCTTGGTGATACGTATCCGCCGTCCGCCGGTTTTCGATTGAAGTTGATCGGAATTTCGATGTAATAACAATCACTTCGGCGAAACAGGAATACTTTGACCAATGTACCTTTTTCATAGTAATAATCGCTGAACCAGGGAATGCTTGTCTCGGAATCCATTTTCCATCGATCGATGCCGACGATGATGTCGCCCGGTCGGACGTTCTTGATGTCGAACTGTGAACCATTCCAAACCATATTCACGAGATACCCACCGGCCGGGTACACTTTGGCGAATTCCGGAAAGTCGCTTTGACATTCTTCGTGCGATAGTGATTTCATTGCTGCACCTAACCGCATTCGTTTCAGAGAAACGGCACCGACCGTATTGAACGTTGCGGGGTCTTTCTCTGGAACCGGAGCGACGGCAAGCGGCTTCGCCAGGATTTCCAGCTCTCCCTCCTTCAAGTAAATTTCACCGTCTCTTTCGATGATATGCAATCTTGGCGGTTCGTTCGGTTCTTTTGGAACTTCCGCAGCAACCGGTGCCGCCTCTTTCGTTTCCTGTTTGACACCATCGGTCGCTTCTTCTTTCTGTGCAGCGGCCATGGGCAACACGCAAAGGGCGAGCAGGAGAATCATGCCCCAGCCGGGAAATCCCATTCGTTTGATTTGTGTACTTTGACTCATAATTTCCTCCAGTCGTTTATGGGTTTGTGAATTGTGTTCCGAAATGCCGAAAAATCCGAGGAAGCCGGGAAGAGCGACCGGAACCATCGGCCTTTCACGGGTGATTTTCAATACGGAGAGGAGCGAATCGCCGTATTCTTTGGTGTTGACACCACCGAATTCGAGGACCGCCTCGTCGCACGCCGATTCCCGCTCTTTACGCAGATTCCAAAGGGAAAGCCAAACGAGCGGATGGAACCAGAAGAGACCGCAAACGAACAGTTCCAGCCGGGCAATGAGCATGTCGCCACGCCGCCAGTGGGTCAATTCGTGGAGCAGCACGCATTCCAGTTCCTGGGGGGACACCTCACCGGGCAATCCGGCGGGCAGAGCGATCCTGCCTCGAAACAGGCCCCAGAGAAACGGGCTGTGAACCGAATCGGAGAGCACAACCTGCGGCAGGCGACGCAGTTTGAGCCGCTTGCCGAGTTGCCGAAGCAGATCGAAAATCGGACCGCTTTCCAATGCTTTCCCCTGGGCCAAAACACGCAATGCCCAGAGGTAACAATAGGCGACCGAACCGAAATACGCGAACAGACCGGCAAGCCAAAGGTGGAACAGGATTTGTGACACCGACCACGTGGTGTCACAAAAGTTAGCGACGGGGCTTGCGTTCAAGTTAGCGACGGGGCTTGCCCCGTGCTGGGGCGGGGTAAACTCAACATCAAACATCAACTCTTCCCCGCTTCCGCTCGGGGCAAGCCCCGACGCTAACAACTCTCGTTCTGACGTTAACGGTGTTGACGTTGTGTACAAATACGGCGCAATCGCCAGCGGGGTCGTGAAAAACGGCGGCAAAAGGGCTTTGAGCAGGACGAGCATCCAGAGGGTATACCGGAAGCGGGCCGAAAGCCTCTGCCCGAAGGCGGCGATGACCACGATCAAAACGATCAGGATTCCGAGTTGAATACTGGACGAAAACATCCAGTGGCACCATTGGTCGAAAAACGTGTTCATGGTTCCTCCTTTCTTGCGGAATTCAGGAGATTTTGCATTTTTTCGAGTTCCTCCGGCGTCAGCTGTTCTTCCTGGAGGAAGGCGGCGAAGAGGCTGGAGATGGAACCGTCAAGGCTTCGCTTGGCAACCTCACGCACTTCGCCGCAAATCAGTTGCTCACGGGTATAAGCGGCCCGGTAGAGGTACGAATTGCCGATCTGGTCGTATTCGAGTGCCCCTTTTTCCACCAGCCGGGCAAGCAGCGTTCGGACCGTCTTGATGTCCCAGGTTTTTTCCGTCTGGAGAGAGGCGTAAACATCCCGAGCGGCCCGGGAACCATGCTTCCAGATGGTTTCCATGACCTCCCATTCCGCCGGGGATACCATAGGGATTGTCGATTTTTTCATTGCTTTTCAAAGAAAACGTTCTGTAGGGATGTGAAATCATACTGAACGCATTATAAAACACATTGTAGTCAATGTCAAGAGGGGAAAAGAAATTATTTGGATTTTTTTTGAAAAATACACTCTGGCTTTCGCCAGGAAGTATTGTGCCGATATTGTTTCGCCGAGTCATTGTATACTGTTCAACGCCAATCAGTTGCCATTTTTCGCTAACCGTAAACCCAATCAGAGCCGCGTACACAGTAAGCGGTGCCCCCGGTGGTAGCGTGAAAACCGCTTACTCCATACGCGGCTCTGATTATTTGTGGTTCGTTGACAAGTTCAAGATTTTCTTCATTACGCCGGTCGTACTCCTTTCAGTTGCCGTCCTACCCAAACGGGGAAAAAGCGGCTACAATTACTGCCGTTGTCCCGAATTTTTCACCTTTTGACACGAACTGATCCCATGGACTTGAAAAGACGACAATTTTTGGAAACGACCGCACTGGGAACCGGAGCTTTGCTTGCAGGCCGGCTCTCTGCCCGTGCCGCCGAAGCTCAAAAAATCAAGCCGGTCAAACCGAAATCGACCGATCCGGTCGCTTTGGTCCCTCTGACGCCGACGATCTGGTGTTCCCGAGTTGGGTTCGGCACCGGAATGAAAGGTTATCAGCGTTCCAGTAATTTGACTCGTATGGATCGCGACAAGGCTCTCGATCTTATTCGATTTGCCTATGATTGCGGAATCAGGATGTTCGATATGGCCGATCTGTACGGAACACACCAGGTCATCACCGAAGCTCTTCAGAACAAGCCCCGCGATTCTTACGTGCTTTCCACAAAAATTTGGGGACACAAGAACGGTTTACCGGAAGAAGACCGTCCGACCGCTGATGTTGTCGTCAAACGGTTTCTCCAGGAATGTCAAACCGATTACGTCGACGTCGTTCAATTACATTGCATGATGAGCAATCAATGGACGACGGAATATGCCGGACAAATGGAAATTTTGGAGAGACTCAAACAGCAGGGCCTCATCCGGGCGCATGGTGTCAGTTGTCATGCGAATTCCGCATTGAAACTTGCCGCCGAAACGCCGTGGACCGATGTGACGCATGTCCGAATCAATCCGGAAGGTGTAAACATGGAGGGAACCGTCGAAGAGGTCGTTTCGCTGACTCAAAAAGTTCATGACGCCGGAATCGGAACCATTGCGATGAAAGTGATCGGCGAAGGAAAATTCGCCAACGATCCGGAACTTCGAAAGAAGTCCGCCAGGTTCGTCGCCAATCTTGATTGCATTGACGTAATAATCGTGGGGTTCGAGGAACGAGGACACATTACGGAACTACTGGCAAACGTTGAAGCCGCTCTGAAGAAATAAGGAATGTTCCGCGAGATGTCAAACCAACCTCAAAAAACACGTTTGCGAACCACTACACCTTAAACGGATCGTCCTCGTCATCGATGGTGTCATCCGCCGGTTCCGTTTCGTCCGTATCGACGGAAGGATCGTCCCCGAATGGATCAGCTTCGTCCTCGTTGTCGGTGGCGTCATCCACCAGTTCCGTGTCGTTGGTATCAACGGAAAGATTGTCGCCAAACGGATCGTCTTCGTCATCGTCAGCGATGATGTCCACCAGTTCCGTGTCGTTGGTATCAACGGAAAGATTGTCGCCAAACGGATCGTCTTCGTCATCGTCAGCGATGATGTCCACCAGTTCTGTGTCGTTGGTATCAACGGAAAGATTGTCGCCAAACGGATCGTCTTCGTCGTCGTCAGCGATGATGTCCACCAGTTCTGTGTCGTTGGTATCAACGGAAAGATTGTCGCCAAACGGATCGTCTTCGTCGTCTTCGGCGGACTCCTCCTCCAAGTCGGGAAGCGTTTGATCTACGAGTTTGTCGAGCCAATTGTCATCCTCTTCCTCCACCAAAGCCGGCGACTCGAAAATCGGAATCGCCGGTGTGACCGGTGCTTTTTCCACCGCTTGCGGCGGAGCAGGCATGGTTTCTATGGTCGGAACCGGTTTCGCAACAGGCGGCACTATCGGTTTTTCCACCGGCTTCTTGATTTCGACGTTTGGTTTTACCTGAGGCGGAACCTGTGTTGTCTCACCGTCGATACACGGGCAATCGTTCTTATTGGCCGGCGTGTAATAACGACGGGACGCCTTCATGCGGTATTCCGGTTGCGAATAGCCGACGATCTTGGCGGATTCCGTACCATAAGGGCGAACAACCGCCCCCCGATTGGAATTCCGGTAGGCCGGATTCGTGTTGGCATAAGTCATTTTACCGGAATTGCCCACACCCGCGTCGTAAAATCCGTAGTGTGTTGCATGTCCGAACGTCGCAGGCTGGAAAGTTACTCGTTCCGGAAGCTGGGCGTAAAGGGCCGAACCACAAAGAACGGCAAAAAACGCGGCGGCGAAAGCTCGAAATCGCATTGATCGGTCTCCTTTTCGACGAGGATGGAATGTTAAGTTCGTTTGAAAATCGAAAATGTAGGAACTATTCCCTTTATTCTAGCTGATAAAAGGTAATTTGGCAACTTATTTTCCTAAAAATCCGCATTTTTTTCCAAGACTGAGGGGCAACCGACAAAGGTTTTCACGTTACCACCGGGGTTACCGCTTACTGCGTGCGCGGCTCTGATTGTGCGCGGCTCTGATTGGGTTTACGGTTATTTGTTGGAAAACCCGACGAGCTGAATCCCTTTTTGCTCGATCATGGTTTTGAGGGCCGGATCAAGCAGAGCGGCGTATTCCCGCTTTCGCCACGGCGAACGATGAAATTCAATGTCCCCCGAGCTGGAATCCTCCGAACGGAATTCTTGCGGTAGCGGTCCCTCCGAGGGGTGAACGTTAATTTCATAAACTTTCCCCGAAGTCAGAGTCTCGAAAATCCAACAGAACGCTCCCAAGTCCATTTTTCCCGTCTCGAGAATTCCGTAATATCCGACCGTTTGCGTTCTCTTTCGCAGGTGATAGTCCAGTATCCCCTTTTTGAGCAATCCCGAAGGAAACCAAGCAAAAAAGCGACGCAAAATCCGTTTGCCCGATCCCAAAAACTCTCTCGGTACACGAAGGGTGAAATTTCTTTTTTGAGCTTCCTCTTCCAAAATATCGAACACTTCGGGAAAAACGTGAACGTGTTGATGGGAGTCAAGATGATCGAACCGCAAGTCGTGTTCGGAAGCGAATTGGTCCATTCTTTCCCGTTGAGCAAAAAACTCGATCCGAATCTGTTCAAGTGCCTCACCCTTCTGCGGGGAACAAAGCAATCGCCAAAGTCCGGGAAAACCGTGCCGAAAACGACCGTCCGAGTCAACCAGCAGGGGAATTTGCTCGGTGGGAGCGACCGCCCGACCGCTGGTCAGGCAAAAATGGAGGCCGAGACTCAAGTTCGGAACCGATTTCCGGACGGCCTTGACCGCTTCTTCGGCAAACGGCATATTGACCATCAGGCTCGCGGCGGTCAGCGTTCCGGCGGAAGCGGCATGAAGGATCGCCCGATTCACGGCCGGCGAGTAGCCCAAGTCGTCGGCATTGAGAATGACTTGGTACATCTCTCTAAGCGGCTTTGGTTTGTTCGGTCAACGTTTCGACGGCAGGTTCACAGACGGGTTCACAGATGGATCCGAACCCGAGTTTTTCCTGGACCACGAACAGCGGGCGGTGTTTGACTTCGGTGTAGATTCGACCGATGTATTCCCCGATGATTCCCAGAGAAATCAATTGCACTCCCCCCAAAAAGAGAATCGCAACGATCAAGGTGGGCCAACCGGGCGTGATCAAACCGAACGCAAACGTTTCAAACAGAACGTAACCGGCATACAGCAAACTGCAACAAGCGATGAATAGACCGAAATAAGTGATCCAACGAAGCGGTTTCACCGAAAAACTCGTAATCGCATCGCAGGAGAGTTTTAACAATTTGGTGAACGAAAACTTTGACTCTCCCGCGTGTCGTTCGTTGGCGGTGTAGGAAACTCCGATTTTCCGAAAACCGAGCCAACTGATCATCGCCCGTAAAAAACGGGAATTTTCTCCCATCGAATTGAGGCAATCCACGATTCGGCGGTCGATCAGCCGATAATCGGAAATTCCATCGGGAAGGTCCAAATCGGAAACCTGATTGAGAAACTTACAAAAAAGAGAGGAAGTCAACCGTTTGAACCAACTCGTTTTTTCGTCGTAGGTACGAACCGTATAAACGCTGTGGTATCCTTCGTCCTTCCAAAGCCGAACCATTTTCATCAAGAGTTCTGGCGGATGTTGCAAATCGGCGTCCATAATGACGATTGCGTCCCCCTGGGCATGTTTCAAACCTGCCGAAATGGCGATCTGATTCCCGAAATTGCGGGAAAAGCTCAAAACCTTGACCCGGGGATCGTTTTCGTGGAGCCGCTTGAGAACCTCAAAGGTTTGATCCCGACTTCCGTCGTTGACGAAGACGATTTCCCAGGTTTCGCCGATTTGTTCCAATTGAGCGGAAAGAGCTCTGTAGAACGCGTCGAGTCCGTCCTCTTCGTTATAAGCGGGGACGACCACCGAAATTCGAACGCCGTCCACCAGGGAACCACGTACGAATCTCTCTCTGTTGAAATGTTCACGGTGAATTTTCATCTGCGTCGTGATAAGCGGTAACGGCGTTGCGGTACATACCAGACCTACTGTTCATCTGTTCATCGAACCCTCCGGGACCGATTCTTGAGATGTTACGAAATGTTCCATTTTTTTGCAAGAGCAAAAATCCGCAATAAAGAAGAGTTCCCTGTTTGGGCAAACTGCGTAATTTGGGCAAAGGGACATGTCGCGGGCTCAACGCCAATGAGGTGACATTTTCGCTAACCGCAAACCCAATCAGAGCCGTGCTCAATCAAAATGTCACTTTATTGACGGTGTATGGTCTATTTTATGGTTTACGTCCGATCACCGTACAAATTCGACCAAGCCGAGGTTCCCTTGAGCGAGGCGTCGTAAACGTGGACCGGTTCGTCCGCCGTTTTTTCCCACTCCTCGAAGTATTTGAGACGGTCGTAAGCAATCGTCCAAATGCAATTCTTGTCGTCCGCTTCACAACGCCCCCGTGACGATCCGCCGCAAGGGCCGTTGCGCATATTCTTGGAACAACGCCCCATCGGGCAAAGATACGCCGTGTCCGGCAAAGCACAATCGCCGCAGTCTTTGCAACCGTAAAGCGTATGCTTGACATCGTCTTCAATGTAATGAATCATTTTGTACAACAACCCTTGCCTGGCCGGATTCGGATGCTTTTCAGCAGGGTCTTTTTCCAAAAACCGGAAAACCTTTGCAAAGAGGTTGTACAGCCCATGATTTTTATGAAACGCAATTGCGTGAACCAACCGCGAAAAGCGGTAAAACAGGTTGACGTTTTTCGTCGCAAGCGGACATTGCACCGTCAGTTGATACCGGAGGTCCATTTGTGGTTCCGCGTCGTCGGGAATTTCCGTACCAACATGCTCTTCAAAGCAATGAAACTCGTTCGACTGGGAATACTGAATTTCCTTGTAAAAGAGTTTCCAATCGTCCTGCGAAAACGTTTCGGCCAGTTCGATGATCTCGAAAAATTGCTCCGGCTTTCCCAGCCCGCCGAGATAACCTCCCTGAAATCCCAGTCCGCGAAACACGGCAAGCTGCTTCGCCGCGAATTCCTGGAAGTATTTTTTCCCTTTGTCTTCACCCGAAGCGTATTTTTCAATGTCGGCAAGCAGCGAATCGCTTACGACGCAACCGGCGAGTTTGCCCGAATGAAACAGCTTTGCCACGATTTTCCCCAGCACGTAAACGTTTCCCAAAATCGGCGTTTTCACCCCGTGATACCGGAGAAACAGTTTCAGTTCGTTGAACTTTCGCATATCGTAGCCGAGTTGGGGTAGCACCCACTGTGCTCCCGCCTTGATCTTTCGGAGCATTTTGACGTATTGCGGGATAAGCTCGTTTTCGTGCATCTTGAAAGGGCTGACTGCACAACCGGTGAAAAACCGGGTCGGATTCAGCTTTTCCATGTTTCCTTTGCGGCCCGGAATTTCGAGACCTGCGTTCATTTTCGTAAGCATGTCGATCAGGGCGACCGAATCGATATCGAACACGCCCGAGCCGAATTTCGGGTAACCGCCGGTCGGTAAATCGCCGGAAAGGGCCAAAATATTGTCAAAACCTTCGGCGGCGTATTTCCAGGCGGCACTTTCGAGGGCGATCCGGTTCCGATCCTTGCAGGTCAAATGAAGGACGATCCTTGCGGCGTGTTCGGCAAGTTGTCCGCCAAACCAATCGGGAGGAAGCATTGGTCCGCCGCCGGGATTATCCGTGATCGAAACCCACGCGATTCGGGAATCGCCGAGCAGCGAGCGGGTCAAAGCAAGCGGAGCCGCCGTTTCGTCCGGCAAAGGAATGCCGCGACTGCTGACGATTTCCGCTCCGTAAAGAAACGACGGAGTTGACTCCTGCATGGATTTCTGGAGGCGATCACGAAAACTCTCAGTATTGCTCATTGTATCACTAAACGCTCAAATCGTGAAAAAATTCAGGATGTTTTCGGGCACCCGGTTTGGGTCGTGGCCACGCCACGTCAGGCGCATTGTACATTGCATAAGGTGATTGGGAAGGCGGCGAAAAGATCAACAATCGTACCTTGCGATTGCGGGTCCGAGAATTTCCACTATAATTCGTACGTCGTGTATTCGTCATTCGTCATTCGTCATTCGTCATTCGTCATTCGTCATTCGTCATTCGTCATTCGTCATTCGTCATTTATCATGTTTGCTTTCCAACGCTGTATCCATCCCGACTGCCGAAGCACTTACGGGATTGCCGAAATTCTCCACTCCTGCCCGAAGTGCGGGAATTTGCTCGATGTCGATTACCAATGGGAAAATCTCCCGGTCCCGAAGAAGCTCGCCGAGTTCGAAAAACACTGGGCCGACCGGAGCAATCCGCATCGCTTGAGCGGCGTTTGGCGGTTTCACGAATTACTGCCGTTCGCACCGATTACCGATTGCGTCACCATCGGCGAAGGACAGACGCTTCTGCAAAACGCAACCGGAGTTTGTGCCTACGCCGGATTGAATCCGGGTTCGCTTTACTTGCAGTACGAAGGAATGAACCCGTCCGGTTCGTTCAAGGATAACGGCATGTCCGCCGCCTTCACCCACGGAAAGATGGTCGGTGCAAAGCAGGCGGCGTGTGCCTCGACCGGAAACACCAGTGCGTCGCTTGCGATTTACTCGGCGGTTACGAAAATCATGCAAGCGGTGATTTTCATCGGATCAGGCAAAATCGCGTACGGCAAGTTGTCGCAGGGCCTCGATTACGGAGCGAAAACGATCCAGATTCAAGGGGATTTCGACGACGCCATGCGCCGGGTCCAGGAGGTTTCGAAAGAACTCGGAATTTATTTGGTCAACAGCGTCAACCCGTTCCGACTTGAAGGGCAAAAAACGATCATGTTCCGCGTGTTGGAAGCACTTCGCTGGGAGGTGCCCGACTGGATTGTCGTTCCCGGCGGAAACCTCGGCAATTCCAGTGCGTTCGGGAAAGCGTTCATCGAATTGCACAAGCTTGGTCTGATTCAAAAAGTGCCGCGACTGGCGATCATCAATGCCGTTGGGGCCAACACGCTTTACCGGCTGTACGAGCAGGAAAACCTCCGCTGGAACGGTGGACGGTACGATACGGAAAAGACTCAGGCGTTTTTCAACCAAATGGACGCCGAAGGGCGCAAAGCGTCCACGATTGCCAGTGCGATTGAAATCAACCGTCCGGTCAATCTGACGAAATGTCTCCGGGCACTCGATTTTTGTAACGGCGTAGTTCGTGAAGTGTTGGAGCAGGAGATTCTTGACGCCAAAGCTCAGGTCGGGGCAGGCGGACTCGGCTGCGAACCGGCAAGTGCGGCGTCGCTGGCCGGGACGAAAAAACTGGTTGCCGAAGGGGTGATCGGCAAATCGGACCGCGTCGTCTGCATCTTGACGGGGCACCAACTCAAGGACCCGAACGCAACCGTCGCCTATCACGGAACGGACGCCGGATTTTTCGAGGAAACTCTAGGCAAGCGTGGTGTCAAAACGACGCCGTTCGCCAACAGGCCGCTAAGCTGCCCGAACGATTTGGACGCGATTGTCAAGCAAATTAATAATCCCAAACCGTAAACAAATGGTGACTCAAAACAGGCAAGGGCATCGGGTATCGGGAATCGGGCATAGGTGATAAGTGAAAAACTTCCTCCAATTTCCAATTTCCGATTCCCGATTCCCGATGCCCGATGCCCTTAAATTTCAACACTTTTTTCCGTTTCATTACCATTCCGTTTACACTTTGAGTAATTCACCAACCCGTTGGTGGACGAATCGTGTGAGGAGACCGGTTGGTTGTCGGCAAGTTCGGGGAGAATCACACCAGCGAGTTGCTTGCCGAGTTCGACCCCCATTTGGTCGAACGAATTGACGTTCCAGATCGTTCCCTGTACGAAAATCTTGTGTTCGTAAAGGGTAAGCAAAATTCCCAGCGTTTTCGGCGTCAATTTTTCGAACAAAAACGAATTCGTCGGTCGGTTGCCGGGAAACACTTTCGACGGGGCGAGTTGCCTGACTTTTTCCTCCGGCAGACCGCTTTTACGGAGTTCTTCCGTCGCTTCTTCAAGCGTTTTCCCTTTCATTAACGCCTCCGTTTGGGCGAAAAAGTTGGAAAGCAGCTTCCGATGATGGTCGCCAAGCGGGTTGTGCGACTTGATGGGGGCCAGAAAATCGCACGGAATCAGTTTCGTTCCCTGGTGAATCAATTGGTAAAACGCATGTTGCCCGTTCGTGCCCGGTTCCCCCCAAATCACCGGGCCTGTGGAATACGTGATCGGTCGGTTGTCGCGATCAACGCTTTTGCCGTTGCTTTCCATGTCCCCCTGTTGGAGCCACGCGGGAAAACGGTGCAAATATTGATCGTAAGGCAAAATCGCGTAAGAATCGGCGTCCCAGAAATTGTTGTACCAGATTCCAAGCAGTCCCATCATTACCGGGATGTTTTTATCCGGTGGTGTCAAACGGAAGTGTTGGTCCGCTTCGAACGCTCCTTCGAGCAGCTTTTCAAAGTTTTCAAAGCCGACGGCCAATGCAATCGAAAGCCCGATTGCCGACCAGAGCGAATAGCGTCCGCCGACCCAATCCCAGAATTCAAACATGTTTGCCGTATCGATTCCGAATTCGGCAACCTTGGCCGCGTTGGTTGAAAGGGCGACAAAGTGTTTCGAGACGGCGTTTTCGTCCTTGTGTGCGTCGAGCAACCAACGTCTTGCCGAAACGGCGTTGGTCATGGTTTCCTGCGTCGTGAACGTTTTCGAGGCGACAATGAAAAGCGTCGTTGCCGGATCGAGTTTTTTGAGCGTCTCGGCAAGATGCGTTCCATCGACATTCGAAACGAAATGCAGGTTCAGCCGCGTTTTGTAAGGTTTTAACGCTTCCGTTACCATATAAGGGCCGAGATCGGAACCGCCGATCCCGATGTTGACGACGTCGGTGATTGCTTGGCCGGTCTGCCCGGTCCAATACCCGCCGATCACTTTTTCGCAAAACGCCTTCATTTGCTCAAGCACACGGTTGATACCGGGCATCACGTCGGTTCCGTCAAGGTAAACCGGCGTGTTGTTCCGGTTGCGTAGTGCCGTGTGAAGAACCGCCCGATTTTCCGTACAATTGATCTTTTCGCCGGTGAACATTTTTTCAATTGCCGACGGCAATCCCGCTTCTTCGGCAAGGGCGACCAGTAGCTCGACCGTTTTTTCCGTGATTCGGTTTTTTGAGAAATCAAACAAAAGGTCGCCCAGAAAGAGCGAAAATTTTTCAAAGCGGGTCGAATCTTTCTCAAAAAGGTCACGGATATGAACCGAATCCATTTCGGACCGGTGCTGCTGCAATTGTTTCCAGGCGGCTAAGTTCATTGATGATGTATGGAAAGGGGATTTTTAGCGACGACTACTATTTTTCATAATACTTGTTAAAAAGTAAGAAGTCAAGGGCAACGCAGCATCAAGAGAACTGCAAAGTCCCTGGGAACGCAGGCATCTTGCCTGCGCGAGGCAGGCTGGAAGCCTGCGTTCCCAAGGGGGGCCTTAATTTCGATCTATTTTAAACAATGCAGTTCTCTTGAACTCAGCACTGGGATAAACAGTCCGCCGCGTAAGCAAAGATCAAAAACCTGATTTCAGCGACAAAAGTTCGTTCTCAAAAACGTCGTTCCAGAAATCGCTCCGCTCTTCGCCGAAATCGAACCATTCATCCTCGAACAACTCGTCGTCGGCAAAGATCGCGTCGGTAACACGATTGGATTGTTGTCCGATATTTCGCTGGTCCAGATCGAGGTTTACACGTTGTACCGTGTGCGTTGGCAGATTGAATTGGTGTTCAAACTTTGGAAGAGCGAGAGGGGCGTTGCGTTGAGTCACGGCAAAACGGGAAATCGCGGTTTCTGTGAATTTTTGGCCAAGTTACTGGGACAAATGATTGCCAATTGGCTCATGCTTTTGCGAGGCGGCCAGTTGGGCCGGATCAGTCCGACGCAATTGTATCGTCAAGTCAGTCGTACCGTCCCGGATCTCGTGGAGGCACTGGGGAGGAAGGACGAGGAAGCGT